>Ga0137412_10003278_pt1 | contig 12921 bp, 9 predicted proteins | sample CZODoug2_1_16fun_FD_122160 | JGI IMG/M metagenome (GOLD analysis project Ga0137412, IMG submission 122160) | Vadose zone soil fungal communities from Angelo Coast Range Reserve, California, USA - CZODoug2_1_16fungal (Hybrid Assembly) | ecosystem: Environmental > Terrestrial > Soil > Vadose zone... | reverse complement strand
CGACCAGCGAGATCATCTTTTTCGCAGCGGCAGCATCCGGGCAGCGGACAACATTTTTCTCAACGTCGTTCATCGTCACGATGGAACGGTCAATCTTCGCAGTCACTTCGTGGATTTGCGTCACATAAGCCACGAGATCGAAGTGCGCGTATAAGGCGGACAATGTTTTTTTTGCAATCGCACCCGCCGCGACGCGACCGATCGTTTCACGCGCAGACGCGCGACCGCCGCCCTGCCAGTTTCGGATTCCGTATTTTGCCTCGTAAGTGTAATCGGCATGCGACGGTCGAAATTTGCGCGCGATTTCGCTGTAATCTTCGGGTCGAGCGTCTTTGTTCCTAACAAGAATTGCGATCGGGGTCCCGAGTGTTCTCCCTTCAAAAACGCCGGACAGAAGTTCGCATCGGTCTTCCTCTTTGCGCTGAGTCGTCAGCTTGCTTTGGCCCGGGCGACGACGATCTAGCTCTCGTTGAATTTCCGCTTCGGAAATTTCGATGCGTGGCGGGCAACCATCGATCACTGCGCCGATGCCGCCGCCATGCGACTCGCCAAATGTGGTGACGCGGAACAGCTGGCCAAATGTGTTGGACATCGGAATCGCAAGCTTAAACGAGACGCACCAAATTTGCAGGGCGTTTATGTCAAACGCCGGCGACTGGCACAGCCGCCTTACAACTTAGATCGCTTCCAGCGCGCTCTTTAAATCATCGATCAAATCGCGGACGTCCTCGACGCCGACAGACAGCCGGACGAGCGAATCGGTGATGCCGAGCTTTTGCCGTTGTTCTTTCGGCACGGAGGCATGCGTCATAAGCGCGGGATGATTGATCAGGCTTTCCACGCCGCCCAGGCTTTCCGCCAAAGCAAACAAGTGCGTGTTCTCAAGAAAACGCCGCGTTCCGGCGAGGTCAGTTTTCAAAACGATGGTGACCATTCCGCCGAACCCCCGCATCTGTTGCCGGGCCAAATCGTGTTGTGGATGCGATTTTAGTCCGGGGTAATGGACGGATTTGATCTCGCGCTGCTCTTCCAGCCAGCGCGCAATCTCCAGCGCATTTGAGCAATGCCGCTCTATGCGAAGCGCCAGCGTTTTCAAGCTGCGCAGAACAAGAAAACTATCGAACGCGCCGGCAATCGCGCCGACCGAATTTTGCAAAAACGCAATTTGATCAGCGAGTTCCTTGTTTTTCCCAACAACGGCAACACCGCCCACCAGATCGGAATGCCCGTTCAGATATTTCGTTGCGGAATGCACAACGATATCGAACCCCGATTCAATCGGTCGCTGGATCCATGGAGTAGCGAACGTATTATCGCTAACCGAAATCAATTTCCGCTTGCGCGCGATCTTCGCAATCGCGTCAAGATCGATCAGTTTGAGCAGGGGATTACTCGGGGTCTCGATCCAAACCATGCGCGTGTTTGGTTTGATTGCGCGCTCGAGATCTTTCGCATCGGTCAAATCAACATAGGTAAAATCAAGATTCGCGGACCGACGACGCACTCGGTCGAATAACCGGAAGGTGCCGCCGTACAAGTCGTCGCTCGCGACAATATGCGAACCGCTGTCGAGTACCTCCAGCACTGTCGCCATCGCAGACAGACCAGACGCGAATGCGAACCCGCGCGATCCGCTTTCCAAATCGGCGATGCACTTTTCGTATGCCAGCCGGGTGGGATTGATTGAGCGGGCGTAATCGTAGCCTTTGTGTTTCCCGGGGCTCTCCTGCACGTACGTCGACGTGGCGTAAATCGGTGTCATTACCGCGCCGGTCGTGGGATCCGGCTCCTGTCCGGCGTGAATGGCGCGCGTAGCGAAGCCCTGTTCTTTTTTCATTGTCGATGTCTGAGTGCGCTAAACAAACTCGCGTTCCGGTGGCGTGGAGGATTTCGGCATGTGAAGCCGGAGGTAGGAGAGCCAATCGGTGCGCGTAATCAGCCCAAGAAATTTGTTGTCGTCCATCACGATAGCAACTCGGCCGCGATCGAATACACCCAGCAAGTCTGTGATTTTGGCGTCCGGCGGCAGTGTTTCTAACTGATCCGTCATCGCCTTGCTCACGGGGTCGTTAAAATGCGACGGCTCGCCGTGAACTTTTACCAGGAGATCGGATTCGTCGATAAGACCGATGGCGCGGCCGCTTTTGTCGACCACCGGAAGCTGCGACACGTCTGAGTCGCGCATTCGCTTGAACGCTGTGAGCAACGAATCGTCCGGCCCAACCGTAATCACTTCGCCAGCTTCGTATCGATGCGAGATCAAATCGCTGAGATCGCCGTGCGGCGTGCGATGAATGAATCCCTGCTCGGCCATCCAAAAATTGTTATACATTTTGGAGAGATACTTGTTGCCGGTATCAGGAACGAGTGTGACGACCCGTTTTGGTTTTGTTTGCTCCCGGCAATAACGCAGCGCGCCGGCGAGAAGTGTGCCAGTGGACGAGCCGCCGAAGATTCCTTCCTTGCGCAAAAGCTCGCGTGCTGCGGCAAAACTTTCCGCGTCATCAATCTCAAATGCTTCTGTGACTAACGACATATCCGCGATTTCCGGGATGAAATCTTCACCGATGCCTTCCACTGCCCAGCTGCCCGATTTAACGAGCTGACCGGTTTTAACGTACTCGTACAAAATCGAGCCGGTCGGGTCGGCCAGAACCATTTCGATGCCGCGCCGCGGTTTCACGCGATTAAAAAATCTGCCGAGCCCTGTCAGCGTTCCACCTGAACCGACTCCCACAACGACGGCATCCACGTCGTGCCGCATTTGCTCCCAAATCTCCGGACCGGTCGTGCGCTCGTGTGCGAGAGGGTTCGCCGGATTACCAAATTGGTTCACGTAAAAGCTTCCCGGAATTTGTTCGGCGAGCCGCGCCGCGACATCCTGGTAATACTCGGGATGTCCGCGCGTCACGTCAGACCGTGTGATCCGCACTTCGGCGCCGAGCGCTCTCACGTGCGATATCTTTTCCTGCGACATCTTGTCGGGAATTACCAACAAGACGCGATAGCCCTTCGCGCCCGCGACCAGCGCGAGTCCCAAACCGGTGTTGCCTGCTGTGGCCTCAATCACTGTGCCGCCGGGCTCCAGTTTCCCGTCGGTCTCGGCTGCTTCGATCATCGACAGCGCGATCCGGTCCTTGATGGAGCCACCCGGGTTTTGATTTTCGAGTTTGAGAAAAAGCCGACACGGCCCGGTCTCGAACTGCGTTGCCTCCACTAGGGGCGTATCACCGATGAGCGAAAGAATCTCGGGCGGTTTGTTGTGTGCAATGGCGGGCGCTGCGGAACTCTGGCTCATAAAGTTAGTCAATCGACGGCTCGCCTTTGTGCGACCATTCCGACTGGCTGTCTGTCAGAAACTGTTGGAGCACAGGAAAGCGGACCTCGCCGTAATTCAATGCGTAACGGAGATCGCCGCCTTTGTAAATCCAAGTCGACGGAATCCAGCTCAGCGGCAAACCGGCGAACTGTTTGATCTTGTTTTCGCCGCGACGCGGACCGGGATCACCGAGAATTGTCACGTTCGGCTGCGCGGCGATTCCGAATTTGTTCAGCATCGCGCGCCCGTCCTGCCCATCATTCCAGACCGAGACGAAATAAAACTTCACCTGTGGATTTTCATTGATCATTTTGGTCCACCCGCCGGTTTTGAGCTCGGCCTGGCAGTTGGAGCACCACGGCGCCCAGAGGTGAACGACGGTGGTTTGTGGCGATTTGATTGCGTCCGCGAGTTTTTCCTCGGCCGCGGATTGTGCGTACATCGTGCCAGCGACAAACACGGGTAAGATCAACAATCGCAGCGTCGGCATTCTACGCCAGAATACGGGAGAAACGCGGCGCACTCAAGGAGCACAGGCATCTTGCCTGTGTGGCCAGCGACATCTTCGTCCGCTGGCCTTCTCGACGCAGCAGGCGAGACACCCGCATCTCCCAGAGCCGAAAACGGCCGTGCTACCAGTTGACCGAAGCCACAAAAACGCCTAGTATGGCGTCCCCATTTCCGCTTCTGGCTGCAACCGGATGAGCGGACATCGGTGTTCAATTTAGAGCGCCGTTGTACTGAAGAGGAGGCCTACTTACTTTATGATTCAAATGCAGGACGTGATGTCGAAGCCGATGCCGGACTTCCGCGAAGGAAGCATCATCAAAGGGCAGATTTTGGAAGTTCGTCCACGCGAAGTGCTCGTTGACATCGGATACAAGTCCGAGGGTGTCATTCCGTTGAGCGAATTTGAAGATCCCGAGTCGCTGCAAGTTGGCGACGAGGTCGACGTTCTCCTGGAGCGGCTTGAAAACGATGAAGGCATGGTAGTGCTTTCGAAGGAGAAAGCGGCCTACCGACAAAACTGGAACAAGATCGTTACCGTTTTCGAGGGTGACGGCCTGATCAAAGGCAAAGTGAGATCAGTGGTCAAAGGCGGCCTGATGGTCAACATCGGTGTAGAGGCATTTTTGCCGGCCTCCCAAATTGATGTTGTTCCACCAAAGGATTTGCAGCAGTTCGTCGGGAACACTTACGATTTCAAAATCGTTAAGCTCAATGACGATCGAAAGAACGTCGTGCTCAGCCGGCGCGAGGTGATCGAAAAGGAGCGCAGCGAAAAGCGCCAAAAATTCCTGGAGAGCGTGAACCTCAACGACCGTGTTGTTGGCACGGTCAAAAACATCACGGACTTCGGCGCGTTTATCGATCTCGACGGCATGGATGGTTTGCTGCACGTGACCGACATCACGTGGGGTCGACTGGGACATCCCAGCGAGCTATTAAAAGTCGGGCAGCAGTTGGAAGTCGTTGTGCTTGACATCAACAAGGAAAAGGAGCGCGTTTCACTCGGACTGAAGCAAACGCAGAAGAACCCATGGGATCAGATCGAGGAGCGTTTCCCCGCCGGACAGCGCGTTAAAGGCAAGATCACGAATCTTGTCCCCTACGGCGCTTTTGTTGAGATCGAGGAAGGCGTAGAAGGTCTGATTCACGTGTCAGAACTTTCGTGGACGAAACGCATCATGCGTCCTTCCGATATCCTCAGTGTTGGCCAGGAAGTCGAAGCCGTTGTTCTGGGCGTGAACAAAGAGGAACAAAAAATTTCACTCGGGCTGCGCCAGCTCGAGGCAAATCCGTGGGATGAGATCGAGAAGAAGTTCACCATCGGCAGGCAGGTCAAAGGCACGATTCGGAACATGACCGCCTATGGCGCATTCGTGGAACTGGAGGAAGGCATCGACGGCATGATCCACGTCTCCGATTTAAGCTGGACTCGCAAAATCAATCACCCCAGTGAGATGTTTAAGAAAGGCGATGAAGTGGAAGCTGTCGTGATCGATATCGACAAAGTCAATCAACGCATCAGCCTCGGGATTAAACAGCTTGCCGAAGATCCGTGGAAAACGATCGATGAGAAATATAAGATCGGTGACTTAGTCAAAGGTAAAGTGACCAAGCTCGCCAGCTTTGGCGCGTTTGTGCAATTGCAGGACGACATCGATGGGCTCGTTCACATCTCACAATTGAGCGAGGATCATGTCGCCAAGGTTAAGGACGTCCTTAAAGTTGGCCAGGAAGTCGAATCGCGCGTAATCAAGGTGGACAAAATCGAGCGCCGCATCGGGCTCTCGATCAAAGCGGCGAATTATTCCGAAGAACAACTGCGCAAGGAAGTCGAGTCCTTTGATACGCTTCGTCCCGGCGAAGATATGGTTGGGTTGGAAAAAGCTTTCGCCGCAGCCGAACAGGAAGAATATCGTCCCGGGGAATCCAAGCGTGTCACAAAGGAGTCGAGCGACTCGAACGGCGAATCGAAGAAGGAACCGAGTAAGAAATAGTTCCGGCTTTTTAGTAGCTGTTCAGCGGTACTCGGGCAACAAATGCGTGCCCCATGCGGCCCCAGAGTTTGGGCCGGCCCGATCGTCTATTTAATCGCGCTGCTTGGCACTGGGCTGTTAGCAAACGAGAGCGCCCGGCCTTGGGCCGTTTTGCTGCTCGTTGCCTCCGCAATGCTGGCGGTAGTGCTGTGGCGCCGACAAAACTGGATATCCGCGTTTCCATCCGATGCTACTGCTCGGACGCGTGTAAAGCGCAGCCCCTTGTTCTATTTGTCTGGAGTTACGGTCGCCGTGCTGCTTGTGCTTGCAGCGGACCTTCGCTATGCCGCAGCGCCAAGTGAGAGCTTCGGGCTCGCAGGTATCTTATGGATCGCAGGCATAGCCTTGCTGCTTTGCTCTGCTTTCTTCGGCTCACATTCATTATGGGGTGTTTCCAGTGCACCACGCCTTCCGCGTTGGCCAACGTGGGAAATGGCGCTTCTGGCCGTGCTGTTCGTCCTGGCGTTGTTCAGTCGAGTTTGGAACCTGACGAATTTCCCAGACAACATTTATCCGGACGAAATCATGACCGGCACCGTCGCCACTCAGAGTTATCTAAGTCCAACAACTCCGCCGTCGGTCTTTAGCACGTTGTGGAGCGGGATTGATTTACCCGCTCTTTGGTTCTGGTTCGTGGCCATATTTTTGAAGCTCGGCGGGACCTCGCTTGCAATGTTAAGGCTGCCTGCCGCCTTGTTCGGCGCAGCTACAGTTATCTCGCTTTACGCATTGTTACGCGGAACATGGGGCAGATACGCAGCGATAGCTGGAAGCACAATCATGGCTTTCAGCGTTTCGAATGTTCACTACAGCCGCCTGGCGCTTAACAACATCGTGACGCAGTTTTTCTGGGCCACTTGTTTCTTTTTCATGTTGCGCGCTTTGCGATCGCGCCGGCCATCTGATTGGGTTCTGGCAGGTCTGTCCGCCGGGTTAAGCGAGTACTTCTATTATGGAACACGGCTTCTGCCTTTCATCCTGGCAGTGTTTGTGGTGTTCCTCCTTGCACTCCATTGGAAACAAGCACGCCAGTACGCGGGCGGTTTCCTCCTGTTGGCCGGAAGCTATTTTGTAGGATTTGGTCCGCTGTTAGTTCACTTCATTCGGAATCCGAACCTCTACCTGGGGCGAGGAGCAAATCTCCTCATTTGGTCCCCGCATATTCCGATCAGTTTCGCCGATCTCCAACGGGCCTGGAAAACGATTTGCCCAGTGTTGTCCGAGACCTTGCTTGGAATCAGCACTCACACTTCACAAGACATCATATTTTATGGGCCCCTATTGTTACCCGCCGAAAGCGCGCTCCTGGTCCTGGGCTTTGGTCTGCTTTTGTGGCACTGGCGTCATCCAGCCGCGTTTCTCATACTCGCGTCCGGATTAGGCGTCTTGCTCGTGGGCGGTACGCTCGTGGGATATCCGAATAGTGTGCCACCTCTGATCAATCATTGGACTCCTGCATTCCCGGCCTTCTATGTTGCGTTGGCGATGCCTGTAGGCGCGTGGGCCACGTCTGGTAAATCGGAGTTAGAACCCCAGTTGCGCTGGATCTTGCCGGCAACGGTCGGAATTGCATTATTCGTGCTTGGCTGGTGCAATCTAAATTTTTATTTTCGTCGTTATTACGCTGACCCTGAGAGCCTCAAGAGCACAGCGTACAGGTCTGCCCAACGGAATTACGAAGTGCAAACGGATCAGAGCCGCTACTCGGCATCACTCGGCCGCAACTATGAAGTTTTCACAGTAGGCCAGAGCCCGTGGCCGTATGATCCTGTGACGACGCGATACCTCGTGAGAGAGCAGAAGTGGACGCTGCTAACCAATCCTGCAACGGAACTGGCGTCTATGACTCGGGACAACAAAGGAGCGGCATTCCTCTTTTTCCCAGGAAACGAGCAATATGAACAGATGACACATGACCATTTTCCCGGCGGCAAGCACGGCGAAGTAACAAGCCGGCGTGGCAAGCACCTCTTCTACACATACGTGCTCCCGCCACCTGAAGCACAGGCGACCCAGAAATAACATTTCGCTTTGGCTCGACCTGACAATCGCGCGCGATATAACTGGGCTGATGCGACTTGGTTTTCCGCGACGACTGCGTTTGCTATTGGTGCCCGCTTCGGCAGTTCTGCTTTTTGTTATGCCCGGCTGCGGCAATTCCAGCATCGTCGGCAAATGGCAGATGTCGGGGGCTGAAAATCAAACGGTTTGGGAATTTTCGGGTAACGGCTCCGTCCTCGTCGGAGAAGTCCGCGGCAGATATAAGGTCGGTGATCAGGACCGAATCAAAATCGAGACGCCGTTCGCGACGACAGTTTACCTGGTGGAACTTTCGAGCGACCGACTCGTGCTTCAAGACTTGGGCGGTTCCAAGCTCGAGTTCACAAGGGTACGAGAGACGCCGCGCTGACTGTAGTAGAGGCATCCTGCGTGTGAGGCAACCGGGCGTCTCACCCACTTAAAGCGTTTTCCTAAGCAGGCGGGACGCCTGCCGGCCCCACAGCCAGGATGGCTGTGCTACTTCAAAACTCGGCGCTGCCCGGAGTGCGCGCGAAGGGAATCACGTCGCGAATGTTGGAAATGCCTGTGATGAACATCAGCATGCGTTCGAAGCCCAAGCCGAAGCCGGAGTGTGGCACAGTTCCATAGCGACGCAGATCGAGATACCATTTGTAATCGGCGGGATCCATGTTGTGACGCCGCATGTTGTCCTCCAACATTTGCAGTCGTTCTTCACGCTGGCTGCCGCCGACGATTTCGCCAATGCCGGGCACGAGCAAATCCATTGCGGCTACGGTTTTCCCATCCTCGTTCGACCGCATATAAAACGGTTTGATCTCTTTGGGGAAATTGAAAACCGTGACTGGGCACTTGAAATGTTTCTCAGTGAGCCAGCGCTCGTGCTCCGATTGCAGATTTAAACCGTAATCGATCGGGAACTCGAATTTCTCGCCGCTCTTTTTCAAAAGTTCCACTGCGTTGCTGTACGTGATGCGCTGAAACGGTCGCTCAAGCACGAAATCGAGTCGCGGAAGCAGTTCCTTATCCACGAATTTGCCAAATAATCCCATCTCTTCCGGGCAATGTTCTTTCGCGTCGGCGATCAAATACTTCACGAACTCTTCGGCGAGATCCATGTTGCCTGTGAGATCGCAAAACGCCATCTCCGGCTCGATCATCCAGAATTCACTGGCGTGTCGCGAAGTATTTGAATTCTCTGCGCGAAAGGTCGGACCAAAGGTGTAAACGTTGGTGAGCGCACAGGCGAACGCCTCTGCTTCGAGTTGTCCACTGACGGTGAGATAGGTTTGCCGCGCGAAAAAGTCCTGCGCGTAATCGACATCGCCGTTCTTTGTCGGCGGGTTTTTCACATCGATTGTGGAAACGCGAAACAATTCGCCCGCGCCTTCGCAATCGCTTCCCGTGATGATCGGCGTGTGGACATAAATGAAACCGCGGTCTTGAAAAAACTGGTGAACCGCGAACGCCAGCCGGCTGCGTACACGAAACACGCAACCGAAAAGATTTGAGCGCGGACGCAGATGCGCGATTTCACGGAGGAATTCAGGTGTGTGTCCCTTTTTCTGAAGCGGATAAGTTTCATCCGAGCCGCCAACGATCTCGATGTTGTGCGCGATCAGTTCCCATTTTTGGCCTTTGCCCTGAGACGGAATCAGCGCACCGGTCACCCTAATCGAAGCGCCAGTGCTGAGCCGTTGAATGTCTGCGTAGTTCTGCAGTGTGTCGCTCTTTGCGATGACTTGAAGATTGCGCAGCGACGAGCCGTCGTTCAGATCGATGAAGGAGAAATCCTTGGAATCCCGGCGCGTGCGCACCCATCCTCCAAGGCGAATCTTATCCATGGGCACAGTGCTCTGTAGTGCATGGTTAATCGGAGTTATAGAAAGTTGGCTCATGCTAAAGGAACCCAATTTGAACGCTCAATGTTCCACGCTGAACGTTCAATACTCAACTCGAGCACGTTTGCTCTACAACGATCGAGGGCTGAACATGGCGCCTACGCCATGGCGTTGGACATAGCCTCCGCGGAATTGGCCAACAGACGACTACCCTTCGGTCGTGCGCACTACCACTTCGACGCGACGATTGGGGCTTTGTTCCTCGATTGAGCCGTTCGCCGAGGCTCGAAATTTCGCCGCGCCGAATCCATGCGCTTGAATTTGCGCCGGATTGATTCCCATCGCTTCGACCAGGTAGCGCTTGACGCTGTCGGCCCGGCGCTGGCTCAGAGCAAGATTGTATTCAAATGTGCCGAATGAGTCGGTATAACCTTCCACCGAAAATGTCGCTTTCGGGTTGCGCTGGATAAGCGTACCCAATTTTTGCAGTTGACCGATAGCGCTGCTCTGCAGCACGTCGCTGTCATACTCGAACAGCTGATCATCCGGCAGACGCAATTTTGTTCCCGACCCGAGCGGACCTTTTTGGGCCAGCAACTGGTCGAGATCGCTGAATCCCGGGGCGTGCCCTTTGTTCGGTCCGGCGCTGTCTGCGGGCAGCTTGCTTGTGAAAGTATTTGGTCGTTTGATCGCCGTGCTCGTGGCCAACTCTGTTCCGCTGAGAGCGGGCTGCGGACGGCCCGAGACGGAGCTGTTATTCAGCAATGATTGTTCATGCACTGCGTTTGGATCGTTGGAAAGCGTTTGCGCCGTGGAACGCTCAATCTCGTTCAGGACAGAATTAACGTCCGGCTGGTCCACCTTTGGTTGGTCGGGCAAAACGTCCCGCATATCGTCCGGCAACGCCGTACTCGCCTGAACTTCCTGCAACAACTTGTCGAACGACTTCTTCTCGTCCGGCAACTGCACATCCGTGTTATCGGGATTCGGTTTCGCCGCCGGATTGATTTGATCGGCGCTGCTCTTCTCCAGGTTTGAATCCAAGACGCGCTTTACTTTGAAGGTCGGCGTTTGCTCGTTTGGGGTGAACACCGCATCCGCAGACGCGAAACGCGTCCGGTAAAAGTAAGTGCACAACCCGAAATGTATGAGCAGCGAAATAATTAATCCGAGCCAAAGCCAGTTGCGCTCTTTGCTGCCGGTAAGCAGACCTTCGGTCGCGAAGTGGTCGAGATCGTCAAAATCGGAAACCCTCATCAGCTATGAAAAATATCACACTTCGATTTGGAAGATAGCCAGCTTGGTTGCAACCCTATCTTCCTTCTCCGCCGCGTGTTCGTTCGATAAAAGCGCGTGCAGCACGACGTATTTCCTCAGCAACCCGCGCCTCCGGGGACACAAACTTTGGGGTGAACCATGGAAACAACCCGATCAAATCATGCGTGACAAGAATTTGTCCATCGCAATTCTCGCCCGAGCCGATCCCAATTGTCGGGATACCGATCGCATTAGTGATCTGCTTCGCGACGTTGTCGTTAACAATTTCCAACACCACCGAGAATGCGCCGGCTTTTTCTACTGTACGGGCGTCGACCAGCAACGAGTCGATCTCCGCTTGCGTGCGGCCTTTGATCCTGTAGCCGCCTTGTTCTCGCACCGTTTGCGGCAGCATACCGATGTGCGCCATAAACGGTATTCCCGCCTGGGTAATCGCCTCGACCTGCGCGGCACGATTCACGCCGCCTTCGAGCTTCACCGCCTGCGCGCCGGCATCGACAAATCTCCTGGCGGTCTCCAGAGCTTGTGCCGGCGTTTCGTAAGTGCGGATCGGCATGTCTGCGACAAGAAGCGCCCGCTTCACTCCCCGCGCGGCCGCCCGGGTGTGATGCAACATTTCGTCTAACGTCACAGCGGTCGTATCCTGATAACCCAATACGACCATGCCCACCGAGTCGCCCACGAGAATGATGTCGACGCCGCTCTCATCCAGCAGACGCGCCGTCGGATAATCATAAGCCGTCAGCGCGGTAATCTTCTCGCCGCGCTGCTTCATTTGGCGGAAATCTTCCATTGCGGTTCGCCGGAAGATCAGCCTTCGATTGGAGAACGCAAGCTTGCTCTCCTACCGTAGCGGCAGGCGTGTCGCCTGCGCCTGACTCACGATGCAGTCGCCACGGCTGCTGCTACAGCACTCGCTTACCATTCGTCCGTGACCCGAACGACCTCACCAGATTCGTCAAGTTCCTCAAGCAGGTTACGTATCGTCTTCTTCATGCCGGGCAAAACCAAATCCGGCCGAATATCCGCCAAGGGTCGCAACACAAATTTCCTTGAGTCGATCCGCGGATGCGGCAGTTGCAATCGTCCAATATCGATCGCTTGATCGCCGTAGTACAGGAGGTCGATGTCAATAATTCGCGAAACGTTCTTTGGATGATCCCGTTTGCGGCCCAATGCTTCTTCGATCCGAATGAGTTGCTCGAGCAAGGTTGCGGGATCACCCTGATATTCGAATTCAACCACCGCATTTAAGAATTTTCCGGCTCCAGCTTCGCAATCCACGGGTTCGGTCTCGTACACCAGCGAAGAAACAATTTGGGGACTCACGTTTGAGAGCTCGAGAATTTCCTCCCGCGCGGCGTGCAAATTACCAAGTCGATCACCGAGATTCGATCCAAGCGCGACTCCGGTTCTCATGGTAGCGCATGCGTCCTCGCTTGCGTTCCAAGTCTCGCAACCCAGAGGGTCGTGCTACTATAGTCCCAGCACATCCTGCATCGAGTAGAGTCCTGGCGGTTTATGCACGATCCACTTCGCCGCCCGCAATGCTCCTCGCGCAAAGATTTCGCGACTTACCGCGCGATGCGTCAACTCCAGGCGCTCTGCCGGACCGCTGAAAATCACACTGTGCTCACCGACAATGTCGCCTTCGCGAATTGATTGAATCGGTATTTTGCTTTCGCTTTTCCGTCCTGCTTCCAAAATCTCAGCGAGCGTTTTGGCTGTCCCGCTGGGCGCATCTTTTTTCATCTTGTGATGCGTTTCGACAATCTCAGCGCTGAAATCCGGGCCGAGGAGTTCGGTACCTTTGCGCGCCAGCCAAAACAACACATTCACTCCGACGCTGAAATTCGATGCGAACACGACCGGCACCGAGCGAGCGGTTTCTTTAATTATCGTGCGTTGTTCCCGAGAATGA
>Ga0137412_10003277_pt1 | contig 12926 bp, 11 predicted proteins | sample CZODoug2_1_16fun_FD_122160 | JGI IMG/M metagenome (GOLD analysis project Ga0137412, IMG submission 122160) | Vadose zone soil fungal communities from Angelo Coast Range Reserve, California, USA - CZODoug2_1_16fungal (Hybrid Assembly) | ecosystem: Environmental > Terrestrial > Soil > Vadose zone... | reverse complement strand
TCGCTTGTCGTCATGCAGCGCGTCGAACAGGCGCGCCACCATCCGGGCGGTGTTGCGGAAGGCAGGATGGGTGGTGACGTCCTTGACGCGCTCGCCATAGATGAAGACCTCGCGGCCGTCGCGCAGGGATTCGATGTACTCCGCGCCGGTCTGCGGTTTGGTAACTTTCATCTGGCCGATGTTTTCCGGCCGCCGCGCGAAGGCCGCGCGGTCATCGCCGCCGTTCGTTTTCACTTTATCTGCTGTTGCGCCGGCCGTTTTTCCTCCCGCCGCCTTGGTCGTTCTTGCCATCGTGACCTCCCAATCGCCTGGATAACCACATAGGTTTGTTCGATATGCGAACCTTTGTGCGGAAAGCGAACCGAACGATAGGATTTTCGGCGCGCCCTGACAAGCTAAGCCGACGCAGATGCAATCTTCTTTACTTAGATCGGCTGGGGCGCTTGCGAAATCCGCTGCGCGATGGCTCTGAGCTCGGGCAGGAATTTCTCGCGCATCTCGTTGCGCGTTGTACGCGTGCTGTGCGCCGAGAGATTGATGGCGCCGACCGCCTGGCCGGTGCGGTCGAGAACCGGGACGGCAATCGAGCGGAGGCCCTGCTCGAGTTCCTCGTCCACGATGGAAAATCCCTGCTCGCGGTCAGCGCGGACGCGATCGAACAGCGCCTGCATGTCGGTGATCGTATAAGGCGTGTAGGGCTCGATGGGGACCGATCGCAGGCGCCGCCAGATTTCCGCGCGGTCAAGATAGCCGAGCTGGGCGCGGCCGAGTGACGTATGAAACGCCGGCAACCGGCTGCCCACCGCCAACGCGGTGGACATGATGCGCCGGGCGGGCACGCGCGCGACGTAGACGATTTCGACGCCTTGCAAGATCGAACCAGAGCAGGACTCGCCGAGTTGCTCGCTCACTTCCTTCATCATCGGCAGCGCGCGGTCGATCCAGTCCTGCCCGGAGAGATAGGCAAAGCCAAGCTCGAGAACGCGCGGAGTCAACGAGAACGCGCGGCCGTCCTGAACGACATAGCCGAGCCGGGCAAGCGTGCGCAGGACGCGACGCGCGGTTGCCCGCGACAGGTTGGCGACTGCGGCCGCGTCGGACAAGGTCATCGCGGGCCGCTGTTTGCCGAACGCGCTGAGGACGGCGAGTCCCTTGGCCAGCGTGTTCATGAACTCCTTATCGTGACCATCGTCTGGCCGCGGTCCGGAAGGCATCATCATGCACACCGTGCCCTAGCGAGTTGTTGACACCGTCAAGGCGGTCATTGAAACTCATCGAAAAGCGAACGCAAGTTCGAATATCGAACAATTTCAGCGGCGCGGTCAAGGTTTCACCCGCTTAGCGGAATTCTTCAGGGAGGGAGGCATCATGACAAGGATCGTGCCCACAGGGATTGATCGTCGCACATTGCTCAAATCGTCGGCCGCGGCCGGTGCGGCGCTTGCCACCGGCATCGCAATGCCGGCTATCGCACAGACGCGCCCGATAAAGCTCGGCTACGTCAGCCCGCAGACCGGCCCGCTCGCGGCGTTCGCCGAAGCCGACAACTTCATCATTGCGAATTTCAAGGAAGCCTCCAAGGGCGGCATTAAGCTTGGCAGCGCTACCGTTCCAGTGGAAGTCGTTGTCAAGGACAGCCAGTCGAATCCCAACCGCGCCGCTCAGGTCGCAAAGGATTTGATAGTCCAGGACAAGATCGAACTGATGCTTGTCGCCTCGACGCCCGAGACCACAAATCCGGTTTCAACGCAATGCGAGATCGAAGAGGTGCCATGCATCTCGACGGTGGCGCCGTGGCAACCTTGGTTCATCGGGCGCCAGGCCGATCCGGCCGGCGGGCCGCCGGCATGGAAGAATTTCAATTACACCTACCACTTCTTCTGGGGGCTCGAAGACGTCATCGCGGTTTTTACCAACATGTGGAGCCAGGTGCCGACCAACAAATCGGTTGGCGGTCTGTTTCCGAACGACGGCGACGGCAATGCCTGGGGCGACAAGCAGGTCGGATTCCCGCCGGTGCTGGAGAAAGCCGGCTACAAGCTCACCGACCCCGGCCGCTACCAGAATCTCACCGACAATTTCTCGGCACAGATCAGCGCGTTCAAGAGTGCCAACGCCGAGATCATCACCGGCGTCGTATTGCCGCCCGACTTCACGACGTTCTGGAAACAGGCGCTGCAGCAAGGCTTCAGGCCGAAGGTCGCCTCGATCGGAAAGGCGATCCTTTTCCCGGTCGCGGTCGAGGCGCTCGGCAAGGACGGCAACAACCTTTCGTCGGAAGTGTGGTGGTCGCCGAACCATCCATTCAAATCGTCGCTCACCGGCATGAGTGCGAGAGATCTCGCCGCCAGCTATGAGGCCGCGACCAGGAAGCAATGGACGCAGCCGATCGGCTTCGTGCATGCGCTATTCGAGGTCGCCGTCGATGCGCTCAAGCGTGCGCCGCAGCGCGATGCCAAAGCCATAGTCGCTGCGATCGCTGCGACCAATCTCGATACCGTGGTCGGCAAGGTACAGTGGAACGGAGCGAACCTGCCGCCATTCGCCGCCAAAAACGTCGCCAAGACGCCGCTGGTCGGCGGGCAATGGCGCGTCAAGGACGGCAACAAGTACGATATCGTCATCACCGACAACAGGACTGCGCCGAACATTCCGGCCGGCGGCAAAATGGAGGCGGTCGGTTGACGGCAAAGCGAGGCGCGCGGCGGGCGTCCGGCGCAGGTTTGCGATTTCGTTCCGCTTGGTCCGTCTTGTTGCTAAACTCAAGCGCATGCTGAAGATCAAAGGCCTGCGCAAGAGCTTCGGGTCGCTAATCGCGGCGGACGATATCGATCTGTCGGTCGCGCCGGGCGAGGCGCTCGGGATTATTGGTCCAAACGGCGCCGGCAAGACAACGCTCTTCAACCTGATTGCCGGCGGGCTTGCACCCGATGCCGGCGAAATCCGGCTGAACGGCCGCAATATTACCGCGGCCAAGCCGCACCAGCGCTGCATCGCCGGAATCGGACGCTCATATCAGATCCCTCGGCCGTTCGAGAATCTCACCGTGTTCGAGAATCTGCTGGTTGCCGCGGTGCATGGCGGGGGTTTGGCGGAGCGCGCCGCCGCCGCACCCTGCGCGGAAATTCTCGAGCGGTTGCATCTGCTCAGACGCGCCAACACGCTTGCCGGCGCGCTGACATTGCTCGAACGCAAGCGGCTGGAGATGGCGCGCGCGCTCGCAACCAACCCCCATTTGTTGCTGCTCGACGAAATCGCCGGGGGACTGACCGAGGGGGAGTGTCTCGAACTGATCGAGACCATCAAACAAGTCCATGCCGCGGGAATGACCATTATCTGGATCGAGCATATCGTGCACGCGCTGGTGGCGGTGGTCGGGAAGCTGAGCGTATTGAATTTCGGGAAGAAAGTTGCCGAGGGTGATCCGCAGCAGGTGATGGCTTCCGCGGACGTTCGGCAATTCTATATCGGTCTGTTGGCGTGAGGCCTCCGATGCTCGAGACCCGTGGCCTTACCGCTCACTACGGAGACTTCCAGGCGCTGTACGGGATCGACACTGTGATTGGCCCAGGCGAAACGATTGCGATCATCGGCGCCAACGGGGCGGGCAAGTCCTCCTACCTCAAGGCCATTACCGGCCTGATCCGCGCCGAGCCCGATAGCGTGCGGTTCGAGGACAGTCCCATCGGCGCGCTAGGCGCGGCGAGTATTCTCAAGCTCGGGATCGCGATGGTACCGGAGGGGCGACGGCTCTTCTCCTCACTCACGGTCGAGGAAAACCTGCTGATCGGGAGCTATGGTCGAAATGTCGCCGGGATATGGTCGCTCGACAGCATCTACGGGCTGTTTCCGCCGCTGAAAGAGCGCCGCACCGCGCCGAGCCATACCCTATCCGGCGGAGAGCAGCAGATGACCGCGATCGGGCGCGCGTTGATGTCGAACCCGCGCGTGCTGCTATGCGATGAGATCAGCCTTGGCCTGGCGCCGATTGTAATCCGAAATATTTACGATGCGATGCCGCGCATCAAACAGACCGGGACCAGCATCGTGCTCGTCGAGCAGGACATCGCGCAGGCGATGAAAGTCGCCGATCGGGTTTATTGCTTTCAGGAGGGCAGGGTATCGCTGTCGGGCAGGCCAGAAGAACTTACCCGCGAACAGGTTCACCTCGCCTATTTCGGACACTGAGCATGCTCGATTGGCTCGGCACGATCATCCAGGGCGTTCTGCTCGGAGGCCTGTATGCGCTGTTCGCCGCCGGCCTGTCGCTGATCTTCGGCATCATGCGGCTGGTCAATCTCGCCCATGGCGATCTGATCGTGCTGGCGGCGTTCGCGATTCTCTCGCTGGCGACGTGGCTTGGTTTCGACCCTTTTCTTGCGACTCTGTTGGCAATGCCGGCGATGTTCGCCGCCGGATTTGCCTTGCAGCACGTGTTGCTGAATCGAGCCTTGGGACGCGATCTGTTGCCGCCCTTGCTGGTCACATTCGGCTTGTCCATTATCATTCAAAACGGCTTGCTCGAGGCGTTTACCGCCGACAGCCGACGGCTGCGGCTCGGCGCGATCGAGACTGCTTCAATTGAGCTCGGCGGCAACCTAGCGATCGGAGTCATGCCGCTGCTCACGCTTGGCTCTGCCATCGCGGTGGTGCTGCTGCTCAATCTGTTGTTTTACCGCACCGCGTTGGGCCGGGCGTTTCGCGCGACGTCCGACGATCTCGAAATCGCGCAGTTGATGGGCATCGACCATCACCGGATCTACTCGATCGCCATGGGGATCGCGATGGTGGTGGCAACCATCGCCGCGCTCTACCTTGGCATCCGCGCCAATTTCGATCCGACCATCGGTCCGGCGCGGTTGATCTACGCGTTCGAGGCGGTGATCATCGGCGGCCTCGGGAGCCTGTGGGGTACGCTTGCGGGTGGCGTCATTATCGGCCTCGCGCAGACCTTCGGCGCCAAGCTGAATCCCGAATGGCAGATACTTGCGGGTCACATCGCCTTTCTGGTTGTGGTGGTGTTGCGGCCACGCGGCCTGTTTCCGCGTGCAGTGGATTGAACAACGGTGCCTAATGGCGACGAGAACCAATTGATAGAGCTGGCACAATATCGGATCGAAACGAAAACCCGTGCGTCGGCGATCCTGGCGCTTGCGGGTGTTGCCCTTGTCTTGATCTTTGCGGTTCTTCCGGTCTTTGCAGGTCGTGGGCTGATTCAGGATTTGATTTTCGTTTTCTATATGCTTGCGCTGGCGCAGTGCTGGAACCTGCTTGCGGGCTATGCCGGTCTCGTCTCGGTCGGGCAGCAGGCGTTTGTCGGCCTCGGCGGCTATCTGCTGTTTGCGCTGACGATCGGCGCCGGCATCGATCCAATTGCAGCGGTGGTGCTGTCAGGATTGATCGCCGCGGTATTCGCAGTGCCGACGGCGTTTGTGGTATTCCGGCTTCGCGGCCCTTATTTTGCGATTGGAAGTTGGGTCGTTGCGGAGGTGTATCGGCTTGTGTTCGCCCAATTCAAACAGCTCGGCGGTGGCACCGGCACGTCGCTGCCACCGTCGGCTACCAACGAGATTTTCGGCATCGCATGGGTAAAGGCAATGTTCGAGGTGCGGTCACCGGCCGCGCGCGACATCATTACCTACTGGATCGCGCTGGCGCTGGCGGCCGGAGCACCGTTGCTGGTCTATCTCGTGTTGCGATCGCGCTACGGCCTTGCGCTTTTCGCCATCCGCGATTCGGAAGCGACCGCCGAAAGCGCAGGCGTCGATAGCTTCCGCGCCAAGCTTGGGGTTTATGTGCTGGTCGCGGCCGCGACCGGGATGATCGGTGCGCTCATCTATTTGCAGAAGGCCCGCATCTCGCCGGATGCTGCGTTTTCGGTGCTGGATTGGAGCGCTTACGTGATTTTCATCGTCATCATCGGCGGGGTCGGCACGATCGAAGGTCCAATCGTCGGCGTGATCGTGTTCTACACGATGCAGCACTACCTTGCGGACTTCGGCACCTGGTACCTGATTTTGCTCGGTGCACTTGCGATTGTCATCATGTTGTTCGCTCCGAAAGGCATTTGGGGATATGTCGCGCAGCGGTACCGCGTCGCGCTATTTCCGGTGCGAAGAATGTTGGTGCGGCCGCACGAGTGAAATGAGGCGAGAGGCAGCATGTATCTCGGTATCGATCTCGGCACATCAGCCGTCAAAACCATTCTCGTTGATCATGAGCAGCGTGTGGTGGCAAGCCGAAGCCAGTCGCTGACGGTGGCTTCTCCACATCCCGGCTATTCCGAACAAGACCCAGGGCAGTGGATTGATGCCACGTTTGCAACGCTGGACGCCTTGAAGGCGGATCACCCTCGCGAATTGGCGGCGGTCGACGGCATCGGCCTGTCGGGCCAGATGCACGGCGCGACTCTGCTCGATGCGAACTTCAAGCCGTTGCGGCCCTGCATTCTTTGGAATGACGGACGGTCCGCTGCGGAATGCCGTATGCTGGAACAGCGCTGGCCCGCATTGCGTGCGACGACAGGCAACAAGGCCATGCCTGGATTCACCGCTCCCAAACTGGTGTGGGTTGCGAGGCACGAGCCGGAGATCTTCGCGGCCACCAAACTCGTTTTGCTCCCGAAAGCATATCTACGCCTGATTCTGAGCGGTGAAGCGATCGAGGATGTCTCGGACGCATCGGGATCGTTGTGGCTCGATGTCGCGCGCCGGGACTGGTCGGATGAAGGATTGTCAGCAACCGGCTTGTCGCGCAGCCAGATGCCGCGTCTTATCGAGGGCTGCGCGCCTGCGGCGCGGCTGCGTAGCGAGATGGCGCTTCGCTGGGGAATGACCAAACGACCGATGATCGCCGGGGGCGCCGGCGACAATCCGGCGGGCGCCATCGGCATTGGTGCGATACGGCCCGGCGCCGCATTTGTTTCGCTCGGAACCTCCGGAGCATTGCTGGCACCGACCAATGCAATTGCCGCCAACCCGCAGCGGGCCGTGCATACGTTCTGTCACGCCATCCCCGCAATGTGGATTCAGGCCGGTGCGATTCTCTCGGCGGCATCGAGTCTCGCCTGGATCGCGCGACTGCTTGGGGCCTCTGAGGCCGACTTGCTGGAGCCGCTCGGTTTGCGCCCGAAGGCGCCGTCGCATGTAAACTTTCTGCCGTATCTGTCCGGCGAACGAACGCCGCACGATGACCCGGAGGCGCGCGGAATGCTCGACGGGCTGAGCCACGGCACCGATCGTGCCGCAATCGTGCAAGCCGTGCTTGAGGGCGTTGCCTTCGCGATCGCAGATTGTCGGGACGCGCTTGCCGACACCGGGATCGTGATCTCGGAGGCTGATGCGATCGGTGGCGGTTCACGTTCGCGGTTCTGGCTGTCTGTGCTGGCAAATGTTCTGAATATTCCGATTCATCGATTTGCCGACAGTGAAACGGGCGCGGCGTTTGGTGCGGCGAGATTGGGGCGCCTGGCTGTCACTGGCGAGGCGGTCGAAGCCGTCTGCACACCCCCTAAACGCATCGAGACATTCGAACCTGAGCACGCACTCGCAGACGCTTACGCCGAGCGGCTTCCCAAATGGCGCAAGCTGTACCGGCCGCGGCGCTAATGCTGCGGAAGCAGGGCACCAGGCCGGTTCCGGAAAGCGATGTCCCGGTTTGTGGCATCGGCGAGCCGCCTGAGGTGTCCTCGATATTGCCCTGCGCCGCCGACTTTTGTTTAATGAGCAAACCCGCGCTGCCCTACAAACGAGACGCGGATGAGAAACGCATTGGCGCCGTCGGCGCGCCGGGGAGGAGGCACGATGGGCGACCCGATCCTCGAAATGCGCCGGGTCTCCAAGTCTTTCTTCAGCATCAAGGCGTTGCGCAATGTCGACCTGACCGTCTATCCCGGCGAAATCCACGCTTTGATGGGCGAGAACGGCGCCGGCAAATCGACGCTCATGAAGATCTTGTCGGGCGCGTACAGGCCCGATCCGGGTGGCGAGATCCGCATCGAGGGCAGGCCGGTACGCATCGATGGGCCCCTCGGCGGTCGCGCAGCCGGCATCTCAATCATCTACCAGGAGCTCTCCCTCGCCCCCAATCTGAGCGTCGCGGAGAATATCTATCTGGGCCGCGAAATCTCACATTCCGGGTTACTGGCGCGAGGCGCCATGCGAGCCGGCGTCGGCCCGATGCTCGAGCGACTCGGCGCGGATTTCGCGCCGTCGACTCTGGTGGCCCATCTGTCCATGGGCCAGCGCCAACTGGTCGAGATTGCCCGCGCGCTGCACGCCAGATCGAAGATTCTGATTATGGACGAGCCGACCACCGCGCTTTCGGCCGGTGAGAGCGAGAGGCTGTTCGCCCTGATCCGCCAGCTGCGCGCTGAGGGTCTCGCTATCATCTATATCTCGCATCGCATGGATGAAGTATATGCTCTCGGCGACCGGGTTACGGTGCTGCGCGACGGCGCGCTGGTGGGCTCGCTCGACAAGCCGCAGATCCGGGCCGACACCATCGTTCGGCTGATGGTGGGGCGCGAGGTCTCGTCCTTCTACAAGAAAGACCATGACCCGCAGGCGAGGTTAGGGCCCCCCGTCCTCGCGGCCGTCGACATCACCGATGGGCGGCGCGTCAAGGGTTGCTCCTTGACCGTGCATGCAGGCGAGGTCGTCGGGCTTGCCGGCCTTATCGGCGCGGGCCGCACCGAGCTTGCGCATCTCATTATCGGGGCTTCGCCCAAGACCTCCGGCCATGTCGAACTCGAAGGCCGTGCGGTCACCATACGCACGCCTGGCGAGGCTCTCGATGCGGGCATTGCCTATCTTACCGAAGACAGGAAGGCGCTCGGCTTGTTCCTGGACATGTCCTGTCTGGACAACATCAACCTCGCAATGCTGGGCAGGGACGCGAAGCTCGGCTGCATCCTTGACAGGGACAAGGCCCGCGACCGTGCCAACAAGGCCTTCGCGGCGCTGGGTATTCGCGCCGCGGATGTCGGCGTCACGGCCGGTGGACTCTCTGGCGGCAACCAGCAGAAGGTGCTGCTGTCGCGCCTGCTTGCAACCACGCCCAAGGTCCTGATTCTCGACGAGCCGACGCGTGGCGTCGATGTCGGGGCCAAGTCCGAGATCTATTCGATCATCGACAATCTCGCAAAATCCGGCACCGCGATTCTCGTCATCTCATCCGACCTGCCCGAGGTCATCGGCATCTGCGACCGCGTCATTGTCATGCGTGCCGGACGTATCGCCGGCGAGATGAGGCGAGCTGCGACGTCGCCGCTTAGCCAGGAGGATATCATGGCACTCGCCACCGGAATGGAGCAGCTCGATGCCTCATGACAATCCTTCGCCGGCGGAGGCCGCCTCCGCCGCCGCTCCCAGCTTCGCGGCCGCGCAGGAGACGAAGCGTCAGCGCACACGGCTGATCATACGCGCAGCCGGCATGCTGCCGGTGCTGCTTCTCTTGTGCATCGGCTTTCATTTTCTGTCGGACGGCCGTTTCTTCACCGGCCAGAATCTCGGCATCGTGCTGCAGCAAGCCGCGGTCAACACCGTGCTGGCCGCGGGCATGACCTTTGTCATTCTCACCGGCGGCATCGACCTCTCGGTCGGCTCCATCCTAGCCGCCGCCGCGATGGCCGGGCTGATTGTCTCCAAGTTTCCTGATCTTGGGCCGCTCTGGCTGCCGGCCGCGGTGCTCACAGGCCTCGTCATCGGCGTCATCAATGGCGCCTTGATTGCGCTGCTGCGCCTGCCGCCCTTCATCGTCACACTCGGTTCGCTGACCGCCGTCCGCGGTCTGGCCCGCCTCCTGGGCGCCGACACCACTGTCTTCAACCCCTCCATTCCCTATGCCTTTATCGGCAACGGTTCCCTGACGCTCCTTCCCGGCGTCGTTTCGATTCCCTGGCTCTCTGTGATCGCATTGCTCGTCATCCTCGGCTCGTGGCTGGTACTGCGTCGCACCGTGCTCGGGGTGCATATCTATGCGGTCGGCGGTAACGAGAGTGCGGCACGTTTGGCCGGCATCAAGGTCTGGGCTGTGGTGATCTTCGTCTATGGGGTGTCGGGGCTGCTGGCCGGGCTTGGCGGGGCCATGCAAGCGGCGCGCCTCTATGCTGCCAATGGGCTGCAGCTCGGCCAGTCCTACGAGCTCGACGCGATCACCGCTGTTATCCTGGGTGGCACCTCCTTCGTCGGCGGTATCGGTTCGATCTGGGGAACGCTGGTCGGGGCCCTGATCATTGCCGTTTTGTCGAATGGCCTCATCCTCACCGGTGTTTCCGACGTATGGCAATATGTGATCAAGGGTCTGGTGATCATCGGCGCGGTGGCGCTCGACCGCTATCGGCTGCAGGGCTCGGCTCGCACTTGAAAGATAGGAGTGCGCAAGGTTCTATGTCGCCACGTCGGGTTCCGTTACGGCAGCTGGTCCGCCGTGCCGGGAATTCAAAAGAGACCAGGGAGGAAGCCAATGTTGAAGACGATCTCGTTTGCCGGCGCCGCCATGGCGCTCGTCCTGAGCTCCGCCCCGTCTTTTGCCAAGGAGCTCAAGTCGATCGGCATCTCGCTGGGCTCGCTGGGCAACCCGTTCTTCGTCGCGTTGTCGAAGGGCGCCGAGTTCGAGGCGAAAAAATCCAACCCCAACGTCAAGATCACGACGGTCGGCTTCGAATACGACCTCGGCAGACAGGTGACCCAGATCGACAATTTCATCGCCGCCGGCGTCGATCTGATCCTGCTCAACCCCGGCGATCCCAAGGCCGTTGGGCCGGCGATCAAGAAGGCGCAGGCCGCCGGCATCATCGTCGTCGCTGTCGATACCGCAGCCGACGGCGCCGATGCCACGGTGACCACCAACAACGTCCAGGCCGGCGAGGTCTCCTGCCAGTACATCGTCGACAAATTGGGCGGCAAAGGCGAAGTGATCATCGAGAACGGGCCGCAGGTCTCCGCGGTGATCGACCGCGTGGTCGGCTGCAAGAACGTGTTCGGCAAGAACCCCGGCATCAAGGTGCTGTCCAGCGACCAGGACGGCAAGGGCTCGCGCGAAGGCGGTCTCACCGTGGCGCAGGGCTACCTGACCCGCTTCCCCAAGATCGATGCCATCTTCGCCATCAACGACCCGCAGGCGATCGGCACAGACCTCGCGGCGCGCCAGCAGAGCCGCAGCGGCATCGTCATCACCGCGGTCGACGGGGCGCCCGATATCGAAGCCGCACTCAAGGATCCCGGCGCGCTGCAAGTCCAGGCCTCCGCCTCGCAGGACCCGTTCTTCATGGCGCGCCGCGCCGTGCAGATCGGCGTCGGCCTGCTCAGCGGCCAGAAGCCTGGCTCGACCGTCGAGCTGTTGCCGTCAAGACTCGTGACGCGCGACAATATCGCCGAGTACAAGGGCTGGACGTCGGACCGTTCGCAATAGCGACCTCTCTTATTTCCTTCGTTCGTTCCGGAGAGAGGTCGGCGTCGCACCTGCCAATATGCAGATGGAGTTTGGGCGCAAGCATTGAGGGGCTCTCGCCCGTGGGCGTCCACGGCCGATGCAGAGCACCGCTCCGCATCGGCCGTGCTGCGCCGTCAGAAGCGTTCGCCGACCATTTCCTCGCTCTTGGCCCACAGCGCCTTGGCGCGGGCCGGATCGAGTGCGTAGGATCTGACGCCAGGGCTGACCGGGCTGATCAGCCCGTCGCTGATCTCGGACACCTGGCAATTCTCAGAGTAGCGTGCGGCCACGGTCTCGGCCGGCGCGACGAACGCCGCCCAGACCGATGTCGCGGCGCCTTGCGGAGCCGTCTTCCACTGGAACGGCGGCTCGCCGTTGGCCGCCAACTGCGCATTGATCTGCGCGATGAGGTTGTCGACCCCGTCTGCTGCCATGTGGCGGCTCAACTCGGTCCTGATGCCACCCGGGTGCAGCGCCGTCGCCCGCACGCCGCGCGCCTTGTGCCGCCGGTCGAATTCCACCGCGAACAGGATGTTCGCGGTTTTGGAGCGGCCGTAGGCGACCATCGGGTCATACGGCGTGCGCGCGAAGTTCGGATCGTCGATGTCGACATCCGAATAGCGGTGGCCCGACGAGGCGACGTTGACCAGCCGTCCGCCTGGCGCGATCAGCGCCGCGATCCGGTTCACCAGCACGAAATGGCCGAGATGGTTGGTGCCGAATTGCGTCTCGAAACCATCCGCAGTGTGCCCGAACGGCGTCCGCATCACGCCGGCATTGGCGATCACGGCGTCGAACCGCCGCCCGTCGGCGACCAGCGCGTCCGCGCAGGCGCGCACGCCCGCGAGCGAGGCAAGGTCGAGCTCCACCAGCTCGAGGCTGCCGCCATTCGCCGCTTGCGCGCCGACCTCGCTGGTCGCCCGCGCCGCCTTGGCAAGGTCGCGTGCCGCGCCGACCACCTGGGCGCCGTGCGCGACAAGCGCGCGCGCCGTCTCGACGCCGATCCCGGCCGATACGCCGGTGACGAGCACGCGTTTTCCGCTGAGATTGATCCCGTCCAGCACCTCATCGGTGGTGGACGTCGCCCCGAAACTATCGCTCATGACGAACTCCTTGATCTCTGGCACAGCTCTCCCATTGGCGGCAAACCCTTGTCTGCCAATCATTTTTCAGATAAAAGGAGACTGTCTCCGGTTATATACGGAGACACTCTCCGTTTATCAAGGGGACTATCACTGTGGTCGATGAAAAGGCCGCTCCCGCCCGCAAGCCGCGCGCCGACGCGCAGCGCAACCGCGTCCTCTTGCTCGAGACCGCGAAGGCCGCCTTTGCCGAAAAAGGGCCGGGTGCCAGCCTCGACGAGATCGCGCGGACCGCAGGCGTCGGGGCCGGCACGCTGTATCGTCATTTTCCCACCCGCGACGCGCTGATCGAGGCGGACTACCGCAACGAGACGGAGCAGCTGGTTGCCGCCGCGGCGCGGCTGGCCGAAA
>Ga0137412_10003276_pt1 | contig 12927 bp, 13 predicted proteins | sample CZODoug2_1_16fun_FD_122160 | JGI IMG/M metagenome (GOLD analysis project Ga0137412, IMG submission 122160) | Vadose zone soil fungal communities from Angelo Coast Range Reserve, California, USA - CZODoug2_1_16fungal (Hybrid Assembly) | ecosystem: Environmental > Terrestrial > Soil > Vadose zone... | reverse complement strand
TATTTCCAGCCATGGGCGGCATAGGACGGCATGTCGTCATACACCACCTTGCCGTCGCCGAGCTTGTCGAGATTGGCCTCGGCATTCTCGTACTTGATCAACTTGTCGACCGCGATGACATAGAGCGCGCCATCCTTGAAGGCGAGGCCGGTCGGCATATTGAGGCCCTTCAGGATGGTCTTGACCTCCTTCTTGCCGTCCTTGTCGGTGATCGCATAGACATTGCCGAGGCCGAACGAGCCTACGAACAGCGTGCCCTTGTCGCCCCAGGCCATCTGCCGCGCGGCCAGCACGCCCGACGCGTACACCTCGATCTTGAAGCCCGTGGGCAGCTTGATCTTCTTGATCAGCGCGGCGAGTTCGGCATCCGAGGCGCCGGTCGGCGGACCCGAGGGCGGCGCCAGGCCCTTCTGGGCTTCGGTCTCGTCGCCGAGGAACCAGTCATCCGGCGGATGGGTCCAGAAATCCTTGGTGCCGGATTCGTATTTCTTCAGCGCGCGTTGTGATGGCTGCTGGGCGCTGGCGAGGCTCGCGCCGGCCACGAGGCCGATGGCTGCGAGCGCAAGAACGGATCGATGGAAAGGCGATTTCATCGCGTCACTCCCTGATGCAGCCTGCTGGCCGCGTTATTATTTTGGACATTTTGAGAGACAAATTGGACGTCTGATGTGGGATCAGACCGAAAAATGTTAGCACATCCGTGCGCGGTGAAAAGCGTACCCTTTGGAGAGTTCATGTTGCGCTGATCAAATTCAGAAGAAATTTTCTTGAGCTGATTTTCGGTTGCACAGATTCGCGTCAGCGGCTCCGCTGCACCGCAGTATTGGCCAGGAGTGATGGTGGGCGCTATCCATACGGGAGGCGAACGTTGCGGGTTCTCATTCTGGGTGGGACGGGGGTGATCGGCTCCGCGGTCCTGCGGGCGCTCGTCGCGCGTGGCCATGACGCGCTTGGCCTCGCGCGCTCCGACGCGTCTGCCGCCAGGCTTGCGGATTGCGGCGCGACGCCGATCGCAGGCGACATCGCGGCGCCCAAGCCCTGGGCGGATCGGCTGCCGCCGATCGATGCGGTCGTGCACGCCGCCTGCGATGCCAGCACCGACATGGGCGCGATCGATCGCCACTTGCTCGACGTGCTGCTGCCGGCGCTCGCCGCCGCCCAGCCGAGCAAGCCGCGTTTCATTTACACCGGCGGTTGCTGGTTGTTTGGCGCGACGGGCGACGAGATTGGCACCGAGGCGACGCCGTTCCGCCCCCTCCCGGCATTCGCGTGGATGGTGCCGAACCTGCGGCGCGTGCTCGCGGCTACCGACATCACGGGTATCGTGATTCATCCGGCGATGGTCTATGCGGCGGCCGGCGGCGTCTTCCAACGCTTTGCCAAGGATGCCGCCGAACGCAGCGCCGTCCGGGTGGTGGCGGGCGAAAGGGTGCGCTGGCCGCTCGTGCATGCCGAAGACCTTGCTGACCTCTATGCGCTGGCGCTGGAGGGCGCACCCGCCGGATCAAGCTATATCGGCTCGGCGATCGAAGGGTTGGCCGTGGGTCAGATCGCGCGGGCCTTCGCCAGCCACATCGGGACGCGGGATCAGGAGCCGGAGATTGTGCCGACGGAGATGATCGCAACCGAGATCGGCGAATGGGCGAGGGGATATGCGCTGGATCAACGCCTCAGCGGCGAGAAGGCGCGACGTGAGCTCGGCTGGCGGCCGCAGCATCTCGATCCCATCGGCGAGATCACGGATGGCGGCTGACAATTCTCGGCTATCCATTTGAACGCGCTTGCCATCAAATAGGCGGGACGCTCAACCGTTGTTGCTGCAGGTCACGTCCGACGCGGCCTGTACCGCCCGATTCTGAGGAATTCGCCGACATGACCAGGACAACCGCGCTTCCGATACCGAAGGCCGGCGCAGGCGTGCTCGATTTGCTGCGCCAATTCCGGCAGGATGAGGCGGCCGCGGACGGCTACGCCGCGGCGTGTCTTGCGAAGACCAGGGCGGTCGAGCCGCAGCTGAAGGCTTTCGAATATCTTCCCACCGACACCGGGCGGCGGCCCGGCGCGCTGTCGGGCATCCCGGTCGGCATCAAGGACATCATCGCGACATCGGACATGCCGACCACGAACGGATCGCCGATCTACCGCGATCACATCCCGGCGGCGGATGCCTGGGTGGTGGAGCGGCTGCGCCAGCTCGGCGCGACGATTTTCGGCAAGACCGTCTCGACCGAATTCGCCTGGCGGCATCCCGGCCCGACCGTCAATCCCTGGAACAGCGACCACACGCCGGGCGGATCGTCGTCAGGCTCCGCCGCAGCAGTCGCCGCAGGCCTCGTGCCGCTCGCGCTCGGCAGCCAGACGCTCGGCTCGGTGATCCGCCCTGCCGCTTTCAACGGCATCGTCGGACTGAAGCCAAGCTTCGGCGCGATCCCGCGCTTGGGCGTGCATCCGCTCAGCCCATCGCTCGACCATGTCGGCTTCTTCGCGCGGCGCGTGGACGATGTCGCGCTGGCCCTGTCGCTGCTCGCCGGCACGAGCGACGCCGATCTGCATGGCCAGCCACTGCCGGCGTTTCAGGTCGACCTTGAACACTGCATCGCACCACATGACAAACCCCGCCTCGGCATCGTGCGCTTCGAGAAATTCACACGCGCCGAAGCCGCGCAGCAGAAAGTTTTCAAGGCCGCGATCGCCCGCGCGCGCGAGGCCGGCGCCGTCGTGGAAGAACTTCCGCTGGCTGAATTCGATGCCGCGAACTGGCCGGCGATCAACACCATCCTGTCGAGCGAGGGCGCGGCGATCTTCGGCGGCCTGGTCGCACGCTATCCGGATCGCACCAGCGATCAGCTCAAGTCGCAGGTGGAACGCGGCAAGGCAGTCGCCGCGATCGACTACCTTGCCGCCAAGGCGGCGCAGGAGAAATGGCGCGCCGAACTGCCGAAGGAAATGTCCGGCTTCGACGCGCTTTTGACATTGCCTGCCTTCGGCGAAGCGCCGCACGGATTGGACTTCACCGGCGACGCCGAATACTGCGCGCCCTGGACGTTGATCGGCGCGCCGGCCGTGACGCTGCCGGCCGGCTTCGGTCCGAACGGACTGCCGCTCGGCATCCAGATCGTCGGCCGCTACCGTGAAGACCTGCGCGTGCTGCGCGTCGCGAAATGGCTGGAGGCCGCGCTCGGCTTCGATCCAGGGATTCCGAAGATCATGTCATAGCTCTTGGTGCGTCAGCGGCGGATTGACGTCACCGCCGCTCGAGAGCGCGAAAGGCACGATCTGCGTGAACAACGGATCCGGGAAAATTTTGGAGCGGGCGAAGGGGCTCGAACCCTCGACCCCGACCTTGGCAAGGTCGTGCTCTACCACTGAGCTACACCCGCATCCGAAAGCGTTGGCGGCGATGAAGCACCGGCAACGGGAGAGCTATGCCAAATGCGCACCGCGAATGCAACAGGGCGTATCGGGTCAATTAGCCCCCGAATCACCCGATGTCGCGACCAAGACCTGCAAAAGGCGGTCCGGCATGGCCGCTATTCGTTAACACTTGCGGTTTCACGGGGAACTCGGCAGCCAACCAGCTCCCCATGGAGGGACTCGAGCCATTGGGCGAACCAGCCGCGCAGCGTCCCGGTCAACTCGTCGCGCCGGGCGGGTTCGCAGTCGAAATCGGCCCACCATTCAACAAAGGAACGGTCGCCATCGACCACCGGGGTAATGCGCAAGGTGGCCTGAAACCCCTCGACCGGCAATGAGGGCGCGCCGCAGAATTCATAGGTCTGTGCGCGTTCGACGCCGGACAGGGCCAATAGCCGCTGCCGGATATGCCGGCCGCGATAGAGCACGCTTCTGACCGCGCCCACGGTATCGCCTGACTTGCCGTCCTCGATCCGGCTGTCGCCGGCGCCGCCGACCCACACCGGGTAGTTGTTGAAATCACGAATGATTTCCCAGATCGCCGGGGCCGGTTGCGGGAACACCGTGCTGTAATAGGCCCTTGGCGTGACTGAACTCGCGGTTGGATTCGATGGCCGCAGCATGGGCCGGGCGGCACAGGGAGCGCCACCCGATCTCCGGGTTTCCAGGCCGCGAGGGACAAGATACCCCCTTCAGAACCGATTGAAATTTCCATCCAAACCGCCACCTAAGGGACCAAGACTTCGTGAAAAGCCATTTGGGACCGTGCTAGAACCGGCACCGTTCCAGACATCGGACGAGGATTCCCGTGACAATCGTAGAACAGGGCATGAGCGGTGCGACGCCGCAGGTGGCGGATCTGATCAAGGAAACCACGACCCAGACCTTCGTGAAGGACGTCATCGAGGAATCGAAGCGCCAACCGGTGCTGATCGACTTCTGGGCGCCATGGTGCGGCCCATGCCGCCAGCTCACGCCGGTGCTGGAGAAGGCAGTCCGCGCCGCCAAGGGCAGGGTGAAGCTCGTCAAGATGAACATCGACGAGCATCCCGCGATCCCCGGCCAGATGGGAATTCAATCGATCCCCGCTGTGATCGCCTTTGTCGGCGGCCAGCCGGCCGACGGCTTCATGGGCGCGGTCCCGGAGAGTCAGGTCAACGCCTTCATCGAAAAGCTGACCAAGGGTGTCCCGGCGTCCGGCGAACCTGATATCGCCGAGATCCTGACCGAAGCCGAGACCGTGCTGGCGGAAGGCGACGCCGCGACCGCCGCGCAAATCTATGCCGAGGCGCTGGCGGTCGACGCCACCAATATCACGGCGCTCGCGGGGCTCGCGAAGTGCTACGTGGCGACCGACGCCATTGAGCAGGCCAAGCAGACGCTCGCCATGGTCCCGGAATCCAAGCGCAACGATGCCGCCGTCAAGGCGGTGCAGGCCGCGATCGACCTCGCCGAGCAGGCATCCTCGCTCGGCCCGGTCGCGGAACTCGAGCAGAAGGTCGCAGCGAACCCGCTCGACCATCAGGCGCGCTTCGATCTGGCGACCGCGCTGAACGCGATGGGCAAGCGCGGCGAGGCCACCGATCATCTGCTTGAGATCATCAAGCGCGACCGCAAATGGAACGAGGACGGCGCGCGCCGGCAATTGCTGCAGCTGTTCGAGGCGTGGGGCCTCGCCGACGAAGCAACGATCGAGGGACGCAAGCGGCTGTCGACCATCCTGTTTTCATAAGATCATGATGCGATTACAAGGAATCGCATCATGATCTTATCTCTTTGAGCATGATCTTTTCGGAAAACCGGTTTCCACTTTTCCGGATCATGCTAAGGGAACGGAATCGCCGATATCACAGTTCAGTGTGTCCTGGGCAGGCGGCGCCAGCGACATCGGATCGAGAACTTCAATCGGTCGCGGCGCTGGGATAGGATGGAGCACCCCTGGTTTCCGGTTTTTCGCGTCAGGGGCGCTTGTGAGAGTTCACGTATTTCGGAAACGGGGCATCGGATGCCGATCAACGCCGAATATCGCGGGCCGTCCGACCTTCCCGAGGTGATTCCCGTCTTTCCGCTGCCGGGCGCGCTGTTGCTGCCGCGCGGCCAGATGCCGCTGAACATCTTCGAACCGCGCTATCTCGCCATGGTCGACGACGCGCTTCGCGACAGCCATCGGCTGATCGGCATGATCCAGCCCGATATCACCCACTCGCACAGCGAGGAGAGGCCGGTGCTGTTTCATGTCGGCTGCGTCGGCCGCATCACCCAGCTCGCCGAATCCGGCGACGGCCGCTACATCCTCGAACTCACCGGCGTCGCCCGCTTCAGGGTGGTCGAGGAGTTGACGGTGTTGACGGCGTACCGGCAGTGCAAGGTGGACTATTTCCCCTTCATCGACGACTTCACGGCGCGCAAGGGCGAGGACGAGGTGAATCGCGAGGCGCTGTTGGCGGTGCTGACGGATTTCCTCAAGGCCAACAATCTCAAGGTCGATTGGGAGGGCGTCGAGAGCGCGCCCAACGAGGCGCTGGTCAATGCGCTGGCGATGATGTCGCCCTATGGACCGGCCGAAAAGCAGGCGATGCTGGAAGCGCCGAACCTGAAGACCCGCGCCGAGATCCTGATCGCCGTCACCGAGATGGATCTCGCCAAGAAGCGCACCAGCGGCGACCCACCGCTGCAGTGATCCATGACGCGATGACTGGATCGTCGTCGCGCCATGGTTATTCAGCGAGACTCACGCGCGTCAGTTTGCGTGGAAAGAGCCCCTCATCCCGACCTTTTTCCCCAGACGGGAGGGAGAAGGACCGCCAACGGTTGGTCCATCAGCTAATATCCGGCGACAGCCATCACCACGACGGCGCTGAGCGCCATCCAGCCAAAATGCCGGCCCCGCGTGGCCCATGCATTGGCGAGCGCGGCGAAGGTGAACACGCAGGCCAGCGTGATGACGATCCAGTGCCGGGCGGAATCGGATTGCATCCAGGGCGCGGCGACCAGCAGCACACCACCGCCGATCCAGGCCGCCGTCGAAGCCTGCCAGACCAGCCGGATCAAAGTGCGCAGGCGCTCTGGTTCGATGCTCATCCGCGGAAACACCTTGAACTCGCCCAGCGCGCCGTGAATCACGGCCACCGCGATCGCGGCAAGCCCCGAACATTGCAGAAGTACATCGCGCATCATCGCCTCCATACAGTTGTGTATGGTGCTAGGCCGACCGCTGGCGGCTGTCAATACAGTTGTGTATGGTCGCGGCATCATGACCGATCAGCTCTCAGCGCGGGACTGGCTGGACCAGGGCCTCAAAGCCCTGGCCGCCAGCGGTCACGCGGCGCTGAAGGCCGAGCCGTTGGCGAAAGCGATGGGGGTGTCGCGCGGCAGCTTCTACTGGCATTTCGCCGATATCGGCGCGTTCCATGCCGCGATCCTGAAACAGTGGCGCGAGGTTGCCGCCGAGCAGATCATCGCCAATGTCGAGGCCGCGGCCAAACACGAAAACCCGCTGCCTGTCCTGCTGCGGCAGGCCTTCTCCGGTAAGCTGGCACTGGAAAAGGCGGTGCGAAGCTGGGCGACGTTCGATGCCGCCGCGCGCGCCGCGGTGCAGGCGATCGACCGGCGGCGATTGGAATATGTCGAAAGCCTGCTCCGCGCCGCAGGGCTGCCGCCCGAGACGGCGCAGGCGCGGGCGCAAATCCTCTATTGGGCCTTTCTCGGCTCCGCGCTCGCCGACAAGCCGCTGCCAAAGCCGCAGCAGCAAACCATACTCGACGAACTATTGAGGATGGCTTTGCCATAATAACGGCGCGGCGACAGGGTCCGCTTGGATATGGTAGGGGTGGGGGAGCCGGAGAAGCCACCTATGACGACTGCACCCGAACGCCTTGAGAACACGGTCGACCCGAAGCTCTTGGAAATCCTGGTCTGCCCGCTGACCAAGGGACCGCTTGAATTCGACGCGACGAAGCAGGAATTAATCTCGCGTTCGGCCAAGCTCGCTTATCCGATTCGCGACGGCATCCCGATCATGCTGCCGGAAGAGGCGCGCAAGATCGACTGACGCGACGGGCGCGATTGCCGTTCCGCGGCCGCGGAGAAGCGTGCCCGGAGGCGGGGAGTGGGGTTTTATGACGCATCATCGTTTTGGGCCATCGCGCTCGTCCTCTCTCTTCGATGAAGAGAGCGGGAGCTCGTCCCCGCGCGGGCGACGGCTTCGCGTCATGCTGCTGCTGACGCTGTTCGCATTCGTCTCCACCGCGAGCGCGCTCGCCGAGGAAAGCAGCATCAAAGTCGGCGCCATCGACGCGGTGCTGACGGTGCCGCCGGGCGTCGAACGGCCGCCGGTCGCGCTGTTGATCGCGGGCTCGGGATCGACCGACCATGACGGCAACGGGCCGCAGATCAGGCCAGCGACGCTGAGGAAGCTCTCGGATCAACTGGTCGCGCGCAACATCGCGACGCTGCGCTATGACAAACGCGGCGCGGGCGGCTGGAAGCCGGAGTTCGGGCGCCCGGAAGATTTCCGCTTCAAGGACTACGCCGACGACGCGGTTACGCTGACAAATTATCTGCGCGAAGGCGGAAAATTCTCGCGGGTGGAGCTGGTCGGGCATAGCGAGGGCGGCCTGGTGGCGATCCTCGCCGCGCAGCGTGTCGGCGTCGATCGGCTGGTCCTGCTGGTGACGTCGGCCAGACGACAGGGCGACCTGCTCAAGGCCCAGCTCGAAAAGAAGCTTGCACCCGACGTGTTCGCGCCGATCGCAAAGGCCGTCGACGCCATCATGGCCGGGCAGATCGTCGATCCGCCGCCGCCGGGACTTTCAATCCCGCCGGCGATGCAGCCCGGCATCGCCTCGGCCTTTGTCGAGGACCCGATCGATCCCCTGAAAAAAATCGTGACGCCGACCCTGATCGTCGGCGGCGGACGTGACCGCCAGGTCGCCCGGCTGGATTTCATGGCGCTGTCCACGGCATCGCCGGCCGCGAAGACGCTGTGGCTGCCCGACATGAATCACGTGCTGAACGACGTCACCAACGATGCCGACGATCTTGCCGCCTATACGCAGTCCGACCGTCCGCTGGATGCGGATTTGATCGAAGCCGTCGCCGCTTTCGTTCAAGGCACCGAGGGACGTTAGGCGCGATCGATCGGCCAGGGCACCGTTTTACTTCACCTCTCCCCGACGGGGAGAGGTCGGATTGCGAAGCAATCCGGGTGAGGGGGTTGCGCACCATCGATAGACCGTAACCCCTCTCCCAATGGGAGAGGGAGCATACCTCCGCCGTGGCTGCCGTTTGATCTATTCTCGTAATGCACCAATTGTCCGACGTCGTGGTGGGCGCTTACAGCGCCTCGCCCTTCAACAGCCGCGGCACTTCGCCCGAAAGCCCCGCGGCCTGCCGGATGAACAGGTCTTTCAGCGGCGGGACGCGATCGACGACTCCGAGGCCGATATCGCGCACCGTGCGCAACAGCGTCGACTTGTTCGAGAACAGGAAGTTCAGCGAGTTGGTGGCAACGCCCATCGCCATGGTGTCGAACCGCCGCCAGCGCTGATAGCGCTCGATCACATCGAACTGGCCGAAGTCGCTGCCGAGCCGCGCCGCGTCGACCACCACTTCGGCCAGCGCCGCGACGTCCTTCAGGCCCATGTTGAGGCCCTGGCCCGCAATCGGATGGATCACATGCGCGGCGTCGCCGACCAGCGCCAGCCGCTCGCCGATAAACGAGCGCGCGACGAAATAGGACAAAGGAAATGCGCGCGGCTTGTCGAGCGCCTTGATCTCGCCGAGATGCAGGCCGAAGCGCCGTTCCAGTTCGCCGTGGAATTCGTCGTCGCCGAGCGCCACGATACGCGCGGCCTCCGCGCGCTTCTCGGTCCAGACCAGCGAGGAACGTTTTCCGGTCAGCGGCAGGACCGCGAACGGACCCGCCGGCAGGAAATGCTCCTCGGCGCGGCCGCCGTGGTCGCGCTCATGCCCGACCGTGACGACGATGCCGGATTGATTGTAGTCCCAGCCATGGGTCGCGATGCCGGCGCGCTCGCGGAGTTTCGAGCGCGCGCCGTCGGCCGCGACCAGCAGGGAGGCCGCAACAACGCTGCCGTCGGCCAGCGTCACGTCGATACCATCGGGATGCGACTCATAGCTGGAAACCGCGGTCGCCCTGAGATCGATGCCACAGGCCTCGGCGTACTTGACCAGCGCATCGATCAGATGGCGGTTTTCGACCATATGGGCGAACGGCTCGCCCGGTTCGACATAGCCGGCAAAGGTCAGGAAGACCGGCCGGGTGGCATCCTCGAGCTTGGAATCGGTGATGACCATGTCGAGGATCGGCTGCGCGTCGGCAGCGACCTCGCCCCAGACGCCGATCGCCTCGAACAGCCGCCGGCAGGCGGCGACGATGGCGGTCGCGCGCGGATCGCGGCTCGGACGTGTCGCAAGCGCGGGGTCGGCCACGATGACGGGGATATCGGCGCCGAGCCCCTGCCGCAGCGCCAGCGCCAAAGCGAGCCCGGCAAATGCCCCGCCGCCGATGACAATGCTTCGCTGTGCGGACATGCTGACCACTCGCTCAATCGTTACCCTTGCTACCGGACTATAGCTGGGCGAAACAGGTCTGTGAAACAAGTGTTCCAGTGACCCCGCTGTCATTCCGGGTTGGTCCGAAGCACCAGGCCCGGAATGACAGAGAGGGAAGGAACCTTCATGCCCAAGAGGCTTTGATGTCCAAGAGCTTGATCGACCTGCTCGCCATTCTCGACCTCGAATCGATCGAGGTGAACATGTTCCGCGGCAACAGCCCGAAGACGAGCTGGCAGCGGGTGTTCGGCGGGCAGGTGATCGGGCAGGCGATGGTGGCGGCCTGCCGCACCGTCGAAGGGCGGCTGCCGCACTCGCTGCACTGCTACTTCATCCTGCCCGGCGATCCCCAGATTCCGATCATCTACCAGGTCGAGCGGCTGCGCGACGGCAAGAGCTATTCGACGAGGCGGGTCACCGCGATCCAGCACGGCAACGCGATCTTCTCCATCATGGTGTCGTTTCACGCCGAGGAGCAGGGCGCGTTCGATCACCAGGACAAGATGCCGGACGTACCGCCGCCGGAGAAGCTCACCGCCGAGGAGGTGGCCAAGCAGCCGATGTTCCGCGAGATGCCGGACTTCATCCGCCGCTATTACGAGTCCGATCGCCCAATAGAATTACGACCGGTCGAGCTCGGCCGCTATTTCGGCCAGAAGATCGAGGACGGCCGCATTCATGTCTGGATCCGCACCGCGGCGAAACTGCCCGACGATCCGGCGCTGCATATGTGCGCGCTGGCCTATGCGTCGGATTTCTCGCTGCTCGACGCGGTGATGGCGCGCTACGGCCGCACGCTGTTCGACAAGCGGATGATGCCGGCGAGCCTCGATCACGCGATGTGGTTTCACCGCCCGTTCCGCGCCGACGAATGGCTGCTCTACGCGCAGGATTCGCCGAGCGCGCAAGACGGCCGCGGCTTGACCCGCGGCCTGATCTTCAAGCCGGACGGCACGCTGGTGGCGTCCGTCGCCCAGGAGGGCTCGGTGCGCGAGCGCAGGTAGTCCCGCGCTCACGCCATATCCGCGCTCAGGCCATCGGAGGCTCCAGCGCGAATTGCGACACGTACCATTCGACGTACCAGCGCAGCACCCAGGGAATGGGTATCAGGAACGCGCAGCCGATCACGAACGCGACCGTCCGCCACAGCACCTCCAATCCCGACGCCTTGAACAGGATCTCGCGCCGCGTGCCGTGGACGTTGCGGCAGTTCCAACGCATCCAGGCCGGGATGACCCAGGCCCAGCCGATGATGGTGATCACCGACAGGAACATCAGAAGGTGCCAGCCGACATAAGCCAGCGCATTGCCCTCGAAGGTGATCGGAAGCTGTTGTCCATTCGAGCTGAGGTTGGAGGCGATCCATCGCAGGATCATCCAGGACAGAAACCCCTCGAGCGGAATCACGAGCAGCTGGATCGCGGGACGGTGTGCCGACCCGCTATAGCTGCAGAGCGCCAGGATGATGAAGACGTACCAGATGTCGCCGACCCTGCCGGTGAAGGCGAAATTCGGCCGTCCCGGCACGATCATCCGCGATGCCATCCAGCGATAATAGCTGACCGCGACCCAGGGCGCCGGGATCACCAGCAAAATGCCGATGACGAACAGGATGCTGCGGCCGAGAAGCGGCCACAGATCAATGTCGATCGAGAGCTGGCCGCCAACGCGACCGTCGCTCGGCGTTCCGCCGCCTGCCCGCGGCATCCCAGGCGGGGCGTCGCCGCCGGATAACAGGCCGGGAATTTCTCCGGCCTTCTGCCAAGCCGCCATACCGTCGGTCCAGACCAACGTCTCCGCCCGGACCGTGCCGCGCGCCACAAAATCGCGAAACTGCGCTTCCGGATAGGGACCCTGCTGTTGGCCCCCGGCGGCAAAAAACCAGGATCGATTGGACATTTCGCTCCCCCAAAATAAAAAGGCCGTTACAGAGGCTGGCCACTTATAACCTACGCTGGGAACCGTATTTTGACGGTGGAAATGCGGCGCTGTACAGGGCCAGCCTCACATTGCTGCCGAATGTTTCCGCTTAACGCTGCAATTTTTTTGTGCCATTTGCCTCGAAAGATGCCAGATTTGAACGGCTGACCGGCTCACTGTGCTGGAAACACCCCGGGAAACGGAAGGGCTGACCCATGAAACTCGTCGTCGCCATCATCAAACCCTTCAAGCTTGACGAAGTGCGCCATGCCCTGACGGCCATCGGCGTGCACGGCATGACGGTCACCGAGGTCAAGGGCTACGGCCGGCAGAAGGGACACACGGAGATCTACCGCGGTGCGGAGTATGTCGTGAACTTCCTGCCCAAACTGCGGATCGAAATCGCCGTGGCTTCCGACATCGCCGACCAGGCGGTCGAAGTCATCACCAAGAATGCGCGGACCGGCCAGATCGGCGACGGCAAGATCTTCGTGACGCCGATCGATCACGCGCTGCGGATTCGGACCGGCGAAACCGACAGCGACGCGCTCTGAGTCACTTCAATCAGGTTCGCTGTAACGTTCCTCTGGCCGCAACGCCGGCTGCGCGCTCGCGACACAGGCTCGGTTTCATGCGGGGCGCCCAGGAGGGTTCGGCCTATCGAGCTACCTTCGGGCTGCACGCCCGATGAGCAACATTATGTCGGGACACTGGCCTGCCCATTTGTTATACATATGTGCTTAATTGATGAGCGCGACGGAATGGCGCAGGTGCGCGCTATTCGCGCAAAGCGCGAAAAGGCGCGCATTCATAGTCCGTTAGGCAATCCGGCTGATCTGGCACGGCATTTGATTCTAGGGGTCCCGGCTGTGACCGCGTCGTGAACATTGCTTTCTCTCTGCGTGGTGAACCTCAGTCGAGAACGCCCGGTGGCGTCCACACCGGGCCCAAGCGGGGATAGGACCCATGAAAATTGTTATGGCGATCATCAAGCCATTCAAGCTCGAAGAAGTCCGT
>Ga0137412_10003275_pt1 | contig 12928 bp, 13 predicted proteins | sample CZODoug2_1_16fun_FD_122160 | JGI IMG/M metagenome (GOLD analysis project Ga0137412, IMG submission 122160) | Vadose zone soil fungal communities from Angelo Coast Range Reserve, California, USA - CZODoug2_1_16fungal (Hybrid Assembly) | ecosystem: Environmental > Terrestrial > Soil > Vadose zone... | reverse complement strand
GCTGTCATCCCCAAGCTCCTCAACCACCCCGGACACGTCTGGCGAACGGGCCCCGCACTCGGAGAAGACAACGACCTCGTCTACCGGACCTACCTCGGACTCACGGACGAACGCTATGGCCGACTGCGCGCCAACGGAACCATCTGACTCACAGGAGATGTGATCAGTCGCGACTGATTGGCCTCGCGCCTCGTTGTTGGCGAGGCGACGTGCCAGCGGTGTGCGTGACGACCATGGTGTGCCAGTGTCAGATTTGGCGATGGGTCGTTACATCACAACCACTTTCGCAGATCATGGTCTCGAAGTACGGGTTATGGTGCCACGTGGTGCGGTCCTACGGATGAATCACGCGGCATTGGGCAACACGAATGACCCGTGCGGTCATCTCGCTCGTGACGGCTACGCATCCGGGTTGTCAACCCCGACAGTGTCAAAGTCACCTGCGGGCACCGTAATCTCCAACGCGCGGAAGTCCGCAGAGATGGCGATCTCGTTGTGGATTTGGCCGCCGGCGATTGAGACGAACGTGCCGGCGGTAACCCTAGTGATCGCGCCACCTGGCAACCCCAGGTCAACCCAGCCGTCTATCACGTAGATGAATTGAGCGCCATACGTGTGGTAATGCCAACGGGTGGAAGCGTCTTTCGTATTGTCAACCAACTGAATGGCTCGGATTTCTTGACCTTGCACAACTCCGGCACTCACCCCACCCATGTGCAGGTCACGATACTTGAAATACGCACGTGGGCCGACGCTGCCGAAACTGTCGTCTGTGAGGTAGTCCACGGTCACCGGAGAACCTTCATCGGTGCCGGGAGTCGTGATCTCAACCGCCATGGCCATGAGGCTAGCTGCGAGAAGCGCTCCAGAGTCGATGCTGTTCCGACCGCCGGAACATTCTCGGCCACAGCGTGTTCCGGTAGCTGGCACATCACGGTTCGCCTCGACTGCTGATCGCTAACTTTGGGCGAGTCGACATTCTGTTCCGACCGGCGAACCGCTCGGCCTGGTCATCGGCTGCCCACGCACTCGACATGCCGGGAGTTCAGCAGATGCAGGACCATTTAGGAGGACCGTGACCACCGTCATCTACGACCCCAGATCAGAGGTCGGCGTACCCGTGAACGACTACAAGCTCAGCCTCGATGTCAAAGCGCCGGGCCTGGTCATTGGCCTGGTGTCAAACGGCTTTCCCGATGCGGAGAACTTGCTCGTCGCGGTCGGACGTGCTCTCGCAACGGTGCTCGACGAGCCAGAGGTCAGGATCTTCGCTCGTAACGATCCGTCGGTAGTGGCGCACGAGAGCGTCGTTGGTGAGGTGGTTAGTCAGTGCGATGCCGTCGTGACCGCCATGGGCCACTGCGGCAGCTGCACGTCCAGCACGGTTCGCGACGCCGTCACATTCGCGGGCCGCGGACTGCCCACCGTCGGACTGGTGACCGCAAAGTTCTGGGAATCGGGCAGTTTCGTTGCTCGTTCGGTGGGCATGCCGGAAGTCCCGCGGGTGATGCTGCCGTATCCGGTCGCCGGTACCGGTCTGGCCAATATTGCGCGGATCGCCGATGAGGCAGTCATTCAGATCGTTCGCCGCCTGGGCGGCGCTGATGAGTGACACTGCGATCGTCGCCAGCGAGATCACCACGAAGTCCGAGGACGAGGCGGTCGAGTGGCTCCACGCCAATCGCTGCACCGACGGACTCCCGGTTGTGCTCCCGACGCGAAGTCGGATCGAGGACATGCTGTTCGTCGCGAGCCTCGCCGGGCTCGATCGTGACGTCATCCTTGGTGCGCTCGGCCCGACCATGGGAGAGGCGACCGTCGAGAAGGTAGCGATCAATGCGGTGATGGCTGGTTGCGAACCTGACTACTTTCCCGTCGTGATTGCCGCGATCCGTGCGCTCTGTGATCCCCGCATGGACACCACCGAGGTGCAGGCGACCACCCACGACCTGGCTCCTTTGGTGATCGTGAACGGCCCGATCAGGAAGGAGCTTGGGATATCGGGCTCCTACGGCGCTCTGGGCTACGGCCATCGAGCGAATCTCACGATCGGGCGAGCGGTCAGACTGTGCCTGATCAATCTGGGCGGCGGCTGGCCGGGTGTCTCCGACATGGCCGCGCTCGGGCAGCCGGGCAAGGTCAGCTATTGCTTGGCCGAGGACGAGGAGAACAGCCCGTTCCCGCCGCTGCACACCTCACTCGGGTTCACGGCTGATCAGAACGCGGTCACGATGACCGGTGTCGGGGCTCCGCACTCGGTCATGGCGATCCACAACGCCGATGACCCGCAGTCGGCCGATCGCATACTGGAGCTCATCGCCCGCACCATCGCCTCGATGGGGAACAACGGTGCCACGCTGGGCACGGGCACGGTCGTGGTCTGCCTGGGCCCTGATCACGCTCAGGCTCTGCACCAGGCCGGTCACACGCGCGAGTCGATCCAGCAGGAACTTTGGAAGCTGGCGGTCAATCCGACCACCCTGGTGGAGCGGCTGAGGTTCGGCTCGTTCGCACCGACCGACACCGATCAGGACGCGGTGGTGCATGCGATCAGCGGGCCAGAGGCGGTCCTGGTCTTCGTGGCGGGCGGCCCGAGCGTCTACTCGTCCGTCATGGTGCCCTGGACCCAGGGTCCACACCGGAACCCCTACGTCTCGGTTGAGATCGTGACGACCGACGCTTGCGAGGTCCCGGTCAGTCCGGTCATCACCTGACCGCTCCTCGCGCGAACGTAGCGGCCCTTGGTGTTTGGCTGTCCGCACGTGGGCTTCGCCGGCCGGTCGCTCATGTTTACGTATGGAACGGCAACGCAATGGACGGTTCGCCTCGGCTACCCAACAGACATAGATCCATAACCCGTTGTAGCGACCGCCCTGTGTTGCGTGCGAATTGTAGTTACGTTAGCGCGATGACTGACGGGTCCGACGTCGACGTTGACGGACTGGCCGATGGCCGAGACGGCGCCGCCCGTATTGCACACGAACAACTGGTCGCCTGGCTCGTCGAGCGCGGGTTTAGCGCAGATCAGATACTGGGGTCAGCCACTCCTGCGTTCCTACCCGCTGCGCGACGGCTCGGTGACGACGGCCAGTTCGTCTCGGCAAGAGAAATCGCCGAATCGGTCGGCATCGATGTTGAGCTGCTGCAACGTCTACAGGACGCGATTGGTCTGCCACGAGTAGAGGATCCCGATGCCGCAGTGCTCCTTCGGGCCGACGCAGAGGCGGCAAGTCGCACGAAGTTGTTCCTCGATATGGGTATCGGCTTGGAGGAAACCCTAACCCTCGTTCGCGCCGTCATGGCGGGTCTCACTCCAGTAGCCGCGATGCTGCGAGAGGCCGCGTTGAAGGCGATATTGCGACCGGGGGCCACCGAACTGGAAATCGCACGAGCATCCGAGAAGCTGGCCAACATGTCTGTCCCGGCGGTGGGACCGATGCTCGACGATCTACTGCGCGTTGAGATGCGCCGACTGTTTGAGAGTTCGGCTGTGACAGAGGCCGAGCGGGCTGCCGGTGAGCTGCCTGGCGCTCGACAGATTACGGTCGCTTTCGCAGACCTTGCCGGGTTCACACTCCTCGGTGAAACCCTTCCTCCCGAAGAGCTTCAGCGCCTCGCCAACCGACTCACAGAACTAGCTCGAGAGGTTGCGGTGGGTCCTGTCAAATTCGTCAAGTCCATTGGCGATGCAGTGATGTTGGTGTCGCCGACCGCAATTCCATTGCTCAATGCCGCTTTGGACCTGTCTGATGCCGCCGCTGCGGCCGACCTGCCGAGCCTCCGAACTGGTGTCGCATCGGGTCGCGCGATTAGTCGCGCCGGTGATTGGTTCGGCACGCCGGTCAACGTCGCGAGCCGGATCACGGCGATTGCAGATCCTCGGAGCGTGTTGGTTGAGGAAGCCACGTGGACTCTGGCCGGCGATGCAGCCGATTTTGCTTGGACGCGGCACGGCGCCCGACGACTCAAGGGAATTCGGGTTGAGATAGCGCTTTTCATCGCTTCACGACCGTCGGACCGACCTCGCCGAACTCATGAGCGTGGCCGCAGGACGTCGCTGCGATCGGAACCGAAGCCACCGTGACGCGCCATCTCCGCCGGCTGGCCGAGGCTGGCGTCACCGCGGCCGCCGCGCGCGCAGGTTTAATGCTTTGGCGGCGGCCGTAGCGAGACACGACACTCAAAGCAGCCGTCAGGCAGAGACGATATCGACCGGTACCGCGGAGCCGTCGGGGTTCAAAACGGCGTCGAGGATGGTTTTCTGCGTCATTTCGAGGTGCGCGGTGGTCGCGGCGGCGGCCGCCTCGGGATCGCCGTCGACGATGGCCTTGCACATTGCCAGGTGTTCTTGAAGGGACACCTCGAGCCGGTCGGCGGGGGAATGGGCAATGATCCGCAGGCGGGCGCTGTGTGGACGCAGTTCGGCAACCATCCGTGACAGATGCTCATTGCGGGTATGGGCGATGACGGCCTGGTCGTAGGCTTCGGCGAGTTCGTAGAAACGCTCCCGCCGCTCGGGTGACGACCGTTGGGCGCCGACGGCCTCGAACTGCTCCAGCAGGTCGCTGAATGCTCCACGAACTTTGGTGTCGTGGGCGGCGGCTTCGGCTACGTGATGAGTTGCCTGGCCTTCCAACATGTTTCGAATCTCGAACAGGTCGCGCACACCACGGATCGAGATTGGTGACACGCGCGCACCCTGGCGGTCGATCAGCGAGACCAGTCCCTCGGATTCCAACCGAATGAAAGCGTCGCGCACCGGAGTCCGGGACGCGCCGAAACGATCGGCGATCTTCAGCACGCTGAGCGAGTTACCCGGGCGCAACACGCCGGTGAGGATCTCCTCGCGCAGCGCCGAGTACATCTGATCGGCCTTGCTGTCGCGCACCACGGATCCAAGATAGCACGCCTCTTGGCATCCTTCAGCGCATCCCGTACGGTATACCATGACGTACACCACAAATAATCGGGAGAAGCGATGCTCGTCATACTTGGCTTTTCCATGATCACGGCGTTCATGTACCTGATCATGACGAAGCGCATTACCCCGGTCGCGGCACTGATCCTGGTGCCGACGATCTTCGGACTGTTCGCCGGCGCCGGCTGGGGACTGTCCGACATGATCATGGAGGCGCTGCTCAAGCTGGCGCCGACCGCAGCCCTGTTGTTCTTCGCTATCACCTTCTTCGGGATCATGATCGACGTCGGACTCTTCGATCCGCTGATCCGGCTGATCCTGAGATTCGTCAAGAACGATCCGATGCGCCTGGTGGTCGGCACCGCGCTACTGACCTCGATCGTGTCACTGGATGGAGACGGGTCAACGACCTTCATCATCGTGACCTCGGCGTTCCTGCCGATCTACTTGAAGCTGAAGATGAGCCCGGTAGTACTGACAGTGGTCGCGGCGACCGCCAACGGCGTACTCAACACCGTGCCCTGGGGCGGCTCGACCGCTCGAGCAGCCGCGTCGCTCAACGTGTCCCCCATCGACATCTTCGTGCCGATGATCCCCGCCATCGTGTCGGGCATCCTCGCGGTAGTGGTGCTGGCGTACTTCCTGGGCCGCAGCGAACGCAAGCGCCTGGGCCAACTGACCCTGGCCGACGAAGACACCAACGACGTTGCGGCCGAACCGATGACCGTGAGTTCCGACCAGTCCGTCAAATTCGGACAGTTGGCCGGTGTCGGTACCGGCTCGTCGTCGACTCCGCCTGCCCTCCAGGGCAATCGTGGATCGGGGGCCCTCACTGGCGATGGCGATGACGAAGTCTCCGACTTCGCCGAGTTACCCTCTGACGCCCAGAACCATCTGCACCGGCCGAAGGCACGTCCAAAGCTGGTCTGGCTGAACCTCGCCCTGACTCTTGCGGTCATGACCATGCTGGTGTGGGGTCTGGTGGAGCCGCCGGTCATCCTGATGATCGGTGTCGGAATCGCCATGGTGCTGAACTTCCCCCGCGTGGCCGAGCAGGCTGATCAACTCAAAGCACACGCCTCCAGCGTCGTGTCGGTGGTAGCCCTGGTGTTCGGCGCTTCAGTACTCACCGGTGTACTCAACGGCACCGGCATGGTCGAAGCCATGGCCGCCTGGCTGGTCGAGATCATCCCCACCAGCTTTGGGCCCCATCTCGCGCTGATCGCCGGCGTCCTGAGCCTGCCGCTGACCTTCTTCATGAGCAACGACGCGTTCTTCTTCGGTGTCATGCCGGTTCTCACCGAAGCCGCCTCCCACTACGGCATCACCGCCGAAGAAATGGCCCGGGCCTCGATCACCGGCCAGCCGCTGCACACCTCCAGCCCCCTGGTCGCCTCATTCCTGCTGCTGGTCGGGCTGGCCAAGGTCGAACTCGGCGACCACATGCGCAAAGCCATCTGGCGAGCCAGCGTGGTCGGACTGGTCTTGCTCGCCGTGGGCGCCCTCACCGGTGCCTTCCCATTTTAGAAAGGAGAACCATGAGCATCTACGTCGTCCTGGTCAATGAACGCCCCGAGAGCCGCGCCGCCTTGGACTGGGCAGTGAGAACGGTCACCACAACATTGGACGCCAGCAACGTCGGCACCGAGGCCACGCTGCACGTCATCCTTGGACCGTCCACCGACATCCCCGGCGGACCCCGCTACGTGTCACCGTCGCTGAGCGAGGACGTCACCCACCAGCTGCAGTCCAGTGGAGTGGCCCACGAGATCGTCACAGAGCCAGGCGATCCCGTCCACCGGGTCATCTCCTTGGCCGAACAAGTCAAGGCCGACCTCGTTGTCATCGGGTTGGCCAAGCGCAGCGCCACACTCAAACTGTTCATCGGTAGCCATGCCCGCGACATCCTCGTTGACGCCCCCTGCCCCGTCGTCGCGGTCAAGGAGTAACCGTCAGTAATCCGAACGACTCTGCGATGCCATCCGGGCGGTGGCGGCACTACGGTGTCGCCACCGCCCGCTGGTGTGTGCTGCTCGCGGCGACACTGGCGGGCTGGTGGGTGTTCTCCCGTATTGGCATGGCCGCCCCAGAGTTGTTCTCCGCGCTGCTGATCGCGATCATCGTGGCGCTGGCTGGGGCGGGTCCGCCGCGGCCGGCGCGGCCGGTGGTCATGGCCGCCCAGGGCGTTCTGGCCGTCACCATTGGACTGTCGGTGCGGCCAGAAACATTGTCGGGGTTGGGAACCCATTGGCCCGCGGTGGTCAGTATCGCCGTGGCGACCTTGGTGTTTTCGGTGGTCGCCGGCGCTGTGTTGGGGCGCCATCGCGACGTCGATCCGGTGACCGGGGTGTTGGGCATGATCGCCGGCGGTGCGACCGGGCTGGCTGCTGTTGCCGGGGAGCTCGGCGCGGACGAGCGCACGGTGGTCGTCGCGCAGTACTTGCGGGTGGCGTTGGTGGTGCTGACCATGCCGCTGGTCGTCACCTACGTCTTCGCCGCGGACACCACCGCCCAGACAGCCTCGGCCGCAGCCCATTCCGTTGGGCCACCGTGGTGGGTCGGCACGGCCTTTCTGGTGGCAGCCATCGTTGTGGGTACCGGCATCGCCGCGTTGAGCCGGTTACCGATCCCCGCGACGCTGGGCCCGTTGTTGCTCACCGCGGCTGCGGAACTGGCCGGGTGGACCGACGGAATCGTCCTGCCGGCAATGGTGCTGCCTGCGGCGTTTCTGGTCATCGGCTGGCAGGCCGGGCTGTCCTTTCAACGAAGCAGTATCGCCGCATTGGGGCGGGTGTTCCTGTGGGCGCTGCTGTTGATGGCCGCCGTCATCGCGGTGTGCGCCGGGCTCGGTGTGCTGCTGTCGGCATGGACTGGGGTGGGCCTGTTGCAGGGGTACCTGGCGACCACCCCGGGTGGGTTGGCCGCAGTGCTCGCGGTAGCCAGCGCGACCGACTCCGATGCCACGTTCGTCGCTGCCAGTCAGATCATCCGCCTGGTACTGATGCTGTGTAGCGCCCCGGTGATCGTGTGGGTGATGGGGCGCTGGCTCGGGTGCCGCGCGCGTAGTGCTGCAATTGGTGCCGAATCCACAACGCGCGATGCAGAAGTCGACGATCACTGCTGACCTGCGCCCCCGTTCCGTCCTCCTCCAGCCGGCCATGGGGTCAGCAGCCACGACCTCGCGGACGCCGCGGCGATGCCGACCATCAATGCGGCGTGCGATCACAGGAAAGCATCATGGCCCCAAAGTGCAAGAGGCTAGCTGGCATTGGTGCCGTGCTCTTCATCGATGCGGGTGGTGATGCCGGTGGCGACGATGGTGCGGTCGGCGTCGACGGAGGCGTAGGTCCAGAAGATGTGGAGTTCTTCGGTGTCGGAGGCGTTCTTGAAGAAGTGGGGGATTCCGGCGGGGATGAACGAGGTGTCCCCGACGCCGACCGCGTGGGTCTGGCCGTCGATGTGGGCGACTGCGGAGCCTCGGACGATCAGGACGGATTCGTCGCAGTTGTGGAAGTGCTCGGGGATGGCGGCTCCGGGTGGGAACGCGGTCATGCCGTTGAGGAAGACTTTGGCGCCGACCTGTTGGGAGACCATCGGGATGGTACGGGCCCCGCCGACGCGGGCGCGGGGAGTGATTTCCGAGGGGCGCAGAATGGCCGCGGTGCGTCCGTCGCGTAGCTGGGCGGACTTTTCGGCAACAGCGGTGTCAGTCATGGGATCTCCGTGAGGTTTCGATGAATGGTGGACGTGGGGGCGGTCGTTATTCGGATGCCGGCGCTTCGGCTTGGGGTTCGTTCATCGCCCACCACGTGCGGATGTTGACGAATTCGCGGATGCCGGGGCCGGCGAGTTCGCGGCCGTAGCCGCTGCGTTTGGTGCCGCCGAAGGGCATCCGGGCATCGGAGGCCACGATGGAGTTGACGAAGCAGGCACCGGAGGTGATGCGCTTGCCGACCGAGATGGCGGCGTCGACGTCGCGGCTCCACACGCTGGCGCCGAGTCCGAATGGGGTGTCGTTGGCGACCGTGACGGCCTCGTCGGCGTCCGCGACGGTGATGATCGCGGCGACAGGCCCGAATACCTCCGCGGCGTAGATCGACATGCCCTCGTGCACGTCGCCGAAGACGGTGGGCTGGTAGAAGAACCCGCCCAAGTCGTCGCGGGAGTGTCCGCCGCACAGCAGGGTGGCGCCGCCGTCCACGGCGGCTCGGACCTGACCGGCAACTCCGTCGCGCAGGTCGCGGCGGGCCATCGGGCCGACGTTGGTGTCGGGCGCTTCGGGGTCACCGACGGTCAAGGCTTGGGTGTGTTCGACGACCAGGCGGGTGAACTCCTCGGCGATGGCGGCTTCGACGATGAACCGCTTGGGTGAGATGCAGCTCTGGCCGGCGTTGAGGAACCGGCCTTTGACCGCCAGGTTGGCCACGCGGGGCAGGTCGGCGTCGGCAAGCACGATGAACGGGTCCGACCCGCCAAGTTCGAGCACCGACTTCTTGATCTCGCGGCCGGCGATGGATCCGACGGCGCTGCCGGCGCGTTCACTCCCGGTGATGGTTACCGCCCCGACCCGGGGATCGGCGATGAGCCGCTCGGTGGTGGCGGGCACGTCGGGTTCGGCGACCACCAGCGCGGTGAACAGTCCGTCGGGCAGTCCCGCGGCGGTCAGGATGTCCTGGCACATCAACGCGGCGCCGGTGGTGTTGGGGGAATGTTTGAGCAGGGCGGCGTTGCCGGCCATCAACGCCGGCGCGGCGAACCGGAATACCTGCCACAGGGGGAAGTTCCAGGGCATCACTGCCAGCACCACCCCGACCGGCTCATAGGACACCCAGGACCGGTCCGCAGAGGTCTGGTAGATCTCGTCGGCCAGGAAATCGGGACCATGGTCTGCGTAGAAATCTAGGCCGGCCGCGCACTTGTGCACCTCGGCCAATGCTTCGGCCAGCGGTTTGCCCATCTCGCGGGTCACCAGCAGTGCCAACTCGCTGTCGCGCTCGCGCAGCACGGTGGCCGCGGCCCTCAGGACTTCGCCGCGAGCCTTGAAATCCTCAGCCGCCCAGACAGTTTGCGCAGCGACGGCGACGTCGAGAATGGCGTCGATCTGCTCATTGGTCATCGCCGGGTAGCTCGCGAGCTGCTCACCGGTGGCGGGATTGATGGTCACGATCGTCGACATCAAAGGTCCTTTGGCCAGAGGGAAGTGCGGGTGGTCATGCCGAGACTGCGGAGGCGTGCGTGACGAACATGTCGGAGAAGGTATTGACCTGACTGCCCTGCACGACGCAGTCGTCGGCTGCCTGGCGCCACACGGCGAAGTGCGGGGCAGCCTTATGGGCATCGAACGCGGCCCGGTCGGTGTAGATCTCGTAGAAGTAGAACCGGTCGAAGTGCTTGGCGTCCTGCATGACGTCGAACCGCAGACACCCCGGCTCGTCCCGCACGGAGGCCGCCGCATTGTCGGCGATCGCGGCCAGAAACCGGTCGCGCTTGTCCGACCGGACCTGCAGAGTGACGAACAAGGTGTACATCGCGGAACCTCCTGAAAAGCCTGGCGCATTCGTTATGGTATGCCATAGAGTATTCCATGATGTGCATTTTCGAAACCCCGGATAGGCGCGACATGAATCAACCCCAGCGTGTAATGGTCGAAGCCCTCGTCGACTTCGGCGTCGCGATCCTGCAGAAGTTGGGCATGCCCGCCGCAGACGCCGCGCTGGTCCTCGACAGCCTGGTCCAGGCTGACCTCTGGGGACACCAGTCTCACGGTGTGCTGCGCCTGCCCTGGTACACCGCTCGACTGTCCAGCGGGGCCATGACCGCACAGACCGCCCCGGAAAGCCTCGTCGACGGCGGGGCGCTACTGCTGCTGGACGGGCGCGCCGGCGTCGGGCAGGTGCTGACCGAGACTGCACGTCGCGAAGCCGTCGCCCGCGCCCGCGAACACGGCGTCGGCGTGGTCGGAGTGCGCAACTCAAACCACTTCGGCACCGCCATGTACTTCACCCGCCGCGCCGCCAAGGACGGCTGCGTCGCCATCTTGACCACCAACGCCAGCCCAGCGATGGCGCCCTGGGGTGGCCGCACCAAAGTCCTGGGCACCAATCCCTGGTCGATCGCCGCACCCTCCCCCACCGCAGGCGGTGTCGTTGCCGTCGACATCGCCAACACCGCGGTGGCGCGCGGAAAGATCTACCTGGCCCGCAACCGCAACGAGAAGATCCCCGACAACTGGGCCATGGACGACGAGGGCAACGTCACCACCGACCCCAGCGACGCCATCAACGGCGTCATCCTGCCGATGGCCGGCCACAAGGGCTATGCCATCACCTTCATGATGGACGTGCTGTCGGGTGCGTTGACCGGCTCGAACACCGCGACCCGCGTGGGGGGACCCTATGAAGCCGAACGCGTCAGCGGCGCAGGCCATCTCTTCATAGCCATCGATGTCGCCGCCATGGGCGACACCGAGGACTACCTCGCCTCGGTCGGCCGGCTCATCGACGAAGTGAAGACCACCCCCCTGGCCCCGGGACATGACGAAGTCTTCTACCCCGGCGAACTCGAAGACCGCAACGAGCAGAACAACCTCACCGCCGGCGGCGTGATCCTGCCCGACCAGACCCGCACCGATCTAGAAAGACTCGGCACCGAACTGGGCATCGCTGCTGCCTTCTAGCAGCAGAACCATGAAAGGATTGGGGGACGTCACGTTTGACACGTTTGACTACCCATCACCTCGGTACGACAGCACGCCCACCTTCCTCGGGACCGCCGGTTGTTGTCACGTCGTCGCGACACCAATCGAAGGATTGGTGGCGGCCGTCCCCCGAATCAGTCGCGCTCTCAGTCTCATCGTTCCGACTAATTAGAGATTGGAGTAGGTACCTTCAGAGCCACCGGTGCGCAAATCCAGTCGAGGGTGTCCCGTGTTCACCGCATTCGCAACAAGGGATGCCGACGCGGGAATTGATGATGCGGGCCCGCGCTTCCTGTTCAGCATTCTGCGGGTGTTCGGACCCAGCACGCCTTCTACCGAGGTCGACGCGGCCGAATCCCACTTCAAGGACGCACTGATGACTCGCAAGTTCGGACTCAACCGGAATTAAGGGATGGGCGGCCTGACAGGATTTGTACCTGCGACCACTTGACCCCAGTCGGACATCACTCGAATTCAACTGTGTCCCAATGCATTTGAATTGCTCTTGACCGGGAGGTAGTGTGTTGGGCCGTCTTCCCTAGAAATCGCCGGATTCCTATCCAGTGGTGACAACGTCCGGGTCTCGGTGGCGTCAAACGGTGATCCAAGAGATCGCGAGCTTAGCCAAGCAAATGTTCCCAAAAGTGTCTCCAAAGCCAATGAAAACGGCCCCCGGAGCGATCTGGCGTTGACGGGCCAAACCATTTTCGTCGAGGCGACTGGCGAATCTCGGCGAAATCATCTCCCAGCAACGGCGGTATACGCTGAGGGCATCACGGGACTGCGACGAGGTTGCGCCGAACGTCTCGTGTAGGCAATGAGTCGTCGAGGGAGTTGACCTGCCTCTGCTTGCGTTGAGATCCGGTCAGTATCCCGGCACTGCCGGTCCCGGCGAGATCGGCAACTTTGCGGTTACGGCTCACCATGCCTCCCACGGCGAACCCTTCGCCAATCTGGACCGGGTGAAACCTGGTGATTTGGTGAACTTCTCCATTGGTGATGAGCATTGGAGCTACCAGATCGACCGCACGTTTCTGTCGCGCTCATGAGCGACGCGCTTTCGGAGGGGCACCGATCTCCGCCATCCCCCGATTAGAATTTTTGCACTGGCGATTCCAGTCGAGAGCCTATGTCCCACGGTCGACTGCGTCGAACACCTCCAGGGAGTGCGAAAACGGTTCTGACGTGACCCCCAGTTGACTACTAAAGGGACGGTCGAGGCAAAAGACGATGAATAGCAGCCCTCCCAGCAGGGCGGCGACCGCGCTCGACAGGAGTGCGTGTCCGTGTTTGCTCTTCAGGCGCATGAAACC
>Ga0137412_10003274_pt1 | contig 12929 bp, 10 predicted proteins | sample CZODoug2_1_16fun_FD_122160 | JGI IMG/M metagenome (GOLD analysis project Ga0137412, IMG submission 122160) | Vadose zone soil fungal communities from Angelo Coast Range Reserve, California, USA - CZODoug2_1_16fungal (Hybrid Assembly) | ecosystem: Environmental > Terrestrial > Soil > Vadose zone... | reverse complement strand
TCGCTGGCCATGAACAGGATCGCCGAGGCCACCTCGTCCTCGGTGGGCAGGCGCTTCAGATCGCTGTTGACTGCCGCCGCCTTGTAGATGTCGTCGACGGTGGTGCCGTACTTGCCGGCCTGGTGTTCGAAGTATCCCTGCAGGGTGCCGCCCCAGATGTAGCCGGGCAGAACCGAATTGACGCGAATGTTCTGCTCGCCAAGCTCGGTGGCGAGCGTCTGGGACATGGCGAGGAGCGCCGACTTGGCCATCTTGTACGCGCCGTACTTCGCCTGCGAGTGACGGACCACCATCGAGTTCACGTTGACCACGGAGCCCTTGGCCTCCGCCAGTGCAGGCGTGAAGCCCTGGACCATCCGCAGCGCACCGAACACGGTCAGGTCCATGGCATCGCGCATGTGCTCGAAGGTGGTGTTCGCAAAGGGCCTCATCGATGGCACCCGGAACGCATTGTTGATCAACACGTCGACCTTGCCGTACGCCTTGAGCGTCTCCTCGACGAGATGGGCCACCTGAGCGTCGTCGGTGATGTCGGTGCCCACCGAGACGGCCCGCCTACCGAGGTCGGTGATCTGCTTGGCGACGTCCTCGAGCCGCTCGACCGTGCGGGCTGCCAGGACCAGGTCCGCACCCTGCTCGGCACATCGCCGAGCCAGCGTCGTGCCCAGCGCGGGCCCGACACCACTGATCACCACTACCTTGCCATCGAGCAATCCAGCCATGTTCTACCCCACCATCCTGTCGCCAATTTGCTTCTGGCGTAGCGCAATCCGCGCCCGCCAATCTTCGTCGGAGATCTTGTTCGATTCGTGGTACGGCAGCGCGGCGGCCACCTGGTCGATGTCGACCAGCTCGGCCGTCGGGCCGTCGGCCTCGGTCAGCTCACGCGATACCCGCTGCCACCGGAACTGCAGGAAGCCCTTCTGATGCCCGAGCGTCTCGACCCAGTTGGTCACTCCCGGGTTCTGATCGGATACCACGATGCGGATCTTGCCATCCGGATCCGCTTGCGCCTGAGTGCCGTTCAGCGAGGTCTGGTGGTTGATGTAGTCCAGCGAGATGTACCACAGGCTGCCGAGCTGGAAGCCGAGGTAGGGCGCGTCGGTGACGGGCAGGGTGATGATCAGCGCCTGGTTCGGCGTCAGGTCGAAGTGCCCAACCGACGAGTACTGGGTGGCCAGGCCTCCCGGCGTCAGCCGGGGCGCTACTAGGGTGTTGACCGGAAGGTCCGTATAGAACCACTGCGGAAACTGCAACCACGTCTTGACTCGCTGAACCAACTGCTTACCGGCTACGGCATAACGCTTTTCGATGAGTTCCTTGGTCAGCGGCGGCGGCGCGGTGCCCTCGGTATCGGTGCGCGCGATCGCGAAGGAGCCACGCTGCGCCGACCAGTCGTCGAACACCTCGCGGATGACGAGCTGGGCCGGACCGGTGGGCGTGAATCGCCACTCGAAGGTGCCGTCGGCGGCGATGTCGAGCTTGCGGTCGTCGAAGGCCGTCTCGCTGTCGGGCACGTTGGCGTCGGTGTACTCGCCGCCGAGCAGCTGGAAACTCACGTCGGTCGTCGTGCCGCGCCGGCCCGTGACGACGTACTCGTGGTTGGGCTGCACCCGGGTGCCGAAGTACATGGTGTCCGGGTTGTCCAGACCCATCTTGGTGAACGGCCCCGTGCCCTCGTGCAGGAACGGATGGTCGCGGTCGTAGTCGAACGCGACGTGCGTGCACCCAGCGATGCAGCCGGCCAGGTACTGCAGACCTTCGAGGAGGTCGGCCTCGGATTCGATCAGGGGCGCTTCCGCGACGAGGCGTTCGGCCTCCGCGATCGCCTCGACCAACGGCGTTGAGAACATTGACGTTCACCCTTCGCGGTTCAATATTGGACCGTGCTGGTAGATATTTCGTCACCAGACTAGAACGCGTTCTAGTTCTCGTCAACGCCGCATCGGTCGTCCGTCGGTCCATATCTGTACCGTGTGGGTACAATTCTGAAATGCCGAGCAGCGACTCCTCCGGTCGGGCCTCCCCGCCCACCGAGCGCGTAGTAGCCGTTCTCGACTTCCTGGCACGGCATCCACACGACCGTTTCGGGGTGTCGGAACTGGCGCGGCGACTCGGCCTCAGCAAGCCGACCTGCCTCGGCATCGTCGGCACCTTGGCGGCAGCCGACTACCTGGTGCGCGACGCGCAGGACAAGACCTATCGGCTGGGGCCCGCACTGATCTCGCTCGGCCATACCGCGCAGGAATCGATGCGGGTGAACCCCGCCGCCCGCGAGGAGCTGCGCCGCCTCTCCTCGAAGTACGACACCACCGCCGCGCTGTCGGCCGTCATCGACGACCGCATCACGCTGCTGGAACTCGTCGGGCCGCCGGGCGCGGACGTCGGCGTCCGTGTTGGACAGAGCTACCCGTTCACCCCGCCCGTCGGCCTGATGTTCGTGCTGTGGGACGACGACGCGCTGCGGACCTGGTTGGCGAAGGAGCCGACGATTCCACTGCGCACCGACACCGACCGGCTGGACCGGGTGATCGACGAATGCCGCACTACGGGCTACCTGGTCGAGCTGCTGACGCCGGGCGGACGACGGCTCTACGCATTGATGGCGGGGATGTCGAGCGCACTGCCCGATGAACTGCGGGCGCTGCTAGGCGAACTGGTCTCCGACATCGGCGAGCGGGTGTACCTGCGCAGCGAGGCCAACGCCTCGGGACCCCGTCAGCGACATGACGTCAGCGTCATCTCGGCACCCGTCTACGACCATCACCGGCGCCAGGCGATGGTGGTGTCGCTACAGATCGGGCGGGCGCTCAGCGATGGCGAGATCACCAGGTGCGCCCGCGGCCTGATGACGGCGGCGTCCACCCTCACGGCCCAGTTGGGCGGAATCAGGGGTTAGCGCCGTCAGGGCTCCGACGCAGAGGGTGCGGTTGCCGTCGAGGACCGGACGACGAGTTCGGGGTCGAACACGACGTGCCGTCGCGGGAGCGGGTCCCCCGATACGGCGGCGAGAAGGAGTTCCGCAGCCATCGCGCCCATCTCGTAGTGCGGACGCCGCACAGACGTCAGCGGCACGGACAACTGCTTGCCGAACGGGACGTCGTCATAACCCACGATGGAGATGTCATCGGGAACCCGTATCCCGTACTGAAGCAGCGCCTGCAACAGGCCGATGGCGATGAGGTCGATCGCCGCCACCACTGCGGTGGGGCGAGAAGATGGCGACAGCCCCGCGAGCCGGGTGCCGAAGGATCGTCCACCGTCGACGCTCAGCTCGGTCGGCATGACTTCGAGGACACCGCCCGGCGCCTCATTCACCGCGTTACGCAACCCGACCATGCGGTCGTGCACCGGGGTTGCCGTCGACACGTCCCCGACGAACGCGATGCGCCGGTGTCCGAGCCCGATGAGGTGTTGGCCGGCCAGCCTGCCACCGGCGAGGTCGTCGACCCCCACCGAGATGTTGCCCGAGCCGGTCTCGAGACGGTCGATTACGACGGCGGGCATTCCGCCCGACCGGATGTCGTGTGCCCCCTGGTCGAATTCGTCGTGTGGCACGACGATCACACCGGCCACCCGCGCCTCCGCGTAGACCCTCAGGTAAGCCCGCTCGCGCTCCAGATCACGGGCGCTGTTCGCGATGAGCACGTTCCAGCCGCGCGCGATCGCGTAGTCCTCGACACCGCGAGCGATGTGGAGGAACCCGGGGTTGTCGGTATCGAGCAGCAGCATGCCGATTGTTTGCGAGTGTCCCGTCCGCAGGTGTCGGGCGACTTCGTGCCGGACGAAGCCGAGGTCGGCGATCGCCTCCTCCACGGCCTTGCGCTTGGTGTCGCTGACCCAGTCGGGGTGGTTCAGGACGTTGGAGACGGTCCCCTGCGACACCCCGGCCCGCTCGGCGACGTCTTTCGTCGTTGCGCGTCTGGACGTCTGACGATCCACGTACCCAGCTCCCGAGTGCTCGTCAATGTGACGCTTGACACGATTCAATGACGCATTCTAGCCTCCTCACTAGTAGTTGACACGATTCAAAATCGATCGAACGGCCTCAGGTCGCACAACCAGGGAGATGGACCGTGAAGAGTTCGAACCGAGCACGTGGATACGCCATCGCGGGCGCCGTGCTGGTCGCCGTCACCATGACCGCGTGCAGTAGCAACTCCGGTTCGACCGGTGGCGGCGGAACGGTCGCCTTCCTGATGCCCGACACCGGCTCGACCCGCTACGAGCTGCACGACCGGCCCGGCTTCGAGAAGCGCCTCGGCGAGCTGTGCCCGGACTGCAAGCCGCTGTACAACAACGCCGACGGCAGCGCCGACAAGCAGCAGCAGCAATTCAACTCCGCGGTCGCACAGGGCGCCAAGGTCATCGTGCTCGACCCCGTCGACTCGGCCGCAGCCGCCTCGCTGGTCAACGCGGCCAAGGGCCAGGGCGTGAAGGTCGTCGCCTACGACCGGCCGATCCCGGACACGAGGGTCGACTACTACGTGTCGTTCGACAACGAGGACATCGGCAAGCAGATCGGCAAATCGCTGATCGACAAGGTCAAAGGCCAGCCGTTGCCGCCTGGCGCAGGCATTCTGATCGTCAACGGCTCGCCAACCGACGCCGCCGCCGGCCTCATCAAGAAGGGCGTCCACGAAGCCGTCGACGGCAGCGGCGTACCGGTGCTCGGCGAGTACGACACCATCGAGTGGAAGCCCGAGAACGCACAGAAGTGGGTGGCCGGGCAGATCGCGCAGTTCGGCCCGCGCATCGTCGGCGTGGTGGCCGCGAACGACGGCACCGCCGGTGGCGCGATCGCCGCACTCAAGGCCGCGGGCGTCAATCCCGTTCCGCCGGTGAGCGGTAACGACGCGACGGTCGCCGGACTGCAGCTGATCATCGCGGGCGACCAGTACAACACCATCAGCAAGCCGAGCGAGATCGTCGGCGGTGCGGCGGCCGACGTCGCGGACAAGTTGCTCAAGGGCGAGACGCCGGAGGCGAAGACGACCATCTTCGACTCCCCCGCCGAACTGTTCACCCCGACGCTGGTCACCCAGGAGAACCTCAAGGCCGAGATCGTCGACAAGAACATCACGCCCGCGTCCGAGCTGTGCACCGCCGAGTACGCGGCGGCGTGCAAACGGCTGGGCATCGGCTAGTGACGGCGGTGGCCTCCGGAGCTGCACCGGCCCCGTCGACGACCAGCCTGCTCAGCTTGCGGGGCGTCAACAAGTCCTTCGGGGCGGTGAACGCGCTCACCGCCATCGAACTCGACGTCTCCGCCGGGGAGGTCGTCGCACTCGTCGGTGACAACGGCGCGGGCAAGTCCACGCTCGTCAAGGTGCTGGCGGGCGTGCACCAGCCGGACTCGGGCACGGTCACCTTCGCGGGCGACACCGTCGCCATCACCGACCCGAGCGCCGCCATCGAGCTCGGCATCGCCACCGTCTTCCAGGACCTCGCACTGTGCGAGAACCTCGACGTCGTCGAGAACCTCTTCCTCGGTCGTGAGATGAGCCCCTGGCGACTCGACGAGACCGAGATGGAGGTTCAGGCCTGGGACCTGCTCCAGCAGTTGTCCGCACGGATTCCGACGGTGCGCATCCCCGTTGCCTCGCTGTCCGGTGGCCAGCGCCAGACCGTGGCCATCGCCCGATCACTGCTCGGCGAACCCAAGGTGATCATCCTCGACGAGCCGACCGCCGCCCTTGGCGTGGCCCAGACCGCGGAGGTGCTCGATCTGATCGAACGACTCAAACACCGCGGCCTCGGCGTCGTCATGATCAGCCACAACATGGCGGACGTCCGCGCGGTTGCCGACCGCATCGTCGTGCTCCGGCTCGGCCGCAACAACGGCGAGTTCGACGCCAAGACGGTCACCACCGAGCAACTGGTGGCCGCGATCACCGGCGCTTCCGACAATGCGGTCACCCGCCGCCAGGGCCGCGCCGGAGCCGACGGAGCCGACGACGACGACGAAGCGGGGACATGATGACCGCGACCCCCACCACTCCTTCTCTCGACAGGACCGACGAGCGCCTTCGACACGACGCCGGTTTCGGCGGGACGTTGCGCTCGTTCTGGCGCAGCGTCAAGGCCGGGGACGTCGGCGTGCTGCCGGTGGTGCTCGGGCTTCTGGTGATCTGCACGATCTTCCAGTCGCTCAATCCGATCTTCCTGTCCAGCGCCAACCTGGTGAACCTGACGCTGGACTCCTGCGCGGTCGGCATCATCTCGCTCGGGATCGTCTGCGTCCTTCTGGTCGGGGAGATCGACCTTTCGGTCGGCTCGGTGAGTGGCCTCTCAGGTGCGATCGTCGGCGTGCTCTTCGTCAGGCACGGCTGGAACTGGATGCTCGCAGTGGCCCTCGCCTGCGCCGTCGCGCTCCTGATCGGCATGACCTACGGCGTTGCACTCACCCGGTTCGGCATGCCGAGCTTCGTGGCGTCACTGTCCGGGCTACTCGCCTTCCTCGGCCTGCAGCTCGCGATCCTCGGCGATCAGGGTTCGGTCAACCTCCCGTTCGACTCCACGTTGGTGCATTTCGCTCAACTCTCGTTCGTGCCCGCATGGCTGTCGTACGTGCTGGCCGTGCTCGCCGGTTTGGGACTGTTCGTCAGCGGCTACGAACGCCGCCAACGGCGCAGGAAGTCCAATCTGTCCGCGCAGTCGATGAATTACCTGATCCTGCGATCGGTTGCGCTCGTTGCGGCCCTCGCAGCGTTCACCTGGTATCTCAACCAGGAGCGCGGCGTGGGCTGGATGGTCGTGATGTTCGTCGGCCTGGTGTTGGTGCTGAACTACGGCTTCACCCGTACCCAGTGGGGACGCAGTCTGCGAGCGGTCGGCGGCAACGAGGAGGCAGCCCGCCGGTCCGGCATCAACGTGCGGCGGATCTACCTGACCGCGTTCGCGGTGTGCTCGTTTCTCGCCTGTGTCGGCGGCATCCTCGCCGCAGCCCGACTGGCATCGGCCAACCTGTCCAGCGGCACCGGCGACGTGAACCTCAACGCGATTGCGGCCGCGGTGATCGGCGGCACCAGCCTGTTCGGCGGGCGCGGCAGCGCATTCTCGGCGCTGCTGGGCACGCTGGTCATCGCGGCGATCGCCAGCGGGCTGACGCTGTTGAACCTCGACTCGTCGTACCGGTTCATCATCACCGGCCTCGTGCTTGCGGTCGCGGTCGCCATCGACTCGGTCGCGCGGAAGTCACGCGCAAGCCACGGCCGTGCCTAATCTCCCGTCGCTGCGCTCGCCCCGCGCCTGACGGCGAAGCCCAAGACCAAAGGAGACGAACTCATGTCCAATCGCGCAGCGGTGATGACCGAGCTCGAACACATTGAGATTCGAGAACTTCCGGAGCCGGAGCCCGGCCCCAGGCAGGCGGTCGTGCGCATCCACGCCGTGGGCGTCTGCGGTTCCGACACCGCCTACTTCAAGATCGGGCGGATCGGCGACTACGTGGTCGACGGTCCGATCGTGCTCGGCCACGAGGTGTCCGGGGAGGTCGCCAAGGTCGGCAGCGAGGTGACGAACGTATCGGTCGGCGACCGCGTCGCCATCGAACCGGGAACCCCCTGCCGCGACTGCAAGGAGTGCAAGGCCGGTCGCTACCACCTGTGCCCCGATCTGGTGTTCCTGGCCACCCCGCCCTACGACGGGGCGCTGATGGAACTGATGGCGATCGACGCCCGCAATCTGTACCCGATCCCGCAGGAGATGTCGTACGAGGAGGGTGCGTTGCTCGAGCCGCTGTCGGTCGGCATCTGGGGCTGCAAACGGGCCAATCTGACTGCGGGCGACGACGTGCTGGTCACCGGCGCCGGTCCGGTCGGGCTGTTGGCGGCGGCGACCGCTCGCGCGTTCGGGGCGGGCTCGGTGACGGTGAGCGATTTCTCCGAGTTCCGCATCGGACTGGCCCGCAAGATGGGCTTCGCCACCGAGACGCCCGATGCCGCCAGCGACAGGACGTTCGACGTGCTGCTCGAGTGCTCGGGCGCCCAGGGTGCGCTCGCTGCCGGGATGGCCCGACTGGCACCCGCGGGGCGCGCCGCCATGATCGGGATGCCCAAGCAGGACGTCCCGCTGCCGCTGGCGGAGCTCAACGTCAACGAGGTCTCGCTGAGCCTCGTCAACCGGTACAACCACACCTGGCCACTGGCGATCGAGTTGGTGTCGTCGGGCCGGATCGACGTCAGCGAGCTCATCACGCACCACTTCCCGCTCGCCGAATCCGCCGACGCGCTGACCCTGGCCAGCCGCGTCAAGGACTCGATCAAGGCGGTGATTCACCCGCAGCAGTGACCGGCCCCACCGGGACAAGTACAGGGGCTAGACGTCGGCCAGCACGGAGAGGGCGTCGGTGGGCGCCACCTGCAGACCGCAGCGATCCTTGAAGGCGGCCAGTGGAGCCTGGATGGCGCGAAGGTCGTCGGCCTGCTCCGGATGATCCTTGAAGTAACCGTCGAATTGTCCGACCGCCGCGTACGCAGGCTGCCGGGTCGCATCGATGAGCGCCTCGTTGACGTCGGGATGAGCGGCGAAGTACGTCGACAGCGACGCCGTCACCGAGCTGATGGTCGTCGCCAGTCCAGCGGCGTTGCAGTCATCCGCGGCCGTGGCGACGGGAGTTGCCGTGACGGCGGGGGCCGCCGCGGTGGTGGGTGCGGTGGTGTCATCGGCGTCGACGGGATCGGCGCTCGCCGAAGGCACCGTCAGTGCGACGAAGGCCGCGCCAGCTGCGAGCATTCCGAGTGCGGATCGGCGAATCACGGTCTTGGAGTCGATCATGGGCAAGCTCCTTCGTTCTCGGTCACCAATGACGGTGACTGGGCCACTGCACATGACTTCGCGGCGTTCGCCGGTCTTGTTACTGGTGTGACGGAAGTTGCTGGTCAGCTGGTGGCCGCCAACGCGAAGGGCAGCACCTCCGGCGCGCCTGCTGCCCGCACCACCCTGGCAGCCATCGTCAGCGTCCACCCGGTATCGGTGACGTCGTCGACAAGGAGCACAGGACCACCGGCCGAGCCGATCACGGCCGGATCCGGCGGCAGCCACGAACCGTGCAGCGCCGCGACCCGATACGCCGAGTTGGCGGCGGTCACGGGCCTGCGCTCCGGCGCGTACTGCAGCGTGCCGAGGTCGGTGAGCTTGCCGAGTCGGGCGAGCTCGCGCGCCAGCGACCCGATCAGCTTCGGATGGTTGTCGGAGTCGAGCGCGAGCACCGCGGTAGGCCGCGTCGCCCAGTCCCAGGACGCAAGCACCTTCACGGCGGCCTGCACCACGTCATCGGTCACCTCGCCGTCGGGCTCGTCGAGCACACGACGCAACCGGGCTCCCCAGCCCAGGTCGGTCACCCTGCCGATGACCCGGCCAGCGGATGGCCCGTCGCCGATGCGCCCGCTCAGGTCGACACCGAGCTTGGCCAGGCCCGACGGCCACTGCTTGCGCGGCGTGATCTCCACCCCTGGACGCATCAGGCGAGCCCTGGTGTCCTCGGCCGCCGTCGCGTCGACCGCACCGTCGTAGCGCGACCCCGTGCAGTTGTCGCAGCGACCGCAGCGCTCGCCGTCTTTCAGGTCGGGGTCGTCGAGTTGGCTGCGCAGGAAGGCCATCCGGCAGCCATCGGTGTCCTGATAGTCGAGCATCGCCTGCTGTTCGCGCTTGCGGGCCTCGTCGAGCTTGCGGTACCGCGCCTCGTCGTACTCCCATGGCTCGCCGGTGCCGACCCAACCGCCCTTGACGCGCCGCACCGCCCCGTCGACGTCGAGCACCTTGAGCACCATCTCCAGCCGGGTCCGGCCAAGGTCCACCAGCGGCTCCAGCGCAGGCGTTGACTGCGGGCGGTCGAGCTCGAGTGCGTGAATGACGTTGCGCACCATCAACTCCGATGGGAACGCGACGGACGAGAAGTAGCGCCAGACGTCCTGATCCTCGCGGCCGGGCAACAACACCACCTCGGCGCTGGCCGTCGACCGGCCTGCGCGGCCGACCTGCTGGTAGTAGGCGATCGGCGAGGACGGGGCACCAAGATGGACGACGAACCCGAGGTCGGGCTTGTCGAATCCCATGCCCAACGCCGACGTCGCGATCAGGGCCTTGACCCGGTTGGCGAGCAAGTCGCCCTCGAGTTGTTCACGCTCGGCCGTCTCGGTCGAACCCGTGTAGGCGGCTATCGCGTGGCCCTGCTCGCGCAGCAGCGCCGCCACGTCGTGCGCCTGCGCGACGGTCAGCGTGTAGACGATGCCCGAGCCAGGCAGCGAATCGATGTGTGCGGCAAGCCATGCCGCGCGTTGTGCCGGATTGCCCGCCCTGACCACCGACAGCCTCAGCGACTCGCGATCCAGGCCGCCACGCAGCACCAGGGTTTCGCCGCCGCCAACGCCGAGTTGGGTGGCCACGTCCTCGACGACGCGGTCGTTGGCGGTGGCCGTGGTGGCGAGCACCGGAACGTTCGCGCCGAGTTCGGCGATCAGCGTCCGGATGCGGCGGTAGTCCGGCCGGAAGTCATGGCCCCAATCCGAAACGCAGTGCGCCTCGTCGACCACGACGAGCCCGGCGTCGTGCGCAAGCGCGGGCAGCACCTGATCGCGGAAGTCGGGATTGTTGAGCCGTTCCGGGCTGACCAGCAGGACGTCGAGGTCGCCGTTGCGCACCCGGTCGTGGATCTCGGACCAGTCGGTGACATTGCTCGAGTTGATGGTGGCCGCGTGGACGCCTGCCCGCTCGGCGGCGGCGACCTGGTTGCGCATCAGCGCCAGCAGCGGCGACACGATCACCGTCGGTCCGTGGCCCGCGGCGCGGAGCAGTTTCGCGGCGATGAAGTACACCGCCGACTTGCCCCACCCGGTGCGCTGCACGACGAGCGCGCGCCTGCGATGCACGACGAGCGCCTCGATGGCCGTCCACTGATCGTCGCGCAACGTGGCCTGCGGTCCGGCCAGCTGCTCGAGGATTGCTTGCGCCTGCTCGCGGGTCGCCATCCCGCAATAGTGCCCGCAGGGTCCGACGGCTAACGATCCAGGCAGCGCCGGAGGGCAGCGGTCAGGTCGTTGGCGCGTCGATCGCGGCCCCCGCCGATCAGGTTGTTGACGTACCCGAAGCCGGTGCGGCTCTCGGCGTCGGCAAAGCCGAGGCTGCCGCTCGCACCGTCGTGGCCGAACGACGAGTCCGACAGCAGTGGTCGGTACGGGATGCCGTTGACGAGGAATCCGGTCGAGAAGCGGACGCCAGGCGGAGTGAGTGAAACGTGCCATCCGGGGCCAGAGGAGCGCACCTTGACGGCATCGGCGATCGAATCGTCCGTCAGCAGTTGTACATCGTTCACCGAGGACACCGCCGCGGCGTAGATGGTCGCCAGCGCTCGAGCGTCGAGAATGGCATTGGCTGCGGGGATCTGGGCGGAATGCACCGCGGGGGTGTTGAAGTCACCCGCGCAGCCGTCGATCAACGAGAAGGGGAACGCTTCCCCCATCGTGACTGCCCGCACCGTGGTCGCCCTGCCGATTCGCTGCAGGATCTTCGGCAGCACGCGGAAGGCGGTGCGCCGGATCCTCGAGCGAGGGGCATGCATCCGGGCCACCCGGTGCTGCTCGTCGGCGGGCAGCCCTATCCAGGCGTTCACGCCGAGGGCGTCGGCGAGGTAGTCGGCCAGCAGCGCACTCGGCATCTTGCCCGTGGCGCGGCGAAGGATCTCGCCGGTGAGCCATCCGAAGGTCAGCGCGTGGTAGGAGTACGCCGTGCCCGGCGTCCACAGCGGTCGCTGCGCCTCGATGGCCCTGATCACGGGCTCCCAGTTCAGGACGTCATCCAGGGTCAACACCGCATCGAGGGCGATCAGTCCGGCCCTGTGCGAGAACACGTCGCGAATCACGATGTCCCGCTTGCCGTTCCCGGCGAATTCCGGCCACACCGTGGCGACCGGAGCGTCGAAGTCCAGGAGTCCGCGCTGCTGGGCCAGGTAGCCGCATAGCGCCATCAAGCCCTTGGATACGGAGAAGCCGATCGTCAGGGTGTCAGCCGTCCACGGTCTCGACGTAGCAGCGTCGGCGGTGCCGCCGTACAGGTCGACGACCAGTCGGCCGTCGTGGTACACCGCGCACCCCGCGCCCATCTCGCTGCCCCGGCGGAAATTCTCGACGAACGCGTCGGCGACCGGTCCGAAGCCCACGTCGGCGAAGCCGGGAAATGTACTCATGGGCGTCATCCAAACATCGTTAGTACGCGTCGGCCGCACAGCACACGATGACCACCCTGCCCAGGTCGATGCCCTCGGAGTGGTGCAGCGTGAAATCAGTCGTGGTCGCCGTGCCTGCCGAGGGTCTCCACGGGCTCCGCACCGGGGCGGGTCCACTGCGGAACGGGACGGCTGGTCTCGCCCCAGGTCGCGTTCCCGTCGGCGTCCGAGCACCAGTACCAACAGGATTCGCGCCCCTCGGGCCAACCGTCGGGGTTGACCTCCCACGCCTCGCCGCGGCCGTACGGCGTCATGTCGAGCAGGCCCATGGACCCGTTGACCGGTTCGTTGCCCCGACCCGTCGTGGCGTAGGTGAGGAACACGCGGTCACCGTCGCGCAGGTAGCAGGTGATCGAGCCCATGCTGTCGCCGACCGGAGCGTCCAGACCGCGCACCGAGTACCAGGGTTCGGTGTAGCCCATGAACTCGACGTAGGAGGCCACCTCGTCGGGACGGCCCTCGGTCAGCACGGCGTAGGAGACGCCGCGGGCATTGAGGTAGACGGCGTCCCTCACGTGCCAGGCCGTGGTGGTGCAGCCCCCGCACTGCCCCTGGTGCGGCGCGCCGTCGTGCCACATGTGCTTGTAGACGACGAGCTCGTCGCGACCCTGAAACAGGTCAAGGAACGGGACCGGCCCGTCCGCCCCGACGACCTCGACCGTGCCGTCGAACTCCACCATCGGCAGCCGACGGCGGGCCGCGGCGA
>Ga0137412_10003273_pt1 | contig 12929 bp, 12 predicted proteins | sample CZODoug2_1_16fun_FD_122160 | JGI IMG/M metagenome (GOLD analysis project Ga0137412, IMG submission 122160) | Vadose zone soil fungal communities from Angelo Coast Range Reserve, California, USA - CZODoug2_1_16fungal (Hybrid Assembly) | ecosystem: Environmental > Terrestrial > Soil > Vadose zone... | reverse complement strand
GGCTCCGGCGAGGGTCAGCTCGTAAGGTTCCACGGTCACTCCCAGCGGGCGTTGAGGGCGGTGGCGGGGGGCGTCTCGCCGAGCTCGAGGGTGTCGAGCTGGTCGAGCATCGCGTACACCGATTCGGCGGTGGCGCGGACGATCTCGACGCGTTCGGACGGCAGGTCAACGCGCGCGGTACGCAAGGCGTGCTCCAGCGCATCACCTTGGAACGTTCGGGCCATGCGATCTCCCATCACTCGGTCAGCGGGGGTTGCTTGGTGTGCCAGTCGGTTCGCTGCTGATACGCCTCGCCGGCGCGCAGTATCGCGGCCTCGTCGAACGGGCGCCCGATGAGCTGCATGCTGATCGGCAGCCCTTCGGCGAAGCCGCACGGCACGGCGAGCCCGGGCAGTCCGGCCGCGTTCAGCGGCGCGGTCAGTCGGCTCAGGGTCGGCATGACGCCCGGCGCCGAGCCGTACGGGGGCGCGGTGACCGGCAGCGTCGGCGTGGCCAGAATGTCCACTTCGGACAACGCCGATTGGAAACCCGCCACGATGCGCCGGCGTCGGTGCACGGCGTCGACGTAGGCGGTGCCGGGGATCGCGGCGCCGGCCACCAGCCGAGCCCGGGTGTCCTCGGTGAAGTCGTGCGGCCGGATGGCCATCTCTTCTTGGTGGATCAGCGCCGCTTCGACGCCGACGATGGTGGTGATCACCTCGCTGGAGATCTCCACGTCTGGCACGGCCACCTCCACCAGGCGTGCCCCCGCGCTGACCAGGACGTCGAGCGCGGCCGACACCGCGTCGCCGACCTCGGGCATCAAGCCGTCGAAGAAGTGGTTGGCCGGGACACCGATCCGCAGCCCATCGATCCCGGAATCCAGGCCGGCGAGGACATTGGTCACCGGTTCGTCGACCGAGTCCGGATCGGCGGGGTCGAAGCCGGTGATGCTCTGGAACACCAGTGCCGCGTCCCGCACGGTCCGGGTCAGTGGACCGGTGTGGTCGAGCGACCAGGACAACGGCGCGACGCCCCGCTTGCTGACCCGCCCGAACGTCGGCTTCAGCCCGACCAGGCCGGTCAGCCCGGCGGGTATCCGGATCGAGCCTCCGGTGTCGCTGCCCATGGCGGCCAGGCACAGTCCGGCCGCCACCGCCGCCGCGGAGCCGCCGCTCGATCCGCCCGGAATGGTGTCGGTGTTCCACGGATTCCGGGTCGGCGCGGAGATCACCCCGAAGGCGAACTCGTGGGTGACCGTCTTGCCGACGAGCACCGCGCCCGCCGCCCGCAACAGGCTGGTGACCGCCGAGTCCTCCGCCGCGCGGTGCCCGGCGCGGACCGCCGAACCGCACAGCGTCGGCCTGCCGGCGACGTCATAGAGATCCTTGAGCGCCAACGGGACGCCGGCCAGCGGGCCCACCCGGTCGCCACGGCTGACGGCGGCTTCGGCCGCCCGCGCCTGGGCGAGCGCCTCCTCGGCGTACACCTCCACATAGGACTCGAGTCGAGCTTCGAATCGCTCGATGCGTGCCAGCACGGCCTGGGTTAGCTCGACCGGCGACAGGGTGCCCGCCCGGATTGCCGTGGCGGCCTCGGACACGGTGGGCAGCAGGGTGTCCATCCGGGTCATGGCAGCACCGGTTCCAGCACGGCATCCAGCAGTTCCCGGGTGACTTCGGATCGCGGCGAGCCGAACAGCTCGTCAACCGGCGCCTGCTCGACGATCTCGCCCTGGTGCAGCACCGCCGCCCGATCACACATGTGCTGAATGACCGCGAGATTGTGGCTGATCAGCACCAGGGTCAGCCCACGTTCTGCCTGGATCTCCCGCAGCAGCGCCAGAATCTGCCCCTGCACCGAGACGTCGAGGGCCGACGTCGGCTCGTCGAGCACCACCAGGTCCGGCTGGGCCGCCAGCGCCCGCGCGATGCCCAACCGCTGCCGTTGCCCGCCGGAGAACTCGTGCGGATACCGCTGCGCCTGCTCGGCTTGCAGCCCGACCTTCTCCAGCAGCTCGATCACCCGCGCCTTGACCTCGCCCTTCGGATACAGCCCGAACTTCCGCATCGGGTAGGCAACCTGCTCGCCGACCGACAGCCGGGGGTTGAACGCGGAACCGGAGTCCTGGAACACGATCTGCATCCGCCGCCGCAACGCGCGCAGCCGCGGCCGGGTCAGTGTCAGCACCTCGTACCCGTCGAACTCGATGTATCCGCTGGTCGGCTCCAAAAGCCGCAGCAGCATCCGGCCGATGGTCGTCTTGCCGGAGCCGGATTCGCCGATCAGGCCGAAGGTCTCGCCCCGGTTGACCTGGAACGAGGCGCCGTGCACCGCGACGAACTCGGTGCCCTTCCCGAACGTGCCCGGTGTCCGGTACACCTTCCGCAGGTCTTGCACATCGACCAGCACGTCACGCGCTGACACGGCGCACCTCCGAACGCAGCCGCAGCACCGAACCCAGCAGCTTCTGGGTGTACGGGTCTTCCGGCTTTTCCAGCACCGTGGCCACGTCGCCGGACTCCACGATCTTGCCCTGGTACATCACCGCGACCGTCCGGCACAGCCGCGCCACCACACCGAAATCATGGGTGATCATCAAGATCGCGGTGCCCAGCTCCCGGTTGACCTCCGCCAGCAGGTCGATGATCTGCTTCTGCACGGTGGCGTCCAACGCGGTCGTCGGCTCGTCGGCAATGAGTAGGTCCGGCCCGCAGGACAGCGCCAGCGCGATCATCACCCGCTGCCGCTGCCCGCCGGAGAGCTGGTGCGGATAGCTGGACAGCCGCCGCGACGCCTCCGGAATCCGCACCAGCTCCATCGCTTCGAGCGCCTTGAGCTTCGCCTCCCGCTTGCCGACCCGCTGGTGCAGCCGGATGACCTCAACCAGCTGGTCACCGACCCGGAAAAACGGATCCAACGCGGTCATCGCGTTCTGGAAGACCATGCTGATCTGCTTGCCGCGGATCTCCCGCATCTCGCGATCGCTCTTGGTCAGCAGATCCTCGCCGTGGAAGAGGATCTGCCCGCCCGCGATCGTGGCGTTGCGGGAACCGAGCAGCCGCAGGATCGACAGACCGGTGACGGACTTGCCCGAGCCGGATTCCCCGACCACGCCGAGGATCCCGCCCCGCTCGATCTGGAAATCGACGCCGTCGACGGCCTTGACCGTGCCGTGCTCGGACGAGAAATGCGTCCGCAGGCCGGTCACCTTGAGCAGCGGTTCGTTGGTCAATTGCGGCTTCCCGTCTGCTTGTGCGGGTCGAGCGCGTCTCGGATGCCGTCACCGAGCAGGTTGAAGGCGATCGCCACGATGAAGATCATCAGCCCGGGGATCGTCGCGACGTGCGCATAGCCTTCGAGCAGCACCTGCCGCCCGTCGGAGGTCATCACGCCCCAGTCCGGCACGGGCGGGGTGATGCCCACGCCGAGGAAGCTCAGGCCGGCGGCGAGCACAATCACCAGCCCTGCCAAGGTGGTCGCGTAGACCACCAGCGGCGACAACACGTTGGGCAGTAGCTGCTTGCCCAGGATCTCCACCTCGGTGAGGCCGGCCGCCCGGGCCGCCTCGACGTAGTCCTTGCCGGACTCCTGGACGGTGGCGGTGTACACCACCCGCGCCATGTAGGGCACCAGGGTGATGCCGATGGCGAGCATGCTGTTGACCAGCCCTGGCCCGAGCACGGCGGCGATCGCAATCGCGAACAGCACGATCGGGAAGGCGAACACCACGTCCAGCACGCGCATCACCAGCTCGCCCCACCGCCCGCCGGAGTACCCGGCGATCATGCCGAGCACCAGCGCGACGACACCCGCGCACAGCACCGGCACGATCGCGACGGACAACGAGTACCGGCCGCCCCAGATCAGCCTCGAGAGGATGTCGCGCCCCTGGCCGTCCAGACCCAGCAGGTGGCCGGGCGTACCCGGCGGCAGTAGCCGCATCGTCGGGTCGCCGACCAGCGGATCGTACGGGCTGATCAACGGGGCGAACACGGCCACCAGCACCACCAGGATGAGCACCACCAGCGCGCCCACCGCCACTTTGTCCCGAGCCAGCGCCCGGGTCGCCAGCCGGAACTGGGACCGACGCCGCCAGGCCGTCGTGGCTGGCTTCGTCAACGTCGCAGAGGTCATCAGGCCTCCTTCCTGGTGCGCGGGTCCAGCAGCGCCACCGCGATGTCGGTGACGAGGTTGACCACGACGAACACCAGCGCGATGAACAGCACTCCGGCTTGGATCATCGGCATGTCGCCGGCGGTGATCGAGGTGTAGAGCTGCCCGCCGAGGCCCGGCCAGTTGAACACCACCTCGACGAAGATCACGCCACCGAGCAGGTAACCGGCCTGCAGGCCGACGATGTTGACCACCGGCGGCAGGATGTTGCGCAGTGTGTGCTTCCAGATCACCAGCCGCTCCGGCACGCCGCTGGCCCGCAGCATCTGGACATGGTCGGCGTGCAGCGCCTCCACCATCGAGCCGCGGGCCATCCTGGCCACTACCGCGGTGGGCACCACCGCCGCGGCGATCGAGGGCAGCACGAGATGCACCAGCACGTCCTCGAACCCGCCGGGATTACGCGTGTCGTGCATGCCTGAGGTCGGGAACCAGCCGAGCTTCAACGCGAAGATGTTGATGATGACCAGCCCGGCCCAGTAGACCGGCACGCTCGCGCCGCCCAACGCGACGAACATCGAGCCCCGGTCCACCACCGTGTACTGGCGCCGCGCCGCGACCATGCCCAGCGGTACCCCGATCACCAGGCAGATCAGCAGGCTGCCGCCGGCCAGGATCATCGTGTTGCCCAGCTTGGGGAACAGGATGCTGGACACCGGCTGGCTCAACGTGAGCGACTGCCCGAGGTCGCCGCGGGGCACCCCGAGGGCCCAGTCCAGGTACTGCACGATGAGCGGACGGTCCAGCCCGAGCTGATGGCGGACCTCGGTCACCCGTTCCGCCGTGGCCGCCTGGCCCAGCATCGTGCGCACCGGATCGCCCGGCACGAGCTGCATGATCAGGAACACCAGGATCGACACGCCGATCAGCACCAGCACGGTGGTGAGCAGGCGGCGAACGAGGAATCCGATCACGACAGCCAGACCGTGTTGAGGTCGTACCACTCCTCGCTCGCCGACACGAAACCGTGCACCTTCGAGCTGAGGATGTAGGGCGCCTTGTCGTTCACGATCGGCGCGATCGCCGCGTCATCGGTGACGATCCGGTTGGCTTCCTTCCACTTCTCCACGGCGGCGGCCTCGGTGGTCGCGGTGATCGCCTGCTGCATCACCTGGTCCAGCTGCGGGTTGCTGTAGCCGCCGACGTTCGGGCCGTTGGGCGCCTTGAGCGAGGACGACGTGACGATGTAGAGCCAGTACGGCGTGGTCATCCCCCAGGACTGCTGAGCCCAGCCAACCCCGGTCGGGGTGCCCTGCGCCCACTTCGTCAGGTATGAGATCCACTCGGTGGTCTGCAGCTGGATCTGGATGCCGACCTTGGCCAGGTTCTGCTGGATGTACTCCGCCATCGGCACCGGGATGATCTGCCCGGAGCCGTCCACCGAGGTCATCATCGTGGTGGAGAAACCGTTGGGATATCCCGCCTGGGCGAGCAGTTGTTTCGCCTTGTCCGGGTTGTAGCCGTAGGCCTCGGTGTTCGCCACGTACGCCGCGTTCGCCGGGGCCTGCACGTCGTAGGCCGGTTTGACGGTGTCCTTGAGCAGGTTGGTGGCCATGCCCTGGCGGTCGATGGCCAGGTTGATCGCCTGTCGGACCAGCTTGTTCTTCATGATCGGGTCGGTGAAGTTGAACGACAGGAACCACACGTGCGGCGGGGCGCCCTCGGAAACCTGGAACCCGGACTGCTGCAGGCTGGCCACGCTGTCCGGCGGTGGCACCGCGATCATGTCCACCTCGTTGGCGCGCAGCGACGCCACGCGGCTGGAGGGATCGGGCAGCGGCCGGAACACCACCTTGTCCAGGTACGGCTTCGTGCCCCAGTAGTCGTCGTTGCGGGCCAAGGTGATCCGCTGGCCGCGCACCCGGTCGACGAACTTGAACGGCCCGGTGCCCACCGGGTGCTCGCCCACGTTGTCGTTGCCGTACTGCTTGATCGACGCCGGGCTCATGATCCCGGTCGAGCCGCTGCCACCCTGGGAGAGCAGGCGCACGAACGGTTCGAACGCCTGCTTCATGGTCAGCTGGATGGTCATCGGGTCGGGTGTCGCGATCGACTTGAGCTGCTGCCAGACGAAGGTGGTCTGCCCGGCGGCTTTGGCGTCGTAGTACTGAAAGCTCTTGTCCCACATGCGCCGGACGTTGAACTCGACCGCGGCCGCGTCCAGCGGTGTGCCGTCGTGGAATTTCACGTTCGGCCTGATGTGGAAGGTGTAGACGGTGCCGTCAGGGGAGAGCTCCCAGGACGTGGCCAGCCCTGGCCGCAACGCCGGCACCGCGGTCTCGGCCGATGGCTTCGTCAGGTCCTCGTCCACGAGCGGCTCGAACATCTGCCGGTTGACCCGCCAGGAGACCCAGCCACCGGCCCGCTGCGGGTCGAGGACGTCGACCTCCGACTCGATGCCGATGGCGAGCGTGCCGCCGCTGCGTGGCGGCCCGGATGCTCCCGAGCTCGCGCTGGGCCCGCCACACGCGGCGAGCAGCGCGAGGGCGATCACCACCGCGAACAGCTGCCGGAATCTCCTGCCGGACAACACCATGACACCGCCGTTGCTCGTCGAAGCAAACCTGCGGCTGGAACGCTAAGCACGTGATGTTGCGAGCGTTGTCGTACACCGCTCAACTTTGTTACGGGTCGACCGGCTATGTTTCGGCGAAGTTAATGAAAGACTTTTGATCAGCGGTTTTTAGTTCGTGGAAACTATTCCTTGGAGAACTGTCGGCGTGCCGAGGCGCTGCAGCAGCTCTTCGATCAGCTCGCCGGCGGAGGTTTCGGCGAGTAGCTCCGCCTGGCACCGATCGACGATTTCGGCGAGCCGCCGGTGCAGGCTCTTGCCCCGCCTGGTCAGGAAGATGCGCACCTTGCGTCGGTCCTCGAGGTCGATTCGGCGGTACACGATGTTGTTCGTGACCAGTCGGTCGACCAGCTTGCTCAGCGCCGGCGAGGCGAGTCCCGCGTACGTGGCCGCCTCGCTCATGGTGCGGCCACCCTCGGCCAGGAAATCAATCACCCGCCACTCCTGGACACCGCAGCCCTCGACTCCGAGCGCGGCGCGCTGGCGCTCCACGACGTGGCTCTCCAGCGTGCTCAAGAGGTGGGCAAGGTCACGGGATCGCCCCGAATCGTTCATTGCCTGGCCATCCTTGAGGCGGTTACGTTCGGCCCACTCTAAACACCATCTCGGCGATCAGCCCAGACCTGGCAGAGGTGGCCTCATGCTTTCGAGGACATCCGACCCAGGGCTCAACGTTGCGCTCGTCATCCCGCTGCAGGGGCCGCTCGGCCTGATCGGGCCGGCGAGTGAGCTGTGCGCGCAGCTGGCCGCCGAAGAGATCAACGACGCCGGCGGCATCCTCGGTCAGGAGATCCGCCTGATCACCGTGGACGGCGGTGCCGCTCCTGCAGCCGCGGCTCGGGAGGTGGGTGCCCTGGTGTCCGCCGGGCAGGTCGACGCGGTGATCGGCGCGCACACCTCGGCCGTGCGGCGGGCCATCGTGCCTCGGATCGCCGACCGGGTGCCCTACGTCTACACCTCGCTCTACGAAGGCGGGGAACGCAATCCCAGCGTGTTCCTGACCGGCGAAACACCGCGGCTGCAGCTGCTGCCGGGGATGCGACTACTGGCCCAGGAACGCCATGTGCGGCGTTGGTACATCGTCGGCGACGACTACGTCTGGCCCCGCAAGACCGCCGCGATGGCGCGCGGCTACGCCAGGGCCACCGGGGGACGGATCGTCGGCGAGAGCTATGTGCCGCTCGGTACCACCGACTTCAGCGCGGTGGTCGACCAGCTCGAGCGATCCGCCATGGACGGTGTGTTGGTGCTGTTGGTCGGGCAGGACGCGGTCCACTTCCATCGCGCGTTCGCGGATCGCCGGCTGCACCACACCGCTGTCCGGCTGACACCGCTGATGGACGAGAACATGTTGCTGGCCACCGGCGCGGAGTCGACCATCGGGCTGTTCGCGGCGGCCGGCTACTTCGACACCCTGGCCACCCCGGAACAGCTGGACTTCGCCGGGCGCTACGCGCGTCGCTTCGGGCTCGAGGCGCCGATGGCCGGGAACCTCGGCCAGTCCTGTTACGAGGGTGTGCGGCTGCTGGACGCACTCATCGCCCGGGCGAAGTCGCCGAAGGTTCGGGAGATCACGGCGGTCGCCGATACCGTTTCCTACGAAGGCGCGCGTGGTCGGTTGCACCTGCGGGATCATCACACCGCACAGCGGATCTACCTCGCCGAAGCGGAGGCCATGGAGTTCTCGGTCGTCGCGGAACTCCCGCCGTGCGGCTGAGATGCGGGCGCTCCCATGGTCAGTGCGGTATCGAGCCCGTCGATGACTCTCATCAGTAATTGGATCTAGCTGGTCTTGTCCGGGGAGATCTAGCGTCCAGAAGGTGCGAACTCGCCCGTGCGGAGTCCCTTAATGATGAGGAGATATCCATGCCAGTCCCCACGCTCATCCGTTCCGAGCAAGTCGGCAGCTTGCTCCGCCCGGCCGCGTTGTTCACAGCCGCCGAGCAGTACGACGCTGGGGAGCTCGACTTGGCAGGGCTGCGCGCCGCGCAGGATCACGCGATCATTAAGGTGATCGAGAGGCAGAAGAATGCTGGTATCGACGTCCTGACGGACGGCGAGTACCGCCGCACCGGTTTCATTACCGGATTCATGGATGCCGTCGACGGATTCGCGGCGAAGCGTGTCCGGGTCCAGGACTGGCGCGGCGGGAGCGGGTCACAGGCCGCATCACCCAACATCCGTGCAGTCGAGGCTCGACTACACGCTCGCGATCGGATCGCTTCCGGCGAGGCCGCTTTCCTCCGGGAGCATGCGGATCGTCCCTTCAAGGTCACGATTCCGGGGCCGATGTTGATCCCCACGATCGGCTGGCAGGACGGTGTCACCGACGCTGTCTACTCCGATCGGGACGAGCTGATCCGAGACGCGGCTTTTATCCTCGCCGACGAGATCCGGCTGCTGAGCGAAGAGGGAGTGCGTTACATACAGATCGATTCACCGAGCTACACGCACTGGGGTGACCCGGCGCTGGTGCAGAAGATGCGCAGCACCGGTGTAGATCCTGACCAGCTTCTCACCTCGGCGATCGCCGGAGACAACATCGCATTCGACGCGGCCCCACCTGATGTGGTCACCGGGGTCCACCTCTGTCGAGGCAACTCCATGGGTCGATGGCTCGCCGAGGGTGGCTACGAACCTCTTGCCGAGCGGTTGTTCACCGAGCTGCGATGCCAAAGGCTCTTGTTGGAGTACGACAGCGAGCGTGCCGGTGGGTTCGAACCGTTGCGGTTCGTGCCGGAGAACAAGATCGTCGTCCTCGGCCTCATCTCGTCCAAGACCGGGCTGCTGGAGTCCCGTGACGATGTACTCGCGCGGATTGACGAGGCGTCGAAGTACGTGCCCGTCGAGCGCCTCGCGCTGAGTCCTCAGTGCGGATTTGCCTCCTCCGGGAAGGGCAACCCCATTACCGAGGACGACCAGTGGCGGAAGCTGGAGCTGGTCGCATCCATTGCCGCGCAGGTGTGGCCGTCCTGATCGGACACGATGTTGCGGCTGAGGTAGTTCCCCGGGCCGGCCCTGCCTGACTCCCGCCGCCGCCGTGCCCGCGCCCGCGTGGTAGCAATGCCGCCTCGGTGTGCGTCAGGTGCTCGGAGTGAGGAGGGGCCGTGGTTGAGGTTTCCCAGGCGAGGGCCGCTCCGGTGGGGCTGGTAGCCGGTACGGAGGACTCCACCCCGCTGCTGTTCAGCGTGGCGCTGGCGCCGGAGGCATACCTGCAGCTGGACGACGTGGTGGTGACCGTGCGCGCGGTCCCGGGCGTCGGTCCGGTGCTCACCTCCGGCGTGGTCACCCAGGTGCGGGCCAGGCACGAGGGCGCCAGCTTCGGCTCGGACGTGTTCCTGATCAGGGACGGCGTGCTGCCGGCGCACGTGCAGGAGATCGCCGAGATCACCACCACCCGGGTCGACCCGGAGTGCTACGTGCCGCCTCGGCCCGGCGAGCCGGTGCACCGGGCCACCGGCGACGAGCGGGCCCAGGCACTGTACTTCGACCGGATGGACCGCAAGGTGCCGGTCGGCATGGGCCGGGACGGCGAGCCGATCTACCTGAACCTGGAGTTCCTGGACGGCACCCGCGGCGGCCACGTCTCGATCAGCGGTATCTCCGGCGTCGCGACAAAGACCAGCTTCGCGCTGTTCCTGCTCTACTCGATCTTCCGCAGTGGTGTGCTGGGCAACCGTGCGGTGAACGCCAAGGCACTGATCTTCAGCGTCAAGGGCGAGGACCTGCTGTTCCTGGACCACCCAAACAACCGGCTGGCCGACCCGGTGAGCGGGCCTGACCTGGTCGACCGTTATGCGCGGCTGGGGCTGCCCGCCGAGCCATTCGCCTCGGCCGGCTTCTTCGCCCCGCCCACCCCGGACGACCCCTCCGGCCGGCCCCACGTGACCGGGCGGACCAGTGGAATCAGTCCGTTCTGGTGGACCCTGCGGGAGTTCTGCGCTGAGGAGCTGCTCCGCTTCGCCTTCGCCGACGCCGAGGACGAGCGCAACCAGTACACCTCGGTGATCTATCAGGTGAGCACCCGGCTGCGCTACGACGCGATGGCCGCCGGGGTGGACGGCGCGGTGAGCATCGAGGGGCGGCTGCTGCGTACCTATGCCGACCTGGTCGGGTTCATCTCCGACAAGCTCACCGACGAGGACTCCTCGGTGCGCGCGCCGTGGGCCGGCCCGGTCACCGGGACCGGCACGATCAACGCCTTCCTGCGCCGGCTGCGCTCCAGCCTCACCCCGCTGCGCAGCGTGGTGCGGGGTGACCTGCCGGACACCCCGGGGCGACGGATCAGCACCGAGGGCCAGCAGGTCACCGTGGTCGACCTGCACAACCTGCCGGAGCGGGCGCAGCGGTTCGTGGTCGGTGTGGTGCTGGCCGCCGAGACCGCCCGCAAGGAAGCCGCCGGCCCCGGCGGCCTGCTCTTCACCATGATCGACGAACTGAACAAGTACGCGCCGAGGGAGGGCAGCAGCCCGATCAAGGAGGTGCTGCTGGACATCGCCGAGCGCGGCCGGTCACTGGGCATCATCCTGATCGGGGCGCAGCAGACGGCCAGCGAGGTCGAGCGGCGGATCGTGTCCAACTCGTCGATCAAGGTCGTGGGCCGGCTGGACCCCGCCGAGGCCGGCCGCCCGGAGTACGGCTTCCTGCCGCCGTCGCAGCGCGGGCGGGCGACGCTGGCCCGGCCCGGCACGATGTTCGTCTCGCAGCCCGAGATCCCGGTGCCGCTGGCCGTCGAGTTCCCGTTCCCGGCGTGGGCGACCCGGCTGTCGGAGAGCGCGGGCGAGCCGGTCCGCGCGCCGGGCAGCTCCACCAACGGCTCGGGCAACGGAGCCGCCAACGGTGCGCCCCGCAACCCGCTCAGCCGGCTGCCCGCGGTGGACGACGACCCGCCGTTCTAGTCCACGCCGCCGCTCTGGTGCCCGCCGTTCGACATGTCGCCGCCGTCGGACTTGTCGCGGGAAATAGGCACGACAAGTCCGACTTGTCGTGCCCATTAGCCACGACAAGTCGGACTGGGTCACCCCAGCGACGGCCAGCTGGCAGGACGGTGTGCGAGTGGGTCAGCGACCGGTGCCGAAGTCGCGGAGGATGCCGGTGTACGGCTTGACCTCCGGTGGCGCGAACTCGCCGGTGGCGCCGGTGCGCAGGCCCATCGTGACCAGGGACTGCACGGTCAGCACGGCCGACTGCACGCCGTCCACCACCGGCACGCCCAGCTCCGCCCCGATCTCGGCACACAGCGCGCTCATGCCCGCGCAGCCGAGCACGATCGCGTCCGAGCCGTCCGTGTCCAGCGCCGTGCGGCAGGCCTCGGTGATCGTCTTGACCGCCGCCGGGTCGGCCTCCAGCTCCAGTACCGGGATGTCGCAGGCGTGCACCCCCAGGCAGAACCGACGCATGCCGTAGCGGTCGGCGAGGTCCCAGGCCCGGCCCCGGGTACGGGCCAGCGTGGTCACCACGCTGAACCCGCGCCCGAGGAAGCTGGCCGCGTGCATGGCAGCCTCCGCGATGCCGACCACCGGCCCGGCGGCCAGCTCGCGGGCCGCGTCCAGCCCCGGGTCACCGAAGCAGGCGATCACGTAGCCGTCCGAGCCGAGCTCCTCACCGGCCGCGATCTCGGCGAGCAGGCCCGGCACGGCGAGCGCCTCGTCGTAGTGGCTCTCGATCGAGGCCGGACCCATGGCCGGGCAGACCGCCCGGACCACGGTGTCCGGCCCCGCGACCGCACGGGCCGACCATTCGATCGAACCGGTCATGTCCCAGCTGGTGTTGGGGTTGATGACGGTGATGAGCACCTTGCCCGCTACCTCCCGGCAGGTTCTGGGTCGGCCACCGCGGTCCGGCGACCGATACCCAGGTACACCAGCAGTCCGAGCAGCATGCCGATGAACCAGGTGTACTGCACGACGGTCTTCATACCGGGTCCGGCCGTCCACAGCACCGGCACCATGGCCACCGCGGCGGCGATTCCGGTGGCTATGATCGCCGCCGGGTGGTAGCCGCCCTTGTACCAGTAGCGGCCGGCCGGCGAGATGGTGAACAGGTCGTCGACCACCACGTGCTGCTTGCGGATGAGGTAGAAGTCGGCGATCAGCACCCCGAACAGCGGGCCGATGAAGGCGCCGAGGGTCTCCAGCGTGTAGTGGATCACTTCCGGGTTGTTGTACAGGTTCCACGGGGTGATCAGCACCGAGCCGACCGC
>Ga0137412_10003272_pt1 | contig 12930 bp, 10 predicted proteins | sample CZODoug2_1_16fun_FD_122160 | JGI IMG/M metagenome (GOLD analysis project Ga0137412, IMG submission 122160) | Vadose zone soil fungal communities from Angelo Coast Range Reserve, California, USA - CZODoug2_1_16fungal (Hybrid Assembly) | ecosystem: Environmental > Terrestrial > Soil > Vadose zone... | reverse complement strand
CGGGTCAGCAGCGACCTTGCAGTCCACCCGCCGGGTCGGGTCCGGGTCGCTGATGTGCAGCGCGCCGTCGTTGATCAGGAAGTGCTTGGGGCCGACGCCGCCGTCCAGGCGCACCTGGTAGCAGGCCCGGAACCCGCGGGCCGCCTCCACGTTCACGAACGCGGTCGGCCCGCCGAACGACCCGGTGGCGCCGACCGCAGTGATCAGCGGCACCACGAAATCCTCCAGCGCAGCCAGCGCGGCGTCGGCCGGCACCGTGTGCCTGCGGCCCATGGCCCGGGCCACGTCCACGCTGTGTAGCGACAGCTCGCTGACGATGTGCGCGTGCAGCGTGCGCAGCGGCAGTTTCGTCCCGCCCAGCCAGTCGTGGAGCTCGTCGGGGTCACGGCCCGCCGTGAGCGCCGCGTAGTCCGCGGCCGCAGCCTCGATCCGCCCGGCGATCTCCGCGGGATCGCGGCAGGGCTCCGCGTCCACATAGCCAACGGTGAATCGACCCAGCGCGTCGAAGTCGGTGACGTCCGCGAGCGGTTCGCGGCGCACCCGGCCCAGTTCGAAGTCCAGCACGTGCAACATGTGCACGGACAGCTCGCCGAGATTCCACTCCCCGGCCGCGGGCCGGCTCGGGTCGTTCACCGCGCGCAGCAATCCGGCCGCGGCGCCGGCCGCGCGTAGCACGGTCTGCTCACTCACCATGGCTCATACTCCACCCAGCCGGTCCGACCGATCCGCCCAGAACCGCTCGCGGACCTCGCGGCGCAACACCTTGCCCAGCCCCGAGCGGGGCAGAGCATCAACGAACTCCACGGCGGTCACCTTGTGCACCGAGCCCGCCGCGCCGCGGGACAGCTCGATGAGCTCCGCCGGGTCGATGGTGGCACCGGCCCGCGGCACCACCACGGCCACCGGGGTCTCCCCCCACCGCTCATGCGGGGCACCGACCACGCACACCTCGGCCACCAACGGGTGCGTAGCGATGGCGGTCTCCAGTTCCGCGGGCCAGATGTTGTACCCCCCGGAAATGATCAGGTCGTCCTTGCGGTCCACCAGGTACAGGAAGCCTTCCGGGTCCAGCCGACCCACATCGCGGGTCAGCCAACTGCCGTCGGGCAGCGTGCGAGCGGCGGTGGCCTCGGGTTCCTTCCACAGGTGCCACATCCGGGCCGGCCCACGCACCGCGATTTCCCCGATCTGCCCGGCGGGTACCGGTTTGCCGTCGTCGTCGACGATGGTGAGCACGTTGTTCGGGGTGGCCCGGCCCACCGAGGTCGGTCGGTCGAGATGCTGGTGCGGAAGCAGCATGGTGATCGGCCAGGCCTCCGACTGCGCGTACATCTGGAAGAGCACCGGCCCGAAGGTCTGCAACGCCGCGGCCACGGTGGCCGCACTGATCGGCGCGGCTGCATAGTTCAAGCAGCGCAGGCTGGACAGGTCGCGGGTGGGCGCGTCCGGGTGGGACACCAGCGCCTGGATCATCGTCGGCACCATCAGGGTGAAGGTGGCCCGTTCCCGTTCGATGTCGGCCAGTACCGCCGCCGGCTCGAAGGAGGGCACCACCACGATGCGCGCGCCGACCTGCAGCATGGGCCAGAGGAACACCGCGGCGGCGTGGGTGAGCTGGCCGACCGCCAGATACACGTCGTGCTCGTCCAATTGCGGGGTCACCCAGCGGTATTCGTCGTCGCTGCGCAGCCAACCCTCGACGGTGTGCAGCACGCCCTTGGGTCGACCGGTGGTGCCCGCACTGAACCGGATCACGTGCGGGTCGCCGGGCGCCGTGCGCACCATCGGATCGGTGTGCTCGGCCGCGTCCAGCAGGTCCTCGTAGTCCAACGCCCCGTCCGGGACCTTCCCGTCGTAGACCACGATGTGACGCAGCGTCGGCAGCTCCGCGCGCCGGGCCAACAGGTCCTCGGCGAACGGCCCCTGCACGATCAGCACCACCGCGTCCACCAGGTCGACCAGGTAGGCGTTCACCTCGACGGTCTGATGCGTGTAGAGCGCAGCCCGGACGAAGCCACCCAGCGCCACTGCGGCGGCCTGCTCCACCGTCCAAGCGGAGTTGGCCCCGAGCAGCGCCACGCGATCGCCGCGTTGCACGCCGAGTGCGCTCAGCGCATTGGCCAATCGACATCCGCGGTCGAACAGGTCGGCATAGCTCTGGTCGACGCTTCGGCAGGTGACCGCGACCCGCTCCGGGTGCCGCGCGGCCGCGGTGCGCACGATTTCGCCGAAGTCCCGCACGCGGCAGAACCTACTCCTGCGCTTGGATGAGCCATGGATTCCGTGCAGCTCGAGATCACGCCCCCGGTCGCGGTCGTCGCGATCAACCGCCCGGAGCGGCGCAACGCGGTCGACCCAGCCACCGCCGCCGGCCTGCGCGAGGCCTTCGCCGCGGTCGACGCCGATGACCGCGTACACGCCGCGGTGTTCACCGGCCGGGACGGCTACTTCTGCGCCGGGTATGACCTGCAGGCCTTCTCTGCCGACGGTGGCGACGAGGCGGCGCTGGCGGCACTGGGCCCCGGTGAGCCCGGCCCGATGGGTCCCACCCGGCACCACCCCGGCAAGCCGACCGTTGCGGCGGTGGAGGGCTACGCGGTCGCCGGCGGACTGGAGCTGGCCATCTGGTGCGACCTGCGGGTGGCCGCGGAGGACGCCATCTTCGGGGTGTTCTGCCGGCGCTGGGGTGTGCCGCTGATCGACGGCGGCACGGTGCGGCTACCGCGGTTGATCGGGCAGGGGCGGGCCATGGACCTGATCCTGACCGGCCGCCCGGTGACCGCCGAGGAGGCGCTGCGCATCGGCTTGGTGGACCGAGTGGTGCCGCGCGGGCAGACGCTGGACGCCGCCGTCGAACTCGCCCGGGACATCGCCGCGTTCCCGCAGGAGTGCTCGCGCTGGGACCGCACCTCGGCCTACCAGCAGGCCGATCTGGACTTCGCCGCCGCGTTGGACAACGAGGCGCGTGGTGGGCTGGCCGTGCTGCGCACCGGGGAGAGCCGCAGCGGCGCGACGCGCTTCGCGAAGGGCGCCGGCCGCAGCGGCTCGTTCGCCACCTGAACCCGTAACGTCCGACAAACTGCGGCCTATAGGACGCTATTCGTCGGACGTTACGGGTGGTTGGCGGTCAGCCCTTCGTCCAGACCTTGCCCTGGATCAGCACGCCGTTGTGGGTGAGGAAGCCGCGCACCACATTGGCCATGCGCACGGCGTCCTTCTCCGTCCAGCCGTTGGCCACGACCCAGCCGTCGATCATCTCGTTGACCTCGACCCGGCGCTTCTGCGACAGGAACCGTTCGCCGGTGTCCTTCTTGCGCAGGAAGCAGAACGCGACCAGCTCGTCGGGGTCCTTGCCGATGCGGGCCAGGAACCCGTCGAGAAGGTCGAGGTAGCGCTGCTGGTCGGCCTCGGGCAGTTCGTCGTGGTGCGCGCCGGCGAACCAGGCGCGCACCCGCTCGTGTTGCTGCAGTTCCACACTCACAGCGGCAACCCGAAGCGGTCGGCCAACTCCCGGATCTGCTGCCGACGCTGAGCCTCGCGGCCCTCCATCGACTCCTGGATCATCCCGGCATCGCGCAACTGCTGAGTGACCGCCGGGTCCTCGTTGAACGGATTGCCGACCTGGCCCTCGAAGTAGTTCGCGGACAACGGGTTGCGCGGACGCTGACCACCGGCGTCACCCTCGGCGGAGTAACCGACCAACATGACCCACATCGGGATCCAGGTGTCCGGGACCTTCAGGATTTCCTTGCCCAGCGCGAAGTTGTACGCGGACAGCGCCACGCCCAAGCCCTCGTCGACCGCAGCCAGCATCGCCTGGCACATCGCCAGACCCGTTTCCACGTTGACCATCCAGGGCCCGAGCACCGGGTCCTTGGCGATCCCCTCGACCACCTGCGGGTAGGCCACTTCCTCGACGTAGCTGTGCGACCAACCGTGGGTGGGGGCCAGCGCGCCGAGGTCGAACAGGTGCTTGAGCCGGCCCTCTGCGCCGACGTGGAACTCGGTGTCACCGAACCAGTAGATGGCCACCGGCGCGAGGTCGTACTGCACGGTGGTGGTCGGCGTCTTCATCGCCTCCAGCACCTCGGGGTCCATCTCGTCGCGGTAGCAGACCACCGCCTTGGCGTAGTCCGCGTTCACCGACCGCGAGCACCGGTTGGCCGCCTCGAGGATGGCCTGAATCTTGGCGCGCTCCACCGGTTTGTTGGGCTCGAAGAAGCGGGTGGTGCGACGGGTCCCGACGACCTGCTTGAACTCCACTGGTTTCTCCTCAGACAGACAGGACGGTGACGACGGTGGCGGCGTTGTCGGCGGACAGGAACCCGCCCGCGTTCTCCGCCAGGGCAATGCGGGCACCGCTGACCTGCCGGTCCCCGCACCGCCCGCGCAGCTGATCGGCCAGCTCGACGAGCTGCGCGCAGCCCGTCGCACCGATCGGGTGACCCTTGGACAGCAGACCCCCACTGGGGTTGACCACATGCCGACCGCCGAGCCGGGTCTCCCCGGAGGCCAGCAGCTTCGGACCCTCGCCCCGTTCGCACAGGCCCAGGTCCTCGTACGCCATGAGCTCGGCCGGCGCCGCGGCGTCGTGCACCTCGATCACGTCGACCTCGGACGGGCTGACGCCCGCGGCGCCATAGGCCTTGCGCGCGGCGCGCTCCACCGCATTGGGCTCACCCGCGGCGCGATCGGTACCGGACACCAACACGCTGGCCCGCACCTTCACCCCCGGCACGCCCAACCGCTTGGCGTAATCCGCCGAGGCGACCAGCATCGCGGCGGCGCCATCGCCCACCGGCGAGCACATGAGCAGGGTCAGCGGGTCGGAGATGGTGCGGCTGGCCAGCACCTCGGCCGCGGTGACCGGCTGACGGAACTGCGCCTTGGGGTTGAGCGCTGCGTGGTCGTGGCTCTTCACCGCGATCTGCGCGAAGTCCTCCGCGGTCGCCCCGGAGACCTCCATGTACGCCCGGGTCAGCTTCGCGTAGACGTCCATGAAGAACGACTTCTGCCCGCCACCACCGCCGAGTTCGGCCTGCAGTTCGGCCAGCGCCTCCAGGTCGACGGCGGTGCCGATGGCGTCGAACGCGCGCTGCTTGTCCGGGTGGCTCATCTTCTCCGCGCCCACCGCGAGGGCCACGTCCACCTGACCGGAGGCCACCGCGCTCACCGCGAGGTTGAACGCAGTGGAGGCCGACGCACAGGCGTTCTCCACATTGACGATCGGCACGCCCAACAAACCGGTGTACCGCAGCGCCTGCTGGCCGCGGATCATTTCCTGACCGGTGATCAGACCGGCCACCGCGTTGGCGAAGAACACCGCGCCGACCGCATCGGTGCCCACGCCCGCGTCGGCCAACGCATCGTTCACCGCGGAGGTGGCCAACGACCTGACGGTGGCGGATTCGAATTTGCCGAACGGGGTCATTCCCGTGCCGATGATCTGCACGCCGGTCATGTCGCTACCTCCGCTGACTGTCGATCCCACGTCTGTGGGGTAATCCCGCGGGCCTTCAGGGCCGCGTACTGATTGCGCTCAGTGGCTGTCTTCGGCAGTTCCTCGACGAACTCGACGTAGCGCGGGATCGCGTACTTCGCCATCTGGCCCTCGCAGTGCGCAATCACCTCGGCGGGTTCCAGTCCTACGCCGGGCCGGCGGATGACGCAGACCTTGACCTCGTCCTCGCCCAACGGCGAGGCCACCGCGTGGGCCGCGCTGTCCAGGATCGCCGGGTGCCCGTTGAGCACTGTCTCGATCTCCCAGGCCGAGATGTTCTCCCCCAGCACCCGCATGGATTCCTTCTTGCGGCCGCGGTAATAGAACCAGCCGTCGGCGTCGACGTCGGCCAGGTCGCCGGTGTGGAACCAGCCCCCGCGGTTGGCCTCGTCAGTGACCTCGGGAAGTTTGTGATAGTGCGTCAGACGTCCCCGGGGGTGACGAAAAACGAGTTCGCCGACAGCTCCGGCGGGCAACGGGTTGTCGTCCTCGTCGACCACCCGGAACTCCACGTCGGCCACTCCGGAGCGACCCATGGAACCGACCTTACCCTCGGTGTTCAGCAGAATGCCGGGTGCGTCGACCATGCCGAACCACTCGATGAGGCGCACCCCGAAGCGCCGCTCGAACTCTTCCCAACGGTCCGGCGGACAGCCCGCGGACAGCACGGTGCGCACCGGGTGGTCGCGGTCGCGTGCTGACGGAGGCTGTTTGAGCAGGATGGAGATCATCCCGCCCAGGCTGTTGAAGGCCACCGCGTCATACCGGCGGCAGTGGTCCCACAACCCGGACGCGGTGAACTTCGGAGCCAGGGCCAGCCGCGTGTCCAACAGGATCGAGCCGAGCATCGACACCAGCAGCGCATTGCCGTGGAACAGCGGCAGGCCGGTGTACATGGTCTCCCCCGGCGCGATGCCCGCGGAGCGCAGCAGGGCGTTGATCGGGGCGAGGTCGTAACCGGTGGCCACCACGCCCTTGGGCGGTCCGGTGGTCCCCGAGGTGTACATCATGCCGACGCCGCCGGTGGCCTCGGCCAGGTCCACGTCCGGTTCGACGTCGGGCGCCGAGAGCAGGCGAGCCACGTCGGGCCCCTGCCCGCGGGAGTCCAGCGGAATGACCCGGCGCAGCGCGGGCAGCCGCGGCGCAACCGCGTCGACCACCTCGGCGACGGAGTCGTCGTGGATGACCGCGACCGCGTCGCTGTCGCCCAGGATGTGTTCCAGGGTGACCCCGCGCTGGGAGATGTTCACCGGCACCGAGTGGCCACCGATCATCAGCACGCCCAGGTGCAGCCAGATGAACTCCGGACGGTTGGCCATCAGCAGCGCAACGCGCTCGCCGGGCCGTACGCCCTGTTCCAACAACCCGTTGGCCGCGCGCTGCGCGTAAGACAAAGTCTGCGCCCAGCTGACGGTCTCCTCAGCCCAGTACAGCCAGGGACCGTCGGGGTGCTCGGCGACGCGGGCACGGATCAGTTGTTCGACCGCGCCGATCGCCCGAGCCATGTCTCCGACCTCCTCATCCGTGGCCGCCATCGTGCCGGCGGCACGGCAGCCACCGGCATGGCGCAGCGCGACGAAGTTGACCGGCCGGGTTGGCACCGGCACACAGTGGCGAGCGAGCGGTAGCGAGCTCACCCATCAACACCGGTCAGCCGCCGCCGGGCTCCGGATCGCCCAGGGCGGCCTGCACACGCAGCGCGAGCTCGAGCAGGAAACGGTTCTCCACGTCGTGCAGATCCACGCCCAGCTTCTCCTGAGCCTTCGCGATCCGGTAGCGCACCGTGTTCGGGTGTACGTGCAGGCAGGCCGCGGTGCGCTCCAGGTGCCGATCGCAGGAGAGATAGGCGTCCAACGTCCGCACGTAGTCCGAACCGCTCTGCGCGTCCGCATCGATTAGCGGGCCGAGCGCCTGCTCGACCATCGTCTCCAACGAGCCACGTCCGGTGCCCCGGGCCAGCAGACCGTAGAAACCCAGGTCGGCGGCGGGCACGACCTCGCCCGGCTTGCGCCGGCGCCGGGCCACCTCCAGCCCGAGCACTGCCTCGTCGTAGGAGTCGGCGTAGTCCGACGGTCCGACACACAGCCGACCCAGACCGGCCGCGGCCGGCGGTTCCACCGCTCGCAAGAGTCGACCGAGGGACTCATGAACCTCCTGCAGGGTCCCGCCACCGGGGTCGAGCAGCACCAGCAGACCCTCCGGCCGGCGGGCGAAGATCGACGCCGGGTAGCAAGCCCGCAGGCTGGACTCCACCCGCGCCGAACCGCCGCCCTCGAACGGGCTTTGCTCCGGTGCGGCCACCGGCCCGATGCACACGACGTGGCGCGGCGTGGCCAGGTCCATGCCGAGCAACATCGCGCGCTCACGGATCCGCGCCGAGTCGCTGTCCCGGCCGGTGAGCAGGTCGTCGAGCAGGCCGCCGTACAGCCGGCCCTCCGCCAACAGGCCCGCCCGCAGCCGCATCAGCTGCAAGCCGATCATGGACGCGGACAGCGCGACCAGCTGTTGTTGGGCGGAGGTCAGCTCACGCGTTCCGCGCACCCGCAGCGTGCCCAGCGCGTCGTCGCCGAGGCCGGTCTCCAACAGCACCGGTTCGTCGCCGCTGGGGGTATCCGGTGCGGTACGCAGCACGTCGCGTGCCGGACCCAGCAACTCGACCCGTTGCCCGAGCCGGTGCGCGAGCACCTGGAGACCCGCCCCCATGTCCTCCCCGGCGAGCACCGCGGCAGCGGTGTCCAGCGCTCCGTCCACGACCCGATCGGTGGCCTCCGCGCGACGGTGGGCATCCGCGGCGGCATCCTGCTCGCCGCGACGTTCCCGCAGCAGGGCCAGGCAGGTCGCGGTGTCCCGGCCGATGCGGGTGAGCAAGTCGCTGTCGGCGCGACTCCATTCCCGAGCCTGTCGGTGCGCGGCATAGATAACGCCGACGGCTTCGTCGTGGATCAGCAGCGGGGCGCAGATCGCGCTGTGCACTCCCTCGGAGTCGATCATCGACTTCATCACCGGCACCCGTCGTGGGTCGCGGCGATAGTCGCGGACGGAGAGCACGCGGCGTTCGGTGACCACCCGGCCGCCCACGCCCTGCCCGACACGCAGTCGCCACAGCGCCATCATCTGTGCGGTCCGGATGCCCGAATGGGCGGCCATGGTCAGGTAGTCCCCGGTGACCACACCGCACCAGGAGATGTCGATGTCCAGGCAGCGGCGAACGGCATCGACGGCGGCCTGCGCCGCATCGGTGAGCCCGTCGGCGACCAGCAGTCGCCGCAGCAGATCCTCCAGCGGCGGGCCGGATCCGACCAGCGCAGCGTCAGCCGTCGCGGGCACGGACTCGGCGGCCGGCGAGGACATGTCCGCACAATACGCACCACAAGATCCCAGGTGTGAGTCACTGCCAACCGGGCCGGCGGGATTGGGCAGGTCGTGCCATGGCGGGACACGGCGGCCACCGGCCAGGATGGGACCCGCCGCCGGCGCCCGGACCGGCCGGCCACCTCATCCTGGGAGGACCGACATGAGCGACCTGCCGACCCTGGTGCACGCGTTGGACTACCACGCCGACCTCCAACTCGACCCGCTCGGGCGCGGCCCGTTCGGCGACCGGTTGATCTTCAACGTCACCGGCGGTGAGTTCCACAGCGAACGGCTCACCGGCACGATCGTGGGCGCCGGGGCGGACTGGCTGCTCGCCGACGAGACGGGCTTCGGCCGCCTCGACGTGCGGGCCACCTTCCGCACCCACGACGACGCGCTGATTTACGTGCAGTACTACGGCTTGATCGAACTCACCGAGGCCATCACCGCCGTGGTGGGCGGCACCGGCGCGGGCACCGACTTCGGCGAGCAGTACTTCTTCACCAACCCGCGGATGGAAACCGGCGACCCCCGCTACGCGTGGGTGAACACCACGTTCTTCGTGGGTCAGGGCCGTCTGGTGCCGGGCCCCCGGGTGGAATATCGCGTGTTCAGTCTGGCGAATTGACGTTCCGTCAGAAGGTGACCGGCAGCGCCCGCACCGCGTGGATGAAGTTGCCGGTCAGGTAATCCGGTTCACCGGCCCGGATGTCCGGGATTTGCCGGAACAGCTCGCGGAACACGGCGCGCAGTTGGGTTCGGGCCAGCTGCGCGCCGAGGCAGAAGTGCACCCCACCGCCCCCGAAGGACAAGTGCGGGTTCGGCCGGCGGGACAGGTCGAACGCGGCCGGGTCGGTGAACACGTCGGTGTCCCAGTTGCCCGACGGGTACATCATCACCACCTTCTCCCCCGCCCGCACCGTGGTGCCGTGCAGGTCAACGTCAACCACCGCGGTACGCCGGAAGGTCATCACCGGGGTGGCCCAGCGCACGAATTCCTCCACCGCGGTGTCGATGCGCGCGCCGAAGTCCGCGGTCAGCCAGGCCCGCTGTTCCGGGTGGGTGGTCAGGGCGCGCAGCGCATGGCTCATGGACTGTCGAGTGGTGTCGTTGCCGGCCACCGCGAGCAGAATGAAGAAGGCGCCGATCTCCTCGTCCAGCAGTCGGTCGCCGTCCACCTCGGCGGCAACCAGCGCGCTCATCAGGTCGCCGGTGGGCTTGCTGCGCCGTTGTTCGGCCAACGCCAACGCGTGGCGCAGCAGCACCAGCTGCGTCTCGAACATGACGTCCAGCGGATCGCGATCGCCGAGGAACTCCGGGTCGGCCCAGGACACCATGGCGCCCGCCGCCTCGGCCACCTCCTCGCGGTCGGCCTCGCTGACCCCGACCATGTCGGCGAACACCCGCAGCGGTAGTTGCGCGGCGCAGGCTTGCACGAAGTCGCTGCCGCTGCCCGCGGCCGCCAACTCTGCCACCACCGCCACTGTGTTGGCCTCGATGCGTTCGGAAATCTGGGCGATCTGCCGGGGCGTGAACGCCTTGCTGACCAGCGTGCGCAGCTTGGTGTGCCGGGGCGGGTCGGTGGCCAGGAACGACTGCGAGGTCTCCAGGAACATCTCCGGGATGTTCTCGAAGATGACGCCCTGGCCGGAGACGAACACGTCGTGCCGCCGGCTGATCTCGACGATGTCGGCGTGCCGGACCACGGCCCAGAAGCCGGGGTCGTCCTCGTCGTCCATCAGCGCGTCCTGGACCGGCGGGTGCCAGCTCAGCGGCCGGTCGGCTCGCAGCGCGGCGAAGCTGTGTTCGCGCACCGGCGCAGGCTGCGCCCAGAACGTGCGGCTGGAGAGGTCGATCTCGTCGTACGGGCGCTCACGGCTGATGTCGGTCACCGCCCGAAAATACGGCGATGCCCCTGGCCGAGGCCAGGGGCATCGCTGTCGATCTTCTCCGATCAGGCGCCGAGCTGCTGCAGCACGAGGGAGTGCGAGCCGACCTTGGTGTCGATGGTCAGCGTCCCTGCCGTGGGCTCGAGCAGGGCGTCCTGCACCTCGCCGTCGACGGTCAACCGGTAGCGGGTACCCGGCAGCAGGTTGGTGACCCGGAACGTGGTGGGCTCCCCGAGCTTCGCCTTGTCACACGAGGTGATCGAGACGAACAGTGCCCTCTCCGCCGCGTCCCAGTAGGCCTGGCGCGGACGCACCGTCGGGAAGTCCACGCCGACCACGGTGGGCTGCCGGAACTTCGCCAGGTTCGGCTCATTGAAGATCTTCCGCCACTGACCGGCCTGGGTGATCGTGTAGCCGATCATGAGCCAGTCGTTGAATTGCGCCCGCGGCCACTTCTCGCCCAGGCCCAGGTGGTGGTAGAACTCGCCGCGCTCCATGTCCCAGGTTGGCTGGTACTCCCGGCTGATCCAGGCCCGCAGCGCCGCGTTGCGCTCGGTGTCGCCGTACTCCTTGGAGGCAGCGAAGCCGGTACTGGTGGCGTAGTGGAAGTCGATGCCCATCCCCGGCATGCCGGTGATCCAGGCGGCGCCGTCCTCCTGCGGCATGAAGAACTGCTGCATGCCGCCCTCGTAGAGACGGCTGAACAAATCCGGCACCAGCGCGGCACCGTTGAACGAGGTGCCCATGAAGTTGTGCGCGAACTGGTGCTCGGTCTCGTTCATCTGGATGTCGTGCATCTTGTCGTAGTACAGCGTGTAGCGCTGGATCGGAGCGGTGCCGTCGCCGTCGGACACGTAGTTCTTCCGGAACCAACCGGCGAAGTCGTAGTACGCCGCGACGTGTTCGGTGCCGTGCGTCATGTCGTGCAGCCGCAGACCCATGCCGGCGATGTTGTTGCACCAGCCGAAGGCCTTGGTCACCTCGCAGGACAGACCGCTGCCGGTGGCGTACATCTGATTGGCGATCAGTTCGTTCAGTCGGGTGTTGTCGTACTCGAACACCAACGAGTCGTCGTAGACGATCTTGAACGGGTGGTCGTACTTGTCGTTACCGGAGATGTAGCCGTACAGGCCGGCGATGATCGACAGGTAGCCCTTGTACATGACGTTGCACGAGCCGTTGGCACGCACCGGGTCCGGGTCGTACTCGTAGGGCGCCAGGCCGTTGGACGCCCAGCCCGGCGAGTCGTACTTGCCCTTCATGCCCTTGGGCAGCAGGACGTCGTACCACCAGTCCGGGTAGTTCAGCCGGTCCGGGTCCTCGCCGCGGTTCTGTACCCAGTCGAAGAACGTCCAGTACTCGACGAAGCGCTGCAGGGTGACGTCGAGGATGTCGGTGTACACCTCACGCCAGGCCGGGGTCTGGTTGGCCATCAACGCGATCGCGAACGTGGAGAAGGTCAGGTCGTAGCGGTAGTAGTTGTCGATCGGGTCGCCGGTCTTGTTGTCCCACGACGCGTGCACCGCGTCGTCCTTGGACCACTTGCCGCTGGACAGCTGCACCGTGCGCCGCTGGGAGTACGCCAACCAGCCCATCGCCTCGTCGGTCAGGGCCGGCACGCCAGGGGTCATCTGACGCATTGACGTGACCTTGAACGGGCATTCCGCGGCTGGGTCGTATTCGGCGGTTCCGCCGCTGTCGTCGCGGGCGGTGTGGAGCTGATATTCCCAGTGCGGGACGTGGGTCATCATTGACCTCCAGATCTAAGTTCGGGACTTGGGTTCACTCTTTCGCGCGTGTCAACACGGCTGGAGTGACATCACGAAACCGGGGACGCCGACATCACAGTGATGTCATAGTGGCGTCATGCAGGTGCAGACGTACGTCACTCAGGTGCAGACCCAGCTCACCGCCGCCGCTGCGCTGGGCGACGACTCGGTCCGGGCCACCGCCCATGCGCTGGCCACCGCAGCCGACCCGGCCGTGCGTCTGGCTGTGCTGGCCGCGGTGTCCGCGGCGGCGGACGAAATCACCGCCGCCCTGCTCGACGTCCCCGGCGCACCGGCCGTGTCGGTGCGCACCGACGGCGACGAGCTACGCATCGAGGTCCGCACTCCGGCCGAGGGACCATCACCACCGGCCGCACTGCCGGGCGAGGACGCCGAGCACTCCGCCCGCATCTCCCTG
>Ga0137412_10003271_pt1 | contig 12931 bp, 12 predicted proteins | sample CZODoug2_1_16fun_FD_122160 | JGI IMG/M metagenome (GOLD analysis project Ga0137412, IMG submission 122160) | Vadose zone soil fungal communities from Angelo Coast Range Reserve, California, USA - CZODoug2_1_16fungal (Hybrid Assembly) | ecosystem: Environmental > Terrestrial > Soil > Vadose zone... | reverse complement strand
TCGAGCCAGTACAGCGGACCGCCGCCCGGCACCATGTAATTCTCCGACAGCGCCTCGAACCAGCTCACCCTTCCGGGGTTGGCGGCGATCTCTTCGTAGTGCTCGGGCCGCAACCCCAACCCGAATCCGATTTCGTTGGTGCACATGTCGTCAACTCTACTCTCTCTCGAAAGAGTTCGTGCATTCTCGACTCATCACCGTGAAGCAGTGGCCCCCTTTAGGCGCTCACGTCTTCGCAGGCCGGGTGGCTCGCACATCGCATCGTGGAAGAAAATGCGGCGATCATGAAAATGCACTTCCGGCGAAAACAACGACGAGAGAACCGAAATTCTCATCAGAGAAATACAGAATATGTGCAAATGCACAAAGAATGATGATCAATTTATCAATGTGTTCTGGGTCTTAAGAAAGGCGATGCGTTTTATTTGCGTCGCGGCGCGCAACGCGTGCAGATTTTTGAAGAACATTCGCGATGAAAAGAATCCGATTTCTCACTTCGACTGTTCTCGTTCATCCTTGAACAGCTTCCGAAAGTACCTCTAGCATCGCGTCGGGAGCGCGCAGATAGCTGCACGCTCTTTTGGGAATCTCACGAAGGGGAACATTCATGATGCGCATGCTTTCTTTGTCAGCGTTAGCAGCGGCGGCCGCAGTGTGCGGCGCCACGTTTGCAATCACGTCAGCCACGGCCCAGACATCATCGACCACGACGCCCTGCGGACCCGTGACTTATTCGGTGGCGGAACAGAAGAATGTCGGCGTTCCCTGCACGCCGCCGACTCCGCAGTCCGCCGACGGCAAGACAGCGGCCTGCGGTCCGGAAACCTATTCCGTGGCGGAGCAGAAGTACGTCGGCGTCCCTTGCACGCCGCCGACTCCGCAAGCCGCGGACGGCAAGACGGCGCCCTGTGGGATCGTCGTCTATTCGGTGGCGGACCAGAGGAACGTCGGCGTTCCTTGCCCGGCCAAGTAGCGGAGGATTCGATTCGCTCTGCGGTCTGTTGAACAGACCCAAGTCATCGGGCGTCGCGAGAAATCGCGGCGCCCGAACTTTTTCGGCTTGCCCGATGCTTGGAGAACTTTTGCCGCCCTTGCTCGCACCGTGGTCCTGAGACTCACAGTGGCTTGATGCGGCTTTCGATCGGCTCGATCGAGAGCGACACGCCCTGCAGCGCCGTCGGATAGTCGCCTCGAACCAGCTCATCCTTCCGGGGTCAGTGGCGACCTCTTCATCGCGCTCAGACCCGGAGGCCTCACCCGAATCCGCCCGATTGTGGGCAAATGAACAGGCTCGGATGGCCATGTCATACAGGCCGCAAATGCACTCAAAATGATCTCATTTCGTACCTCCTATTGTATCTCATAGCGGAATTTGAAACTGCATATAGAAATCTTTCGATTGTGAAATTCATAAAAAGTGAAAGATGAAGGGAACACTCCGTCCATGTTGACTTAACCTTAAACGAAAAGGATTTTACTTGGTCCTTTCGCATCGCGTGCAGTGTGCAAATTGCTCTGCATGTCATCGAGGATGAAGAGAATCCCCGCCGTTGGATCGGCCCCGTCCGATCATCCTTGAACTGGCGCGGAAAGTGCGTCTAGCATCCCGGCACGGGCGAGCAGGCAGCTGCAGCTCGCTGGGAGTTTCACCAAAAGGGGATAAATCATGATGCGTCTTTCTTTGTCAGCGTTGGCGGCAGCGGCCGCATTGTGTGGCGCCTCGTTCGCCATCTCGTCGGCGATCGCCCAGACACCGCCGGCGGCAGCGCCGGCTCAGCAGATGACCTCGGACGGCAAGCCCTGCGGCCCGGTCGCCTATTCGGCCGCTGAGCAAAAGTATGTCGGCGTTCCCTGCAATGCGGCGCCGACGCAGACCTCGGACGGCAAGCCCTGCGGCCCGGTCGCCTATTCGGCCGCTGAGCAGAAATACGTCGGCATTCCCTGCAATGCGCCGGCGCAGCAGACCTCGGACGGCAAGCCCTGCGGCCCGGTCGCCTACTCGGCGGCGGAGCAGAAGTACGTCGGCGTTCCCTGCCCGACCAAGTAGTTCGGGACCCCAGACCAAAGGATCGGGCGCCGCGAGCCATCGCGGCGCCCGAACTTTTTCGGCTTGCCGGAAGTCTAGAGGACCTTGCCGCCCTGGGCCGTGCAGCTCGCGACGTCGGTGATGCGGTAGGACGAACCTGCATCCCGACTAGGCGTTGCCAAGACGTCGATCAGTTCCGAAAGGTCACGCTTTGGTGAAATGAAGAGGGCGCTGCGTAGCTCGCAGCGCCCTGCCTGGCACTTCGATGGATCGCGACGACTACTGCACGACCTTGCCGCCCTGGGCGGTGCAGCTCGCGACGTCCGTCGTCTCGGTCCAACCCTGGCCCTTGCAGGCGTTCTGGCCCTTGCAGGACGACGAGGCGGTCTTGCAGGCACTCGTGCCCTTGCACGAATTGGCGCCGCTGCACTTCACGCCATCGGCGTGCGCGGCGGTGGCGAACGAGCCGGCGGCGAAGATCGCGGTCGCCGTGGCGATGAGGGTTTTTCTGGTCACTGATCTCTCCCTAAATGGATCCCAAGTGGGGGCAACTGGCTTCCCACAGGCGAACCATGACTCCTGCCTCAGCCCCCGGGAAGTCGGCGCCTGGCAATGAAGCGTGAACTTCCGATCACCCCTGCGTGAAGCGGGCCGGCGAAAGCGCCGCCTCGCTCACGCCCAAGCCGGCGATATCGCCGGGCATGCCGCGGCCCAGCGCCAGGCTCGCCGCGAGCCGCCCTGCGGACTCGCCCGTCTGGATGCCATAGCCGCCCTGGCCCGCCAGCCAGAACAAGCCCTCGACCGCGTGGTCGTAGCCCACGACCAGGTTCTTGTCGGCGACGAAGCTCCTGAGGCCCGCCCACTTGTTCTTGATGCGCCGGATTTGCAGCGTCGTCGCCGTCTCGATGCGCTCGACGGCGATGGCGATGTCCATCTCCTCCGGCTGGGCGTCGCAGGGCGGTGACGGCGTCTCGTCGGCCGGCGAGGCGAGGAACTGGCCGACCTCGGGCTTGAAGTACCAGGTCTCGTCGAAGTCGATGGCCATCGGCAAGTGAGGGAGATCAAGACCGACGGGCGCGTCGAAGGTGAAGGCGGTGCGGCGCTTGGGCACCAAGCCGACCGGCCGGGCGCCGGCCAGTTGCGCCAAAACGTCGGCCCACGCGCCCGAGGCGTTGACGACGGTCTTTGCGGCGAGGCTCTCGCCGTCGCGCAGGCCGATCTTCCACTGTCCATCCTTGCGCTCGAGCGTCGTGATCTCGGCGTCGAGTCGCAGCATGGCGCCGGCGGCCCGCGCCCCGCGCAGGAAGCCGCCATGGATCGCCGCCACGTCCATGTCGTCGGCCTCGGGCTCGAAGATCGCGCCGCCCGCCGCCGCCTCGGGCTTGAGCAAAGGCTGCAAGCGGAGCGTCTCGCCGGGATCGAGCCAGCGCACGCTCGGCACCAGGCGGGCATAGTCGGCGGCGGCCTTCTGCAGCGCTGCCTGCTGGTCGGCGCGGCCGGCGATCAGCGCGCCGCGCGGCGTGAGCAGGGGATGGTCGGCGAAACCCGGAGGCGGCTTGCGATAAAAGCGACCCGACGACACGGTGATGGCGCGGATTTCCGCGCTGCCGTAGGTCTCCGAATGCAGCGCGGCCGAGCGGCCGGTCGTGTGATAGGCGGCAACGTGCTCGCGCTCCAGCACGATCACCCGGGCGTGGGGCGCGAGATGGTAGGCGGCGGAAACCCCGGCGATGCCGGCGCCGACGATGGCGAAATCGAAATCCTGCATGGCCGGCACATTGCAAGGTCGTCCGGCGGCCTGCAATAGTCGGGGCCGACATGAACATCGCCCACCTGCTGCTGGGATCGGCCCGGGAATTCCGCGATCTGCCGGCGCTTGCCCGCGGGACCGCGCCCCATCTCACCTATCGCGACCTGTGGCGCAAGGTCTCGGTGATGAGCATGCACCTCACTGGCCGCTTCGGTCTGGCGCGCGGCGATCGCGTGGCTTTCGCCATGTCCAACGGCGTCGAGGCGATCGAGGTGATGTACGCGATCTGGCATGCCGGCCTCTGCGCGGTGCCGATGAACGCCAAGCTGCACGCAAGGGAATTCGCCTTCATCCTGGAGAATTCGGGCGCGAAGCTCTGCTTCGTCACGCCCGATCTCGCCGCGACCATCGCCGAGGCGGCCAAGGAGGCGCCCGAGCTCAAGGAGATCGTCGACGTCACGACACGGTCCTACAGCTTCATGGAAGTGGGCGATCCCATGGCCCTGACGGAAGCGGAGCCCACCGATCTGGCGTGGCTCTTCTATACGTCCGGCACCACCGGCCGGCCCAAGGGCGCCATGCTCACGCATCGCAATCTCCTGGCGATGACGCTCAACTACTTCGCCGATGTCGACCGCCCGCCGCCCGGCGGCTCGATCGTGCATGCCGCACCGATCAGCCACGGCGCGGGCCTGTGGAACTTCGCCCTGCTGGCGCGTGGCTCGGTGCAGGTCTTTCCCGAGAGCGGCAAGTACGAGGTGCCGGAGACCGTCGAGCTGATGAACCGCTGGCCCGACTGCAGCATCTTCCTGGCGCCCACCATGGTGAAGCGCCTGATCGAGCATGGCAGCGTGTCGGAGCTGCGGCCCGATTCGTTGCGGCTGATCACCTATGGCGGCGCGCCGATGTACGTCTCCGACCTCAAGCACGCCCTCGATCTTTTGGGCAACAAGCTGGTGCAGATCTACGGCCAGGGCGAGAGCCCGATGACCATCACCCATCTCAGCCGCGAGATGCATGCCGATCGCCAGCATCCGCGCTGGGAGCAGCGGCTGGCCTCGGCCGGGCGACCCGACTCCTGCGTGGCGGTGCGCGTGGTCGACGAGGAGGGGCGTTCGCTTGGCGTAGACGAAGTCGGCGAAATCATCGTCAAGGGCGACACGGTGATGTCCGGCTACTGGAACAATCCCGAGGCTACGGCGAAGTCGCTGCGCGACGGCTGGCTGTGGACTGGCGATGTCGGCGCCTTCGACGAGGAAGGGCTGCTGACCTTGAAGGACCGCTCCAAGGACATGATCATCTCCGGCGGCTCCAACATCTATCCGCGCGAGATCGAGGACGTGCTGAACCTTCACCCTGCCGTCGCCGAATGCTCGGTGGTGGGCCGCCCGCATCCCGAATGGGGCGAGGAGGTCGTGGCCTTCGTGGTGGCGCGCGGCGGCAAGGCCCTGGCGCCGGCCGAGCTCGACCAGCTCTGCCTCGACAATATCGCGCGCTTCAAGCGGCCCAAGGACTACAAGTTCATCGAGGCGCTGCCCAAGAACAACTACGGCAAGATTCTCAAGACGGAGCTCAGGAAGCTGCTTTAGTCCTGTCGCACTGCTTCGGCTGCAGAAAATGGTGTCATCCCGAGCGCGAGACGAGGAACGTTCAACGCTGTCGAGATTTGCTCTAGGGTGACGACACAAAGAGGAGGAAAAGACATGGCCAGCATGATCGACTTCAAGCGTCCAGACGGCTCGACCTGCAGGGGCTATCTGGCCGAAGCGGGCAAGGACAAGCCGGGCATCGTCGTGATCCAGGAATGGTGGGGGCTGAACGACCAGATCAAGGGCGTGGCCGACCGCTTCGCATCAGCGGGCTACAACGCGCTGGCGCCCGACCTCTACAAGGGCCGCGTGACGCAGAAGCCCGACGAGGCCAACCACATGATGAGCGGGCTCGACTTCGTCGGCGCCTCCGACCAGGACATCGCCGGCGCGGCAAAACACCTGGCCGGCATGAGCCGCAAGGTGGGCGTGATGGGCTTCTGCCTGGGCGGCGCCCTCACCGTTGCGGCCGCGGCGCGCGTATCGGGCATTGCTTGCGCTGTGCCATTCTACGGCGTGCCGCCGGGCCAGCTCGCCGATCCGGCGAAGATCAGGATTCCCGTCCAGGGCCACTTCGCCAACACGGACGACTGGTGCACGCCGCAGGTCGTGAACGACTTCGAGAAGGCGATGACCGCCGGCGGCAACAAGCCGGAGATCTACCGCTACGACGCGGCACACGCCTTCGCCAACGAGAAGAGCCCGGCCTACGACGCGCCCTCGGCCAAGCAGGCCTGGGAACGCATGATGCCGTTCCTGGCCAAGCACCTCTGAAATCTTCCGGAGCGCGGGCGTCCCGCCCGCATCATGGAGCTGAGCGGGCGGGACGCCCGCGCTCCGTATGAAGCATCCTGCCGTCGGTCTCGCCATCGTCGGGCTGGGCGCTTCGCTCGCCCCGCTCGACATCGCCGTCAATGTGGCGCTGCCGGCGATCACCGCGCACTTCCGACTGGCGCTGGGCGACGTGCAGTGGCTCGTCATCTGCTACGTGCTGGTCTACGGCTCGCTGATGCTGGTGTGCGGCAAGCTGGGTGACCTGTTCGGCCATCGCCTGATCTTCCGCATCGGCCTTGTCGTGTCGGCGGTCGGCTGCGCCGCCTGCGCCGCCGCGCCGGACTGGCCGCTCTTCCTGTGGGCGCGCGCCAGCCAGGGGATCGGCACCGCACTGGCGCTGTCCTGCACGCCGGCGCTCGCCACGTCGCTGTTTCCCGAAAGCGGGCGGACCCGGGCGCTGGCGGGCTTCGCCAGCACCATGGCGATCGCCGCCGCCGTCGGCCCATTCCTGGGCGGCGCCCTGGTCGAGTTGTGGGGCTGGCCGGCGGTCTACTGGATACGGGTGCCGATCGCCCTGGTGACGCTTGCCTTGTCGGGCCTGCTGCCCTCGCCCAAGCCGGACTCGCGGCCGTTCGATGCGCCCGGCGCGGTCCTGCTCGCCCTCTGCATGAGCACGCTCCTGCTGTCGCTGGTGCTGTCGCAGCGCCGGGACGTCCCGGGCATCTGGGCCGCCGCCTTGTTCGCCGTCGCGCTCGGCGTGCTTTTCATCTATGTCCGCCGCGCCAACCACGTGCCCGAACCGATCATCCGGCCCGGCCTGTTCGCCGATACAGCCTTCGTCGTGCCCAACGTCATGAACGTGCTGGCCAACCTGGCGGGCTTTTCCATCCTGCTGCTCACGCCCTACTACCTGGTGAACGTCCTGAAGCTGTCGGCCCTGATGAGCGGGCTGGTGCTGGCGCTGGCCTTCGCCGGCAGCCTGACGGGTGCGCCGCTCTCGGCCTTCTTCGTGCGGCGCATCGGTCAGCGGCCGACGGCGTTTGCCGGCGTGGCGCTGGTCGGCTTTGGCCTGCTGCCGCTCGGCTTCACCGGCGCGGCGACGCCGGTCGTGGCGGTGGCGCTGCTGCTGATCGTCGAGGGTGTCGGGCAGGGCCTGCTCACGGTGGCCTACACCGACATCGTGACGGCCACGCTCTCGCCGCGCGACCGCGGCGTTGCCGGCAGCCTCGCCTTGCTCACCCGTACGCTGGGCATCGTGAGCGGCGCCTCGGTGCTGACGGCGCTGCAGGCGCGCGGCGCGGGTGACCTCGCGGGCCTCGATGGCTTCCTCGCCGGCTACCGCTATGCCTTCCTCACGGCCGGTGGCGGCCTGCTGGCTGCCCTGGCACTGTCGCTCGCCATTCCGCGCGCGTGGTCCAGGCGGTAAGGTGGGGGCATGCTCGCGATCCGCTTGGTGAAGACGGCAATGGTGGCCTCGGCCGCCCTGTTCGCGCTCCTGGTCGCCTACAACAACCTGGCCGACTACAATTCGAACTACGAATTCGTGCGTCATACGCTCAGTATGGACACGACCTTCCCCGACAATGCGCTCAAGGGCCGGGCGATCACGTCGCCCGCCCTATGGGCGCTCGCCTATTGGTCGATCATCCTGGCCGAGGCGGCGACCGGCCTGGTGCTGGCCTTTGGGGCGTTTCGCTTGATGCTCGCCTTGCGGGCGCCGGCAGCGGTGTTCGCCGCCGCCAAGCCGTATGTCGTGATCGGCGTCGGTCTCGGCTTTCTGGTGTGGTTCACGGGCTTCATGGTCGTGGGCGGCGAATGGTTCCTGATGTGGCAGTCCAAGACGTGGAACGGCCAGCAGGCGGCGTTTCGCTTCTACATGACCCTGCTTGCCGTTGGCATATTCGTCAGTCTGCGCGATGGAGACCCCGACACATGATTTCGAAGCGTGCCTTCTTGACTTCCGCCGGTGGCCTGATCTGCGTCGCCGTCAGCCGTCCTGCTCCCGGGCAGGTGCCGGCGTTTTCCATGGCCCGGCATGAACAGTTCATGCGGCTTGCCATCGACGAGGCTCGGAAGAATCCGGTCTATCCCTTCGGCGCGGTCATGGTGCGGCCGGAGACCGGCGAAGTGATGGCGCGAGGCGTGAACAGGTCATCGGACAATCCGACCTTTCACGGCGAGATCGACTGCATGGACGACTATGTCCGGCGCAGCGGCAATCGGGGATGGAGCCCGCTCGTGCTCTACACGACGGGCGAGCCCTGTTCGATGTGCATGAGCGCGCTCGTCTGGGCGGGCATCGGCGGGGTCGTGTTCGGTTCATCGATCGACGGCATACGGCGGGCAGGAATCGACCAGATCAATATCACTGCCAAGACGGTCATCGATGCGTCGCCGTTCTACAAGGGCACGCTGTTGGGCGGCGTGCTGCAGGCCGAGACCGATCGGCTGTTCATGGAACGCAAGAAAAGCTGATCACTGCAGCTTGATGTCGCCCTTCTGGATGATGTTGCCGAACATCCTGGTCTCGACGGTGATGCGATCGCGGAAGTCGGTCGGATCGAGATAGGTCACGCGGCAGCCACCCTTGTGCAGCCTGTCGATCACGTCCGGCGAACGCGCCGCATCGCCGATCGCCTTGTCGAGCTTCGTCACGACCTCGGGCGAGGTGCCGGTGGGCGCCAGGATGCCGAACCACGAATCGCCGCCATCCTTGCCGTAGCCCTGCTCGCGCAGGGTCGGAATGTCGGGGAAATCCGGATGACGGACTTCGGCCAGCATGGCCAGCCCGACGACGGCGCCCGATTTGACGTGCGGCAGGGCGGTCTGGTCGAACTGCGCCTGGACCTCGCCCGCCACCAGGGCGTTGGTGGCCGGCGCGCTGCCGCGATAGGGCACGTGGGTCATCTTGATGCCGGCCTCGAGGCTCAGCATCTCGCCGAACAGGTGGGTGATGGTGGCGAGCCCCGAGGAGCCGAAGTTGATCTTGCCCGGGTTGGCCCGGGCGTAGGTCACGAACTCGGCGACGGTTCGCGCCGGCACCGAGGGATGGATGGCGAAGACGCCCCACGACGTGCACATGCGCGATACCGGGATGAAGTCCTTCTCCGGATCGAACGGGATCGGCTGGAGATGGCGGGTGATGCATTGCATCGCCGTCGTCGTGGTGAGGAAGGTGTGATTGTCGATGGGCTGGTTCTTGACGAACTCCGCCCCGATCATGCCCGAGGCGCCGGCCTTGTTGTCGAATATCATGGGCTGGCCCAGGCCAGGCGCTGCGCTCGCCATGACGATGCGGGTCGAGACGTCGGACGGTCCGCCGGGCGGGTAGGGGATTACCATGCGCAGCGGCTTGGTCGGCCAGTCCTGGGCTGCGACGGGCGCTGCAAGGGCGGCGAGCGCGGAGGCGGTGAAAGCGCGGCGACGCATGATGTCCTCCCAAGACTTGTTTTGATGTTTGTAGCACTGACAGCGGTCAGCGACGACCGAGGCGATGCAGCGAACGGTGCGGCCGGTTCAATTGCTTGGCGAGGGACCCGCCATTCATGAGGAATCGTAACTTGATCGTCGTAGGTGAGCGGTGCCACGCTGTGCGCGCTTGCAGCGGAACCGTGCGGCTTGGCGGCGACGTCTGGACGGAGGGCGTAGCGGTGGAACTGAAGCGTCGCGGCTTTATCAAGCTCACCGGCGCCGGCCTGGCGGGGTCGACGCTTGGCGCCCTTGGATTTGGTTTGTCCGGCGAAGCGCTGGCGGCTTCCGTCCGGCCGTTCAAGCTCGCGGCCACGACTGAGACGCGTAACACCTGCACTTACTGCTCGGTCGCCTGCGGCATCATCATCCACAGCCTTGGCGACCGCGCCAAGAACGCCAGGTCCGACATCATTCATATCGAGGGCGATCTGGATCATCCGGTGAATCGCGGCACGCTCTGTCCGAAAGGGTCGGCGCTGCTCGACGTCGTCCATGCGCCCACCCGGCTGAAGGCGCCGATGTACCGGGCGCCCGGCAGCAACCAGTTCAAGCAGGTCTCCTGGGACTTCGCGCTGGACCGTATCGCCACGCTGATGAAACAGGACCGCGACGCGAACTTCATCGCCCGGAACGCCCAAGGAACCACGGTCAACCGCTGGATCAGCACCGGCATGCTGGCGGCCTCCGCGTCGTCCAGCGAGACCGCGTTCCTGACATGGAAGGTCGCGCGTGCCATGGGCATGCTGGTCTTCGACAATCAGGCCAGGGTTTGACACGGACCGACGGTGGCCAGTCTGGCCCCAACATTCGGCCGCGGCGCGATGACCAACACCTGGCAGGACACCAAGAACGCCAATGTCGTGCTGTGCATGGGCGGCAATGCCGCCGAGGCGCATCCCTGCGGCTTCAAGTGGGTGATCGAAGCCAAGATCGAGAACCAGGCCAAGCTGGTGGTGGTCGACCCGCGCTTCACCCGCACCGCGTCGGTCGCCGACCTCTATGCCCCGATCCGTCCCGGCACCGATATCGCCTTCCTGAGCGGCCTGATCCGCTTCCTGCTGGAGAAGGACGCGATCCAGCACGAGTATGTGCGGGCCTATACCAGTGCCAGCCTGATCGTGAAGGAGGGCTTCGGCTTCGACGACGGCTTGTTCACCGGCTACGACGAGCAGGCCCGCGACTACGACAAGTCGAGCTGGGACTACGAGCTCGACGAGCAGGGCCACGCCCGGATCGACGACACGTGGCAGCATCCGCGGTGCGTGATCAACCTGCTGCGCAAGCACGTCGAGCGTTACACGCCGGAGATGGTGTCGCGCATCTGCGGCACGCCGCAGGACAAATACCTCGAGGTCTGCGCGCTGATCGCGACCACCGCGGCACCCGACAAGGCCTTGGCCAGCCTGTTTGCGCTGGGCTGGACGCAGCATTCGGTGGGTTCGCAGAACATCCGCACCATGGCGATGGTGCAGCTCCTGCTGGGCAATATCGGCGTGGCGGGCGGCGGCATGAATGCGCTGCGCGGCCATTCCAACATCCAGGGCCTGACCGATGTCGGCCTCCTGTCGGCCCAGATCCCCGGTTATCTGACGCTGCCGAAGGACGACGAGGCGACCTTCGAGGAATACATGCGGACGCGGCAGTACAAGCCGCTGCGTCCCGGGCAGACGAGCTACTGGCAGAATTATCGGAAGTTCATCGTCAGCTTCCAGAAGGCGATCTACGGCGACGCTGCGCGCGCCGACAACGACTGGGCCTATGACTGGCTGCCCAAGCTCGACAATGACGGCTACGACATCCTGCGTGCCTTCGAGATGATGTCGAACGGCGAGATAAACGGTTACATCTGCCAGGGCTTCAACCCGCAGCAGGCGTTTCCCGACAGGGGCAAGATTCGCCGCGCGCTGGGCAAGCTGAAATTCCTTGTCACGATGGATCCGCTGGACACCGAGACCTCGCGCTTCTGGCAGGATTTCGGGCCGCAGAATCCGTCCGATCCGGCCGCGATCCAGACCGAAGTCTTCCAGCTGCCGACGACCTGCTTCGCCGAGGAGAACGGCTCGCTGGTCAACTCCTCGCGCTGGCTGCAATGGCACTGGAAGGCGGCCGAGGGGCCGGGCGAAGCCCAATCCGATATCTGGATCATGTCCGGGATCTTCCATCGCCTGCGCGAGATGTATCGCAAGCAGGGCGGCGCTTTCCCCGATCCGATCCTGAATCTCGCCTGGAACTACACGGACCCGACCAGTCCGGATCCGGAAGAGTTGGCCAAAGACATGAACGGCCGCGCGCTGGCCGACCTCGAGGACGAAGGCGGGGCGGTCACGTTGCGCGCCGGCCAGCTGCTCGACAGTTTCGCCCAGTTGCGCGACGACGGCACGACCTCGTCAGGCTGCTGGATCTTCTCGGGCTGCTACACCGAAAAGGGCAACCAGATGGCTCGGCGCGACGCGACCGACCCGCGCGAGCAGGGCCTGGCGCCGAACTGGGCCTGGTCCTGGCCGGCCAACCGGCGAATCCTCTACAACCGCGCCAGCGCCGATCCCAACGGCAAGGCGTGGAATCCGCAAAAGCCGATCATCGAGTGGAACGGCGCCCTTTGGACGGGCATCGACGTGCCCGACTTCGTGCCGACCATCCCCCCCTCAGCCGCGGCCGGCCCCTTCATCATGAACGCCGAGGGCACCGGACGGCTGTTCGCCCGCGACCAGATGGCGGAAGGCCCGTTCCCTGAGCATTACGAGCCCTTCGAATCGCCGTCGCCGAATGTTCTGCATCCCAAGGTGCAGAACAATCCCGCCGCCCGGGTGTTCGCCGACGACAGGGCCGCCTTCGGAACCGCAGCGAACTTCCCCTATGTGGCCACCACCTATCGCTTGACTGAGCACCATACGGCAGGCGGCATGACGCGCACTCTCAGTCATCTGGCGGAGCTTCAGCCTGAATTCTTTACTGAAGTTTCCCCTGAGCTGGCAGAAGAGATCGGATTGAAACATGGAGATTTGGCGACAATATCAACTCCACGCGCCAGCGTCGAAGCCAGGGTTCTCATTACCCGGCGCATGCGCCCGATGTGGATTGACGGCCGGAGACTGCATCAGGTCGGGCTCCCTTATCACTGGGGATACAAAGGCTTGAGCAAAGGCGATATCGCCAACGATCTTCTGGCCATCAGTGAAGAACCCAATGTTCGCATCATGGAAAGCAAGGCGCTGGTGTGCAACATAAAACCGGGCGAAAATGGTCACCGCAATGGGAATCTAGGTAGGCGGAGTGAAAAAGTTAAAGCAGCACTATGATGAATTTCTTCGCGCTCTTTGC
>Ga0137412_10003270_pt1 | contig 12932 bp, 12 predicted proteins | sample CZODoug2_1_16fun_FD_122160 | JGI IMG/M metagenome (GOLD analysis project Ga0137412, IMG submission 122160) | Vadose zone soil fungal communities from Angelo Coast Range Reserve, California, USA - CZODoug2_1_16fungal (Hybrid Assembly) | ecosystem: Environmental > Terrestrial > Soil > Vadose zone... | reverse complement strand
CTCGTCCTCGCCCTCGTCGCCGACCGGCGCGGCGGCGACGATGCCCCGTGACGTGATGTCGGACGGGGTCGGTGGCGCGGCCGGTGGGGTGGCGACGTCGGACTGCGTGGTGGGCAGCTCGGCCGCGACGAAGCGCCGTGGGCTGACCTCGGCCGAGGTCGGTGGCGCGATCGGTGGGGTGAGGACGTCGGGCCGCGCGGCCGGCGGCTCGGCCGGCGTTCGGGTCCTGGCCGCCGGCTCCGCGAGGCCCGGCCCCGCGGCCAGGGGACGGTCGTCGGTCTCGCTGCCGGTCGCTGTCGTGGACGCCGGCGCGGGACTCGATGTTTGCGGCTGGTCGGTGGGCGCCGCGGTCGGGCGCAGCGTTCGTTCGATCGTCGGGGGCAGCGCCGGCGCCGGCGTGATCGCCGGATCCGAGGCCGGCAGCGGGGCGCCGAGCCGGGTCCGGCGGCGGCGAGCGGGCAGCTCGGGTCGAGCCTCGTCCGGGACCGACGGTGGGGTGCCCGTGCTCGACGGCTCGGCCAGGAGACGTGCGGGCGGGATGGGGATCTCGGGTGGGCTGCCCGGATCGAGATCCACAACGCGCACCGGTCGCTCGGCCGCCGGCGTGGGCGCTGCCCCGGCCGGGCGGACGGTGTCGGGTTGGGTAGTGGGCAGCCGCAGCACGCGAGCGGGCTCCAGGTCGGGCTCGGGGCCCAGGCTCAGCGGCAGCGTCGCGCGGGGCTGGGTCGGTTGGGGCAGCGGGGTCGCGGTCGCGGGCTGGCGGCGGCTGGCCACCTCCGGGACGGAGCGGGCCAGCGACGGCCCGGCCGCAACCGGGCGCGGCGGGAGCTCGGCCGGTACCGGCGGGGCCGGCGGATCGGTGTCCTCGTCGACCTCGGCCGGTGCCACCGGGAGCTCGGACTCGGGCTCGCCCGCGGCCGTTGCCCGTCGCTGCGCGCCGCGCCGTCCGCGCCACCAGCGCAGGTCGGCGGCGTCGTTGTCGAGCGGGGTCGCCGTGGCGCTCACGGTGCTGGTGAGTCCGCGGACGACGCCGCTCACCACGTCGGGGGAGATGTTGTGGCCGAGGGGCTGTAGTGCGGCCGGGGCGGTCCAGCGGCTGGGCAGCTGCTCGACGAACTCCCGGGTGCCGGCGGTCGTGTCGCGATCGAGCACGCCGGTGACCACGCGGTCGGCCGGTGGCAGATCACGCCACTGGTCGCGCGGTCGGTCGACGGGCGAGGCCGGCGGGGTGGACGCGGTGGGCGCCGCCTCGGGTTCGGGGCGGCGCCGACCGATGCGCCAGGGCAAAGTCGGCACGGTTGCTCACCACCCCGTCTCTTCCGGTTCGGTGGCCAGTCGCTGGTTGATCTGGCCTATCTGTGCGATGAAGGCCCGCCGTAGCGGATGCTCGAGGTCGAGGATGTCGGCCAGCGGCCAGTGGAAGTGGTACGCGACGTACGACGCCTCCTCGAGCAGAGTCTCGGTGCCGTACGTCAGGATTCCCCCGGTGGTCGGCCTCCCGCGACGTCGACGGCGAACTCGTGCTGGCAGTTCGGGCAGGCCACCGCGACGCGGGTGTGGCCCTCGGCGTTGACGCGTCGGTAGAGGTCTTGCAGCATGGCGAGGTCGGCGGCGAACATGCCTTCGATCACGCCGGTGTTGATCGCGGGAAGCGTGCCCAGGCCCGTGATGACCCGGGCCAGCAGCAGCACGGTGAGGTAGGCCTGGTTGTCCTGTACCCGCGGGTCGCGCAGCGGCAGGATCTCATCGCGCGCCGTGGCGAGGCGCATCGTGCCCTCGCGGTGGCTGACGCCCGCCTCGTCCACGTAGCCGATCGGCAAGGTGAAGGAGAACTCCGTCCGTACCGGATCGGCGACCGACGTGGTCATGGCTACTTGACCTCGAGGCGGCCGATGGTGATGACGACGGATTCGAGCAGGACGGTGTCGGCACCGGCGGTGAGCTTGCCGATCTCGACTCGGGACGGCCAGCCGTCGAAGAAGTTGTAGCGGGTGACCTCGCCGTGGGCGTAGTCGTAAAGGATGATCGAGCCGTCCTTGCGGGCTTCGCTGATCTTGCCCTCCTGGACGGTCTTCATCCAGGTCCAGAAGGCGGGGTCGGCGACCTTACCGCGCGACAGGTGGATGTCGTCGTACTTGATCGAACCGGGCATCTTCTGCAGGATCGGCTGGCCGCCGAGCTGGTTGGAGCGGTTCTCGACGATGCCCACGGAGATGCCCAGTCCGGACACCTCCTTGAACTGGGCGACGGTCACCCCGGTGATGTCGACGAAGAAGCTGTAACTGGCAAGCGGGTCGAGCATGGCGGTCATGAGCGGGTGTCCTTACTGGTTGATGGGCCTTACTCGCTGATGGCGGAAGTGCCGGTGGGCAGCTGGGCCAGGCGGAACACGACGAACTCGGCCGGCTTGACGACGGCCAGGCCGATCTCACAGATCAGCTGGCCGGCCTCGATGGTCTCGCTCGGGTTGGTCTCGTCGTCGCACTTGACGTAGAAGGCCTGGTCGACGGTGTCGCCGAACAATCCACCGTCGAGCCACACCCGGTACAGGAACGAGCGGATGGAACGGATCAGCCGCTCCCACAGGTCCTTGTCGTTCGGCTCGAACACCACCCACTGGGTGCCGCCCTGCAGCGAGGACTCGACGTAGTTGTAGAGCCGCCGCACGTTGATGTAGCGCCACGCCGGGTCGCTGGACAGGGTGCGGGCACCCCAGACCCGGATGCCGCGGCCGGGGAAGGCCCGCACGCAGTTGATGCCGACCGGATTGAGCAGGTCGTGCTCGGCGCGGGTGATCGCCGCGCCGACCCCGATCACGCCGCGGACCACCTCGTTGGCCGGGGCCTTGTGCACCCCGCGAGTGGCATCGTTGCGGGCCCACACGCCGGCCATGTGCCCCGACGGCGGGACGAGCGTCGTGGCGCCCTCGGCCGGATCGAATACCTTCAGCCACGGGTAGTAGAGCGCGGCGTACTTCGAGTCGTAGCCGGCGGTCGTGACGCGCCACTCGTGCACCTGCTGCGCGTTCAGGTCCGGCGGAGCATCCAGGATCGCGACCCGGTCGCCCATCAACTCGCAGTGCGCGATCATCGCGGTCTGCACGGCCTGCAGCCCGTCGGCGTCGATAGCGCCGGCCTGGTAGGCGGCCATCAGGTCCGGCACCAGCACCATCGTGACGTTCTCGATGGTCTCCAGGCCGCCGAACCCGGTGCGGTCGGCGACGCTGCCCACGTAGTCGTCCGGACGGGCCACCACCGCGCCGCCACTCGGACGGGCCAGCGCCACAGTGGTGTTCGCCGGGCGACGATCCGCGACCTGGCCCTTGGCCTCGGCCAACCGGATCAACGACGATGCCTGATTGACGACGGTGACCACGTTGCCGCGGCCCCGCTTGGCCGTCACCGGGCCATGGACCTCCTCGTGATCACCGGAGCGCACCACTACCCGGAACGAATCCGGCGGCGCGTCCTCGCCCGGATCGGTGATCTCCACCGACACCGGCGCGTCATCGCTCACGGCGGTGGCGATGTAGGCCGGCTGCTCGCCCGACGACGACGTGAGCTCGGCGCGTGGCTTGGCCGGTGCCTCGTTGGACACCGGCCCCCCGATCCGCACGATGTAGGCCTGGCCACCTCCGTTGAGGAAGTAGCCGTACACCGCCTGACCCAGGTAGGTACCGGCCGCCGGCTCGCCGAACGTCGTCGTGTACTGCGTCCAGTTCGTGACCAGGATCGGCTCGTTCAGGGGGCCGTCCGCGGTCAACCCCACGAACGCTGCCACCGCGGTGCCGACGCCTTCAATCGGCCTGGCCGCCGCTTCGAGCTCCTCGACGTACACGCCGGGAGATAGATAGTTAGGCATCGTGCGTCCCTTCGATGGTTAGTTCTCGGGCCGGCGTGCGCACGGGTAGTGAGCACACGCCGGCGGCTCACATATCGGCGATCCCGTGCTGGGCCTCGTGAATGAGGTCCTGCGATTCCTCGTTCAGGTACTGCTCGGCGTCGCCCTCGGCGTGCTTTACCGATTCCCAGGCGCTGCTCGCTTCGTGCTCGACGTGCTCGATGACCCCGTGCGCCGTGTCCGCCACGGACTGGCCGAAGCCCTGCAGGTCGTCGAGCAGGCCACCCTCCGCCGGGGGCGCCTGCTCGGCCGCGTTCTGCTCGTGCAGGTGCTTGGCGGCGTTCACCAGGTCCTCACCGAGATAGCCGCTCTCGGGGTCGGCCGGCGCCGAGCCGAACGCCACGTCATAGCTGTTCTCGACGATCTGCGCGCGCTCGTCAGCGCTCTGCGCGACGAGGGGCGCCTGGATTTCCTGCTCCGGCTCGGTCATTCTGTGCGGTTCCTTTCAAGGGGGAAGACGACGTCACTCTTCGTCGGTGGTGTCGTACTGCTCGGTGTTCTCGGTCTGCACCCAGGCCTCGTCGGACTCGGGATCGTTGTCGGGCGTGTATTCCTGGGTGTTCTCCGTTACCACCCAAGATTCCTGGCGCTCGTGGTGTTCACGGTCATGGGTCACGTCGGCTCCTTAGGGGGCGGAGTCGTCCGATCCGCCTTGGTCGGCTCGGACTTGGTAGCTGGCTTGGTCCGTTTCGGCTCGGCCGGCTCGGCCGGCTCGGCCTTCTCGGACGCAGCAGCGTCAGGGGCGCCGACCGGGGCATCGGTCGGCGGACTGTCCGACAAGGACTCGGGCCGCAGCGGCTCGGCCGCTTTCGGGAGGGGCGGCTGCGGGGCCGCGGGTGGCCCGGCCGGCGCCGGCGCGGGTTGCGCGGCGGCCGGCTGCGGTGGTCGGGGCGGCACGGTCTCGGACGCGGCAACGGTCCGGGCCGGATCGGCGCCGGGCACCGGCTCGACCTGGATCTGGGGCTGCTGCTGGACGGCCGGCGCGGGCTGCGGGGCCGGAGGCGGTGGCATCGGCACGGTGACGGCCAACTCGAGGCCGCCCTTGAGATCGCCCGCGTAATTCAGGAACATGCCCCGCTTCACACCGACGCCGGCGCTGAGCAGGATCGGATAGCCCGGCTCGGCCAGCGCCGGGGGCAGCACGTCGAGCGGCAGCACCTCCATGCCGGCGAAGAGGCGCACGATCGCCGCGAGCACCTTGTGCTCGACGATCACATTGGGCGCGAAGACGGTGATCGTGTAGTGCAGATCCCAACGCTGCATCGGTGGACGGCGCGCGATGACCTTGCCGTTCTCGTCGCGCACGTTCTCATACGCCGACTCACGCCGATGGACGTTCTCGCGCAGATCGAACATGAACAGGTTGACGGTCGGCGCCTTGAGGGACTGGATCCACGGGCGGCTGGGCGGATCGAAGGCGATGTTGATCGGCGCGGTGCCGATGACTCTCGTCTTCAGCACCGCGGCCAGCGCCTGGTCAGTCTCCGCGATCACAGCCGAAGCTTGATCGTCTACGCGCGGACGAGGAACGCCGGATCGGGCGTCGGCCCGGGCCGATGGTCCGCCCGATGGGGCAGCCCGATCGCGCCCCCCGATCGCCCTCGCCCTCGCCCGGTCGTCCGTATTGCTGGAGATCAGGTTCGCCTAGCGTCGCCGACCATGGGTGCCCAGGCAGTTTTGAATCCGGTGCGACTCGGCGTCGCACCCGGCGGCGAGGTCGTCGCCGAGATCACCGTGACCAACACCGGGCGGGTCGTCGACTCGTTCTCGCTCGAGGTCCTCGGTCAGGCAGCGCAGTGGACACACTGCGAGCCACCGACCGTTTCGGTGTTCCCGGGACAGTCCGCCGCCGCTCACGTGATCTTCCGTCCGCCGGCGGACGGATCGGTACCGGCCGGGACGCTGGCCTTCGGGGTGCACGCCCGCTCGCAGGAGGACCCGCAGGGTTCGGTCGTCGCCGAGGGCGCGCTCGAGATCGAAGCGGTCACGGTTCTCAGTGCCGAGATATCGCCCCGCACTGATCGGGCCCGCGGCCGTCGGCGCAGCAAGCACCAGGTCGCCATCGACAACCTCGGCAACGCCCCGACGACCGTCGAGGTCGTCGGGTTCGACGACCAGGACGCGGTCGATGTCACCACCTCACCGGCCCAGGTGGACGTGGCGGCCGGCTCGGCGGCGTTCGTCACCGTCCGCGCGCGCTCCACGCACCGGTTCTGGAAGGGACCGGCGCAGACCAAACCGTTCTCCGTCGAGGCGAGATCGCCCTCGGCGGCGCCGGTGCGCCTCAACGGCACCCTGCTCAACGAAGCCGCGATCCCGAGCTGGCTGCCCAAGGTCATCGCCGGGGTCCTGGTCGGCGCGGTCGCGCTCGTCGCCTTGTGGTTCGGACTGTTCAAGCCGACGGTCAAGGACACCGCCACCGACGCCGCCAAGGACGCGGTCAAGGCGGCGCTGTCCTCGGCCGGCGTCACCCCCGGCGGCAACCAGGGCGGCGGAGGCCCGGCCACGCCGACCCAAATCCCGCCGACGACGCCCAAGGCGTCGCCCTCGCCGACACCGACCAAGACGACCGGCAAGCCGACGAAAAAGCCGCTGCCGGCCCCGGCCGACTTCCAGCACGTGCTGACCATGACGAACCCCAATCTCGCCACGGACGTGAAGCACCAGTACCAGGTGACCGATGCCGTGTTCACGAATCCGAGTGGCGACCGAGGTCTGCTCAGTCTCACTCTCGACGGGCAGACGCTGTACCCGCCGATGGCGCTGCAGGACTTCTCGTTCTGGGACTTCCATGTCGTTACACCGATTATCGTCCCCGCTGGCCAGACCCTGACGATGAAGATCACCTGCCAGAACCCCGGCGGAAAGGCGTGCTCGCCGAACGTCTTCGTGTCAGGCGTCAGCTACACGCTTGCCCTATGAGGCGGGGTGTAGCGCGGGCTCTGCCCACCGAGCGGGCCTTGCGGCTAGAGTTGTCCCGATCGCGTTCTCAGGCAGCGGTGCCGCTCGGTTGTGCCGCTTGGTCCAGGCCTGGCGCTGAACGTCATGTGCCAGAACACCTGGAGAGGTAAGGACGTGTCCACTCGATCCGCTGGCTGGCGCCGGCATTCCATGCGTGCTGGGCGGGTGGTCGCGCTGACTGGCGCGGCGATCGCCGTGATCGGCGTTGTGGTCGCGATTCCGCACACCCATCGCGCGGGTGCGATCGATGCGACCGATTTCGCGTCGCTGCAACCGAGCACCTTCGTCGACAAGGACCCCAACGTCAGCGGCGTGACCGTGACGGCGACGCTCCCGGTTACGCCGGTGACCCTGGCCTACACCATCAACGGGGCAGGGCAGGGGTATCGCGAGGACAAGTCGCCGGCCACGATGACGATCCCGGTCAGCGAGTTCCCGGACTGTGGTCCCACCACCGTGACCGTCGAGGTCGACACCCTAAGCGATGTGCCACGTACGTTGCAGTCCCAGAAGTTCACGGTGACCCGGCTGTGCCCGACGTTCACCGTCTCACCGCCGAAGGTGAACGGCACTGATCCGGTGGCGATCACCCTCCAGACGTGGGACTCCGAGGGCCGATTCGACAGCGGCTTCGACAGCTTCGGCAGCTATCCCGATTCGGCCGCGTACAAGAAGAAGCTGTTCGTCAACGACGTCGAGGTCGGCGAGTTCGGCTACAAGGTCGCGCCGACGGTCACGACCCCGACCCTCAAGGACGGCGACAACACGATCAGGCTGACCCAGGACAGCCCGTTCGGCACGCTCCAGGCCACCGCGGTCCTCCCCTCCTGGAACTCCACCTGGTCGGTGAGCCCGCAGGGCGTGGTCGCCCAGCCCACGGCGCCGATCCCGCTCACCGTCACCGATTCCGCCACGCACTGCGGCGGCACGACCGCGACGTTCTACCTGGGCAACCAGACCGCGGTCAAGAAGACGATCAGCATGACCGCCGCGGCCAAAGAGCTCATGCCCCCGGCCGCGTTCTCCGACGACGGCTTCTTCGAGACCGCGGCCAGCGGCGACCGTTTCATCCGGGTCGAGATCGTGGAAGGAACGAACTGCGCGCCAGTTATCATCAACTTCGCCGGAATCGCTCCCGGAGATCCCGGAGATCCCGGTCCGGGAGGACCGATTGGGACGCTCCCACCGCCCCCACCGCCCACCCGGACGATCGTGAAAATCCCGTTCACCGTGCTCGATCCCTCGGTGCAGGTCGACCAATACGTGCTCGACCAGAGCGACTTGCCCTTTACCCAAACCGTGAAGCTGCCCGGGTTCGACACCGACGCCGACGTCTACAACAACCGCAACCTGCAGCCGACGGACGTGTACATCGGCGAGGAGAAGGTCGGCACGACTACGGGCGACCAGTGGACCGGCCCGGTGTCCCCGCCCTGCGGTGACAGCGCCTTGACGGCCCGGCAGGCGACGAGCTTCGGTCTGATCAGTATTCAGAGGACCCTGCACGTGTACTGCCCGGAGATCCAGCTCAACCCGTCGGTCATCGCCAAGGCCGACCAACCCGCCACCATCGCGCTCAGCGGCGACGAGTTCCACACGTCGAACCCGGACGGTGGGCGGACCCAGCCTTACGTGATCACTCTGGACGGCACCCAGGTCGGTGACGGAGACATGGACATGGACGGCAGTTTCAGCAACTCGTTCGTGGCCTCGGGGCTGGCCTGCGGGTCACACGACGTGACCGTGACCGAATTGCCGCAGCAGGGGGGTGCCGAGCTCGCGCTCCCGGCCGGCCCGACCGCGGCCGCGGCCGATCCGGTCCCGCCGGAGCCGAACGGACCGTTGACGGTGACTTCGTCGCTGATGGTGAACTGTCCGGTCACCGATCCTGGTCAGCCGAGCGACCCCGGCCATCCCAGGCGTCCGCAGAGCCACAAACCCGGTCAGCCGCCGACGCCCACCTTGGCGGTGAATCCGCAGGGTGTCATCGTCGGGATGCGGACGTTCGTCACCGGCACGGGATTCACGCCGGGGCACAAGATCACGCTGACCTGGACGCTGTCCAGCGGCGAGACGGAGGCGGCCTGCCCGGGCACCACGGTGACCGCGCTGCCGGACGGCACCGTCTCCGCGCTGTGCCTGATCCCGCAGCACGACACAATCGGCCGACGGCAGCTGATCGCCCGCGACGGAACCCGGTCGGCCCAGGCGGACGCGTTGATCATCAACAGCAGCATGCAGCCGTCCAGCCGCAACTCTCGCCTGGTCATCCGACGCTAGGGGCAGGTTCGCCCGCGACCTCGACCGTTCCCGAGTCGGCGGACGTCCCGATGACCGGGGTGACCATCAGCCCCTCGGTGATCTCCCGCGACTCGTAGCCCAGCACGATCACCGTGGAGGGCGACACGTTCCACCCGTCGACCGCCAATGAGACCCAGCCCTACGTCATCACCATCGACGGCACGAAGGTCGGCGAGGACGACATGGACGAAGCGGGGACGCTCGTGCAGCTGGTCACGGCCAAGGGGCTCGCCTGCGGGTCGCACGCCCCGATGAGCGTCGCCGTGCCCCTCGCCGTGAACTGCCTGCCGCCGGGCAGCCCGCGCGGCCCGGGCAAGCCTGGCCGAACGGCACGCTGGCTACGCCGTGTCTGATATCGCAGCACGATCGGATCGGCAGACGCGTGCTGGTCGGCTCGGATGGCAGCCGGTCGGCCAGCGCGGGCGCGCTGGTCATCAGTAGCAGCATGCAGCCGTCGCAGCGCAACGACCGTTTCGTGATCCGCCGGTAGCCTCGCTGCCCACACGGTTTTGGTCGTTCGGACGGCGTTGCGGCGTTCGAACGACCAAAAGCGTCTAGATCCAGCCGTTGCGCAGGGCGTAGGCCACCGCGTGGGTGCGATTACGCAGGTGCAGGCGGATCGTGAGGTCCTGCAGCACCGTCTTGATGGTGCGCTCGGAGTAGTTCAGCGAGTCGGCGACCTCGCGGGTCGACAGCCCCTCAGCGACGAGTCCGAGCACGTCGCGCTCGCGCTTGGTCAGCCCGGCGAAGGACAGTCCGTTGGGCTCGCGCACCTGGCGGTTGAGTCGTCCGACCTGGTCGAGCAGGTGGCGCAGCAGCTGCGGTGGCAGCTCGGCGTCGCCGCGCGAGGCCGCCTGGATGACGTGGACGAGCTTCTCCGGCGTGACGTCAGCCCGCCCGATCACCGCGCACACGCCGGCCTCGACGGCGGTGACCAGCGTCCGCGGGTCGATATGGCCGGCGATCAGGACGATCGACACCCCGTTGTCGCGGTGCAACGCGCGCAGCCAACGGATGCGGTCCTCGTCGAGGTTGTCGGCGATGGCCACCGCGACACTCGCCGGCTCGTCCTCCTCGACGACATGCACCTCGCGGTAGTGCCGCAGGTGGGCCATGATCCCCAGTTGGGAGATCGGGTCCGCCGCGTACACGCGCACCGACACCGGCGCTGCTGCCCGTCCGAATCCGGATTCGCGCTCGCTGTCGACGAGCGTCAGCCGGCGCGCGGTGTCCTCGAGCTCCCGGGCGAGGATCCGATCCGGCGCGGTGAGCGTTCGTGGTGAATAGGTCTCGGTCATGTCTGGCCCCCTTCGCGGGACCAGCGCGACGCCAACGTCCTATCGCAGGTCGCGTTCGTCTGGTCCACGCGTCTAGCGTGCTCCGAGACGGCGCGCGGCGAATGCGTGTAACTACCTGGATTTCGGAGGGCTAGCACCCCCGCGCGTAGGTAGTGCCCTTCGAGCCGGTACCGGCACAGCGACGCAGACCAGCCGCCGGCCAGCGACCTGGTACTGCGACCATGCCACATCGTGGCCGCCCGGGCTGCGGCCGAAAGGGCGTCAGAACGGGTAGTGGAGACTGCCCGATAGGACCTTGGCGCGCCGGGCTCCGGGTCCTGCCTCCCCCTCGAAGGCAGGAACCCGAACGACCCGCTAGATCCAGCCACGCCGCACCGCGTAGGCGACGGCCTGCGTGCGATTGCGCAACTGCAGGCGAGTGTTGAAGTCCTGCAGGACGTTCTTGATCGTCCGCTCCGAGTAGGACAGGCGCTGGGCGATCTCGCGCGTCGAGCAGCCGTCGGCGAGCAAGGTCAGGACGTCGCGCTCGCGGGGGCTCGGACCCGACGCCTCGGCGCGTCGGGACGTGAACCGCGCGGACGCGGTTGGGTCCGCCTGGTGGACCGGCGTCCCGGCCGGCCGAGCACGCTCGGCACCTGGCCAGTACGGTCCGTCCACCGCGGACAGGCGACGGGCACCAGCCGCTACCGCTGTGCGCTGTGCCATCAGCACCGGATCACTCATCGTCTGTCTCCCACCCTTGATCAGCGGAACCCTGATCATCTGGAGCATCGACCGTCGTTCCTGATACACACCGATCAGGTGGGTTGCGCCGATCCGCACCCTGATCGGGCAGCCCGGTTGCCCCATAGGGCCGCGGTTGGTGCCCGGCAATGTGCACGGCTGACCGGGCCGGGCACCGCAGCCGGACGGTTGAGTGGGTGTCGCTGCGCCGAACGGCCGCAGCCGTCGATCGGAAGCCGAAGCGATGTCCGGTTCCCACCGCGCGAGCGCCGCGCCACACGCGCCGCGTCACGCGAACAACCGTCCGGCCGTGCCGGGTCCGCCACTGAACGCACGCCCGCTGCCGGCCGTGCTCGCGGTCGGCCTGCTCATCGGCGTGATCGGGCTGGCCGGGGCCGGCGAATCGACGCGGGGCGCCGGAGCCGACGCGCTGCACCGGCAGGTTCCGTCGATCCCACCGGAGGAGGCGGGTGCTCCGAGCGGTCCGGCCGAGGCCGCCGCGGCGCCGGTGGCCGTTGCGGGTCCCCCGCGACACCTGCCGCCGAAGGCGAAGGCGCTGCCGGACCAGCCGGTGCACGTCAAGCATCCGGCCCCGGTGACGACGCCGATCATCTCCGGGCTGGCCGCCAACGGCATCCCCACGGTGGCGTTGAACGCCTACCGCGTAGCCGCCGCGCGGGTGGCGAACACGGACCCGAGTTGCGGAATCGACTGGTCGCTTCTCGCCGGCATCGGCCGGGTCGAGTCCAACCACGGCCGCTTCGCCGGCGCCGTCCTGAACGCTCGCGGCACGTCCACGCCGCGGATCGTCGGCATCGCTCTGGACGGATCGCGCTCGGCCTTCATCGGTGACTCCGACAACGGCGGCCTCGACGGCGACACCGTGTACGACCGCGCCGTCGGGCCGATGCAGTTCATCCCGTCCACCTGGGCCCGGTGGGGGGTCGACGCCAACGGCGACGGCATCGCCGATCCGTTCAACATCAACGACGCGGCTCTGGCCGCCGCCCGCTACCTGTGCGCGGCCGGCGGGGACCTGCGCACGTCCGCCGGCGAGGTCGCCGCGGTGCTGGCCTACAACTACTCCGATGAGTACGTCGCCCGGGTGCTCGCCCTGGCCGTGGCGTATCACACGGGCGTGCCGCTCGGCGGTATCCCGATCACCGGCAGCACCAGCGGAGCACTGCCCCCGCCGGGCAGTGGCACGCCGCCGGTGAACCCCGGGAAGCCGCCCGCGATCGACGTCCACACCGCGGCGTCCCACCCCAAGCCGGTAGGTCGTCCCGCGCACCCGCCGTCGTCGTCACGGCCGGCGCCCATCGCGAGCCCGACGCCTACGCGGCCCGGGTCTACCCCGACGCCCACGCCGACGAGCCCGACCCCCACAGCACCCGGATCGACGCCGACCCCGACGCCCACGCCACCTGGGTCTACGCCGACCCCGACGCCTGATCCGCCAGAACCGGGTGGCCTGCTCTGCAGCATTCTCGGTTTCCTGCTGCCCTGCCCCGCCCCGAAGACCTGAATCAGAAATCCACGCCAGCCGGCGGCGCAGCTAGTGGTCTGTCTGCGATATGCGGCGCCGCCAGGCAAACGCATTGCCGGGCAGACGGAGCAGGAAGATCTCCTGCCAACCTGGATCCTCCTGCACGGGCTGCCTCATGGGCCCTCATAGGCAGGAAGATCTCGTCGGCGGGGCGATCTTCCTGCACGGGCTGCTCGTGCCCAGGCACAGTGCTCATGCTCTTG
>Ga0137412_10003269_pt1 | contig 12934 bp, 10 predicted proteins | sample CZODoug2_1_16fun_FD_122160 | JGI IMG/M metagenome (GOLD analysis project Ga0137412, IMG submission 122160) | Vadose zone soil fungal communities from Angelo Coast Range Reserve, California, USA - CZODoug2_1_16fungal (Hybrid Assembly) | ecosystem: Environmental > Terrestrial > Soil > Vadose zone... | reverse complement strand
CGACGCCACGCGTGAGGTCGGCAGCGACGTCGCATCGATTAGGGCTGATGGCAATGCTCGGGATCGCGCTGGCCGCGCTGATGTCGCTCGCATGGCTGCTGCTGCGAAAACCTCCGCTTGCGGAAGCTGCTGCCGCCTCAATAGCCGTCCTGCCCTTCGTCGATTTGACGGCCGAAAAGAACGACCAGCCTTTCTGCGACGGGCTCACCGAGGAACTCTCAAATTGGCTGTCGCAGATTCCTACATTGCGCGTCGTAGCCCGCACGTCGGCATTTGCATTCCGCGGACAGGTTGAAGACGTGCGCAAGATCGGTAAGACACTCAACACGAACCACATTCTCGAAGGCTCGATGCGGCGCTTTGGCGATCATATGCGGATCACGGTGCAACTCGTCGACGTCCGCAACGGCTATCACCTATGGTCGACCAGCTACGACCGGCCGATAGACGACACCATCAAAGTCCAAGAAGAAATCTCGCGTTCGGTGGCGGCGATCCTGGAGGTACGCTTGACACCGGACACGGCGCAGCGATTCGCCGCCCGGCGCACCGCAAACCCGCAGGCCTATCAATTGTACCTGCGCGCCCGCCACTACCAGCAGCAGCGCACGCGCGACTCGAACGTCCGTGCGATCGATCTGTACCGCCAAGTCCTCGACGCCGATCCGAAGTTTGCGCTCGCCTATGTCGGATTGAGTTACGCACGCCTGAATCAAATATTCTTCGAGAACCGTCCGGTCGCCGAGGTGGCCGGCGAAGTCGAGCCGTTGATCGACGCCGCGCTGCGCATCGATGCAGGACTGTCGGATGCCTACTCAGTCCGCGGGGCGCTGCGCTCCGATCAGGCCAAAACGAATGAGGCTCTCGATGATTTGCATCATGCCATCTCGTTGAATTCGAGCGATAGCAAGGCATACGCGGAGATTGGCCGAATCTTCCTTTGGAACGGGCAGCCGCGCGATTCCCTGTCGAGTTTCAGGCGGGCCGCTGCCTTGGATCCGCTGGATTTCAGGCTGCAAACTCAGCTATGCACGGTGTTGGCGGACATGGCGCGCTACGACGAAGCCGCGGCCGCCTGTCAGCAGGCTCGTGCACTGCAACCTGATAGTTCCTTGGCCGCCGATGAATTGTCTTGGCTTGCTGCGTCGCGCGGAGCGATCGACGAAGCGTTGCGATGGAATGCCGAGTCGATACGGGACGCGCCCGACAATTTTGATCTGTACTGGACACGATCAGAATTGTTTCTCACCTTGGGTCTCGCCAAACGCGCCCGAGAAGCGGTGGAACAAGGGCGCGCCGCAACGAAAGATAACGACGATGCTGATGCCGCGCTCGCGAAGGTCGCCTATTGTGAGGGCGGTCCGGACGCTGTTCGGGAACATCTCATAGCGGCGCGCCTCGATAAGTCGCCGCATGCCCACAGCTTGTTGGAAGCTGCGTACTCTCGATTGGTGGCCGGCGAAGCGCCGGCCGCAAAGCAGGTGATAGCGCTCGCGCTGACTGCGCCGGATCTGACTCCCGGGCTCGCGGACGTTCCGTGGTACGCGCGATTCGGCACGGCTTATCGGCTTGACCTCGCTGCCGCGGAACTTGAAATGGGCGAGCGCGCCGCGGCGCTGCACCAATTGGACGCGCTGCTCGCCATGCTGGATCGAATGATCGACGCGGGAGTCGAGCGCAACTTGACCTACCAGTTGCGCGCCGAGGTCCAGGCTCTGCGCGGAAACCCCGATGACTCGATGCGCGACCTGACCAGGGCCGCCGATTTGGGCTGGCGCCGCGTATGGTGGGCGGAGCATGAGCCCTATTTCGCGCTGCTACATAGGCGCAGCGATTTTCGAGCGCTAATGGCCCGGGTCAGCCGATCAAATGATCGGCTGGTCGACAAGCTCGGGGCAGAACTCTGAGCATCAAGCCATACTGCTTGCTCCTGGCGGCGTTTCCTCAAATGACAACGAGAATTTAACCAAGTCGAGGATGGGTTCGGGATGATGCGGCCCAATCGGGTGGTATCCCGCGGCGGCATCTTCGAATCGACTGATGACCGCGGTTCCCATAAAGAACATAATCTTCCTAAACGTTTGCTGCAGTTCCTCCAATGTTTGGTGCGGTGGAAGCCCTTTCAGCAGCTCTTGAAATTCTATTACGAACTGGTCGCTGTCGGACATGTTGGATCCCTCCCAGTTGAAGTAGTCGAGCGCCCGCCAGCATTTTAATACGGAACCCCGCTGCGCCCGCGAAAATCGCGATTCATTTGACACACTCAAGAACGGAATCGGAGCGTCGGCGTAGCGACGCCGGCGCCGTCCCAGGAATGGCGGCCCGCCCGCGTGTAGTAGAATCACATTATGGTCAAAATTCTGTCGCGCCTCCCCATGTGGGCGCTGTACGCATTTTCTGCGTTCCTCTACTTTCTCGCCTATTACGTCGTCCGGCATCGTCATCGCGTGATTCGCGACCAATTGCTGAAAGTGTTCCCCGCCATGAAGCAGCAGGAGCGGGCGCAGATACATCGACGTTTTCTCAGGAACTTCTGCGACGTCATGATGGAGGTGCTGAAGTCGGCGTCGATGAGCGCATCGGACATGACGGCGCGCGTACGGATTCTCAATGTGGCGTTGGCCCGCGAATATCTGGATGCGGGCCGATCGGTCATGTTCGTCACCTCGCACTTGTGCAACTGGGAGTGGCTTCTGCAAGGGGTGGCGCTGCAATTGGGATATCCGATCGACGCCGCGTACAAGCCGCTGCACGATCGGTGGGCGGAGCGCTTGTTGCTCGTGATCCGTTCTCGGTTCGGCGCGCGGCTGATTCCGGCCAAAGAGCTGTTGGCGGATTTTTTGAGCCGCCGCGGCGTTATCCGCGCGGTCGCGATGAACGCCGATCAGGCTCCCATCTCGACGGACAAACGCTATTGGACGCAATTCTTGGGGCAGGACACGGCGTTTTACGTGGGTGCAGAGCAGATAGCACGTGCGACGCGGCTGCCGGTCATGTATCTCGTGATGCGCAGGGTAGGGCGGGGCTCTTACGAAGTCGAACTCCGGCCATTGTGGGACGGGCGCGAAGCGCTCGAGCCGAACGCGATAACCGAGCGTTATGCCCGCGCCTGCGAAATCGACGTGCTCCGGAGCCCGGCGGACTGGTTGTGGTCGTATCGCCGGTGGCGCTTGAAGAAGCCCTTGTACGGTGTCGATTGAAAGCGGAATATCCCCTCAATGTTTAGCCCACCGACGGCCGCAAGTCCATCCAAACGGGGAGAATTCGATGAAGCTCGATGACAGCCGCCGCAGCGACAATGTCGAGGACGACCGCGGCTCCGGCGGTGGCATTCGCGGCGTACATCTCGGGGTGGTCGGCACCCTGATAGTCCTGGTCGTCGGCTACTTCATGGGCGTGAGCCCATCGACGTTGCTGAGCTTGTTGAACGGCGATAACCAAGCCGTCACCGCCCCGACGCCGGCGACACCGGTGACCGGTGCGTCCAACGACCCGCAGGTCGACTTCTTGCGGGCCGTGCTGGGCGAAACCGAAGATGTCTGGGGCGCCTATTTTCAGAATCTGGGCAAGACGTATGTGCCCCCCAAACTCGTTTTATTCACCTCGTCGGTCGGCTCCGCTTGCGGCCTCGCGAGTTCAGCGGCCGGGCCGTTCTATTGTCCCGGCGACCAAAAGGTATACATCGACCTGTCTTTCTACCGCCAGCTCGCCACGCAATTCGGCGCCCCCGGGGACTTTGCGCGTGCCTATGTCATTGCCCACGAAGTAGGACATCACGTTCAGAATCTGTTGGGCATCACGGACAAGGCGTCTCAGGCAGAACAGCGGGCGGGCCGGGTGGGCGCCAACAAGGTGTCGATCCTGGTCGAACTGCAGGCCGATTGCTTCGCCGGCGTGTGGGCCGAGCAGGCCAACCAAGCGCGAAAAATCCTGGAGCCGGGCGATCTGGAACAGGGGCTGCAGGCGGCATCCTCAGTGGGCGACGACACGCTGCAGAAGCGCGAACAGGGAACGGTGGTGCCCGATAGCTTCACGCACGGTACTTCGGCGCAGCGGGTACGTTGGTTTCGCCGCGGTTTCGAGTCCGGAAAAATCGACAACTGCGATACGTTCGGCGCAGGCGCCTCGCTCTAGGAGCCCGGTTCCTAGGCCCTCAAGCGGGTGCCTTGTCCAGTTTCCCTTCGAGGTGTTTTGCCAGCTCCGCGATGGTCGGATGGTCGAACAGTTCGGTGAGGTCGATGAGCCCCGGGAATTCGCGGTCGATATTTTCGTGAATTTCGATGAGCTTGAGCGAGCTCGCGCCGATCTCGAATAGATTATCGTTCACGTCGATTCGCTTCCCAGGCAGCGCACCCTCGCAAATGGACTGAAGCCGCGTCTCGAGATCCGACCCGCTCACCCGAATTCCGCCGGTGCCGGCCTCGCGCAGCGCCTGAAGTTCGGCAAGTTCCGCATCGAATTCGCCATCGATGTGGGCCGCTTGCAGCAAATGCCGCTGCACCTTGCCGCTGGTGGTCTTGGGAATCCGTTTCACCGGAATCACTTGCGCCACTTCCAGTCCGGTGTGCTCATTGATGAGGCGGCCGACCGCCGTCGCGGTCGGTAGGAAATCACTCATGCCGCCACGGTGCAGCACGAACACGACCAGTTCTTCGCCCTGGGTGCCGGGTTTCGCCACACCAGCCGCCACAACCTTGTTCAGATCGAGCCCGGGTGCGCGCATCGCAATGTTCTCCAGGTCGTACGGATAGTAATTCATGCCATTGACGAAAATGATTTCCTTACTGCGCCCGGCGATGTAAAGCGATCCTTCGTGGAGCACGCCCAGGTCACCGGTGTCGACCCACCCCTCCGCGTCGATCACGCGCGCGGTCTCTTCGGCATCTCCGATATAGCCGCGCGTGACGCTTGGGCCCCCGATGAGAATATGTCCCACCCGTCCGTCCGGAACGGCGGCGCGGTTGTCATCGACTATGCGCAGCTTGATATTGGGGACCGCTCGACCGACGCACATTAATTCCAAGACGTCCCGATTCTCGACCGGGTTCAATTCAATGTCCGATCCCACACCCAGTTTGTGACGATTGACCCGGATCCATCGATAGTCCGTGCCGGGCGTCGGAAAGGCGACCGCGAGCGAAGCCTCCGCCAATCCATAGACCGGAAACATCGCGCTGCGCTTGAGTCCGGTGTAGGCCAGCGCCCGCATGAACTCGTTGCACAGCTCCACGGAGATCGGCTCGGCGCCATTATAAATCGAGCGAATGCTCGACAAATCGACGTTCTCCAGCCGGCGATCGCCCAACACCTTCAGCAGGTGCCGGTAGCCGAAATTCGGGGAGCAGGTAATAGTGGCGCGCTTCTTGGACGCCGACTGCAGCCACAACACCGGCCGCCGCACGAACAGATCGGTCGGCATGAGATGGATGTGCACCTGGTTCGCGAACTGCATGAAATAGAAGCCGATCAAGCCCATGTCGTGAGTCAGCGGCATCCAGCTCAGACTGACGTCTTGCTCGTTGTACTTGCCCACCGCGGTGGCACCGGCCGAATTGGCCACGATATTGCCATGCGTGAGCATCACGCCCTTCGGCTCGCTGGTCGATCCTGAGGAAAATTGTATGAACGCCAAATCGTCCGGGGCGGGGCGGTAAAGCTTGCCGGGACGCGAAATGTCGGTAATGGATTCGACCAGGAAACAGCGCGATTTGAGTTCGTCGAACAGGGCCGATTCACCGACTTCGTGCGCCAACGCAGCCAATCGCTGCAAATTCTTGGCATCGGTATAGAGCAGCGGTTTGCCGATTTTCCGGGCCACGCGCAGCAGTTTGTGACGATGTTCTTCGCTGATGCCGACGGCGAGCGGGACCGGAATGATTCCGCCGCACAGCGCTGCCCAGAATGCGTCGAGAAATTGCTCGTTGTTGTTCAAGAAAATGATCATCTTGTCGCCGCGCACGGCGCCCATCGCCTGCAGGTGATACAGAATACCCAGGGCTCGTGTATGGACTTCGCCGTAGCTCACCCGACGTTCGGAGTTTTCACCGTCGATGTAAGTGACCGCTCGATCGACCGCGCGATTGGCTTCGAGCAATTCGACCAATGTTGTGTGAGTCATCGTGCCTCTACCGTCATCAGGAGGTTGGAGCGTGGGCGCAAATTGATTTGCGCCTCGAGTTCGATGGGTTCGCTGCCGGCACGGGTCAAGCGAAACCGCCGCGACATGGCGTGCACATGCACCAGCATCTCGAACATGGCCAGGTTCTCACCGATGCAGTGGCGTGGCCCCACGGAAAAGGGAATATAAGCGAACCGATGTCTTTCTTCGGCATCGGCGCCGGCAAAACGCTCTGGCCTGAATTCCTCCGGTTCGCTCCAGAACGCCGGGTGCCTATGCAGCATGTAGGGGCTGATGAACACATCCGTGCGCGGCCCGATGGGGAAGCCGCCGAGTTCATCCGCTTCGAGGCTGCGGCGGGTAAACAGCCACCCGGGTGGGTACAGCCGCAACGCCTCCTGCAGGACTTGGTGCGTGAATGACAGCGACTCGGCTGCGTCCAGTCCCAGGGTACGGGCGCTCTCGCTCTGGCGGTCCGATTCGGCCTCGAGCCCCGCCGCCGTCTCGGGATGCTGGCTGACGAGGTACCAGGTCCAGGTCAAGGCCGCGGCGGTCGTTTCATGTCCGGCAACGATCAGGGTCAGCACCTCGTCGATGAGTTCCTTGTTGGTCATCGCCTCGTTGCTCTCGCGGTCCCGCGTGGCCATGAGCATGCTCAGGAAATCTACGTGTTCCTCGGGTTCGCGGCGCCGCCGTTCGATCAATTCCGCCACCAGTTTGGTCAGGGAGCGAAAACGAAACGCGAACTTCAAATCGCGGTTCTGTTCCTTGGCAACCACTTCGAAGGGGTTGGCGCCGAACTGCCGCTCCAGCCGTTCGAGATCGTTGCCGAAGATCGAGCCCAGAACGATTTCCAAAGTCAGTTCACTGGCATCGTCGGTGAGGTTGATCGGTTCACCGGCCGCCGCCTTCGCCGCCCAGCGCTCGGCGAACTTCTCATTGACTTCATGGACCAGTTGGCTGAATCGATCGATGACGCGCCGATGAAAACTAGGCTGCATCATGCGCCGTTGGCGCCGCCAAAAGTCGCCTTCGCTGGTCATGATGCCGTTGCCGAGCAGGATCTTGACGCGATCCATGCCTTCGCCTTTCGTGTAGTTGCGGTGGTTTGAAAGCAATACCCGCTTGATGTCGTCCGGGTGGTTGATGACGTAATTGTAGACGCCGCGGCTCGGCGCGAATATCCGATACACATCGCCGAAACGCGCAAAGCACTCGCGCATCAGCGCCAACGATTCATCGCTCCCGCCGAGATCGAAACCTTCGGCGGGGCCTGGGGGTAGGGCCATGGTCTGCATGCGCCATTGTAACTTGCGCAGCCCCGCCTTGCGCGGGCCGGCCTTGCATGGCCCGGCACTCTTCCCGACAATGCGGGTCGTGCAGAAAAAAACCGATGATGGCGAAAAGCCGGGCGGCGGTCCCCTCCGCAACACGATTTACGAACAAACGACCCGCTCTGGCCGGCAGCTGACCGCCGGCCGTCAGTTCTTGTACAAATTGATCGTGCCGATCGGACTCTCGTTGGTGCGTGTCGTGTGGCGCTGGTCGAGGGTCGTGAGCATCGTCGGTACCGAGCACATCACGAATTCGCTCAAAGCCGCTCCATCGTTCATTCCGGTTTATTGGCATCAGCATCAGCTGTTCTGCGTCAAGCACTTGCTGGCGCAACGTGCAGCCGGGGTGAAGCTGGGTTTCTTGATCAGTCCCTCCGTCGACGGCGAGCTCGGCGCCATGATCGTGCGCAGCATGGGTGGTGAAGTGATTCGGGGCTCCTCGACGCACACCGGCGCGCGGGCGCTGCGCGATTACTACCAAGCGCTGGCGCGCGACAATGTGTCGCCCGCCATCACTCCCGATGGGCCGCGCGGCCCGCCGTGGAAGTTCAAGCCTGGGGCTGTGCTGCTCGCCCAGCTGTCTCAGCGGCCCATCATTCCCATGGCTTACGCAGCCTCGCGCGCCTGGAAGATCAAATGGGATCGGTTTGTGATTCCGAAACCGGGGGCGCGGATCGCCATTGTGGTCGGCGAGCCGGTGTATATCGCGAAGGGTCTGGATGCCGCCGGGCTCGAGCGGCTCCAGGCCGAGATGGAGCGGCGGCTGAAATCACTGTACACCCAGGCAAAAAACTCGCTGCGGTGAGCTCTGAAGTTTAGCCCAATAATACAACTACTTAGCTTGTAATCTTTACACGTTATGCGAGAATCCGGTTGTATGTATGTGTTGCCGAAAACCTAAGAAGTGTGTAACACATTCGGTTTTGCGCTTGAATCGATGGCAAACTGTTGATCCACAACCGCAATCTTTAATTCGGGACCCTTGAAGGCGCATGGCGATAGCACCCAACGATCCCCGGCACACGGACTTGACGGCGTCAGATATTCTGTCGCCGCAAACATGGCCGCGGCGCGGTATTCGTCCGGCAGTGGGCCTCGACGTCATTTGCACCAAGATCGCGGTCGACTTTCAGAGCATGACCGCGGCGACCGCCGCCGCTTGTATTTTTGCGAACCTTGAACTGCTGCGCGAGGCCGCGCACGCCGACACCGCGTTTCATATCAGCCTGGATGCAGACGTCGCAACCTTTGCCGACGTGCAAGTGGCGCGCGGCATGATGGCCACCGGCAACCCTGAGCAGCTGCGCGGCCAGAGCCTGGATGCGTTGCCCTGGCTGCGTTCGCGGCTCGCGCCGCTGCGCGTATCGGAACTCCGCGATACCGCCAAGCCGAGATCCGACCAGTGCGAAGATGCCGCAATGTGGTGCGAATTGGGTATCGGCTCGGTGCTGATGATCGGCTACTACATCGAGGGGCGTGCCGCGGGTGTTTTGGGAATTGCAGGCGCAAGGCCGCGCGAGAACTGGGAAGTGCAGCTGCATCTTCTCATGAAGCTCATCGGCAGCAGTCTCTCGACGGGACTCGAGCGCATCGAGATTCAACGTCAGCTGAGCGATTTGGAAGAGCGAAATGAACTCGCCCTGTACAGCGCCAACGATGGGCTCTGGGACTTCGATACGCTCAACAATCGGGTGTACCTGTCGCCGCGCTGGAAGGCCATGTTGGGCTACGATGAAGCCGACGTGGGACAGGCGCCGGATTGGCGAACGCTGGTGCACTCCGACGACATGTCGCGCGTACAGGCCGCCATTCGCGATCATGTGGCGGGCAAAACGCCGATTTTCGAAAGTCTGCATCGGATGCGCCACGCCACCGGCGAGTGGCGCTGGGTCATCAGCCGCGCCAAGGCTCGCGTCGACGAGAAAGGACGGTTATTGAGGCTCGTCGGCGTCGAACTCGATATCACCGAACGCAAGCTGTATGAGGAAGCGCTGTTTCGCGAGAAAGAGAGCGCGCAAATCACGCTTCAGAGCATCGGCGACGGCGTCATTACCACCGATGCCAAGGGTGTGATCGACTACTTGAATCCGGTCGCCGAGGCGCTCACGGGATGGCGTCTCGAGGATAGCCAGGGGCGCGCCATCGAAGAGATCTTTCGCGCGTTCCACGAGGAAACCTGCGAACCGCTGGAAAATCCTCTTGCCGTCGCGATCCGCCGCACGCGTTCGATCAAGTCGGTTCGGCCGATGTTGCTCATTCGCCGCGACGGCAATGAGATCTACGTCGAAAGCACGGCATCGCCGATTCGCGACGGCAGCGGCGCGGTTTCAGGCGGCGTGCTGGTATTCCATGACGTGAGCGAGGCGCGGGAACTCAACCGGCGCTTGAGCTACCACGCGAGCCACGACGTGCTCACGGGGCTGGTGAATCGGCGTGAATTCGAGAACCGTATGGAGCGCGCCCTGAAGAGCGCCAAGGCCCACGAAACGTCTTATGCCCTGTGCTGCCTCGATCTGGACCAGTTCAAGATCGTCAACGACACCTGCGGCCACAGCGCCGGCGATGCGTTGCTGGGTCAGGTGGGCGCGCTGCTCAAATCCAAAGTCCGCTGGCGCGATACGTTGGCGCGGTTGGGCGGCGACGAGTTCGGGATACTGCTCGAGAGCTGTTCGTTGGACGAAGCCATGCGCACGGCCGAAACCTTGCGCGAGGCGGTCCGAAACTTCAAATTCACGTGGGAAGAGCGCACTTTCCGGCTGGGCGCCAGCATCGGCGTCGTGCCGCTTGCCGCCGAGAACGCCGACGTGGCCTCCGTGCTCTCCGCCGCCGACAGTGCCTGCCAGGCGGCAAAAGAGGCCGGCCGCAATCGGGTCCACAGCTTCGAAGAGAATGACATCGACTTGATGCGCCGCCGGCGCGAGATGCAGTGGGCCGCGCGCATCAACAATGCGCTGGAGGAAGGCCGTTTCGAACTGTTTCGGCAAACCATCCTGCCGCTGCAGAAAGCCGAGCATGGGGCGCATTACGAGCTGTTGCTGCGCATGCGCGACGAGCAGGGAAAAATCGTGGCGCCGGATAATTTCATCACGGCGGCCGAACGCTACGGCATCACTCCGCAGATCGATCGTTGGGTCATCGAAAACGCCTTTCGCTGGCTGGTATCCGAGGCCGACGAGCGCGAGAAGCTTGCCATGTGCTCGATCAACCTCTCCGGCCAAAGCCTGGGTGACGACAAGTTCCTGCCCTACGTGATCGACCAATTCCACCGCAGCGGCTTGGATGCCACCAAGATCTGCTTCGAAATCACCGAGACGGCCGCCATCGCCAGTTTCTCTCAGGCCAACCGATTCATTCAGGCGCTGAAGGAATTGGGCTGCAAGTTCGCGCTCGACGACTTTGGTACGGGTTTATCCTCGTTCGGTTATTTGAAGCACTTCCCGGTCGATTTCTTGAAGATCGACGGCAGCTTCGTGAAAGAAATTCTGCACGACCCCATCGACCGCGAAATGGTGCGTTCCATCAATGAGATCGGCCATCTGACCGGTAAGCAAACCATTGCGGAATTTGCCGAGAATCTGGAAATCATCAACATGCTCCGCGGTCTCGGCGTCGACTACGCGCAAGGCTATGGCGTCTCGCAACCGCAGCGCGTGCTCAAAGCGGCGAACATCGCCTGATCGGCGCGCAGATCCGCGCAGCGGACAGAGGGCGTTTCCGCGGGAACGGTGGTACGCAAACGGTCGCTCGGCCAATCAATCGGCGGGCCCGTCACCCCATTCGAAGCGCATGGACAGATCCACCGCATGCACATGCTTGGTGATGCTGCCCACCGAGATATAGTCGACCCCCGTCAGCGCGATGTCGCGAATCGTCTCCTTTGTGACGCTGCCCGATGCTTCGAGTTTCAATGGACGCGTTGAGCGGCGGTTCACGGTCACCGCCTCGCGCATCCCCTGCAGCGAGAATTCGTCGAGCATGGCAATGTCCGCGCCTGCTGCGATGGCCTGCCGCAGTTCGTCCAAGTCTTCCACCTCGACTTCCACAGGGACGTGGGCGCCCGAGACCCTGGCGCTCGCCACCGCTTGCGCAATCGAGCCCGCAGCCATGATGTGATTTTCCTTGATGAGAATCATGTCGTAGAGGCCGATGCGGTGGTTCTGGCCGCCGCCCACGCGCACGGCATACTTTTGAGCTGATCGCAGCCCCGGTAGGGTCTTACGCGTGTCCAGCACCTTGCACCCGGTGTCCTCGATCAACGCGGCGTAGGCATGCGCTGCGGTCGCGGTGGCCGACAGCAACTGCAAAAAATTGAGAGCGGTCCGCTCCGCCGTCAGCAGCGCGCGTGCCGGGCCTTCGACCGTGAACAGCAACTGGTCGGCGGCCACCGAATCGCCGTCGACCACCCTCCAGTCAACACGGACGGCGGGATCGACGCGGCTGAAACTCGCGTCGACATAAGGGCTGCCGCACACGATGGCTGCCTCGCGAGTGATGACCGAGGCCCGGCCGAGCCGGTCGGCCGGAATCAGGGCCGCGGTCAGGTCGCCGCTGCCGATGTCCTCGGCCAGCGCCCGTTCGACCTGAGCGGGCAAGTCGCTGGGTACGGGAATCGGCGGATTCGCTTTCGCTTTCAACATAAGTTAAAGACCCTCGGAAGCCCGCCGCTTCGGGCGTAGATGCCGCAGGAGGGCCTGAAAGAATGCCGCCGGAGGGGCTGGAAGAATAGGGGGCCAGCCCCAACAATGCAACGATGCCCGAGGCAGCACCGGCTTCGCCCTGTATCAATATTTGCTCCCTGGACGCGCACGGGACCTGTTTGGGCTGTTATCGTACAATCGATGAAATAGCTCGCTGGGGAGACATGAATCCCGGCGAGAAGCGGGCAGTGCTGCAATTGACGGTGGAGCGCTGCCAGCAGGCCGGGTCGCACGCCGCCTCGCGGAATGCCGCCGGGCCGCTGGCCGCCTGCGGTACGCCGTCCGGCCTCGAAGGCGAGCGCTGCGTAGATTGAAGTGACAATTTTGGAGAATATCGACCATGAATGCTATCGAACGAATCAAGAGCCAGCTGTCGGCCGCGCCTGTGGTGCTGTACATGAAGGGCACGCCCGATTTCCCTCAATGCGGCTTCTCGGCGCAAACCGTGGGCGCACTGCGTGCAAGCAAGGCGAAATTCGAGCACGTCAATATATTCGAGGATCCCGAGGTCCGTGAGGCGCTCAAGACCTATTCCAACTGGCCGACCTTTCCGCAGTTGTATGTGAACGGCGAGCTGGTCGGCGGCTGCGACATCGTGGTCGAGATGTACAAGAGCGGGGAATTGAAGCAGCTGTTGGCTGAAGCCGGCGCGGTAGCCGCCTAAGGCCAAGCGCTCACGGCGTCCGGCCAGCGCTCATGGGGCGCGCCCGGCGGCAAGCACGGTACGCGGCGCCCGGCGCCAGCGCTCACGCGGTGTCCGGCGCAAGCACGGCATGCGGCGGACG
>Ga0137412_10003267_pt1 | contig 12938 bp, 10 predicted proteins | sample CZODoug2_1_16fun_FD_122160 | JGI IMG/M metagenome (GOLD analysis project Ga0137412, IMG submission 122160) | Vadose zone soil fungal communities from Angelo Coast Range Reserve, California, USA - CZODoug2_1_16fungal (Hybrid Assembly) | ecosystem: Environmental > Terrestrial > Soil > Vadose zone... | reverse complement strand
AAGAATCCCTTCACGCCTTCGAAATCATTTTCCGGATCGCCTTCCAGAATCAGCCGCCGCTGTTCCGCCGTCAGTTGCCGCCACGCCACGTTCGTCGGCACGCCGCGGCCCTTGGCCCATTTCTTCGCTTCCTGCAGCAGCACCCGGTACTTTGGCTTGGTCCACGGTTCGATCGCCCCGTCATCGAGGGATTTGCTCGGATCCGGCACCACCAGGTTCAAATCAAAATCAATCGTGTTGCCAAATCCCTGGCACCGCGGGCACGCGCCATACGGATTGTTGAACGAAAACAGCCGCGGCTCCGGCTCCTGGTAAAGCGTGCCGTCGTTTTTGCATTCGAAGCGCTCGTTGAACGTCAATCGTTCGACCGCGCTACCCGCGCTGTCGGCCACAAATTCCAGGATGGCTTCGCCACCCTCGCGGTAACAAATTTCCAACGAGTCCACCAGCCGCGAGCGTGATTCCGGATTCACGGCGAGCCGATCCACCAGCACCCACACGGGTTTCGTGAAATTCACGTCCAGCAAAGTTTCCGGCGAAGAAAATTCATGCACGCGGCCATCCTGATACAGCCGGTTGAAACCCCGCTTCTGCAACTCGGCCAGGATTAGCCTCAGCGCTTCTTGCGTCAGGGGCGCCGGCTTCTTTCGCGACGTCCGCTTCCCTGCGCCACTCGGTTCTGCGGTCGGCATTCGCAACAGATACAATACATAGAACCGCCGCCCAGGCTGCAACGCCAGCACGCGGTTGGCAATCTCGTCCGGCGAATCGCGGCGCACTTCGCTGCCACACTTGATACAAAAAGTCTGCCCGCAGCGCGCGAAAAGCAGGCGCAAATAATCGTAAATTTCCGTGGAAGTTGCCACCGTCGAGCGCGGATTCCGCGTCGAGTTCTTCTGCCGAATCGCCACCGCCGGCGCGATGCCAGAAATCTCGTCCACATCCGGTTTTTCCATGCGCTCCAGAAACTGCCGCGCGTACGCCGAAAGCGACTCCACATAGCGCCGCTGCCCTTCCGCATACACCGTGTCAAACGCCAGCGAAGATTTTCCAGATCCGCTCACACCCGTAACCACCGTCAGCGCGTTGTGTGGAATATCAACGCTCACGTTCTTAAGGTTGTGCACACGCGCCCCGCGGATGCGCAAAACCTCCTGCTGCTCGAGGATGGGGGGTATGGTTTCTTTCGTGGCCAAAGGCAAGCCTAGACAGCGCGCTTTCCGCACCCTGCCTAAACTTCAAAGTATACGACTCCGGTAGGACCCGAGCAAATCGGGCTTAAAGGCAAAAACCGCGGTGGCTTACTGCTGCTGCAACCTGATGCTCCCGATTCCCCCGTTGACCGAGAGATGAATGGTGGTAGGCGATTTGCCATACGCCTGATTCACATACTGTCCGTCTTCTTCTTTCAGGCCATGAGTGTCAATCGACCCCAGCCCGCCGTGCACAATCGCCACCACGCCCACATCTCTGGGCAAACGAATTGTCGCTTCGCCCACGCCGCCTTGTATCTCCGCCTCCAGATCCTTCGCGCGCTCGCCGGTCAGATCCACGTCCGCCTGCCCCGCGCCTATGTTCAACTCCAATCGTGTCAGATCCACCTTCGCGAAGCGAAGAACACCGCGGCCTGCTCCAATATCAATCTCCAGATCGAGCGGAATCGAATCGTTCACCTTCAAATTCCAGGTGTTGTCGGAATTGGTCACCAGCGTCCCGCCGCCCTCTTGCTCAATACTCAACTCTCCGGCACCGTTGTGAACGGAATATTCAATCTTCGGTGCGCCCCACGAGCTGCCAAAGGAAAAATCAGCGTTCAACAGCGATTCCGCGCCGCCGCTCATCGCCAAATCTCCCGCGGGCATCTTCACCGACATGCGCACGGACTTGGCATCTTTCTTGTCAACTGATTCCACCCTGTGCGACTTCATCGAGGAATGGCTCGGCCACTCGCGCGAGGCATACGTGTGCCCTCGCCAGATCAACGCGAGGAGCACCAGCAAAAAGACAACGGTTCCCAGTATGGTCCCGACAGGAAACGCGGCAGGCGACTCTGGATTTCGCAACCGCTGCGAGCGGTCCCAGAACATTCCCGCGCCCGCAAAAATCAGAATCAGCGGCCAATACTTTCCCACAACCGGCCACGGATCAAAATTGGGCAACTCGCGCGAAAGCAGGACCAACCCGCCAAACGCAATAAGCAGCACTGGAAACACAATCGAACTGCTCCTGACGCCGCGATCCTGTGCCATCTCCGACCTCTCTACTGATAATTACGCAAATCCCGCCAAAATGTTCCTGCAATCAGGGCTGCCTGGCCTGCCGGCATCGTATGTCTCCACCGCCGGAACGTCAATTCACAACTTCCCAAATCCCTATGCTAGAGTTCGCTGAAGCACTCAAGGAACATCAATTATGGGCAAGTTCGACCGCATCATCTGGATCGTTCTCGACAGCGTAGGCATCGGCCCGCTGCCCGACGCCGCCGACTATGGCGACACCGGCCGCACCACGCTCGGCCACATCGCCGAATACCGCGCCCTGCGAATTCCCACGCTCGTAGAACTCGGCCTCGCCAACATTGCCCCGCTCAAGAATCTTTCGTCCGCTGCCGTTCCCAGAGCCTCCTACGGCAAAGGCGCAACGCACTCCCCCGGCAAAGACACCACCACGGGACACTGGGAAATGGCCGGCGTCTGGCTCGATCAGGCCTTTCCCGTTTACCATCACGGTTTCCCGCCGGAGATTATCGAGCCGTTCGAAAAACAGATCGGACGTAAAACGCTCGGCAACAAACCTGCTTCCGGCACCGAAATCCTGAAAGAGCTCGGCGAAGAACACGTCCGCACCGGCAAGCCCATCGTCTACACCTCCGGCGACAGTGTTTTTCAGATTGCCGCGCACGAAAGTGTAATTCCCGTCCCCGAGCTCTACCGCATGTGCGAAATCGCCAGAAAACTTCTCGACGGCAAGCATCGCGTCGGCCGAGTAATTGCCCGGCCCTTTGAAGGCACCGCCGGCCATTTCACCCGCACGTCCAGACGCCACGACTACGCCGTCGATCCTCCCAAACCAATGCTCATGGACGTCCTCGCCGAAAAGAAAATCCCCGTCTTCGGCATCGGAAAAATCCACGACATCTACAACGGCCGCGGCGTAGACGACTACGCCACAACCAAATCCAACACCGATGGCATGGAAAAATTAACCGCGGCACTTCAGCAAAGACCCAGCGGCCTGATCTTCTGCAACCTCGTCGATTTCGACATGCTCTACGGCCACCGCAAGGATCTGGAAGGTTTCGCCCGCTCTCTCGAAGAGTTCGACGCGCAACTAGCGCCTTACCTGAAGTTACTAGGCGAAAGAGATCTGCTGCTCATCACCGCCGACCACGGCTGCGACCCCGACCCTCGCTGGGAAACCACCGATCATTCCCGCGAATACGTTCCTATCTTGGCCTACACGCCCGCGCAAAAATCCGGCGCAAATCTCGGCACACGGGCCACCCTCGCCGACATGGGCCAAACCATCGCCCAAAATTTCGGCACAACTATTCCCCACGGCACAAGCTTTCTGCCGGCGTTGTCGTAGAAATGTCTTGGATTATTACTTCCCGGAAACTCCGCTACTGGCCGTAGGCGCGTAATAGCCATTCCTCGTCCGCGCCACCAATTTCCCTCTTCCACGCGGAGGAATCACGTCCACATGCACCGTCCGGAACGTCCCGTCCTTCGCTCCATTCGACGGATAATACGCCAGCGTGTACTGGTGCCGGATATCGTGCGCCACCTGCTCGCAGATCGCGTGCACGTCGTCCACGTTCTCCGGGAAAAACGCCAAGCCGCCCGAAGCTTGTGCAATTTCCGCCAACGCTTTCTTCGCGTTCTTCGCGCTGCGTTTGTTCTCCTGGCCAAGCAAACCAATCGTGTAAATCACCGTGGACGTTTTCTGAATCTCGCGCAGCGTCTTCTCCAGCGAGTTCCGGCTGGTGTTGTCTTCCCCGTCCGTCACGATCAGCAGAACCTTCTTCTCTTTCACGCCCTTCTTCAGGTGATCCAGCGACCCGATGATGGCATCGTAAAGGGCCGTGCTGCCCCGCGAGTCAATCCGCTCCAGCGCTTCCTTCAGCTCCGGAATGCTGCTTGAGAAATCCTTGTCCAGGTCCAGGTAAAAATCGTCGTTGAAATTCACCACGAACGCTTCGTCCTGCGGGTTGCTGTTCTGCACCAGCGTCAGCGCGGCTTCATTCACCCGGGGCCGCTTGTCGCGCATGCTGCCGCTGTTGTCAATCACCAGTCCCATGCTGACGGGAATATCTTCGCGCTTAAAAATGGAAAGCTTCTGCTCCACTTTATCTTCGTACACGCGGAAATTATCCTGGCTCAGCCCCTCCACAAACTTTCCGCGGTCGTCGTTCACCGTCGTGTGCAGCACCACCAGGTTGACGTCCACCCGGATGCGCCCCCCGGACGGCGAAGTACCGCTTTCCTGCCCCGGCGGCGGAGGGGGCGGAGGAGTAGCAACGGGAATTTGCGCGAATGAGCCGCTCGCCGCGAAGAGGGCGGCAAACAGCAAACCAGCGATTTTCAGCCCGATATGCCTGAGACTCTTGCTGGCTTCAGTGTGCCGGTGCGTAGTATCCGGTCTTTGAATAAGTAGAGAGGGGTGGGAGTCCCTTGGGTGCGCGCAGCTTGATCTTGATCTTTCGCCATCGCGCGTCGTGAACGTGATTGCTTGGTTTGTATCCCAACACATATTGGTTGCGCAGCTCCATGCCGATTTTCGACGCAATGTCCGGCAGTTCATTTAGATGCTCGACAGCGAAAACGCGGCCACCGGTTAATTCTGTCACTTCGGCGAGCAGCGTTGGGCCATTCAGCTCTTCCGGAGTGCGATTCCGATAACCAAGCGGGTCGTAGATGCCGATGGCATAGAGCTGGGTATCCGCTTCCTTGACCAGCCGCTTGATGTCGTTCTCGTTGTACCTGCTATGATTATCTCCTCCATCGGAAAGAATCAGCAAGGCACGTTTGGCGTTATGTGCACCCCTCATCTGGCTCAGGCCCAGATAAATGGCGTCCAGCAGCGCCGTGCGCCCCTTCGGCGCGGTCACCATCATGCGGCTTTGCAGGTCTTCCACGCTGTTGGTGAACGCACTCGTCAGTTCCGCCCGTTCGTTGAAAGTAACCAGGAAAAATTCATCCAGCGGATTCGCGGTCTTGAAAAAATCCAGCGCGGCCTCCCGCGCTTTGTCAATTTTGTTGGACATGCTGCCGCTGAAATCGAAAATCACGCCGATGGAAATGGGCACGTCTTCCGAGGAAAACGTCACGATCTCCTGCTCCACGTTATCCTCATACACCCGGAAGTTATCCTGCTCCAGGCCGGTGACCAGGCGGTTGAACGGATCCGTCACCGTCACGTTGACCAGCGCAAGATCCACGTCCGTCCGAATCACTTTTCCCGGATGAATGGGAATCGCGGGCGTGTTGTGGGATAAATCGGTCAGCTTGGAACGGGCAGGCGGCGGGACTGGGTTATTTGAAGTGGACGGCTCCTGGGCTCGGAGCAAAGTCAGGCTAGCTGCCACACAAAGGCAAGCGCACAGCCGGGCGGCAGCCAGTACGGACACTACGCGAATCCTACACCAATCGCGTTTCACGGCTCCCCCATCCACCCGGTTCCCCAGGATGGCCGCGCGGATAACTCATCATAAACAGCCACTCCACGGAAGGCAATAGCCTACACTCGCCACTCAAAGCTTGACCTCATCCATTACCCGTACCACTAGCAGGGTGACATCGTCCTTTTGTGGATGACCTTTAGAAAAGTCCGAAACTTCGCCGAGGACGCGCCGGATGATTTCTTTCGGGGTGCGATCTTGACAGGATCGCAAAAGCTTTTCCAGTCGTTCTTGTCCCAAAAATTCGCCCTGGAGATTCTCCGCCTCGGTAATTCCATCCGTATACGCGATCAGCACATCGTCAATTTCGAGGCGAACCGCTGCGGAGGTATATTCAGCATGCTCCAAAGCACCCACCGGCGTGCCTTCCGTTTCCAGTGGAATTACCTCGCATCCTCCATTCCTCCAGCGGAGCACCATCGGCGGGTTGTGCCCCGCATTCACATATCTCAGAACGCGGGTAGCGGGCTGGTACTCTCCGTAGAAGAGCGACGCGAAGAAATGTCCCGGAGACGACTCGTAAACCAGCCGGTTAACTTCGCTTACCAGAATTGAAATGTCCAAGTGAGGATGCAGAGCTTGCGCCTTCAACGATGCCTGGAGGCTGGCCATAAGTAACGCTGCCCCGATTCCCTTGCCGGAGACGTCGCCAATTGCGATTCCCCATCGCCCTCCTTGCAGGGGGAAAAAATCATAGTAGTCTCCGCCAATACTCTGAGCCGGCTGATAGGATGTTTCGCACGTTAGTCCCGGAATCGAAAGACTCTCTTGGGGGAAAAAGGCCTGTTGCACGTCCTTCGCGAGCTCCAGATCCTTGCGCAGGGCCCTATGAACACCAGAATCGGATTTCTTAAGAAGCTCCAGGACCGTTTCTACATGATTGCGTAAAAGCATTCCTGCTTCCCTCCCTTGTCCTCTTCCAAGGGCGTGAATGATCGGTTGGTGAGATTCAACTATTTCCTGAAGATTCCCTGTGACCTTTCCGGCCGAACCCCGAATTCGCAAATCAACAGCTAAGGTGTCCCACACACGGAGTAAGACCTCGTTTTGTGAGGCTTGCACGATGATTCGATGGAATTTTACGTCGTGTTCCGCGAAGGAATCGAGATCGAGGTCACGAACTGCGGCGCGCATGGCGTTCAATTCCCGTTGCAATTCGGCGATATTGCCTTTCAGTGCCGGGGCGGCGGCGCGTCCCCCCAGCTCTTCCAAAGCGGCCCGTATCTCATAAGCTTCGTGCATCTCTTTCGGATTCGGCGAATGTACGGTTGCCGTAAGCTTTCCCGAAAGCGTAACCATTCCGAGCGTTTGAAACTCAGCGAACACCTTCAAGACGGAATCCACATCCATTTGGTATTCCGCCGCAATTTCCGACAAGAGTACTAGACTGCCGGGGCGATAGCGTCCGCTGAATAATTCCTTGGCCAGGCGAGCCCGTGCCAATTTGTTGGGGTGTCGGCTGCGGTTGCTCCCGGTAGTCGGGTACTTCTTACCTTCGTCCAACAACCCCATTCGCTTGCTCCTCACGTTATGTTTTGGGCCGGGCTGGGTAAGCCGGTCCAAAAAACTGCTTCTTTTATCGAACATGTTAAAACTCTCTCCTGGAATGCATCTGTGTGGGACCCCAACCAAACTGAATCTCCAAGTTTCTGAGTCAGCTTGGTTTCTGGCTGAAGACCGTTAACGAGTCCACCGCCGCGGGCATCAGACTATGCGGCAAGAGAGATTTAGGTGTGTCGTTGGCGTTGAATTCTTATGACTTGCGGGCACTTCCTGTTTGGGATGGATCGAACATCACAGGTAACCTGTTACACAGACGTAACACAATCGCTGTAGCGCTACGCTAGAATATAGATATCATTGCGCTTATTTGGATGCCCCTTGGCTCTGACGCGATGCGAACCTAATACATGAAGTCATTCCTCTCATTCCAACTTGACCCGGAAAACCATGTCCTTTGGCGCGGGGGAGCTCGGCTTCAAATTACCCCAAAGGCCTTCGATGTCCTCTGTCACCTAGTTGACCATGCCGGCTCACTCGTTACCCAGGACGAGCTTCTTGAGGCCCTTTGGCCGGAAACCTATGTAAACCCTGAAGTCGTAAGAAAATACATATTGGAGATCCGCCGGGTACTGGGCGACCAGCCGGAGGAGCCTGTTTTCATAGAAACCGTAACGAAACGCGGATACCGGTTCATAGCTCACGTCGCCGCGCAGGGTCCCGCCCAACTCCCAGTCCAACCCGCTCTGGACGGAACACCAGAGCTGCTTGGTCCACAAGCGACTCTGCTCAAACATGAAAATTCCTACAACAGAGCCACATTGCGCAAGCTCGCGATTCCAGCTGTCATGGTAATAGTCGTGGCAATAGCGATAGTGGGGTACTACTGGCGCGTGCGAACAAGGCTAAAGGCTCCCTCCCCAAGTAATACCTCCATCGCTGTTCTGCCCTTTGTCGATTTAAGCCCAGGCAAAGATCAGGAATATTTTTCAGATGGACTCACGGAAGAGATGATCACCAATCTGGCCAAAATACCCGGCCTTAAAGTCGTCGCGCGCTCCTCGTCCTTTCAGTTCAAGGGGAAGAACGAAGACCTTCGTGGTGTTGGGCAGAAGCTCGGAGTAGCAACAGTGCTGGAAGGAAGCGTCCGCAAAGATGGGAATCGAGTACGGATTACCGCAGAACTCATCAAGGCTGACGACGGATTCCAGCTCTGGTCAGAGACGTATGACCGCGATATCAGTCATATCTTCGCAGCACAGGACGAAATAGCTCGGGCTGTGAGTGGTGCTTTGCAGTTGAGATTGTTGAGCGGCAGCAACCCGGGCCCTCCGGGAGGTTCGCCCACAACGAATTCCCAAGCCTACGAAGCCTACCTGCAGGGGCAGTACTTCATCGCCCGCGGGCAAGACAAAGAGGATCTCGAGAAAGCACTCTCCTATGCGGACCAAGCAATCAAGCTGGATGACAGCTATGCCCCAGCTTGGGCGCAACGGGCGCAAGTGCTGCAGACCCTGGCCAGCGTCGCTCTGATCGAGAACGCCGATGGGTTCCGCCGTGCGCGGGAAAGTGCAGAGAAGGCGATTGCGCTTGACCCCAATTTGGCGACAGGCTATTTGGCGCTGGGGTTGGTGCAGATCAATCATGACTGGGATTGGGAGGGTGCGGATGAATCCTTGAAGAAGGCCTCGGTGTTGGAGCCGGGTAGCGCCACCGCTTTAGGTAATCGAGCCTACTTAGCCAGGGACCTCGGGCAATTGGAAAAGGCGATTGAGCTACGCAGGGAGGCCATTGCCCTCGACCCGTTGAGAGCCAATTTTCATTTGGCGTTCGGCTACGAACTCTTCCTCTTGGGCCGATTCGACGAAGCAAAGGCTGCGCTACAAAGGGCTCAGGAATTGAATCCGCAGCTTTCCTCCCTGCACCTCACTCGCGGCACGATTCTCCTCTTGGAGGGACACCAACTTGAGTCTCTGGCGGAGATGGAGAAGGAAACCGGAGAATGGGAGAAATTGTCGGGAGAATCCATGGCCTACTATGCGCTTCAGCGCCGAGAGGACTCGGACCACGCCCTGAATAAACTTATCGCCACCCATCAAAACGACTGCGCGTATCAAATCGCCGAGGTGTACGCCTATCGCAAAGAAACCGAGAAGGCGTTCAAGTGGCTGGACCGCGCTTTTCAACAACGAGATCCCGGCGTCCCCGATTTTAAGTCCAATCCGCTGATGAAAAGCCTACGCCAGGACCCACGTTTTGCTGAACTTCTGAAAAAGATGCGGTTGCCCGATTAACGAATTCCGTTCCGCGGACTATACGGCCTGACCGGTGGCTCACGCCATCAAGATGAGTGTGTTAGCATCGCCAACGGGCTTTAATTTCTAAGGAAGTTGCGATGAGTGTCGACGAACCAAGAATCGTAGTGGTCATTCCCGCGCGTTACGCTTCCACGCGCCTGCCTGGCAAGCCGCTGGTCTCGATCGCCGGAAAGCCCATGGTCCAGCGCGTGTACGAGCGCGCAAAACAAGCCCAAACGGTGCACCACGTCGTCGTAGCCACCGACGACCAACGCATCATCGATGCCGTTCGCGCTTTCGGCGGCGAAGCCCGTATGACCCGCGCCGATCACCGCACCGGCACCGAGCGCATTGCCGAAGTGGCCGCGCACGAGGAGGGCGACGTCTTCGTCAACGTACAGGGCGATGAGCCGCTCGTCGATCCAGTTGCGATCGATGCCGCGGTCGCCTCGCTGCTCGAAGAGCCTGCCGCCCCGATTGCCACCGTAGCCACGCCCATCCGCCACGCGGGCGACATCATGGATCCCAATGTTGTGAAGACGGTTCTCGACTTCGAAGGCAACGGCCTGTATTTTTCACGCGCGCCGATCCCCTGGATCCGCGACACCCAGCAGAAAATCCACGTGAAATATTGGAAGCACCTCGGACTCTACGTTTTCCAGCGCGATGCCCTGCTCGAATACCCAACGCTGCCCCAGGGCGAACTCGAAAGAATCGAACAGCTCGAGCAACTCCGCTGGCTCGAAAACGGCTGGAAAATCCGCGTAGCCGAAGTCCAACACGACGCCGTAAGTGTGGACGTCCCCGAAGACGTCGCCCGCGTAGAAAAACTCCTCCACGAACAAAAACTCTAATCCCAAAATGTAGGGGCGGACTGCCTACCGCAGGCTGGCTTTACGCCGTCCCTCTCCGGTGGTCTCTGTGTGCTCTGTGCGCTTGCCTCCGCGCACTCTGTGTTAAATCTTTTCTCTTTTCTCTTTTCTCTTTCCCATTTTCAATTTCATTTTCGTCCCCTACTGCGTCTGCGGCGCTGCCACCCCTACCGTCGTCCGGTTTCCATCCGAACAAACCATCATCACCGTACCGTTATCGGCAAAGTAAGCCACGAAATTCACGGTAAACGCTGACGGCCCTCCGATCACAATCTTGTACGTATTGTCCTGCGTCCCATCCCCGGCAATGGTCAACGTTCCGGAGATCCCCGCGTTCAGCGTCACTCCGTTCGTATTAATCGCGTTCAATCCCAACTGCGCATAGTCCACCACGCCCGCGATGTTACTGGTCGCCGCGCTGGTTTGCACATACTGCCCGACATAGTTCTCATCGAACGGCGCCGGTTGCACAAGTTCCACGCCGTTCCAGCTGAAACTATAATTCCCCCCCACGCTGGCCGTGGTGAAGGACGCCGCCGATTGCGACGCCATCGTTCCGTCCGCCACAACCCCCGCGCTCACGTCCTGGATCACCGCCCGCGTCGGAGAATAAAGGTAAAACACATACGTCACCGTCCCAATCGAAGAGTTGCGAAACGTGAACGTCCCCCGCCCGCTTCCCGCGTTGGTCGTATCAATCGTATAACTCGCGTTGGAAATCCCCGAGCCAGGCGTCAATTGCGTGTTATTTCCGTCGTTGTTTTCGTGCAGCGATACCGTGCCAATCCCTCCCGCTCCATCTGCGGTGAATCGCCCAACGCGCGCAACCGGACCGAAGTTGCCTGCCGACTCCGATCCTCCGGCCAGAAACGCGAAACTCCCGTTAAACCCGGAATTTTGCGTCGGAATGGCGCCGGTCTGCAGAGTCGCAGAACCCGACGTTCCCCCAAGCTGATCCTCTTCCAGCAATTCCACACGGGTGGCGTCCACAATGTAAAACGCAAACGTTCGCCCATCCAACGTCATCGTTCCCCGGCCAAAATTGGTGCCGTTTCCGTTTGCATCCATTTGATAGCTGCTCGCCGTCAGCGCTACCGCGCCCGTAGGCGCAAACGCTCCATCGTTCACGTCAATCGTGCCTCCGGTGACATTCCCGTTTCCATCCGCGCCAAACTGCCCGACCAGCGAAATCTGCGAAGGAGTTGTGCCAGCAAAGGAAAGCCCCGAGAAATCAAACACGTATTTTCCATTGATCGCGGTCGCCGAAAACTGTAAGGGCGTCTGCAGTTCCAGGCTGCCGCTCGTCGAAGCCAAGCCATCGGTCTGCACCAGATACCCCTGGCTATTCGACAGCAGGGACGCGCTGAGTTGTAAGCTCCCTCCGCCCGTCACGTTCAAAACGATCAGTCCCCGTCCGTTCGCCTGAATTTGGTAAGTCCCGTTCGAAAATGTCACCAGCGATGCAGCTGAGCCGCTTCCGAGATCCAGCACATCCTCCAGCCCGGTTGTAATATGTCCTTGCCCGTCCGCCGCAAAGCTCCCGACTCGCGCGACGAACGCCCCGGTATTCAGGTCCACGCCGCTCATCGAAAATGCATACTGCCCGTTAAGGCTGGCATTCGAGAAATTCCCTGTTGGCGGTGGTGGCGTAATATTCGTTCCACTGCCGCCGCAAGCGGCCATATAGCCGGCCAGCGCAATCGTCACCGCGCGCAAAATCCATCTCATGCCACACCCCGGTGAGTTGCAGCGGACTGTGTGTCTCGCGGTGCCACATAAGGAATCGGGAATCCACGTGCCGAGCGCACTGCAAGCGCCTGCGTTCCCTTCTGCACGATTCGCGCCACAAACAGGTTGGCGTTGCCAGCGCTTAGTGTTTCTCCAACAATCCTTAGCGTATCCCCTGTCGCAATGGAGAAATGGTTCGCCGCCAGCAGCCGCGCGTCACCAAGATGTGCTTCAATCACTCCAGAACTCGTTTGCACCGTCACCCGCGCGCCGAATGGCGATGTCTTCGAATTCGCGGCATACGCCACAACCGTCCCGACGACGTCGCTCTCCCGCTTCACGTCATACTCGCCCGCCCGCGTTGCAGGCGCCGCCGGCGGTTGCTGCCCGAACGCCCCGGCGCATAACGCAATCGCCACTGCGCCGACCATCGAAAGCTTCCTGCTGCTCATGTCCGCCTCTTCCCCAGGAAATTTGTTCCCCACTCAACAAACCTTACCCCACTTTTCCCGATTTACGAACCCAACCCTCCCGCAAAAGTCGCGCTCCAAGAAAATTTTCCGATTCTTTCCAGCAAAGACTTCTCATTGACACAAATCCTTCCTCCGGACATAATTATATGTACGTCAATCCTGTGGAGGTTCGACAAGCTCAATTCTGCTCCGTGCGGAGGCGAGCGACCCGGATGGCGCCAAAATATATCTTTGTAACCGGCGGTGTTGTTTCTTCTCTCGGTAAGGGCGTAGCGGCATCTTCAATCGGTTGTCTCCTCGAAAGTCGCGGTTTCAAAATCACCATCCAGAAATGTGACCCGTACCTGAACGTGGATCCCGGCACCATGAGCCCGTATCAGCACGGCGA
>Ga0137412_10003265_pt1 | contig 12940 bp, 12 predicted proteins | sample CZODoug2_1_16fun_FD_122160 | JGI IMG/M metagenome (GOLD analysis project Ga0137412, IMG submission 122160) | Vadose zone soil fungal communities from Angelo Coast Range Reserve, California, USA - CZODoug2_1_16fungal (Hybrid Assembly) | ecosystem: Environmental > Terrestrial > Soil > Vadose zone... | reverse complement strand
GCCAGCAGGAACCACAGCGGGTTTTCGAAGTTGCGGCGCAATTCCGACGAACCAGAATCTCCCGGAAATGCTCCTAGCTTGTAGCCAAGGTAGTGCTTGGCTTGTTCCGGATTGAAAGTGGGTGGCAGCGTGGCCTCGAAAATTCCGGGCGATATGGCCCGCAGTTGAGCTGCCGCGCGGTCCAGTGTCCAGCTGGGCTTCAGCCGGCCCATGGCCGTAAGCCACCAACCAGTAGCTTGGCGAAGCTGGCTATCTTCGCCCACGATGATCGGTTCGGCACAAAGCGGCACCGCAATATCAAAGTAGCGGCCGACCTCCACGCCGTAAAAGTCGGGTGGCGTGACGCCGATAATCTCAAAAGGATGCCGGCTGATAGTCAGCGTTCGGCCAATCACCGAATTCTCTCCGGCGTATTGATGCTTCCAAAACGAATGGCTGATGACCGCGCCGGTAGAATTGCAATTCGGACGATCGTCTGCAGGGGTCAATAAGCGCCCGAGTGCCGGCTCAACGCCCAGCGTCTCAAAAAACTCACCGCTTACCCAGAGCCCTTGCACATTATGGACTTCGCCGCCCGGTGAAATATTGAAGAGATTCGGACCCCAGGCGAAAACGCTCGAAAACGCCTGCTGCTGCACGCGAATTTTCTCCCACTGGCCATAGGTCAGCTCAGGATATCGCATGGTGAAGTTGCCGCTTGCCCCATTGCGGTGATCAATGTTGATCTTGACCATCTGCTCTGGGTTCTTCACCGGCAGAGTGCGCAGCCGCACCGCGTCCAGCAGTTGAAAGATTGCCGTATTCGCGCCGATGCCGAGCGCCAGAGACAAAATCGCCGCTGCCGCAAAAGCGGGGTTGAACCGGAGTAGACGCAAACCGAACTCCAGATCCTGCCAGAGCGTTTCGACCAGTGACTCCCAGCTCACAGCGCGGACCTGTTCCTTTACACTTTCGGCGCCGCCCATCTCGATGCGCACGGCTCGCATCGCTTCTTCGCGGCTCATCCCGCGGTGCATCTTCTCATTCACGGCAGTGTCCAGATACCCGCCCAATTCCTCATCCATCTCGCGCTCGACCTGTTCCTTGCGGAACAGTCCCCGCAAACCGCCCGCAAGATTCCGAAGAAAAGACATCGCCGGCCTCCTACGACTCCGCCTCGAGAATTCGCGCAATGGCAGCCGTTTGCCTCGCCCATTCGCTGGTCTCGCCCGTGAGTTGTTTGCGCCCGAGTGCCGTCAGCGCGTAGTACTTCGCGCGCCGTTTGTTCTCCGTGTCCCGCCATTCGCTCTTGAGCCAGCCGGCCCGCTCTAGTCTGCGAAATGCCGGAAACAGCGATCCCGGGTTCACCTGGAAGACGCCCTTGCTGATCTGCTCAATACGAATCGCTATCCCGTAGCCATGCATCGCTTCCAGTTGCAATGTTTTCAGGATCAGCATGTCCAGCGTGCCCTGGACCAGGCCGCTCGGTTTGTGCGCCATGAAACGCGCTCCTCTCGACTGCCAAGAGGAAGATGGCATCGTTACTCTAGATTGTCAAGTGGAGCGGATGGAAGGACGGGTGCGGCGCGATTCCGTTCGTTCCGCGGTACGATCTGCCTATGGTAAACAGAGTGAAAAGGATCGGACTGATTTCGGATACGCACGGCTTGCTGCGCAAGGAAGCGGTGGAAGCCCTGGAAGCCCTGGGCGGGTCGGAGATGGTCATTCACGCAGGGGACGTGGGGAAACCGGAGATTCTGGAGGAGCTGAGAGAGATCGCGCCGGTTGTAGCGGTGCGCGGAAATGTGGATACGGAGCCGTGGGCGCAAACGTTGCCGGAAACGGCCGTAGTGGAGACAGGCGTGGCAATGATCTACGTGTTACACGATGTGAAAGCCCTGGATTTGGATCCTGCCGCATCCGGTTTTCAGATCGTCGTCAGCGGCCATTCCCACAAACCGGGAAAGACCGAACGCGATGGCGTGCTGTACATCAATCCGGGAAGCGCCGGACCGCGGAGATTTCAGTTGCCGGTGACGGTGGCGCGGCTGAATCTAGGACGAACAACTTTCGCGGTGGAGTTCGTGTACCTCGAAGATTCCAGGTAACCCGGTTAGCACCCATGGTCACCTTTCGTTGCTCTTAATGTGGGGCGGTAACCCAAGCGAGGCCATCGACGCCCGGAGTGAGGTCGATGGGCTGCTGCATTTTCCAGGAGGGCAGGTCGAGGACTGCAATCTTGCCGGCTCCTGTCCCGCTCACATAGGCGATCTCCCCGTCCGGTCGAATCAAGATTTCCGACGATCTTTCCGGAACATCCAGCGAACGCACCACCTTCAGCGTTTGCAAATCAACGACGTGCAGACGATTTGCTGCCATGCTGACCGCGAGCAGCCAGCGCCCATCGGGAGTCGCCGCCGACGCATACGCCACATTCGGCAATTCGATCCAGTTTGTGATTTTGTTCGTGGCCGTATCGATGACCGCGATGCGGGGCGCATCCTGGTCGTGAGTGAAGACGCGGAGGCCATCTGGTGAGATGGAAATGCGCTGGACACTCTTCGCCACGGGAATGGTGGTGATGAGATTGCGCTTCGCCAGATCGAGCACGCTCACGCTCCCGGCGCTGACGTTGGCCGTGTAACCGTGGTGGCCGTCTCGCGAAAGAACCAGCATGTGGGATTGCGGTTCGCCCGTGGGAATTTCCGCGAGGACCTTGCGCGTGGATGGATCGATCACATCGACGGCCTCCGCAAGCTCGGCGGTGACGTAGAGCAGACCGTCGGGCCCGAATTCGGCGCGATGCGGACGGAGCGGTTTGCCCAGATCGATGGTGGCAGCGAGTTTGCGTTCCTGCAGATCGATGACGTCGATCGTTCTGCCGTCCGTCCCGGGCTTTCCGACGCCCGAGTTTCCGTAGATCGGGACGTAAGCGAAGCGGCTGTCTTTCGATACGATGACTTCATGGCCGTTCACCCCTACTGCAATTTTTGCGAGTTCGCGGCGATTGTCGGGATCGACCACCAGTAGGGTGTGCTCCTTCTGATTGGCCACGACCAGTAGACCGCCTGCCGGCGGCGCTGACTTTGCGCTTCGTAGCACCGCTGAAGTGACGAGCATCATGGAAACAAGAAGCAATAACAGGCGTGGGATCATGGACCACCTCAATGGAGCATCTCTCTCGTTCGCATGCACGGAAACTCAGCGGAGTATATCTTTTCCTGAAGTCAGCGGCTACGCCCGCCCTTCTTTTTCACCGGTTTTTTACTGCGAGCCTTGCGCGCCGAAGGCCTTGCGTTGGCGATCGCATCGCGGGTTTTCTTCGGAAGCCTGGCAAATACCATGTCATAAGAATTGCGCAGCAAGCGCGCGAGTTCGTCAGTCGGCAAAGCGTCCCAGGTTTCGAGCGCGACCCATTGCGCTCGCGCCAGGTAAGGCGCAGGAATGACGCTGGGCCGCTCCGTAAGTTCTGCAAAATGTTCCGGTGATGCCTTGAACGAGAGACACACTGGAGCCGGCTCCAGTGGCGTCGCGGCAAACATCTTCCCGCCGACTTTGAACAGCAGGTCGCTGCTCCACTGGATCTGTTCCGTGGCGCCCGGAAAGGAAAGGCATAGCTCGCGCAGCCAATCGACGTCCATGAGCAAGATTCTAGGACAAAGAGAGGGCTTGCCTCAATGGATGAGAAGACATCCCCAGCGAAGCCGCTGTCTGGTCATCCTTCCCAGGCGATCTCCTTCACCGGGCCGATAACAAAGATATAAGAAAGAGCAGCCAGCAGTGCAACGACCGCCATAATGACGAAGGCGACGAAGAATCGTCCGGTGTAATCGATGACGAATCCCGTCACTGCCGGCGCGGTGACGCCGGCAAGATTTCCGACGAAATTCTGCAAGCCCGTCCATCGGCCCGCCATTCTGGGCCCGGCCAGAGTTTGTGTGATCGCCCAGATATTTGATCCGCACATGCCGCCGGCCGCAAACGCTAGTAGAAGTAGAATCAAGGAGACTGTGGGACCGGTGAGGGCGCAGCCAAGGAGAAGTAGCCCGGCACTCCCCGCTCCCGCACCCGCAAAAGTTTTGCGAACGATAGTTGGCGTTGCACCTGCAGCGATCCACCGGTCGGAGATCCAGCCGAAAAGCACCGCGGCAGCCGCGTAGCACAAGTATCCCAGGCCGCCAATCTTCGCCATCGCGCCCATCGAAAAGTGGCGCTCACGCACCAGATAAAACGGCAGCCAGGTGATCTCGAAATACAGCACGTAGTTTGCGCCAAATAGCCCCCCACAGGTCCCCCACATCGATCGTTGCTTCAGGATTTCAAGAAATCCTACGTCGCTTTCCCCCATGAAGGAAACGGCCATGCTTCCTCGCGGCATCCACGCGAACCAAGGAATCAGCCAGGCCATGCTAACGACGCCAAGAACGATGAAGAAGGGGCGCCAACCGTATTGCGCCATGAGCGTGCCCCCGAAAAACGTGCCCAGGGCCGGGCCGCAGCCAACTCCGGCAGCGATGAGTGCATTTGCGAATCCACGGCCAACTTCCGGAACGTGCCCCACCAGCGTCCTCGCGTAACAGGGATAGGCGACCGATTCGCCGATCCCGAGCATAAGCCGCGCCGCGAGCAATGCCGTGAACGCGTGCAAGCCGCCGGTGACGGCCGTGGCGCCGGACCAGAGGAAAAAGCCGAAAGCCATTACCCATTTGACTTCAAAGCGATCCGCCAGCCATCCGGAAACCGGAAGGAAGAGAGAGTAGGTCCAGAAAAAGGAGGACAACAAGATGCCAAGCTGCGAGGCCGACAAGCCAAGCTCCCCCTTCAGCAAGGGCGCGGCGATGGAGAGGTTGCCGCGATCGATGTAATTGATAAAGGCGGAAAGGGCCAGTAGTGCAATCAGCCGGGTGACCGGACGTGAAAGCTTGTTGTCCTCGTTGGCGGGTGCGGTGGGCAAGTGTGAACGCCGGGAATTCTCTCCGTCCGGAGGGATTGTTGCAAACTACCTCATCCTTCTGCTTTCCTAGCACCTGTCTGGAGGGCTACCTCCAAACGGTGAGGATCGCTCCCATGACGAGGTAGCAGACGAGCTGATAACCAGTATTGATGGCGAAGAGCTTCATGCTCTGCTTTGCGAACAGTGCACCAGTCAATTGGACGGTGGCAACGAAACCGAGCCACACATGGAACCCGACCATCAAGCCGAAATGGAGGTCTTCTGCCCGAAGTCCATGGAGGATCAAGGCCAACGTGAAAGCGGAAACCAGGCTGGCAACAAAGGAGCCGCCGTAGGCCGGGCCAGCGCTCTTTTTCATTTCCTCCATCCGAGCCTTGTCGTTCGGATCATAGCCCATCTCGCGCATCCACGGTTTTGCGAAGAGCAGCGGCGAGTACCACAGGAATCCCACCACCATGGCGAATATCGCGGCTACCAGGATCGCCAGCCAATTCAATTGATGAAAGTGCATGGAGGAACTCCTTCGAACAAAGAAACAAAAGAAACAGGTGGCGGTATGCTATGACGCGTCGTGCGTGGATGCAAAGGGAAATCGAGTTGAGAAGAGCTGAACAAGCCCGCCGAGCACGGCGCCTGCCCCAGAGTTGAGAGAAAACAGTAGCCAGTTTAGTGCCTACTACCGTTTCTGACCCGCACCCGTCACGCAAACGCCGCGATGGCCGGATCGTACTTGGCGAGGAACGAGTCGATCTGCCGTTTTGGATTCGCCGTGAGTTTGGACTTTGCCAGCATCGTTGATCCGCCTCAACGATTTCCTTCCAAGCCCGCTTTCGATGGACGATGGCGCTTGCTAGTGGGCCCTGCGGAAATCCACGTAATCGCGCCCGGCGTAGAGCCGGTAGTTTCCCGCGGTGGCCGAGGCAAGCACTTGCAGCGGCACGGGTCGCTTCATTTCCGCGTCGTGCTGCGAGGCAGCCTGCAAGACGTCGTTGGCGCCCAGGTCCATCACCACAAACTTCCCTCCGGTGATGAAACCGATGCCGTAAGCGCCGGGCTTCAAGGTTTGACCGGCGATTTCGAGCGTGACTTCGCTGAGCAGATAGGCTTGGTACTTCTCTTTGATCCCCGTGGAGTAGCCGGAGCTGTCAACCATTCCTGCGAGAACGTAAAAATCGTCAGCGAAGTGGACCCCACCGCTGTTGCGGAACTGGACTGGCGCACTCTGGCCGCGAAAAAAAACGCGCTCCGGGAAAATTTTCGAAGAAATGTCAGCGGCCTTGAGGACCACCTCCCTGCCCGCGGCGGGCGGGTTGTCGGCCCTTACGGCATGAAGATGCCGGAGAGGGGAACTCAGAAGCACGAGCGGCAGGAAAATGAAAAACCTCTTGAGTTGGATCATGGAAACTCCTTTCAGTATGCGGGAATCCTACAACATTTAGTTTTGTTCTGGAAAAAAGAAACGAGGGCCATCGGCGCTGCTCCGGCCCATTGCATTTTCGGAAACAAAAAAGCCGCGAAACGGCCAAAGCGGCGGTGTGATATCTTACGCGCGCACCTGCGGGGCTGCACAAAGGAGAGGATAAGGATGCTAGATCGGCGAAATTTCATGAAGACGTGTTCGGGAATGGGTCTGGCAGGAACACTGTTTCCAGGGGTGTTATGGGCGCAAGCACAAGCGCAGGGCGACGCGAAAATCACGAAAGAGATGATTGACAATGCCGCTTCCATCGCGGACGTGGCCATCGCGGATGAGTACAAGCAATTGATGCTCGACAATTTGAACGAGCAAGCGAAAGGTTACGAGGAAATCTACAGGTTGCACATACCGAACTCCGTCGAGCCCGCGCTGATTTTTGATCCCGTGCTCCCGGGGATGAAGTTCGAAACGGAACGCAAACCGATGCGCATATCCAAGGCGCACAGCGCTGGCGCCTCGGGTGCACCGAAGAATTTGGAGGGTTTGGCGTTCGCGAGCGTTCGCGAATTAGGTGAGCTCGTTCGAACGAAAAAAGTCTCGTCGCGCGCGCTGACGGAGATGTATCTGGGGCGGTTGAAAAAGTACGATTCGGCGCTGAAGTTTGCCGTGACGCTGACGGAAGAGCGCGCGCTCGCGCAGGCCAAGCAGGCAGACGCGGAAATTGCCGCGGGAAAATACCGCGGGCCGCTCCACGGCTTGCCGTGGGGCGCCAAGGACTTGCTCGCGACGAAGGGCATTCGAACGACGTGGGGCGCAGGCGGATTCGAAAGCCAGATGATCGATGAAGATGCAACCGTTGTAAAACGATTGGATAAAGCGGGTGCAGTGCTGGTCGCGAAATTAACTCTGGGCGCCCTGGCGCTGGGCGATGTGTGGTTCGGCGGCGTTACGCGGAATCCCTGGAACACGCATCAGGGATCGAGCGGCTCTTCGGCGGGACCGGCTTCGGCGACCGCGGCGGGATGCGTGGCGTTCAGCATCGGGTCGGAGACGCTTGGCTCGATTTCGTCACCATCGACGCGTTGCGGGTGTACGGGATTGCGGCCGTCGTTCGGCCTGGTGCCGAGGACGGGCGCGATGGCGCTCTCCTGGAGTATGGACAAGTTGGGGCCCATCTGCCGGACCGTAGAAGATTGCGCGCTAGTCCTGGACGCGATTCAAGGGCGAGATGGCAAGGATCGCGCGGTACAGCCCGCGGTATTCAATTGGGACGCGAATCTGGATTGGCGAAAGCTGCGCGCCGGGTATTTGAAATCCGCATTCGAACGAAAAGCGGACGAGCAACAAGAGGCCGCGAAGGAAGAGCCGGCCGCGACTCCCGAAGAACAGAAAAAGCGCGAAGAGCAGAAGAAGCGCCGCCAAGCAGCGCAGGCGAGAGCGGAATACGACAGAAAATATAACGAAGCCGCGTTGGCGAAATTGCGGGAGATGGGAGTGAATCTCTTGCCTGTCGAGATGCCGAAATTTCCCTACGACGCCATGGTGACGATGCTGACGGCGGAATCGGCGGCGGCTTTCGATGAACTGACGCGCACGGGAAAAGACAAGCTGCTGACATCGCAGAAAGCCCATGACTGGCCGAATTCGTTTCGAACGGCACGCTTCATTCCAGCGGTAGAGTACATCCAGGCCGCGCGCGCGCGCCGGCTGGCGATGGATGCAGTCGCAAAGGTGTTCGACGATTTTGACATCGTTGTGGCGCCGACGAGCGGTGAACAGCTTGTGATTACGAATTTGACGGGACACCCAGCGGTGATTTTGCCGAATGGGCTGCGCGGAAGCGATGCGCCGAAATATCCTTCTGAAGACGCGAGCGATTTCCAGAACGCAGGCGGCCCCGGAACTCCCACAAGTTTGACGTTTCTCGGGAAATTATACGGCGAGGCCGAACTGCTGGCATTTGCGCGCGCCTACCAGGAAGCGACGGGATTTCATCTCCAGCATCCAAAGCTGGCGCCCGGGTCCTAAGTGAAGCCGGATGAGCCACCGCTGAGCCGGACTGCGTCCCCTTCATCAGAAGAACGGCCAACCAAGAGAGTTAAGAAAGCCGAATCCCTGGAAGGAGCCAAAGATTACTTTTTGAGATCAGCGCGGGTGCGCTGGAGCTTGACGGCCGTGGTGCGGAGAGTTTCGGGAACGTTCTTGTTGGTGGTGAGACGCTTGAGGTCCACGGCGTTGAGCATGGGAAGCATGTGCATGGTGACGTCAAGAGGTGCCTTGGGATTGTTGATGAGATTGCGGACAACGGTGTAGTTCTTGCGGAAATTGCGGTTGCCGGCGATCAGGCGAAGAATCTCATCGGTGAGGCTGGACATCGCGGCGAAGGCTTCCACTTCCTGGTCGGTGAGGCGAGGGGATTGCAGCACGGCGCGTTGGACGACCTTGTTGTTGTCGCGAATGAGCGTGCGGCGGGCTTCGGAACCACCCTTCATGGCGAATTGCACACGCTGCGCGACGGTCATTTTTGCCAGACGCTGAATCAGAGTCTGCCGCCTTGCCGCGTCGGATTCAACCGCAGCTGCGGCTTCCGCGAGCGCGGTTTCGTCGATGAGATTGTCCGGGCCGTGAAGTTCGTGGAGCTGATTTTTTTGATCGACGGTCAACCAGGAAGACTGCTCGAGAGCGGCGGCCAGCGCGGGAGATTCGCTTACGCGGTCGAGTTCTTCCATCAGCGCCTGAATGCCGAGAGTCGAGAGATGGCGAACTACGGGAACGAGATGTTCGGCAGAACAGTTTTTGTTTTGCACCATGGCGTCGCAGACGCCGGGCTTGTCGGCAAGATTTTTTCCCGCGTAGGTGAAGAGCGCGGGGAGAGCCTGCTCGCGTTTGAGGGCTTCGACGAAGGATTCTATAGGCTGCGAGAGAATCGCATCCTGCGCCCGGGCGGCGACGATTTCATCGGCGTCGCCGGCAAGAACGGCGAGAATTTCCGCGCGTTCCGCGGGAGCAAGATGTGCACCGCCGGTGCAAACGGCGATTTTTCGTTCGCGCGTGGCGCGGCCGCGGCGCAGATCTTCGAGAACTTCGGGGCTGAGAGATTCCACCGGATTATGGCCTCAAGTCCTGGTGAGTAAGCACCATTGTACCGGAGGAGCCGGGCGCGCCGAGGGGCGGCATGGCCTTGCCGTTCAATTCCAGCAATACCGCGGAAGAGTCCCCCGCGGTCACCTCGAATTGCCGGCTGGCCGAAAAGTGACGGGTCTCACCGGCAGGCAACTCGGCGTCGAGAAGGAGTTTGTTGTCCGCGAGGATGCGGACGCGCGTGGCGGCGGAAGTGGAGACGGAGAGGTCGAGAAGAGCCGCGGAGGAGGATTGCTCTGCTGATCCCGGCGAGGCGGAACCGAGTTGAGGCTGAGGTTGCATGGACAAGGAAGCAGCGGCGGATTTTTTGGTGGCGCGATAGGCAGCATAGCGATGCAAGCCGTAGCGGGCGGAATAGAAAAGTCCGGTGACCAAAATAAACAAGAGGATAAGGGCTACAACGGGAAGCCATGTCGGCGGCGACGGAATGCGTTCCTCAGGTTTGGGGGGAGCTGCGGCCAAATGATCCGCGCGGGCAAGATCGTATTCGCCGAGGAAAGCTTCTTCATTGAGGCCCAGATAACGCGCAATGGTGCGCACGAACCCGTGGCCAAAGACCCCGCCGGGCAGCCGGCCCCAATCTTCGTTCTCGAGGGCTTCGACAAAACGCGCGCTGATGCGGGTGGCCTTAGTAAGTTCTTCAATGGAAACTTCGCGCAACTCGCGCTCGCGTTTCAGGCGGTCACCAAAATTTCCCCTGGCCATGAACCGGAACCTGTCCTTGATGAATCGGCGGGCGCCCTCGGTCTCGAACACCGCGATCCGGTCGGGGAGATCGGAAGGCGGTGTGGGATCCCTGAACGGACTATAGGCGGAGGAATCCAATGCTGTCAAACGGAGAGGAAATTGGGCCGTGAGCGGGGGACAGCGGGCGGTGGAGAGAAGAATGGGAGACGGAAAATGGAGGGAGAGACCTTCCTGGAGGTCAAAGGAAAGAAGCGGGAAGTCTTGGAAAGAGAGGGCGCAACAAAGAGAGGGAAGAAAAGTCAAAAACCGTACCCTTTGATAAACCAAGCGCCAGCCAATTCAAAAGTCTGTCCCACACGCCGCCACATTGCGTACTGATGGTATTAGGTGTAAGTTTTCGCCCAACCGGGAAGCAAAACAGAAATCCCGGTTGATCGGCAGGTGTGGCAATTTCCGCCGCAGCATCGTAACAACCGCGGGGTTTTGAAGGGACGGGCATCATGATCTTAGGCATGACGACATTCACCTTTGTGCACGTGGTGCTGAGCTTGATCGGAATCTTCTCGGGATTCGTCGTCGTGTGCGGGCTGCTTGCCGGGAAACGGCTCGACGGCTGGACTGCGCTCTTTCTGGTGAGCACCGTGGCGACGAGCGTGACCGGGTTCCTCTTTCCGTTCCATCGCTTTTTGCCGTCGCATGGCGTGGGCATCCTATCGCTGTTGGTGCTGGCGATTGCAATTCTGGCACGCTACCCCCTTCACCTCGCTGGCGCCTGGCGCCGGATTTACGCGGTCACTGCCGTGATTTCCCTGTATCTCAATGTCTTCGTTTTGATCGCGCAGGCTTTCCAGAAGGTGCCGGGCTTGAAAGCGATGGCTCCGACGCAGTCCGAGCCGCCATTTTTGGTCATGCAAGCTGTCGCCCTGGGGGTTTTCGTCATGCTTGGCATTGTCGCAGCGGCCAGGTTCCGCAGCGAGCCGGTCCGGACGGCTTGATCGGCCGCATTTCCCGAGTGCCGAGCCCGGTATTCACATTTTCTGGTAAGGCATGAGCATTCAATAGAAGGCTTGTATGGCCATTGAGATACGGGGGATGGCGCCGTTGCTGCAAGTTTTCGACATGCCTACGTCCATCGCGTTTTACCGGGATGTGCTGGGCTTCGCGGTGGTCACTACATCCATCCCCCGAGGAGAGCACTTCGATTGGGCGCTGCTCAAGCTCAATGGCGTGGAGTTGATGCTGAACACGGCTTACGAAGACGACGCGCGGCCACCGGTTCCTGATCCCGCTCGCATTGCCGCCCACGACGATACTGCGATTTACCTCGGTTGCCCGGACGTGGATCTGACGTACGGTCACCTCCGTGCGCGCGGCGTTACTCTTGAAGGAGCCCAAGATCGCGCACTACGGCATGAAGCAGTTGTACGTCAGCGATCCCGACGGGTATAACCTTTGCTTTCAGTGGCCAGCGACGTAAGCAGTTGCGAGTTCGAGAGTTTTTTCGGTAGGCAGAAGACTGCTTAACACAGATTCAAAGGAGTTACGGGACAGGACGCTAGATGAATAGCTCCGCGCTGAAGTGAAAAGACTCCGCTAACTTCTTCGCCTGCGTCGCTTGCCGTGAAATACCTGGGAAGGAATTCCTTTCGATCTGCTATTCCAAGAGCTCAAATTCAGTGGAGCTAAGCACGCGAGGTGAGGATGGCGAGATAGCCACGCCTGTACCACGCGCGGGTTGCAAGACTTTTTGGGAGGAGCCTATACTGGCGGAGATTCGCGGCCGTTCGTGAAAATCGGGCGAATTCGTGTTTCTGGGCGGTCGTATGGCGACCAGGGGCGGGCGAGAGCATTGACAGGTTTAGAATCCGCAATGGAGAGGAAAAAAGGGCAAGTGGAGGAAGTGAATCAGTTCCCCGCCGTCGAGCGCCGCCGCAATCCTGCGGTGCCGTCCGCACAGCGGGAAAAGGGAGAGGTGGCCGTCTTCCAGGAGTTGGGGAAGGCGCTGACGTCCTCACTGCAACTCGATCAGGTTCTCCGCACGATTATGGAGAAGATCGATGAATTTTTGCGTCCGGACAACTGGTCGCTGCTGCTGCTGGATGAGGCCAAGCAGGAACTGTACTTTGAGCTGGCGGTGGGGAAAGCTTCGCAGGCGCTGAAGGACGTTCGGATCAAGATGGGGCAGGGAATTGCAGGCTGGGTGGCGCAGCACGGCGAGACCGTGGTGGTGCCGGACACGACGAAAGACACGCGCTTTTTCTCGAAGGTGGATGAGAAGACCAAGACCGAGACGCAGTCGATCGTGGCGGTGCCGGTGAGATTCCGCGACACTTGCCTGGGGGTGATCGAGCTGATCAATTGCATCGGGCCGGAAGGATTCGATCCCCGGGACCTGAAGCTGCTGGAGGCGCTTTCCGACTTCGCGGCAATTGCGCTGGAGAACGCCCGGCACGTGAAAAAAATTCACGAGCTGACCATCACGGACGACTGCACTTCGCTGTACAACGCGCGGCACATGGGCTTCATCCTGGAGACGGAAATCTACCGTTCGCAGCGCTACAACTACGAATTCTCGATCGTGTTCATCGACCTGGACCATTTCAAGCAAGTGAACGATACGCACGGGCACCTGGTGGGCTCGCGACTGCTGGCGGAGATCGGAAATGCGCTGAAGGAGCATTGCCGGCTGATCGATTTCGCGTTCCGTTACGGCGGGGATGAGTTTGTAATCCTGCTGCCGCAGACCTCGAAAGAGAGCGCGT
>Ga0137412_10003263_pt1 | contig 12945 bp, 5 predicted proteins | sample CZODoug2_1_16fun_FD_122160 | JGI IMG/M metagenome (GOLD analysis project Ga0137412, IMG submission 122160) | Vadose zone soil fungal communities from Angelo Coast Range Reserve, California, USA - CZODoug2_1_16fungal (Hybrid Assembly) | ecosystem: Environmental > Terrestrial > Soil > Vadose zone... | reverse complement strand
GAGTGTGGGGAACGCCCGATACGGTGTTGGTCACTGCAGCGACAAAATACTCCGCAATGCGAAGGTCGATGAATCTACTTACATTGGATGATTGGGGAGTATGTCATGTCATTGCGGACGTTAATTTTTTCTACAACGGGGGCGCTCGTTTGCCTGAGTGCGGCGGGCTGCGCTGCAGAAGGCGTGAAGCCGACTGCTGAATTGACGAAGGCGCACAGCGTGGTCGAGCAGGCGGATAAGGGCGGCAACGCTCAGCGTTATGCGGCTGCCGATCTGCAGCGCGCCCACGACGAGTTGAGTGATGCTGACCGCCTCGACGGTCAGGGAAAGTATGACGAAGCCCTCGCGGCACTGAACGACCTCCAGGAAAAGCACCCCGGAACGCCGGGGCTGTCACATGAACTTGGCCTTGCGTACTACCGGAAGGGCGACTATCCGAAAGCGGCCGCGTCCTTAAAGAAGGCTGAGGAAGAAAATGCAGATGATAGCGAAGCAGTCCAATTGCTTGGGCTTTCCTACTATCTGGCGAATCGCCCCGCCGACGCAATTCCGGCGCTGGAAAAAGTGCAGACCTGGTTCGCCAGTGCCAACGTCGACGCCGCTTACATTTTGGGGATTTGCTACATCCAAACGAAGGACTATCCGCGCGCGAGAACGGCTTTTGCGAAGATGTTCGGCGTGCCTGGGGATTCCGCGGCGAGCTATTTGTTTACCGCTCGGATGTTGCTGCGGCAGGATTTTGGTCCAGTAGCGGAAGAGTATGCACAAAAGGCCGCGACTCTGGATCCTAAGCTGCCCTTGGTGCATTTTCTTTTGGGGGAGCTGAACCTGTATCATTCCAAGATTCCGGAAGCGATTGCGGAATTTCAGAAGGAGCTGGCACTGAATCCAGGTTATCCGGTGGCCTATTACAAACTCGCCGACGCCTACTCGCGCATTCAGAAATTCGACGAAGCCGAGAAGCTTTTGCAGCGCTCCATCTGGCTCGACGCGACGGCTTCGGGTCCTTATATCTTGAGGGGTAAGGTGTTGCAGAAGAAGGGTGAGCCTGAGTTGGCCGTGCGCGCCTTACAACGTGCGTTGGCGATGGATCCAAACAACACCGTCCCCCATCACGTTCTGGGACAGGCGTATCGCGATATGGGGCGAACCGAAGATGCCGAGCGGGAACTCAGCACCGCGGGACAATTGGAGGGACGCCAAAACTCGCGGCCATGAACGCTCTCCACAAATTTGACTCTTGCCTCGCGGAACAGCCCGCAATTTCGGGTGCCGCTTGCGCCTCTCTCTACCGCTATGCCAGATAAGTCCTACAACGTCGTCGGATTGGGCGAGCTCCTTTGGGACGTATTCCCGAAGGGCAAGGAACTCGGCGGTGCGCCCGCGAACTTCGCGTATATGACCAGCCTTTTGGGCGATCATGGCATCGTCGCCAGTCGTGTGGGCAGCGATGCGCTGGGTCGCACGGCGGGCCGCAGGTTGGAGCGCATTGGCCTCCGCAGCAAATACCTGCAGATCGACACCAAACATCCGACGGGTACCGTGAAGGTCGAAGTGGATCCAGCGGGGCAACCTACGTTTGAAATTGCAGAATCCGTTGCCTGGGATTTTTTTGAGTGGACCCCGGAATGGGAGCGCCTGGCCTCCACGGCGGACGCGGTTTGTTTTGGCTCGCTGGCACAACGTTCCTCCCAATCGCGTGCCACCATCCGCGCGTTTCTGAAAGAGGTGCGCCGCGGAACTACGCGCGTTTTCGACGTGAACTTGCGGCAGACCTTTTATTCAGCGGATACCCTGGCCGAGTCCATGAAACTCGCAGATATCGTGAAGATGAACCAAGAGGAGTTACAGACGGTCGTAAAACTTCTGGGGCACACGTTTCAGGACGAGGAGCGAGCGGCTCGGTGGCTGCGTGAGTCTTATAGTTTGCAGCTTGTTTGCGTAACACGCGGTGACAAAGGCAGTTTGCTTGTGAGTGGAAGCGAGACCAGTCAACATCAAGGTTGCCGGGTCGTCGTAGCCGATACCGTGGGTTCGGGCGATGCGTTCACGGCTGCGCTTATCTATCACTATTTGCGGCGCGGCTCTCTCGCCACCTTGAACGAAGCCGCCAATCGCATGGGCGCCTGGGTTGCCAGTCAGACGGGCGCAACTCCGCCTCGCGACGACTATTACCTGCAACAGATTCGCGCTGCGGTGAGTGGCGAGGAATAATTCTTGCTGAACAAAGAAGGAATAGTTCCGTGGTCAGTAGACGCTAGTAGAGGCTTATTGCGTGGCGCTACCGGAAGCGGCATTCTGTTCATCCGCCAGCCGCGCCACCGAGGCCTGGGGTAGTTCATTCAGTAACGCCAGGAAAACTCCGTTGGTCCAGCCAAAGCCGACGATATTCATGTGATAGCCGGCAGTCACCTGCGTTTCCGACGACCGCGTCACTGCGTTGTATTTCTCTCGAATGGTGCCGTCGCGCCGGAAATTTTCCGCCACAGTAGAAAGAAATTCGTAGGAAGTTCGATCCGCTTCCTCCTTGAATCCGTAGCGCCGAATTCCTTCGTCCGCCAGCAATTGGTTGGGGGCCCACGCATACGGGTAGTCCCATTGTCCCCCGCTCTCGTGCGGGCTCATAACCAAGCCGCCAGGTTTCTCGAACACCGCAAGATTCTTCATAATGTCGCGCGCTTGTTCTGGTGTCGCGAGACCCGCCCACAAAGGCAGGAACGTTGTCACGTATTCATACGACGATTGCAATTGTTTTTCGAAATCGTAATCGAAGTACAAGCCGCGCTTGGCGTCCCACAGATACGTCTGGATGCGTTCCTTACGCTCGCCGGCGCGCTTTCGCCAGTCGGCCGCTTCTTTCTTGCGGCCGAGAACATCGCTCATCAACGCCAGATCTTCTTCGGTTTTGTAGAGCAAGCTGTTCAGACAAACGGGAGCGTAGTGATGCGTTGCCGCACCGAATGGTCCGAAGCGGAAGGAAATGTCGTAACCCGACTCGCGCATCGCGCGGTCGCCTTTGTAGTAGTCCGCGCTAAGCGCGACACTTCCGGCCGAAGCACAGTCGGAGCGCGCCATCGTTGTGGTGGTCTCGCAGACTTGCAACCCGAAGACCGGCCCGAGCGGGGTCTGCGGTCGTTCCGCCTCCTTCGTTGGAACGAGGTAGCCGCGGCCGCCACCAGGCTGCGCCAGGAAATAGGCCGCCACTTGTGAGAGGTGTCCAGTTTCGTCTTTCAAGCTCTCGGGTGCTGGCCCGTTCCCGAAGTCGTAGTAGCGCGATAATCCCGTCGATCCGGCGAGATGCGGTTCGCGCGTCCACAAGCTGTAGTCTCGCTCCGCGTATTCATAAGCTTTCTCGAGCCATTTGCGATCCTCATGACCGGCGGCCTTTTGCGCGTCGTACACCGCCAGAATCATCGACGTGAGAAACGGCGGCTGCGACCGCGTCAAGTAATAGGTGCGATTGGCATTCAGCACCGCGCCGTAGTGCTCGATCTCAAAGAAAAAATTCTCAACCATCCCTTGCGCCAGGTCAATGCGGTTGTCCCGCACCAAACCACGGATGATGAAGTAACTGTCCCATCCGTACATCTCGTTGAACCTTCCGCCGGGCACGACGTATTTGCTCGGCAGATAAAGCAAACCGGCAGGATCGATCTTCCCTGGGTCTGCCTCGCCAAGATTGTGGATGACCTTGGGCAAAGGTTGAGCCTGCACGTTGCACTGGTTTTGAAGTTGCTGCACGGCGGCGGGAACTTCGAATTCCGCTGGAATATAAAGCACCGAAGCCGCTGCGAGTTTCGGATCGACGATGGTCTTGCATTCGGTCAGTGAGCGCGTCAGCGAATCCCAACCAGCCGCGATGTATTCTCGGATCGGATCGAGCCCGCGCTTCTGCGAGACGACGGTTTGCGCGTTCGCGGTGCCTGCCGAAAGAAAAACGACCAAAGCAAGACCCAGTTTTTGCCCTGCGCGCGAGACATGAATCGCCCGCACCCGGCCTCGCGAAGTTGTGAGAAGACTCTTGGATGGCAGCATATTCCCCTTGAGGACAGCGGCAGGTATCTCGTTTATCTAGAGTAGTATAGCAGGCACTCGGCGGTTACTGCGCGGTCTTTTCTCATGAGTTCTCGTGATCGCTTAAATTCAATTCTAAGAAGCTAGCGCCAACAACCGGGTTGACTCGATACGGAGGAATTTCCTTGAATCCGAGCGAGCGATAAATCGCGATCGCCTTTGTCATCGAAGGGAGTGTATCGAGCCGCATCCGTTCGTAGCCGATCTCCCGCGCCGCCCTGATCAATGTGTCAATCAACGTGCGCCCAGCGCCTTTTCCGCGATACTCCGGTCGCAGATACAGGCGCTTCATCTCGCACACGTTGTGGCCAATCGGTCGCAACGCCAGACACCCAACGGCTTGCTGTTCGTCCATCATTAACAGCAGCCGACCCTCGGGCCGTGAATATTCGCCTGGCAGCGAGGCCAATTCCTCCGCGAAACCTTGAAAACAAAGATCGACTCCCAACGATTCCGAGTACTCAAGGAAAAGCTCGCGGACCATACGAATGAGTTGCGGTGACTCCGCACTCTCAATGCGCATCAGAGCACCTGCCTACGCACCGCTTTACACGCTGACTGAGCAAAAATATCAGTGGATTCTGGCTCTGCAAGTGACAATTTGGCGGCAACCGCTTTGACAGCGTTAAATCAGCGCACCGAAGGACTCAGCAGATCAATTTCCGCGCGGTGAGTAGTAGGCAGTGAGGGCAGGCGCCAGGAGTAGGCTTGTAAATCGGCCGGAGTTCACGCCGGATGAGCGAACGCCTTCAGACCCGCAAGAATTGTCTCGGCGGCCTCGCTCTCCTTGGCATTCCCCCGCGGGCGATACCTCTGCAAGACAAAGTGGGTCGTGTCATACACCGAAGACCACATCCACACCGCACTCACACGCTTGTTAAGGTCGCGGTAACCCTTCTCGATCAATTCGCGTTGGTTCGCGAGCGCACCAGCAGCGATCGCTTGGTAAAGCTGCAACTCCGTCTGTCCCACTATGCTCCAGAAGTCTGGGTCGGCGAGACTCTTAGCTTCGAGGCTGTTCAGCGCCTCCTCGACGACGGACTCTTCAAGTCCTTTCCATCCACGCTGTCCGACGTTCAGCACCAGATCGGCCGCGAGGTAATTCAACGCCGGATAGAATAAATCCGGGAGTTCACGCTCTCGAGCGAAGACCAAAGCACGCTGATAGTGCCGCGTCATCACGTCGATCGCCATCCGTTCTTCCGCTGACCGACCCGCGGTCGCTTCGATCATCGCCAGCCGCTTGTACGCGGAGCCTTGCATGTTCTCGCGTTCCATCGTCGGATGCACCGCCGCCAGCTTCTTTAGCAGGGTGGTTGCTTCCTTTACGGACTGGCGCCCCGAGTTCAGAGACACGCGGAATTTGCGTTTGGCAGCCGTCAACGAGCGTTGAATGCCGGCTCGCGCCTTCTTGTCTGCGGCACTCGCCCCTCGGCTCGCCTTCAACCGCCCCGCGATCTCACTGCACTGCTTGTCCGCCTGCTCAACCGTCTCCCAAGCCAAGCGAACCTGCGCGTTCGCCAGTTGCTCCGCAGCCGCCATTGACGCTGTGCCGTCGTCCGCGGACACCGCCCGTTCATACCAGGTGACCGCTCCGGCGGCGTTGCCTACGGCTAAGTGCGCCGCCCCGAAGAGTTGCGCGACACAACCACGATTGCCCCACTTTTCACCGAACTCTTTCTCCAGCGACCGGATTCTTTCAAGCTGCGTTTGCGGTTTGTATTTTTGGAACTTCGTTTGAATGATGATTGTTTCCAGCACCAGTTTCAGCGCTGCTGCCGATGCCACCGTGAACTCGTCTACCGCCGGCGCCCTTGGCGAGTCCGCTTCAGGACTCTCACGTTGGAAGATCCAATCCGGATCTCCGTAACATTGATATGCCGCCCAAGTATTGTCGTCCTTGCTGTAAATCTTTTCGCGCGCCTCCGCTACGGCATCAATGAAACGATTGCCGCGCAGCAACGAACCATAAAACGTCGTCGCGAACGTGCGCGCCGCCGTATCGTCGACCGCCCATCCCGCAGCGATCACGCATCGGACCCCGATTTCGATCAATTTATCGGCCACGCCGGAGGCAAATTGCGCGCGATCGTAAAGCGTTTGCGTATTCGCCCCCGGCAACTGATCGACATCGTGAGCCCCCAGGTGACAGCAGTTCACAAACACCAGCTCAGGCACTGTGCGCATGGTTTGAATCTCGTAGGGACCTAGAAGTACGCCGGTGGATAACACGACGCCACCGGGCGTTCCTTCTGCGGCTGGCAGCTGGCCATGTCCCGCGATATGCACGATCCGCCAATCGCGTTCCAGCAACGCATTGATCACCGTACGCGCGTCCGGTCCGACCTTCGCCGGATTGTCGCTGAGCAGCCCTTTTATTTGGCCTGGTTTCAGCGCCTCGTGAGTTGTCAGGCACTCGACGACAGCCACTGCTTCCGCGCGTGCGCCGGGCAGCCGTGGATACTCCGCAGGGCATGCGGGTTCTCCAATAACCAGAACACTCGAATCCGGCGTAGCGTCCTTCACGTGCGAACGGTATTCCGTGGTACGCAGTTTGCGGAGGAGCTTTGAGCGAATGGCCCAAGGCTTCGGTTCGGCGTCACGCTCGTCCGCGTGGCCCGTGTCCAGCAGTTCCCAGGGAATTCCCGCAGTCTCGCGATCAAGTTCAATCTGCATTTCGCCGGTACCGTCCAGAAACGCTTCGATCTCCACCGGGACCAACAGCTGAAAGAGCGTGCGGCCTATTTGTGGATCATGATTCTGGGCATTCGACGCCGTGGAGACCAGGTCGCGCAAGAGTTGACCTTGGGTCCGCTGCGCGCGCACCTCACTGCGCGCCCGCTTGGTGTCCAGCGTGTATTGAATCGATGTTTGGCCTTTTTCCTGCACAGTCACAGCGGTAATGAAATCGTAGTTGGTGCCGCGATAGCCCGAGTCCAGCGGCCGCGGCAACGGTCCTGTTCCTGTTCTTATTTCTTCGACGATCTGGTAGCGATCTGGATCGCCGGCCTGCATCTTCAAGGCTCGCCATGCTTCGGTGGCCCGGTCCAAATACAGTTCAATGAGTCGCAGTTCACGCACGCGCGGCCAAATCTTGCCTTCCTTTCCGCGATCCCCGCTCAAGAGTTCGTTGGCCTCGTAAACGCCTTGCGCGATTCGTTGTGCCGCTTGCCCAGCGGTGACGCCAGTGCCACCGCTACCCAGAAGTGTTGTCGCCAAATCGAAGTATGCTGGCGCTTTCTTGTCGAGTTCGGTCATCCGCTGCGACCAAGCCATAACTGCTTGTCGCACCGTGTGCACCAGGTCGGCGGCTTTCAATTTGCCTTCTTCCCCGAGCCCGACCACGATAACCGCCTTCGGACGTGGCATTCGCGTGGGATTCTCCGGATTGGCCTGAGTGTTCAAGAAAATCTGGTGAGAATCAGGCGCCAAAGGATAAAGACCCAGATCGAGGGAAACCTTCATCGCACCGCCAATCAGGTCATTCATCACTTTCTCGGTTCCGGTTAATCGTGTCGCGCGATAGTGCCCAAGCAGCAGCGGCTCTTTCTCGAAAGACAGATCGCCATTGACGACCGTGATCTTCAGAGGTTGCCGGATGAAACCTTTCGGCGCGCCCATAGCCGGTTGACCGATGTTTCGGCCAGCCTGCATTGGTCTGGGCACCACTCCAGACGCTGAGGCCATGGAAACCGTGGAGACGTCCGGCGCTTCGCGCACGAGTCTCCGGTCCGGCAGGATCGCCAGTGGCTCCACAAGCCGGAGCATTTGTTGCTCGCCGGACAACGCCTTTACCAGGAAGTCCACCGTTGCCGCCTGAGAGAAGAAGTTCACGTGGGTGATGGAATCGCCTGAAATATTTCCCCCAGGGCCGTAGCATCCGATGCGTTCACCAGGAATCAAGGCTTTGCCGGACTGACTTACACGCCAGCCACTCTCGGTAGGCACCACCAGGTCGTTCGCCGATCCGAAGAACTGATCGATTCCGGTGTCCAACATCCGCAGCAAGACTTCTTTGCTCGGGTTGTAGTTCGCCACCAATGCGGAGTATGTCTTGATCGGCGGGACGTGGGGACGCTGTAGTTCGGCAATCAGCTCCCCAGCGCCATCCATCGAGTGCAAGCCGGGTAGATCGCCGGAAGCGTGCCGCGCTAACCACACCAGCCCATTGGCCACAAATGCCGCGCCCGTTGTGAATGGATTGTCCGGAAACAATTCGAGGAGATTTGCGATCCAGCCGACTGTTTCTCCCCAGCGCTGCGGCGTCGCCAGTGGTGTTCCCTCGTTCGGCGAAGCGACTAATATCGCGCGTCCGAGCTCGAATCGGCGCGCGAGGGGCCCGAACACATTGGCTCTCTCTACCAGATTTCGCAGGACCAGTCCGCCGCGAGAGTGCGTAATCACATCAAACGTCGTGGTCTTGTCGGGCAGGTCTTCCAGGAGCATCCGGGCGTTCTCTTCCGGGGTGCGGCTGACCGTGAAGTGATCGAACGCGAAGATGCGATCGCCGTACGTGGATTTAATGCGGTCGAAGAAATTGGAGGTCGCCAGAGCGCCATAGGCCGAAGCCGCATTTGAAAATGTTCCATGAATGAACAGCAAGGAGCGCTCTGTAGAAATCGGTTTTCCTGATGTCAGGGCCTTATTGGCCAGCGTCTCGCTTGTAACCTTCAGCCAGCCTTCCTTGAGCCCATGCTTGTCCCAGGTGTTCTTTTCAAAAGCGGCTGCAAGCTTCGGAAGCACGAAGCTGACGGCCTTGTCGGCTACAACCTTCCCGACCTTGATGAGAATTGCTTTGACGGCCTTACTGGCTAGTCCTCGTTGTCCCGTTGCAATGTCTGTCGACCGGACGGTAACAGCAAATCGCACTTGATTGGGCTGCGTGACCCCGCGGCCGGCGGATGGGACTGGCAGATGAAAAGTCAACGCGCCCGATGGATGGCGGATCGACAGAATGGCCGCTTCACCAGCAGCCAAGTCATATGAAAAGTCGAGCGCGTCGGGAGCTTCCGACAAGTCACGCGTCGCGGTCTTGGCCTGCGCCGTGAATTCTTCCGCGACTTCCGACTCGTCGGTCAGAAATTCCGGTGGAAACTCTGTCTCCGTTGCGCCGGCCGCCGCTCGCGTTCCGCGCGAAGCAACTGTTCCCGCGACCGACCAGCCGGGAGAATTGAGATGTATGTTGGCCAAATGGAGACCTAAATATGATGAAAGTCGAAATTAGTCGGAAGTGCCCGCGTATTGTAACGTGAAGACGCACGCGAGGTCTTGGAATTTGTCACTTCTTGCCAACCCGATAATGATCTGGCACGGAAACCCCACTGAGAACTCAGAGGCTCCGTCCCAGTCCTACCAGATCAGCTTCAGCGCGAACTGAAACTGCCGTGCATCATACGATGCCGTCGGCTGCCCCGCGCTGCATGTCGAGCTCGACCCCGGATCGCACAGCTGGTTCACCGCCGCAACGTTCGTTCGATTGGTCAGGTTAAACGCATCGGCGATCGCGTCCAACTTCAATCGCTCTCCCAGCGGGAACCGCCGCGACAATCGCAGATCAAATTGGAAGAATCCCGGCGTCACAAATGGATTCCGTCCCAGGTTCCCGATACATCCCGCCGGCGGGGTAACACCTGGCACCGAGAACGATGCGCCGCTGTCTAGCAAACACGTGCTGGGTAGGGCAAATGTCTTGCCGGGCAGGAATGCGGAAGTCGCTGTCGGCCCGCCGGTCCCCACCGAAGGCCGCCCATTCGAGGCCCCCAAATCCAATCGATAATCCGTCCCGGTAATCACCGTATACGGCCGGCCCGAAGACACCTCGATGATCGGCGCGACCGTGAAGTCCGCGATCACTCGCCTCCACACCGGCTCGCCACTGTGGGCTCCTGCCGCCTGGAACACGCCGCTGGTGACCCACCGCTGCCGCTGATCGAAGTCCGAGTTCCCACGCTCGTAAAACGGAAATCGGCTGTCTTGCGGCTCCAGTGGCGACTGCAAATCCGTCGAATCATCGATCGTGTGCGACCACGTATAGCTCGACAACAACTCAAACGAGTGCCCAAATCGCTTCTGCACGTTTACTGTCATCCCGTGATAAATCGAGTTCCCATCCGAAAGCTGCGCATCCACGCTGTTGAATGGCACCGGGACCCCCAGGCCTACGGGATATCCCGCAAGACCTGCAAGCTGTACCTGTGTCGCAAAACCCCCAGGGACGAGCGCCGCGAACGAAGGGTTCGGACCGGACGGCCGGAAAAAATTAAAAAACGCTGGCGTTCCCACGTATTGTCCATTTAAAGCTGCCAAGGGCCCTGGACATCCACCCAGTTGCCCTAGAACGCTTGGCGCAATCACGCCAATACCGCAGGTAGACGCCGTCGGCGCCACATTTCCCGCCGGTGCAACCACCGTCACCGGGCTCGTGAATCCCAATCCCGCCGCATCTGCGTTCGCCAGGTTCTGCGTCAACAATTGTGGATTCGTCGAATTGATGTCCACCGGCCGGTACAAGTGCAACCCCCGCGTGTATTGATATCCCACGCTGATTTTCCACGAACCGGCGATCTCCCGCTCAATCGTCAAGTTGCCCTGCTGCGCGTACCCGAACTGAAAATTCTTTGCCACTGGCAGCACGAATGGCAAGATCGGCAGTGGAAAGCCCGCCGTCAAGTAATTCTGGTTTGCAAACAACGAATTTGGTGCAAACGGATCGAAGCGTTGCTGGCTTGGCAAATATCCCATGCTCGGCAGCGCGTTCAGCGCTCCTTGAAAAATTGTCGACCCGTTCAGATTGGTTGGTGAATCCAGTCCCGGGCAAAGGCCCGCCGTCGGAACCAGCCCGCATGCCGACGAAGTTCCCCCAGCCGAGATCAACTGCACCGACCGGCCGCCATCCGCCGTCGCCGAGTCAAACGCAATCGCCAGCAATGGGTGATCGTAGAAAAGTCCGTATCCTACGCGCACCACGGTCTTTCCGTCACCTTTCGGATCCCAAGCGATTCCCAAGCGCGGCGCAAAATTATTGTTGTCTCTAGGTATTCCTTCCTGGACCCCCAGCGCCTTTTCCGCCGCCTTGTTTACGTCCGTCGCCGCCGCAAATAGCGGTGTAATTTCCACGTCGTACCGCAATCCGTAGTTCAACGTCAGCTTGCGGTTGACTCTCCAGCTGTCCTGGGCAAAGAATCCGATCGGAATATTGTCGAACGGCTGGTTCGACTGCCCGATTCCCTGAATGTACGTCGTGGGAATTCCCAGCCCGTACGCCTGCAATCCCGTCGCGCCGAATAGTTGCACCGCTTGCCCGCCTGGCAGCGTCACCGAGTCCGGCAGCCCGAAGTTCGACACCGCCAACCCCCCAAAATTAACGTCCCCGCCGTAATCCAGTTCGAAAATTTGCGCTTTGCCCGACCGTAGCTGCACCAGATTGAAATCGCCGCCCACCTTAAACGTATGACTGCCGCGCACCAGCGTGACGTTGTCGGTGATCTGGAATCTCCGCTCGATGCGGTCCACCGTCGAATACGGTTCGCGCCCGAAATACGAGTATCCCGGAATGTTCACGCCGATATCGCTTCCGCCTGGAAGCTCCGAAAATCCGAAGTGCAATCCGCGCCGCGCGATCTGAAATCGAAATTGATTGAACGAAGTGTCGCTCACGATGGTGTCATGCTGGAAAACTCCCGACACATCCCGTGACTGGTTCACGCCGGTCCGCGACCCGGCATTCTGCCCAAACACTTGGTTCTGTGCCGTGGATTGCACGCCCGTCACCAACGACGGCGATACTCCCACGCGCAGAAACGAGCTGTTCCGGTTATTCCATTTCTGGTCTAATCGCCCAGACCACAAGCTCGTCTTCTCCGTCACCGGAAAATTTCCCCGCAGCCCATTCAGTCCCACGAACGACGCCGGCAAGGGCGCCACTCCGGCTGGTACCACCGACGCCCCCGGCCCCACCGCGGCGAATCCATTGCACACCACTGCGTTCACGGTCTGCCCAAGCGGACACGAAACCGGCACAGGAAACTGTGACCCCGGGCCCGGATTCAAGCTCCCGCCAGACAGCGACGCCGCGATCGCTCCGAAGTCCAGTTTGTTCAACGCCACACTCGACGCTGACCCCAACAGCGCCCCGTATTGCACTGCCAGATTTTGATAAGCCGGAACTCCACTGGTCAGCAAAGCCTGCACCGTGCCCGCTTGCGACGGTGTCAACTGCACAGGAAGCGGGCCGCCCGGCGTCGGCAGCGTCACTCCCGTTAAGCCCCACGCGCCTCCGCCTCCCTGAGCCTCTCCAATGCTCGAAAATCCGGTCTCTTCCCGCAAAGTATTTTCATACGAGAAAAAATAAAACGTTTTGTCCTTCACGATCGGTCCGCCGATCGTCGCCCCGGCCTGCACTCGCGTGAACGCCTGCTTGGTCGGATCGAGCGTCCCCGTCGTCGGGTCCACCTGCCCGGAAAACGCATTCCGTGCCTGAAACGATTTGTTGCGCAAATACCCGAACACGTCACCGTGCGTCTCATTCCCCCCGCTCTTGGTTACGATGTTGATCACGCCGCCGGTCGCGCGCCCATACTCCGCGCTGTAATCTCCCAGAATCAGCTGAAACTCCTGCACCGCCTCTTGCGAAACCATCGCGCGGATTCCGTTGATGGAGTTGTCCACCGCGTCCGCGCCATCCACCAGAGTCGCGGTGACGCTGGAGGTCATCTGATGCACGGTGGGATAGGTTTCGACCGTGAAAAGCGCTGGCACAGCAACGCTGCCAGGCATCGCGAGGCTGCGCCACTGGAAGTCCGTGCTGGGCAACCCGGTACTCGTGGAGAGTGCACGACTGGTACTTGATCGGCGTACCACGCATGTCGCTAT
>Ga0137412_10003262_pt1 | contig 12946 bp, 10 predicted proteins | sample CZODoug2_1_16fun_FD_122160 | JGI IMG/M metagenome (GOLD analysis project Ga0137412, IMG submission 122160) | Vadose zone soil fungal communities from Angelo Coast Range Reserve, California, USA - CZODoug2_1_16fungal (Hybrid Assembly) | ecosystem: Environmental > Terrestrial > Soil > Vadose zone... | reverse complement strand
GGTGTCGAGAATTCGTCGGTGGCACCGTCGAGGTGCAGTTCCTCCCGACGTGCCGCGTACCAGATCCACCGCAGGAACGTCGCTTTCGCGGCGCCGTCATCGGCAGGCGACTTCAGCGCGACGCTCACCTGATACTCGCCGGCACCGCTGGTCGTGGCCGTCGGGGCGACATCGGATTTGCGTTGCGGCAGCGCAGTCGCGACCCGTATCAGCAGTCGGCGCACTCGATCGGGCGAGTCGGCCACCGAGAACGTCGTCGCGATCGACATCTTGTGCGCACCGGGCGGACGACTCATGTTCGTGAACGAGGTGGCAGCCAGCACCGAGTTCGGCGTGATCTGCAATCCGTGGCCGGTCTGGATGTGGACGGCGCGCCAGTTCGCTTCCACGATGCGGCCGCGCGCGGCCGGGGTGTCCAGCCAGTCGCCGATCCGGAATGGCTGCTCGAACAACATGAACAGCCCGGACACGATCTGACCGACGGAGTTCTGCAGCATCAGGCCGATGACCACCGAGGTCACGCCCAGCGCGGTGAACAAGCCGCCTACCCGTACACCCCAGACGTAGGAGAAGATGAACGCAAGGCCGATCGCAATCAGCAAAAACCTTGTGACGTCCCGGAATATCGTCGGCACCCGCTTGCGCCACGTACCCTCGGGCGCGCCCTCGAACACTGTGGCATTGAGGCCGGACAACAGCAGTAGCAGCACCACGAAGCCGAATACCGTCGCCAGCACCCGCACCGAGTTGAACTGCGCGGGCACCTGCGCCACCTTGACCAAGAGCAACAACAGCGCCGCCAACGGCACGATGTAAGTGCGCAGCAGATTGACCGGCCTGGCCAATGCGCTTTGCCTGCGCGCCAGGAAGTTGTGCCATTCGGTGAGGCTGATCAGCAGGAAGGGCAGCCCGATGGCCAACCCACCGGCCCAGTACAACCACAACGGATCCGCGGCGATCACTTGCGCTCCGCCAGTCGCCAGATCGGCTGTTCCGAGCCGTCGACGGTAACGCTTCCCGCCGGGGTGAACTGGCGGATGTCGCGCATCACCTCGTATACCTCCGAGGTCACGTAGACGCCAGAATCCGATGCGCCACTGCGCATCTGGTGGGCTAAATTCACTGCGGTGCCCCACATGTCGTAGATGACGCTGGACCTGCCGACCAATCCGCTGATCACGTTGCCCGTATTGACACCGGCTCGAATGCCGAGGTGATAGCCCTTACCGCTGTTGAAGCGCTCAATGATGCGCTGCATCTCGACGGCGAAGTCGATGGTTCGGGGCACGCTGTCCAGCCGCGGGACGTTCAATCCGCAGCTGGCCAGGTAGCCGTTGTGCACGGTGCGAATCGGCTCGACGCCAAAGGTTTCGGCTGCCGAATCGAGCTCCCGCATCAGTTCGTCGACGATCCCGACCAGTTCGTCGCCGGACAAACCGATCGACATCTCGTCGAGGCCGATGATGTCGGCGAAGATGACCGTCACGTCCTGGTGCTCTTGCGCGATGGTCTGCTCACCATCGCGGTACCGTTGCACGACGGGTTCGGGCATCAGCGACAGCAGCAGGCGGTTGTTTTCGTTGCGCTGTTCGGTGAGCAGACCTTCCTTGATCTCCAGATTCCGGCTCATCTCGTTGAAGGCGACTGTGAGATCGCCGATTTCGTCTCGCGAGGTGACCGGTATCGCCACCTCGTAATTGCCCTCGCTGATTTCCTCCGCGCCGGCCTGCAGTCTCCGGATGGGCCGCACGAACGCCTGGGCAATCAGCATCGCGAGTACGCACAGGACGAAAACCATCGCCGCGGCCGTCACGATCAGCGTCCGGGTGAATGCCTCGATCCGGGAATTAGCCTCGGAGCTGTCCCGGGTCGCCAAGATCGACCAGCGCAGATCTGAATTCGGCACGTCCAGCGGACCGTAGGCCGCGAGTTCATGGTCGCCCAGATAGCCGGTATCCATGACCGTTCCGGTCCGGCCCCGTTGGGCGGCGCGAAACGCCTCGGTCTGCACCGGCTGGACCAGTGTGGTGCCGTGCCACCGCAACGCTTCGGCGACGATGTCAGGCGGTGTGCCTGCCGCCACCGCGTCGCGTTGATATTTCTCGGGGTCTTGCAGGAACAGCCGCGAGTCGGAACGCATCAGGCCGTCCGGACCGGCCAGGTAGGTCTCCGCCGTCGCACCCATGCCCGCGGTTTTCCAGTGCTGATCGGCAGTCATGATTCGGTTGACTTTCGAGATCGGCAGCGGAAGCGCCATAGCCCCTGCCGCCTTGCCTCCCGCGTCGATCGGTGACACCAGCCACGCGATGGGCATTCCGCCGGCGGCCTGAAACGGCTGGAAGTCGGTGATCCACACGAAATCGACCGCGTCGGCGGCCATCGCCTTCTCATAGGCGCTGCGCAGGTTGGATTCGCGATACGGGCCGGTGAGGATGTTGGTGCCCAGCGCGGCACCTTTGTTCACGCTGTAGATCAGGTTGCCCCGGGTGTCGAGCAGCATTGCGTCCCGGTATTCGAAACGGGTCGCGATCTCGCGAAAGTAGTTGTTGAAGCGTGCATTCGCGGCCGACCACGCGCTGCCATCGCCCGCGTCGTCGGGTGCGGGCGACGTGGCCGACGACCGGACCGTGTAATGGGTTTGGAGATATTTCTGGGCGTTGCTGCTGGGCAACAGCGCGGCCATGTCCAGCTTCTGGCCGGTTGTCTGCTGGATCGGTTTGATCAGCTTGTTGGTGTAGTAGGTCTCCAATGCCTGCTGCTCGCCGGGATCCGTCGGCGCGTCGGCCAATTGGTCGAAACCAGCGGTGAAGGCCGTCACCGCTTCTTCGGCGGTCGACCCGCGGGTATAAACGACCAGCGAATTCGTCAGGTCGGCGAACAACATTTCAACCGCGCGCTTCTGCGCCTCGCGCAGTTGTGTCATGCGTTCGGCGGCGATCGGCATCAGCAAGTTTCGGCCGGATACATATTCGACGGCGCCAATCACCGCCAATGAGGCCAGGCTGGACACCAGCAGCATCAGCATGATCTTCGACTGAATGCTCAACCGGGACAGCGGCCGACGACGACGACGTCCGCCCTTTTCGGCCGGCATGGTTTCTTCGTGTGGCGCCGGATCAGTTGAGCCCTGCGGCGTCAAATCGACGTCCTTTCGCTGCCGGGCCGAAAAGCCCAGATCACGCAGCAGAATATCGCGTGCGGTGTAGTGAAAACGGATTTGCCGAAAACCGTTATCAACACGTCGTTTGTATATCCGAGCGGCACTCCATAACGTCGGCGGAATGACACGGGTATGCGTGGTCGGCAGCGTGAATATGGACATCGGGTTCAATGTCGACACGCTGCCCGGCGCGGGCGAGACCGCATTGGCGGCGTCGGTGCGCTCGACACCCGGCGGCAAGGGCGCCAATCAGGCCGTGGCGGCCGCGCGCGCGGGCGCCCACGTGCAGTTCGTCGGCGCCGTCGGCGACGACCCGTCGGCGGCACAATTGCGGGACCACCTCAACACCAACGGGGTCGGCACCGACGGGTTGATCACCGTATCTGGGCGCAGCGGAACCGCAGTCGTCATCGTCGACTCGGCCGGCGAGAACATCATCGTCGTCGCTCCGGGTGCCAACGGCGGGCTGACGCTGGACCCGGTGGTGTTGCGCAATCTTGTCGCAGACTGCGATGTGTTGTTGCTGCAGCTGGAGATTCCGGTCGCCACGGCGACAGCGGCTGCCCGTGCAGCCCGTTCGGCCGGGGTGACCGTCATCCTCAACGCCTCGCCGTCGGGCGGCGACGAAGCGGAATTGGCGCAGCTGGCCGAGGTGACCGACGTCTTGGTCGTCAACGAAACCGAAGACGCACACTGGGTTTGGCCCGTCCCGCATCGTGTCACCACCCGCGGCGCACGTGGTGCCGGCTACGTCGGCGACGGTGCGGAGTTCACCGTGGCCGCACCGGTCGTGGATGCGCTCGACACGTCTGGCGCCGGCGATGTGTTCGCCGGTGTGCTGGCCGCCGGCTGGACCGTCGACCGCGACCGCGCGCTGCGCCGGGCCTGCGCTGCCGGCGCACTCGCGACGTTGGTGCCCGGTGCCGGGGATTGCGCGCCGCACTCCGACGCGATCGACGAAGCGACGCTGCCCTAGCTCGAGCCGCGCCGCACGTCGTGGGCGATCGCGAACCCGTCGCCGGCGTCCAACTCGGCCGCCGTCTGGGTCATCAACACACGACTACGGTTGGACGACAACAGGATTGACACATAGTGGTGCGGCGCGCCGGCCACGAATGCCAGCCGGTGGACTCGAACCAGGGCCGACCCGATGGCGACGTTGAGCAGACCCGCGTTACGCGGTCCCGCGATCTCGGCGGTGATCTCGTGCTGCATCCGATCGACGACAACACCGGCGCCGGAGAGCAACTCGTAGAGTGGTGTGCGTCGAAGCGCCGGTGCGGTCAGCACGTGTGAGAGATCGGCCGGCAGCCAGGCTTCGGTGATCATCAACGGTTCGCGAGTTCTGCGTTCGCGTCGCACTCGCAGAATGTGCAACATCTCCGCGGCGCCGCCGAGCGCGTCGCCGATCGTTGTCGGCGGCATTCGGCTGTCGTGTTCGACTACGTCGACCGACGTCTGGAATTGGGTCTGCCGGAGATTGTCCATGTACGAGCCGGACAGCGGCGCCTCATCGGACCGATCGCGTTGCCGGACGAAAGATCCGACGCCTTGCCGACGTTCGATGTAGCCCTGCTCGGCCAGATCGGCCAGCGCTCGTCGCACGGTGATACGGGACACCCCGAATTGATCGCAGAGAGACTGCTCGGTCGGCAGCGCGTCACCTGGAGCGATAGCGCCGCGGGCAATCTCGTCGTGCAGCACCAGGAAGAGCTGGCGATGCAACGGCACCCCGGCACCGGCAGTCACCCCGCCGCTGGTCTCCTGCATGAGCATCAATGCTGTCACACCGCCCCTTGCCGTCGAAGTCAGAAGTTGTTATAACTATATAACAACTTGACGACCCGGCAACCCCTTCGACTACAGGACCGACGATGACCGCGACCGCTGTTCACCAGCACCCCGCCACCGACCCGGACGGGCCGACCGGACAACTGGCCACGTGGGTCGCCGGCCTGACACTTGACGACATCCCCCAGACCGTTGTCGAACGCGCCAAGCACCTGCTCCTCGACGGCCTGGGCTGCGGCCTGATCGGAGCGCAATTGCCCTGGTCGCGGATAGCCACCAACGCCGTCCTCGATCTCGAGAACAGCGGCGACACCGCGGTCATCGGCACCGGCAAATCCACCAGTGGACCGGCCGCGGCCGTGCTCAACGGGACCTTCATCCAGGGCTTCGAGCTCGACGACTTTCACCCCATCGCGCCGGTACACAGTTGTTCGCTGGTCATTCCCGCACTGCTGTCGACAGCAACCGCGCAGTCGCGAACCACCACCGGCGCGGACTTTCTGCTCGCGGCGATCATCGGCTTCGAGGTCGGCCCGCGCGTCGGCTACACGTTGCACGGCGCGCAGATGCTCGACCGTGGCTGGCACTCCGGCCCGGTGTTCGGCACCCATTCGGCGGCGATGGCTTCCGGCAAGCTGCGCGGGTTGTCGCCGGCCCTGTTGGAGGATGCACTCGGCCTGGCCGGCACGCAGTCGGCGGGTTTGATGGCCGCGCAGTACGAAGCGATGAGCAAGCGCATGCACCACGGCTTCGCCGCCCGCAACGGTTTCTACGCCGCCGGGCTCGCGGCAGCGAACTACACCGGCATCAAACGGGTCTTCGAGCGTGAATACGGCGGATTCCTCAGTGTTTTCGGCGAAGGCCACGAACCCGACGCGTCGTTGCTGACCGACCAATTGGGTGAACGGTGGGAGACCTCGATCATCATGGTCAAGTCCTACGCGGTGATGGGCGGCCTGCACGGAGCGGTCGACGCGGCTCGTCAACTGCGGGAATCTGTTGTCGCCAAAAATATCTCGAAGATCGACATCACGGTCGGTGAGACCGTGTACAAGCACGGTTGGTGGGCGCCCGAGCGGCCGCTGACCGCTATCGGTGCTCAGATGAACATCGGTTATGCGACGGCGGCCGCGCTCCTCGACGGTAACGCTCTGCCGGAGCAGTTCACCCCGGCACGCCTGGACGCCGACGACATCTGGTCGTTGATCGGCGTCACCGACGTGCATTTGGATGAGTCGCTCGCCGACGCCCCGCTGACCGAGCGGTTCCGCACCGACCTCGCCGTGACCACCCGCGACGGCGACGTCCATCAGGTTCGGGTCGTTGCGCCACACGGTGCGCCGTGGGACCCGGTCACCAACGACGAGCTGGTCACCAAATTCCATGCGTTGGCCGATCGTGTCACCAGCCGCGATCGCGCCACCGCGATCGAACGCGCGATGGTTGGTCTCGAGAACCTCGACGACGTCAGCGACCTGATCGATCTACTGGCCCCGCCGGTCGCCGGCGCACTCGACTAAAGGGACAACGCATGGCCACCACAGCTGCCCGGCAGAACTTACGCACCTTGCTCGATCGGCGCGAACTCGTCGTCGCACCAGGTGTTTTCGATGGGATAACGGCGCATCTGGCCCGTCGCACGAACCAGGCGGCGGCGTACATGACCGGCGCGGGTGTTGCGGCATCCGGATTCGGCCTGCCCGACATCGGACTGGTCACCGCCACCGAGATGGCCGGGCGCGCGCGGATGCTGGTCGGTGTGCTCGGTGACGTCCCGCTGATCGCCGACGCCGACACCGGCTACGGCACCGCGATGAACGTGGTGCGCACCGTCCGGCTCTATGAGCAGGCCGGCGTCGCGGCAATCCAATTGGAGGACCAGGTATTCCCGAAGCGTTGCGGGCACCTGGAAGACAAGCACGTCGTCGATGCCGCCGACTTCGAGCAGACGTTGGCCGCCGCCCTCGACGCCCGCACCGACGACAACCTGCTCGTCGTCGCGCGGACCGACGCCCGAGCTCCGCTCGGCTTGGACACCGCGATCGAGCGGGCGAATCGGTACGCCCAAGCCGGTGCGGACGTGATTTTCGTCGAAGCCCCACAGAGCATCGAGGAGATCGAACGCATTGCCCGTGAGGTCGAGGCGCCGCTACTGATCAATCTGGTGCTGGGCGGCATGACGCCACTCGAATCGGCGACCCGGCTGCAGGAGCTGGGCTACGCCATCGCCATCCACCCCAGCAACCCGCTAGGCCGCGCGGTCCTCGGCATGCTCGAAGGCCTGTGTGAACTCAACGGCGGCAACCTCGCCGACCATCTGCCAAGTAAGCCCGCCGAATTCTTCAACCTGGTCGGGATGGCGGAATGGCTTGACCTCGACGCCAAATACGCACGCTTGGAGGAAGTCCGATGAGCATGACCATCATCGAGAAGATCTTCGCCCGCAAGGCCGGCCTCGACCGGGTGTCAGCGGGCGAGACGATCGTCGTGGACGTCGATATGACCGTGCTGATCGATCTCCAGTTCGCGACGATGTGGCTACAGCCGCTTCGCATCCATGATCCCGACAAGCTCGCGATCGTCATGGACCACGCGGTACCCGCGCCGACCATCAAAGACGCGGCCGGCGGACCGCTTGCCCGCAAGTTCGCCGCCCAGTTCGGTATCGAGCGCTTCTACGACGTCGGCCGCCATGGTATCTGCCATCAGGTCATCGCCGAGAACGGGCTGGCCCGGCCCGGAGAAGTATTGGCCTGCACCGACTCTCACACCTGCGCGGCCGGCGCCTACAACACCGCCGCCCGCGGACTCGGGCCGGCCGAGGTGTTCTCGATCATGTGCACCGGCAGCACCTGGTTCCAGGTGGCGCCGACCATCCGCTATCAGCTCGAGGGCGTCAAACCCGATACGGTCAGCGGCAAGGACATCTTCTTGCAGATCGCCAATCAGTACGGCGACGCGGCCAACCTCAACCTGGAATTCGGTGGACCGGGGCTGGCCAGCATCCCCATGCACGATCGACGCACGATCGCCACCCAGGGTGCCGAGATATCCGCCGACTTCAGCACGTTCGAACCCGACGAGGTCCTCACGTCGTACCTCAACGACCGCGGCATCACCGGATACGAGGCCGCCGCAGCGGATTCCGATGCGGGTTACCGGGAAGTGCGACGGGTGAATCTGGCCGCACTCGAACCCTACGTGGCCCGCCCGGGCACCGTGAGCCGCAACGGCCTGCCGGTCTCGCAGATAGAACGGCAGAAAATCGACCAGGCGTTCATCGGGTCTTGCGCCAACGGCCAATTGGAAGACCTCGAAATCGCCGCGAACATATTGCGCGGCAACACCGTTGCGACCGGGGTGCGGCTGCTCGTCACGCCGGCATCCCAGGCGGTGTACCGCGAAGCGATGCGGCTGGGCTACCTGCAGGACATCGCCGACGCGGGCGCGGTGATCACGAACTCCACCTGCGGCGCCTGCTTCGGCTACCACATGGGGGTAGTGGGACCGGGCGAAGTGTGTTTGACGTCGAGTACCCGCAACTTCACCGGGCGGATGGGCAGCCCGGACGCCGAGATCTACATGGCCTCACCGGCGACCGTCGCCGCATCGGCGCTCACCGGCTACATCACCGACGCAAGGAGCGTGACCGCATGACACTGGCCATCACCGGAAAGGTATGGGTCTTCGGCGACGACCTCAACACCGACGCCATGTACCCGGCCTTCGCCATGAAGATGGATCCTCCCGAGGCAGCCAAACACGTCTTCTACGAAGTACGCCCCGGCTGGACCGACGAGGTGTCGCCGGGAGACATCGTGGTGGCCGGCAAGAACTTCGGGCTGGGCTCGTCGCGCCCAGTCGCCGCGCTGTTCACCGAACTCGGCGTCGCCGGACTGGTCGCCGAAGAGTTCAATTCGCTGTTCTTCCGTAACGCCGTCAACGCCGGGCTGCCCGCGATGACGCTGCCGGAGGCAACCACCATCTTCAGCGAAGGTGACACCGGGACGTTCGATTTGGCCTCTGGGGCATGGCGCAACGACACCACGGGAGCGTCCGGATCGGTGCCCAAGCTGCCCGACCTGATCCTCGACATCATCTCCAGCGGCGGCGTACTGCCGAGGCTGGCGGCGCAGGGTTACCTGCCCGCCGAACTCGGCGATCTGCTCAGGTCCAGCACCGTCGCGATCCGCGGCGCGGGCAGCGGCGCATGATCGGCAAACTGCTCCGCAAAGTCCGTGCCGGCGAGCACCGAAGTCCGTTCGCCGGTTCGGATTTCGCGTCGCCCGATGACATCACAGTCACCAGCACCGCATTCAGCGATGGCGGCGCGATGCCGCCGACGAGCGCCGGCAAGGGCGTCGGCGACAACACCTCACCGCAGCTGAGTTGGACCGGCTTGCCGTCACAAACCCGGCAGGTGGTGTTGATCATCGACGACGTCGATGTTCCGCTGCCCCGCCCGCTGCTGCACACGGTCGCCGTGATCGAGCCCGGTGTGCAGAACGTGGACACCGGAGCGCTGCAGCCGGGCACTGCCGGAATGCGTTTCATTCCGGGCAGTTTGGGGCACCCAGGCTACGCCGGCCCGCGCCCGATTCCCAATCACGGCCCGCATCGCTACCGCTTCCTGGTGTTCGCCCTTGACCAGCCGATCCCGGACGGCGTCGCCACCACCAAGGCGCTGCTGAAGCAGATGGCCGGCCGCGTGTTGGCCCGCGGAACGCTGACCGGCACCTACGAACGCTCATGAGCGGGCTGACGCCGCGGGGCACCTGTCGTCTGTCAGCGTCGCGCCTCGCTGAGTTCAAAGGCTTTCGGGTACGCATGGCCGCGAAAGGAGTGTCCATCGACATGGGCTGAGTACGCTAAGCAGATGCCACAACGGGTGTTGCGTGAACGCCTGATCGATCTAGAAGTGCCACGCGAGGATGTGGCACGCGGTCGGGCGCTGCGAAAGACCGTCCCGCGGCGCGCTCTCGCACAGCTGACTCCCTCTCCGCGAACGGCCACCGAGATTCTCGTCGCTCAAAACGCCAGCCGACTACCCGAACTCGTCCCGCTGCGTTTTGCCCGGATGCTGGCCGACCCGTTCTCGTTCTACCGAGGTTCGGCAGCGGTCATGGCCGCAGACCTCGCAGCAAGCCCGTCGAGCGGGATCGAAGTCATGTGCTGCGGTGATGCTCACGTGTCGAATTTCGGTGTGTACGCTGCTCCGCACCGCTCAATAGTCTTCGACCTGAATGATTTTGACGAGGCCGCTGTCGCACCCGCGGAGTGGGACATCAAACGCCTGATCACCAGCGCGATCATCGGGGGCCGCTATGCGGGTTATCCCGCCAAGGCCATCCGCCGCACTGTCGAACACGCGTTGGTGGGTTACCAAACCAGTCTCGAGGCGATGCTCGAGAAGATGGACGTTCTGGACCGCTACTATCTGCGGGTGGAGCCGGAGCGCTACATCGGGAAGGTATCCAAAGGCCTGCTTGGAGTGATTCAGAAAACGACATCCCGAGCACGCACACGAACGTCGGCGCGTGTCTTCAAACAGATCACGGAGATCGGGCCCGAGGGGACGCCGCGGCTGCGCGAATCACCGCCCGTTCTCCAGCACGTCGACGAGGAGATCGAAGCCCCCCTGGTCGAGTCCGTTGAGGAGTATCTGGCCGCAGTCCCAGCTGATATCGCGCTGCTGCTGTCACACTTTCGCGTAACCGACGTCGCCCTGCGAGTAGTTGGCGTCGGCAGCGTCGGTACCCGCTGTTACTTGGTCATCTTGGTCGGCCCCAACGACACGCCGATGATCATGCAGATCAAAGAGGCCACTCGATCAGTGCTCGAAGAGTACGGCGGTTGGCGCCAGCCAGACACGCTGACCGCGGCCGTTGAGGCCAAGGGCCAGGGCGTGCGCGTCACCGATGGCCAGCGAATTCTGCAGGCGATGTCGGATGTGTTCCTCGGGACGACACGCAAGGACGGCCGCGACTACTACGTCCGTCAGTTCCACGACATGAAGGGCACCGTCGACATCGAAGGTATGTCCCCTTCTACTTTCTGTGATTACGTCAGTGCTTGTTCGGTTCTGCTGGCGCGGGCGCACTCGCAGAGCGCGAATGCGTCGATACTGCGCGGATACGTCGGCAAAAGTGACAACGTGCACGGTGCGGTCGCCGCGTGGTCGTACGAATACGCCGACAAGTCGCTCGACGACTTCCACCAACTGCGCGCTGCGGCCACGGCTGGCGACATCGAAGTCGCCGACGATCCTGCCCGATAGCGGCAACTACTCCTCCGGGATCTCGCGCTCGATCGCATCGAGCCACGCTCGGGCCGACATGTCCGACGGGGCGCGCCAGTCTCCGCGCGGCGACAGCGACCCACCGTGGGACACCTTGGGCCCGTTAGGCAGGGCTGACCGTTTGAACTGGCTGAACGAGTAGAAACGCTGCACGAAGATCTGCAGCCAGTGCCGGATCTCCTTGAGCGAGTAGGACGGCCGCTTGCTTTCCGGATATCCCGGTGGCCAGTTGCCCTGATCGGCATCGCTCCACGCATGCCACGCCAAGAAGGCGATCTTCGACGGGCGGAAGCCGTAACGGAGGACCTGGAACAACGAGAAATCTTGCAGCACAAAGGGGCCGACCTTCGCTTCGCTGCTCTGCAGCTCGTCTTCTTCGCCGGTGGGCACGAGTTCGGGGGTGATCTCGGTGTCCAGCACCGACTGCAACACCGCGTCCACATCCGACGGGAACTGGTTCGAGGAGATGACCCAGCGGATCAAATGCTGAATCAGTGTCTTGGGCACACCTGCGTTGACGTTGTAATGCGACATCTGATCGCCGACACCGTACGTGGACCAACCTAGTCCCAGCTCGGAAAGATCACCGGTGCCGAGAACGATTCCGCCACGCTGATTGGCCAGGCGGAACAGGTAATCCGTGCGCAGCCCGGCCTGGACGTTCTCGAACGTGACGTCGTAGACCTTCTCGCCGCGCGAGAACGGATGGTCCATCTCCTTGAGCATCAGCTTCGCGGTCTCGGTGATGTCGATTTCGGCAAAGGTGACACCGAGCGCGCGGCAGAGCTCGATCCGCGCAACGAATCGCTCCTCCAGGTGTTTTCTTCCACTTATTGGTTGTTGCGCCGCTATTCCGATGCGGCGCGCGTGTTGGATCGGGCGATCGCGATTTCGCCTCGGGGCGCTCCTTCACGGGTCGCGCGAGCATTGATTGATCTGGATGAGCGCGCTAATACTCAGCCTGGGTACGAAGCTATTCATGCTGCGGTGACTGAAAATCCCAACGCAGCCGAGGCTATTGCCGATCAATGGTTCTATCTTGCCCTTTGCCGCCACGACTCCAGTGAAATGGCCCGGGCGGTGGCGTCGATATCGCCCGAGGGAATGGTTCCCGTTAACGTGCGAATGCCTCGGAATTATTGCGAAGGCCTCGCGGCGCGCGCCAAGGGTGATGCATCCTCTGCTGAAGCGGCATTTACCAAGACTTGCGAAGAGCTCGGAAAGATGGTGGAGACCCCAGGCTGTTTTCTGCGCTTATCGATGGTCATTCAGAACTTAATCCGGAGACTGGAAAGCGCCAACCCAAGTTCCGTGTTGAGCTTCCTGGAAATCCTATTCTTTCGCTCACTATATCGCGACGGGCCGAGGTTTCGCTGTGTCTCGTTTATCCTTCGGTGGCCTGTTTTCCCGATTCGCTGGACCAGGTATCTACTTGGGTTTCCATTCTTGCACTTTGCATGTCGTCATTTTTATTCAACTGTGCGTTCGCGGATTTCTTCATCGATTACCGGTGAGTTGCAACCAATTGAGATATTATCAATCTGACCTCACCCTCCCAGGAAGCCCTTGAGATGGATGTTGTGAGGCAATATTGAACGGCCAGGTGCGCTTTAGTCCGTGGTTATCCCCCATTGGCCTTGATCAACATGCCTTCAGACTCGTCTCGGAGTTCACTCTATGATGTACTTAACAATTGC
>Ga0137412_10003261_pt1 | contig 12946 bp, 12 predicted proteins | sample CZODoug2_1_16fun_FD_122160 | JGI IMG/M metagenome (GOLD analysis project Ga0137412, IMG submission 122160) | Vadose zone soil fungal communities from Angelo Coast Range Reserve, California, USA - CZODoug2_1_16fungal (Hybrid Assembly) | ecosystem: Environmental > Terrestrial > Soil > Vadose zone... | reverse complement strand
CGCGCTGCTCGGTGCGCAGCAGTCGAAGCACCTCGGCCTGCCGCTCGTCGGCGAACCACGTCCTATCCCGGTCACCCGTCGTCATCGAGCCGCCAAGTAATCGTCGGGGCCGATCGCACCGGTGGCGCGCGCTGCGAGTACCGCCGCGCCGAGTGCGCCCGCCTCTTCGACGGCCGAGACCTCCAGATGGTCGAACCGGGCCGCCTTCGCGCGCATGACTTCGGCGCTGTGCCGCCATCCGCCGGTGACGATGACGCGCGTCGCGGGCCCGACCACGTCGTCCATTGCGCGGTGCAGCGCGAGCGCTTGATCGGCGGCGGCGGCGACCACCGCCTTCCAGACCGCGCCAGGGCCATCCGATGCGTACTCGGCGTCGGCGTCGAGTTCGGTCAGCCCGTCGGGGCCAACGCCGAGTTTCTCGAGCGCACGCTTCTGTGCCAATCCACCCTCGGTGCCGCCGAGCAGGCTCCAGTGACCCGGCCGGATGCTTGGGTCGGTCGTGATGCCCACTGCGGCCAGCCGGGCGACGTCGGCACGGTTGGGCACGTGGGGCACGGTGCGCACCAACGCCTCCGCGGTGCCCGAGGAATCCAGCTCGTCGCCGGACCCGACCGCGCGAGCGCCGAGTGCCGACGCCTGGTGGTCGTGACCGGCGAGCACGAGCACCGCCCCGCGCAGCAGCGGACTGACCGTCTCGGACGCCACCGTGCCGACCGGCGTGCCCGCCTGAACCAGCGGCGGCATCAGCTCGCGACGAGCGCCGGACCAGGCCAGCGCGTCGTCCCACCAGTCGCATTTGGCCACGTCGAGCCAGCCGGTGCGCCCGGCCAGGGACAGTTCGATCGCGATCTCGCCGCCGAGACCGCGCACCACCCAGCCGCCCACGTCGAAGCGCCACGTGGCGGCGCGGCTGGCCGGCTCGTGATCCAGCAGCCAGCGGTGCTTGGTGAGCGCGAACTGGCCGCGCAGCGGCTTGCCCGCGACGCCGCCGAAGGCCTCGGCGCCCAGCGCGCTTGCGAGGTCGGCGACCTCGGCGCCGTCGCGGTCGTCATGCCAGGCGATCACCGGGGTCAGCGACCGCTCGTTGGCGTCGGTCAGCACGCCGGACTCCCCCATGCTGGTGACGCCGACCGCGCGCACGGGCACGCCGGCCGCTTCGGCGGCTGCACTCAATGCGTCGAAGGCACTGCGCAGCAAGGCATTCGCGTCGATCTCGGTGCCCCGTGGGGTGACGTTCCACGTGGTGGTGGCACGACCGGTGCCGAGTTCCGCGCCGTCCTCGCCGTACACCACGGCCTTGCTCGACGTCGTCCCGACGTCGAGCCCAGCGAAGGCGGTCATCGCGCTCCTGACCCTTGTTAACGGTATTGCTTGTATTGGGGTTTCGTGGATATGGTTGCGTATTGTTGGAAACGCGTCAACCCCGCATCGAACGAGCAGGAGCGTCATGTCTCTGGTCACGACCGCCGAACTAATCCACGAGGCGCGCCTGCGCGGTGGCGGCGTCGCGGCGTTCAACGTCATCACGATCGAGCACGCGGAGGGCATCATCGAAGGCAGTCGGCGGTCCGGCCGCCCGGTGATCCTGCAGGTCAGCGAGAACACGGTGAAGTTCCACGGCGGCCAGATCCGTCCGCTGGCGGCCGCGCTCAACGCCCTTGCGTCCGAAGCCGACACCCCGGTGGGCCTGCATCTCGACCACGCCGAGAGCGCGGACCTGTGGCATGGGGCCGCGCGGGCCGGCTACTCCTCCGTGATGGTCGACTGCGGGTCACTACCCCACGACCAGAACGTCACCATCACCGCCGACATCACCAAACTGCTTCACCAGCAAGGGCTCTCGGTCGAGGCCGAGCTCGGCTACGTCGGCGGCAAGGACACCCAGGTGACCAGCGCGCATGCGCCGGGTGTCCGCACCGATCCGCAACAGGCCGCCGCATTCGTCGCCGCTACCGGCGTCGACGCGCTCGCCGTCGCCGTCGGCAGCTCGCACGCCATGACGACGCAGACGGCCGAGCTCGACCTCGATCTCGTTGCCGCGCTGCGCGACGCGGTGCCGGTGCCGCTGGTGCTGCACGGTTCCTCCGGCGTGCCCGACGACGCGATGCGGGCCGCCGTCCGGGCGGGCATCGTGAAGGTCAACGTCGGCACGGCGCTCAACGTCGCCTATACCGGTGCGCTGCGCGACGCGCTCGCCGCCACATCCAAGGTCGACCCGCGGGCGCCGTTGGAGGCCGCCCGCTCCGCGGTCGCCGACACCGTCGCCAGGCTGCTCGACGTCATCGCCACCTGAGCGCGAGCAGACGTAAAACTGCCTCAAAACTGCTATTTTTCGGCACTTTTGCGTCTGCTCGGCGGGTGAGGGTTAGCAGTTCGACTTGTATGCCGCTGCGCCGCCCTCGCCGTCCAGGTTCTCCTTCGTGATGATGGTGAATCCGGTCTGCACGTCCTTGGTGTTCTTGCCTCCATCGAGTGCCGTCACGGCCTCGTCGACGCCGAATTTGCCGATGAGACTGGGCTCTTGGGCAACCAGCGCCTGGACGGTGCCCTCCTTCAGCGCCTGGATCTGATTCGGGCCTGCGTCGAAGCCGACGATCTTCACCTGGCCACTCTTGCCTGCCTGCTTGACGCCGGTGGCCGCGCCTTCGGCGGCGAACAGATTGGCAGCGAAGACACCGACGAGGTCGGGGTCCTTCTGCAGCTGGGCGCCGATGAGCTGGGCCGCGGTGGCCGGGTCGTCGTGGCTGTACTGCACGCCGACGTAGGTGAACTTGGGGTCGGCCTTGACGGCGTCCTCGAAGCCCTTGGTACGGGCATCGGTCGTCGAGATGCCGGGATCGACTCCCATCACCATGACCTTGCCGCCCTCGGGATGCAGCTTCTTGATGGCATCGAACGCGGCCGTGCCGCCGCCCACGTTGTCGCTGGCGATCGCGGACACCGCGAAGGACGGGTCCTTCGTGGTGGTGTCGACGAGCACCACCTTGATACCCGCTGCGGCCGCCTGCTCGAGGGGCTGCTGCATGGCCTGCACGTCGGTCGGTGCGACCAGCAGTGCGTCGGGCTTGCTGGCGACGATCGAGTCGACGATGGGCTTCTGCAACGTCGGGTCGAACTTCTGCGGGCCCTGGGTGTTGACCGTGACGCCGAGCTTGGCCGCCTCGTCCTGCGCGCCGCACTGCATCGTGATGTAGAACTGGTCGCCCGCAACGCCCTGCAGGAACTGAATGTTGTAGTTCTTGCTCGCCTTTGCCGGAGCGGCGACGGTCGTGGCCGCCGCCTCCGAGGTGGCAGGGGCCCCGCTCGACGACTCACCGGCGCCGCTCGACGTCGGCTTCGACGACGTACACGCCGGGAGTGTGAGCACTACCGCTCCCAATGCTCCCGCGACGAGCATTCCGCGCTTACGGTTCACTGGCGTTCCTTTCATTGGGAGCCTCTTCGTTTGAAGAGGTTTCTTGTCCGCGCACTGCGCATGGCCGCGGCGCGCCTGGTTTGGTCGACGTAGACGGCGGCGATGAGCACCGAGCCGACCGCGACGCCCTGCCAGAACGGCTGGACGCCGATGATGACGAACCCGGACTGCAGCACGGCCGGGATGAACAGGCCGACGACGGTGCCGAAGATCGTCCCGTAGCCGCCGAAGATGGACGTGCCACCGATCACCACCGCGGCGATGACGTTGAGGTTCGTCAACGACTGCCCGGCGATCGTCGTGGTCCCGTACTGCGCCAGCGAGAGCAGCGCGCCGACGCCTGCCAGGGTTCCGGCCAGCGCGTACACGAACACCAGGTGTCGCGTCACCTTGATGCCGGTGCGCCTTGCGGCCTCCTCGTTGGAACCGATGGCATACGTGTAGAGGCCGAACTTGGTCTTGTGCAGCAGGATTCCGCCGATGATGAGGACGATGAGCGCGACGAAGGGCAGGCCAGGAATGCCCAAGATCTTCGTGTAGGCGCTGAAGTCGGTGAGTTCGTCTGGCACCGAACGGATGTCGATGCCGCCGGTGACCACCTGCGCCAGACCCAACGCGATCGAGAGGGTGCCGAGGGTGACGATCAACGCGGGCACCTTGGCCCTGGCCACCAGGAAGCCGTTGAACGTGCCCCACGCCATGCCGCTGATGACTGCGGCGACCAGTCCGACGGCGGCCACGCCCAGTCCACTGCCGCCCATCGCCGCCATCGCCTTGGCTGCGACCACGGACGAGAACACCAGCACCGAACCCACCGACAGATCGATGCCCGAGGTGATGATGACGAACGTCATCCCGACGCCGAGCACCGCCCACACCGCGACGTTCTGCGAGATCAGCGAGAAGTTGCCTGCGGACAGGAAGCGATCGCCCGCGATGACGGTGAAGAACAGGCAGATGACGACGAGCACTCCGAGGATCCATACCGCCTGCAGCCCGAGCGCTCTCTTGAGCAGCGACTGCGTCTGGTTGACCTCGTCGCCGCCGCTGACGACGGCCGGATCGTTGGCGACTGCGCTGCTGCGCGATCCGCTGGCTCCTCGCTCGACGCTCACGCGGCGCCCTCCCTCGTGTCCAGCGCGCCGGTCATGGCGCCCACTAGTTGCTCCACGGACGTGTCGGTTCCCCGATAGGTGGCGACGCGCCTACCGAGGCGCAGCACCTGGATGCGGTCGCACACGTCGAGCACGTGTGGCATCGAGTGGCTGATGAGGACGACCGCAATGCCCTTGTCCCGCACGCGCTTTATCGACTCGAGCACGTTCTTGGTCTGCACAACGCCGAGCGCGGCCGTCGGCTCGTCGAGGATGACGACCTTGTCTGCCCAGGCGATGGCCCGCGCGATCGCGATGCCTTGCCGCTGCCCGCCCGACATCGACCCGACGGGCGAGGTCAGCGATCGCACCGTCGCGCCCAGTTGGTTGAAGGACGCGGCCGCCTGGCGGCGCATCTCCTTGTCGTCCATGAAGCCGAGCTTGCCGAGGATCCCCTTGCGCGCAATCTCCCTGCCGAGGAAGACGTTTTGGACCGGATCGAGGTGCGGCGCCAGCGCCAGATCCTGGTACACGACCTCGATGCCGAGGTCGTTGGCCTGCCGGGGGCTGGTCAGCCGCACGGGTTTGCCCTCGAAGCAGATCTCGCCCTCGTCCAGTTCGAGGCTGCCCGACAGTGCCTTGATGAGTGTCGACTTGCCTGCGCCGTTGTCGCCGATCAGCCCGACGACCTCGCCTGCGCTGACGTCGAAGTCGGCGCTGTCGAGTGCGCGGACGTGGCCGAAGCTGCGCGAAATGCCCCGCGCCTCAAGCAATGCGGTCATGCGGTTGTCCTTCCCTTCGGTGGCCAGGTGGTGCCCGGCCGGCAGACGAGCAGTCGGGCGTCGCCGTCGACGTGCCAATCACCGGAGCCAGCGGGGACGACGAGCGTCTGACCCCTCCTCACGTCGAGCGCCCGGCTGCGCGAACCCGTCAGCGCACCGGTTCCTGACAGCACCACCGCGATGGCGAACCCGGCGGGTACGTCGACGCCCGACGTCAGCAGCTCCATGCGGAAGAACGGCGCGGCCTCCTCGGGCAGCACCTCGACGAGGCCTGCAACGTGGGCGGCCGTGTGCCGGGTCAGCGCGGCGACGTCCTGGAGCGCGGAGGTGTCCACGACCGACAGCGCTACGTCCCTTGGTAGGCCGAGGAAGACCTCGTCGTCGGAGGCCGTGGTGTTGGTGCGTTCCAACAAGATTGACTGATCGGTGGGCTCCTGGGCCTCGACCAACAGAATGCCTGCGCCGATCGCATGCGGTGTGCCGCCAGGCACCAGCACACCGTCGCCCGGTCGCACGGGGACCCGGTGCATGAGCGCCAGCATCGCCTCGGCGTCCTGTGCGTCGACGAGCGCCGACACGCGGCCGGGGTCGACGTCCTCGCGCCAGCCGACCCACACGGCGGCATCGTCGTCTGCCTCGAGGACGAACCACGCCTCGGTCTTGCCGTAGGCGCAGCCAAGGTGCGTCGATGCGTATGAGCGGGTGGGATGTACGTGCACGGGGAGACGCTGCCCGGCGTCGAGCAGCTTCACCAGCACGCCCGTGTCACCCGGCTCGCCGTCGTCGCGGCCGAGCCAGTCGCACGGATCGGCGAGAACCGCTTCACGGAGCAGTGTGCCGTCTTCGAGTCGTGCGGGCCCGAGGGTTGGCTCGCCGTAGCGGGCGACGGTGGCGCCCACCCACTCCTCGGGTGAGCGGTCACCGACCGGCGGCAGGCCGCGCCAGGCGGCCAGCGCTGGCCCGCCCGCGTACCAGTGCGGTACGACGTTGGGCGGCAGGAGCTGTGGTTGCACGATCACCTCTCTGTGATGGTCCTGTCGATTTGGTTCAGGCAACGATGACGACCTTGTGCGCGGTCGGGTCGGCGCGCAGGGCGTCCAGTGCTTTTCCGTAGTCGTCGAGCCCGAATCGGTGGGTGATGATGCCGTCGGTCCGCACCCTGCCGCCGCGAAGGGCGTCGATGGCCGCGCCGAACGACGTCATCTCGGCGAACGATCCCTTGATCGTGATCTCGCGCCGGAACACGTCGAACGGGTGGAACCGAACGAGGTCGCTTTCCCTGGTGACGCCATAGACCAGAACGGTGCCGCCGCGACGGGTCAGTGGCACGCAGATGTCGCCGACGGTCGGCGAGCCGGTGGCTTCGACGACCGCGTCGTACCCGTCACCGTGCGGCGAGACCGCAAGCAGCGCAGCGATGTTGGCGTCCGGGTCGTCCCGCGAAATCCGCACCACCTGGTCCACACCCAATCGGGATGCGGTGTCGAGCTTGAACTGGCTCGGGCCTGCGACGGTTACCGAGGACGCGCCACCTGACGCGATGAGCTGGGCCAGCAGTAGCCCGGTCGGCCCTGCGCCGAGTACCAACGCGCTGCCGCCGGGACGCATCTGCAGCGTCTCCAGGCCGTGCATCGCGCACGACGTCGGTTCGCTGAACACCGCGGTGTCCGCGGGCAACCCCTCTGTCGAGAACACCAACTCGTGAGCGGCGACGGTGTACTCGGCGAAGAACCCCTGGAAATTGCTGCCGTACCCCAACATGCCCGCGCACTGTCCGAGCCGGCCCGCCAGGCAGTAGGCGCACTCGCCGCAGTACACGTTCGGATTCACCGTGACCTGCTCGCCGACCTGGAACCTGGTCACGCCGTCGCCGAGCTGATCGACGACACCGACCAGTTCGTGGCCGGGTATCAGTGGGAACACCGCGCCGAACTCACCCTCGTGGATGTGCAGGTCCGTCCCGCAGACGCCGACTTGGCCGACCTTGATGCGCACCTGCCCCGGCGCGGCCTCGGGCGTAGCCACGTCGGTGACCGACCACGTCTTGGCGGCCTCGTAGTGCACGGCCTTCATGTGCCCGGTCCGTCCTCTTCGTCGAGTCCTGGGTTCCTTGAGTGCGCTGTGTTACCTGGGTCACTCTGGACCGGGACAGTACGCCACCTCCGCCCGTATGTCACCGGTGTCAGAAAAATGGACACAAATTCTGACATCGGTGACATACTGGCCGCCGACCCGAGGCGAGGAGGAATCGTCGATGGCCACGATGCGCGAAGTCGCACTGCGGGCAGGCGTGAGCGCCAAGACGGTTTCGCGCGTCGTCAACAACGACCGCTACGTCTCCGCGGACGTCCGCGAACGCGTCGAGCGAGCCATCGACGAACTGCAGTACGTGCCCAACATGCTCGCCGTGACGTTCCGTACCGGCCGCGACGCCGCGATCGGCGTTGCAGTGCCCGGCGTCGCAGATCCGTTCTTCGCCAGCATCATTGACGCCGTCGAGCGCGAAGCCAGCCAGCGCGGGGTCGCGGTCATCGTGACGAGTGTCGGCTGGGAGCCGTCGCACGAACAACGGTCCATCGAGGCGGTTCTGCACCGGCGGGTGGCAGGCATGATCATCTGCCCGGTCGGACCCGACATGTCCTTCCTCCGAACGTGGCAGGCGCGCACGCCGCTGGTGTTCGTCGACCGTGTGCCCGGTCGGTTGACTGCCGACGCCGTCGTGCAGGACGACGTGGGTGGTGGCCGCGAGGCGACCCGGCACCTGATCTCGCACGGGCACCAGCGCATCGCGTTCGCCGGCGACGAGGCCGTGACCGGAATGCTGCGCTTGCAGGGCTGCCAGCAGGCACTGGCGGACGCGGGTCTCCCGCAGCGCAGCGATCTCGTGCACCTCGGTGCCGTGGACATCCCGACGGTGACGGCGGCACTGCGCAGCATGCTCGATGCGCCCGATCCGCCGACCGCGGTGTTCTCGTCGAACGCCCGCTGCACCGTGTCGTTGGTATCGGCACTGCAGACGTTGCGCCGCAAGGACATTGGTGTCGTCGGTTTCGGTGACTTCCCGACGGCCGCCGCACTCAACCCCGCGGTGACGGTGATCCATCAGGACGGTGATGCGATGGGACGCTTCGCCGCAGGCCAGCTCTTCACCCGGCTCGACCAGCCAAATAGGCGGCTGCGGCGGCGCACCGTCCTGCCGGTTTCGCTGGTGACGCGCACGTCATGTGCGATGCCTGGCGAGAAGGTGCGCGCCGGACACGGTGAGGTCGTCGACGGCGTCGGCGCATGACCGCGCTGCCGGTGGTGCTGCTGTCTGGCGCGCCGGCATCTGGCAAGAGCACGCTTGCGTACCTGGTTGCACGCGAGCTGCGCGCGGCCGTGATCGACCAGGACATCGCAACGGCCCCCCTCGTCGAGGTCGTGCAACGGCTGGTGGGCGTCGATGACCTCGATGATCCGCGACTGGCCGGGCTGACCCGAGATGCGCGCTACCGGGTGGTGATCGACCTGGCCGCCGACAACCTCGCGGCGGGTACACCGGTGGTGCTGGTCGCCCCGTTCACCGCCGAGCGCGCCGAGCCGGCCGCCTGGGCGGATACCCGCGACCGGCTGGTCGCCGCGGGCGGCGCACCGATGCTGGTGTGGCTACGCCTCGAGCCCGCCGAAATGCTGCGCAGGCTTCGCGAGCGCGCCGCCGACCGGGACGCCGCGAAGCTCGCCGACGAGGTCGCGTACCTGTCTGGGGCGGCGGCGACGGCATGCCAGGCGCCCGCGGTGGCCCATCTGGCTCTCGACGCCACCCTGCACCCCGCTGAGCTGGCCCGCACCGTCCTCGACGCGCTTCCCCGCTAGGTCTTGCCATCGATGGCATAATCCGACAGACTGGTTTTGTGCCATCGATGGCACAACGTTTGGAACGTGGGAGTGGGTGTGGTGGACAAGAGCATCTTGCGCGACGTCGCGGTGGCGGCCGGGGTAAGCCTGCGCACCGCATCGCGCGTGCTCAACGAGGACCCCAAGGTTGCGGTCGGCACCCGCGCCCGCGTGCAGCAGATGATGCGCGACCTGAATTACACCCCCGACTCGATGGCGCGCTCACTGCGCGCAGGCACCGACACCGCCGTCGCCATGGTCGTCGAGTCGATCGCCGACCCGTTCTTCTCCGCGATGGTGGAAGCCGTCGAGCGGGCTCCCTCGAACAGCGGCAAGTCGGTGCTCGTTGCCTCCACGCACGGGGACGCCACCCGTGAGCGCGACGTCGTCGAGCAGATGCTCTCGCGCCGGGTCTCGGGCATGCTGTTGGCCCCCACCGCTGGCGACCACGCGTGGCTGCGCACCGACACACCGCTGGTACTCGTCGATCGCGCTGCGTTAGCACTCGACGCCGACGTCGTCGGGATCGACGACGAGGCCGCAACGGCTGATGCCGTCGACCACCTCGTCGCGCACGGTCACCGGCGGATCGCATACGTCAGCGACCACCCGGTGGTGCCGACGTCGCGCGCTCGGCTGGCCGGATACCGGCGCGCCATGGCCGCACACGGGCTCGAGGTGGACCCGCGGCTCGTGCACGCCGAGTGCCCCGACCCGTCCTCTGCGGCGGAGGCGACACGAAACCTGTTGGGTGCCAACGTTCCCCCGACGGCACTGCTGAGCGCGGCGACCCGCTGTTCGCTCGGCGTCGTGCCGACTCTGCACGCCCTCGGCCGAACCGACGTCGCGCTGGTCTGCTTCGGCGACTTCGCCATGGCCGACCTCCTGCAACCCGGCGTTACGGTCGTCGACCATTCGGCTGAAGCCGTCGGCGCCGCGGCCGCCACCCGGCTCGCCGAGCGGATCGCCCAACCCGACCTGCCCGTGTCGACACTTCACGTGCCCGTGCGGCTGATCCCGCGCGGCTCCGGGGAGCTGCGGCCGTGATCGCGCGCGACGCGGTGGCGGGTGTCGACCTGGGCACCACGATGTCGAAGGCCTTGTTGCGCACGCCAGATGGCGAGCAGCTGGCATTGGTCGAGACCCGAACACCGTGGACGACGACGCCGGACGGCGGCACCGAACTCGACGCCGAGTGCTTCGTCGAACTCACCGTCGAACTGCTGCGCCGCGCGTACGAACACGCCAGTGCCGTTGCGCCACTGCGGGTATCGGCGATCGCGGTGGCGGGGCTTGCCGAAAGTGGCGTGCTGCTCGACGGGTCCGGTAGTCCGCGGACACCCGTGGTTGCGTGGTTCGACCGCCGCGGCGTCAGTCAGATCGAGTCGATGGCCATGCGCGACGGGAACTTCGGATCCGCGTTCGTGCGAAGGACCGGGCTCCCGTTGGACTGCCAGGCCAGCGTCGCGAAGCTGTTGTGGTTCGTCGACGACGGCCTCGACCTGACATCCGCGCACCGCTGGCTCAGCGTGCCCGAGTACGTCGTGCACCGGCTCGGCGGCGAGCTCGTGTACGAGCCGTCGCTGGCCTCCCGAACCGGCCTGCTCGACCAAGCGACCGGCGCACCGTGGACCGAAGGTGCGGCGCACCTCGGACTGCCGCCGACGCTCCTGCCGGCCCGTCAGCCATACGGCGAGAGCGTTGGCATGCTGGCGCACAACGGATTACCCGCAGGGTTGCAGGATGCCGCGCTCGTGGTCGGCGGGCACGACCATGCCGTTGCGGCCATCGGTGTCGGTGCGACGGGCCCCGACGAACTGTTCAACTCCACGGGAACCGCCGACGTCGTCGTGCGCTCGTTGCCCGGTGTTCTTACCGACGAGCACCGCGAACACCTCGTGGGAAACGGTGTCTCGGTCGGCATGCACGTACTGCCGGGCACCAGCGCGCTCATCGGTGGGGTCCGCGGCGGTCTGCTGCTGCGCCGGGTGCTCGCGCTGCTGGGGAGGACCACCGCGGCCGAACGAGACGCACTCGACTGCGCCGCCTTGGCGGTCGGGTCGCTGCCTGCCGGCCTCGAAGTGTCAGGGGCAGGCCCGACGGGCGACGATGTGGTTCTGCGGGTGCGCGACGGCGCCGATCCAGCCACCATCTGGGCCGCAGCTACGCGCTACACCGCGCGCGAGACCAAGTCCCTGCTCGACCTGATGGAAGCCATCGTTGGCCCTCACTCGCGGGCTGTTGCCAGCGGGGGCTGGACCCGAATGGCCAGCGTGCGGGCCGCGAAGTCCGCCGTGATCGACCACCTGACGTTCTCCGAGTCAACCGAGCCCGGCGTCGCCGGTGCCGCCCTATTGGCCCAACGGGCCATTGTCCCAAGCCCCGTCTAGAAGGAGCGAAATGTCCACCCAGTCCACCACCCAACCGGTCCGCACCCTTGCCGACATCGCGGCGAACGGCGTGTTCTCGATCATCGCGATGGATCAGCGAAACACGTTGCGCCGCATGTTCAGTGCCGTCGGCATCGAGGCAGGAGACGAGGACTTGGTGACGTCGAAGACCGACGTCGCCCGCGTCCTCACCCCGTTGGCGAGCGGCATCCTGTTCGACCCGACGTACGGTGTCCCCGCGGTCACCGGCACCGGGGCGCTCGCCGAGTCCTGCGGTCTGCTGGTGGCCTCCGAGCCCGCCGAGCGCGGCAAGTTCGGCGTGGAACCGATCACGCGGCGCGACCCGGCGCTGGACTCGCAGTGGGTGCTGTCGCAGGGCGGTGACGCGAACAAGTTCTTCGCCCAGTTGCGCGCCGACCGTACCGCCCCCGCGGCCGGCGAGCCCGATCTCGTCGAGCAGTGCCTGCAGGCCGTGCGCGATGTCGTCGAGGACTGCAAGCAGGTCGGCATTCCGTCGGTGATCGAGAACCTGGTGTACCCACTCGATGGCGAAGACCTCTCGGGCAAGCGCCGCGAGGACGCCGTCATCGAGGCGGCACGCGCGCTCAACGAGATCGACTGCGACCTACTGAAGCTCGAGTACCCGGGCTCCCCCGAGGGGTGCCGCAGGCTGGCCGAGGTACTGGATCGGCCGTGGGCGGTGCTGTCGGCGGGCGTCCCGTTCGACGACTTCACCAAGGTGCTGCAGATCGCGTTCGACGAGGGCGGCGCCTCGGGATTCATCGCGGGCCGGTCGGTGTGGCGCGAGTCGCTGCAACTCGCGGGCTCCGAACGTGAACGATTCCTGGTCGACGTCGCCAGGCCGCGCCTCGAGCGGCTCATCGCGGTGGCCGCCGACCGTGCCCGTCCGTGGACCGAGTTCGCGGGACGTTGAACTTCGCGGGAGGTTGAACGCAGCGCTCAGCGTCGGTGGTCTCGCACGGCCGCTGCGCCCGACTGGTCCCCGATCGCCTGCAGTCCCTCGATCACCCCGTCGATGTCGGCGTCCGGGCGGTTCTGGCTGAGCTTGAACTTCGCCTCGATGCTGGTGATGGCGATCTCCACACCGACGATCGCTCGCAGCTGCCCGAGGAAGAACTTCTCCGGTGCGTCGTCGACCGACCACGGCGTCGGCTTGCCCGCCTCGTGCAGATCGGTGAGACGCCGCACCAGGTTGGCGAGCCAGTCCACGTCGTCGTGGATGGACAGCGCGCCATGGACGTGGGCCGTCATGTAGTTCCAGGTCGGTACCACGCGGCCGTGCTCGGACTTCGATGGGTACCAGGACGGGCTGATGTAGCTGTCGGGCCCACGGACGATGACGAGGGCCTCACCGAGAACCGGCTGCTTCCA
>Ga0137412_10003260_pt1 | contig 12953 bp, 9 predicted proteins | sample CZODoug2_1_16fun_FD_122160 | JGI IMG/M metagenome (GOLD analysis project Ga0137412, IMG submission 122160) | Vadose zone soil fungal communities from Angelo Coast Range Reserve, California, USA - CZODoug2_1_16fungal (Hybrid Assembly) | ecosystem: Environmental > Terrestrial > Soil > Vadose zone... | reverse complement strand
TGCTGCCAGTCTTCCAGACTGGGGCTCTTAGGCACTTTCAAGAGAATGCGATCGACGCGGCCATAACGCGCTAGCGCACATTGGGCGACGGCGAGGTCCATGACAATTGCGGATTCGTTGCCGTTCGAATCGGGGTAGACGCCTCGCACCGTATAATTGTGGACTTGATCGTTGATGAGCAGTTCAACACTGTCGCCCATCTTGTAGCCAACGCTCGAACCCACCCAGATGCTGTCCGCATCTCCCAGATGCTCGAACACGTTTTCAGACGCGTTTTGCGTCGGAGGCGCACCAGTATTTTGGGACTCAATTTGCGCGTAAGCGCTGCCTTCCGCAACAAGATCCAGTCCGATGAGGGGAAGCGACTTTTTGGTATCAGCGATCACCGCATAGTCCTCGATACGCGGCGACACTCGAATCGAATACGGCAGCGTAGACAGGATTCCAACCATGCTTTCCGGTACGCCTCCCGACGCCGCGACTTCCAATCCGTTATCGCCGGCCAGCGTTTCCATCGAACTGCGAAACGAGCTTGTAGCTGCGCCACCCGCAAGGTCGATCGCCAGAACGACCGCTACCCCCAGCGCGATGGCCAGGATCGTCAGCGAGGTCCGGACCGGCTCCCGGAGGAGCGGGCGTACTATCAATCGGTAAAAGAGCAGAAAGAATGACATTTCAGCGCCGGATGATTTCTTCGATTTTGCCGTCGCGCAACCTTACCACGGTGTTCGCGAGTGAAGCGGCTTCGGGGCTATGGGTCGCCATAATGGTCGCGGTGTTTTGCTCGCGCGTAAGGCGAAGGAGCAATTCGAGGATCACGTTGCCGGTCGTGGTGTCGAGATTGCCGGTGGGTTCGTCAGCGAGAAGGATGCTTGGTGAATGGATGAGCGCGCGCGCAATGGCGACGCGCTGCATCTGGCCGCCGGAGAGTTGGTGTGGAAAGCGATCGCCGACGCCTTCGAGTTCGACCCATTTAAGGCGTTCGCGGGCGGCTTCGCGAACTCCCGGTTTTCCAGCGAGGAGCAGCGGCAGTTCGACGTTTTCGAAAACCGTCAGGGTGTGAAGCAGTTGAAACGATTGAAAAATGAAGCCGACGCGCTCGCGCCGCAGATGAGTGAGTGCGTCGTCATTCAGGGACGAGGTCGAAATTCCGTCCAGAAGGACTTTGCCCGAAGTAGGGAAATCCATGGCCCCGGCGAGATTGAGCAGCGTTGATTTTCCGCAGCCGCTGCGTCCTACCAATGCCACAAATTCGCCGCGCTCCACGTTCAACGAAACATCGCTCAGCGCGTGCACTGGCTGGCCGTCCGTTAGGTAGTCTTTCGAGACGTCTTGCAGCGAAAGAATCGGCATACGGATTCGCGGGCAAGCGACACCTTCACAGTCGCTCTGTTTACAGCTCACCGATTATACGGTGCGTCTGAAGATCCGCAGCCGGAACGGCTGGAGCGGTCTTCAATTATGACTTCAGCGAAGTCAGGGCCTTCTCGATCGCAGAAGTTACCTCCGGCGAATCTGGGGTCACCTCAGGCTCGAAACGCTTAATGACGTGCCCATCAGGGCCGATCAGGAACTTGGTGAAGTTCCACTGAATCTCTCCGCCAGTCTGCGGATTCGCGGCTTTGTCGGTCAGGAACTGATACAGCGGCGTGATGTGTTCGCCTTTTACGGATACCTTGGCCATCATGGGGAATGTCACGTGATACTTCGAAGAGCAAAAGGTCTTGATCTCTTGATTCGTTCCGGGCTCTTGCGCACCAAAATTATTCGCGGGGATGCCCAGGATGACCAAGCCTGCGCTCTTGTACTTCTCGTAGGTCGATTCCAGCGCCGTATACTGCGGCGTAAAACCGCAACGGCTGGCAACGTTGACAAGGAGCACGACTTTCCCCTGGTAAGCGGCCAGGGGAGCAGGCTGGCCATCAATCGAATTCAAAGTGAAGTCGTACACCGTCTTGTCTGCGGCCATCACGGCGGCCGCGCAGAAAAATAAGCAAAGCAATGCTTTCATCATGTTCCCCCCTATGCTTTTTTACCCTGTTCCACGGCCCGGAGCAATCGGAAGCGTGTTTCAGGCTGGCGCACCCTTTGATACCGGTCGCTGGACTCGCTTATTCCGTGACAATAGAACGTGGCGAGGAAACCGGGCGCCAGCGTTAAACGGGCATTGAGCCGGTGAGGAGCCTGGTATAGACTTCGCAGTCACCAATTTTCGAGGGTTCTTTCCGGGGGGCACGCTGGCGGGAGAGAGCCATCATGTTTTAGCAAGCACAGCCAGGGCCAACTCGCGAAAGCGGTTGAAGTTCCTTTGAGGCGGTACGCCGAGGCCGGTTCCACGACCGCGGCACCAAGGAGGCATGGATGCTATTCGCATCTGCTGTCGAGGTCACTCACCGAGCCCTTGCGACTCCCGATCTCATTATCATCGGGGTCTATTTTGCCATCGTCTTCGGGATCGGCTTGTACTTTGCCAAGAAGGAACGGTCCTCCGAGGACTATTTCCTCGCCGGCCGCGATATTGGATGGTTTTTCATCGGCGCATCGTTATTCGTCTCGAATATCTCCACGGAGCATTTTATCGGCCTCTCCGGCACGGGCGCGTCATCAGGGCTGGCGGTCGGCCATTTTGAGTGGCTCGCGTGCCTCATCCTGCTGATCTTGGGTTGGGTGTTCGTGCCTTTCTACCTGCGCAGCAACGTCTTCACCATGCCGGAATTCCTGGAACGGCGTTTCAACCGCCAGTGCGCTGTTTATCTCGCCGCCATTTCAATCATCGCTTACATCTTCACCAAAATATCCGTGCAGCTCTATGCCGCCAGCGTGGTCCTCGAGCGGGTTGCCGGCTGGAAGCTATGGCAGACGGCAGTGGTTCTGGTCATTGCCACCGGCATCTACACCGTTGCAGGGGGACTGGCGGCGGTGATTTATACGGACACCGTACAGACGCTGATCCTCATCACTGGTGCGGTCGCCCTTACGGTCATTGGATTAGGACGCGTAGGCGGCCTGGAACATCTTCGCACCATGGTGCCGCCCGATTACTTCCACATGATAAAACCTGCCTCGGATTCGAACTTCCCGTGGACCGGAATTTTTTTTGGCGCGCCAATCCTCGGCATCTGGTACTGGTGTACCGATCAGGTGATCGTGCAGCGCGTGCTCTCGGCGCGGGATGAGGGACACGCAAAAGCGGGAACGATTTTTGCCGGCTTCCTGAAGATATTGCCGGTGTTCATGCTTGTTCTGCCGGGCATCATCGCTTTTGCGCTTTTCCCGGAGCAAGTGAAAAAGCCTGACTTCGCCTACCCCACTCTCGTCCTCAATTTGCTTCCGGTCGGCCTGGTCGGCCTGGTCATGGCGGCATTACTGGCGGCGGTCATGGGCGCGATGAGTTCTGTTTTCAATTCAGCTTCCACTCTCGTCACCCTCGATTTTTACAAGAAGCTTCGGCCGCAGGCTTCCGAGAAGCAGCTCGTGAATTTTGGCCGGGTTGCAACCGGCATGATGGTGCTGCTGGGCTTGCTGTGGGTCCCGTTCATCCATTACATCAGCAGCCAACTCTACATCTACCTGCAGAGCGTGCAGGCTTACATCAGCCCACCGATTTCCGCTTGCTTTATCCTGGGAATTTTGTGGCCCCGGCTCAATGGATCAGGCGCTATTGCGTCGCTGCTTACCGGATTCGTCATGGGTGCCACGCGATTCGTTCTGGAAATCGCCGATCGCGCCAGCGGCGGCCATTTTGATTCTTCAGCAGTGCGCTGGCTTATCGATATGAACTTTCTGCACTACGCGATTTTCATGTTCATAGTATGCGCCGTGGTGCTGGTCGCGGTCAGCTTGATGACACCCGCTCCAGACCGCAAGCGCCTCGCTGGACTGACCTTTGCGACGGTGGGTGATAAAATGGAAACCGTCGCCGTTGGTATTCCTCAGCGCAAGCCGGCGCACGAAACACCTACGGAGCGTGCCGTCAACGTTATTTTCAGCTTGCTGTTGCTGGCCACCGTTGTAGGCCTTTGGATTTACTTCCGCTAGTGAGGGGCGGAGAATAATTCGATGAATGCCAGCGCCATCCACGCTCTGAAGCCCAACGTGACTCAGGAAGAGGCCGTGCGGGCATTTTCCGGCGCGGGGATTTCCGCGCTTTATTGGTGGGTGCGCAGCGGCCGGTTGCGGCGCATCGCCGACGCCTATGTTCCGTATTTTTTGTACCGCGTGAAGTACGCAGGAGCACCGGCGCGGCTTTTCGCCATCGATGCGGTCGACGGCTCGCTGGACTTGTTTGAATTCCCCCGTATCCCGGTTGAACGGGAATTGCTGGCGTTGGAGGCGCGCAATCGGTTGCCCGCGACCCTGACCGAAGAGCGCGCGGCGGAACTTTTGCGCGACAAAGTCTTGCGCGTCATTTTCCAGCAAGGATTTTTCAAACTGCGCGACGCCCGTATCGAGATCACCCCGGTGCGCTGTGAACTCCATCTTCCCTATTGGCTTGGTTTCTATGAACGTGATGGATCCGTGCGGTGCCGCGTAATGGATGCGGTGAGACGCCGGATGGAAGGCGCCAAAGCGTGCGCGTTTTTTGAACAGTGGCTCGCAGCTTGATGCGGCGAGGCTTTGGCGGATTGTTTCTGCCCCACAAGAAGCACACCTGATCGTTCTTCGCTTTGCTTGGCATCCCGGGAGGATGGAGATGACAGGGTTTGCTCGACGCACCGGAATTGGATTGCTTGCCTCTGTTCTCTGCTGCGGCACCGCGGTTGCCCAGGGCTGGCAACACATTGGCAAAGTTCAGCGCGTCGAAAAGGTGAAAGATGGCGTTGAGTTAGCCGCTGGCTCCGCAAAAGTGCGTATCACCGTATTCCGCGAGGGGATTTTTCGGATACGCGTGGCCCCGGATGGAAGTTTCCCCAAGGATTTTTCCTGGGCAGTAATCGAATCGCCGGAATCCCCCGCAGTTAAAATCGAAGAGAATCAGAAGGAAATTCGAATCCTCTCGGGAAATGTGATTGCCACCGTTCAGAAATCTCCTCTGCTGATTCAGTTTTCCGACGCGGCGGGAATGGTTTATCTGGCTGATCAGCCAGACTTGCCGATGGCCTGGAACGGCAAGCGCATTCACATCTGGAAAAAAATGCCCGCGAATGAAAACTACTACGGGCTTGGCGACAAAGCCGGCCCGATGAACCGCCGTAACCGCTCCTTCACAAACTGGAACACCGATGAATTCGGCTGGCAGGAATCGACCGACCCTCTCTACAAGACTATTCCGTTCTTCATCGGGCTGCGCAAAGGGATGGCTTATGGAGTTTTCTTCGACAACGCCTATCGCAGCGTTTTTGATTTTGGCAAAGAGTCGCCGGATTACTTTTCCTTCGGAGCCGAAGGCGGTGAGCTGAACTACTACTTTATTGCCGGACCCGACCCAAAGAAAATCATCGAAGAATATACCGCCATGACTGGACGTTCCCCGCTGCCACCGCTTTGGACGCTCGGCTACCAGCAATGCCGCTATTCCTACTATCCGGAATCGCGCGCGAGAGAGGTTGTTAAAACACTCCGTGAGAAAAAAATACCTGCCGACGCCATCTATCTCGATATCGATTATCAGCAGGGCTATGCGCCCTTCACGATCAACCGGGAATACTTTCCCACGTTCGAGAAAATGATCTCGGATTTTCGCGCTCAGGGAATGCACACGATTTTGATCACCGACCTGCACATCAAGAAAGACCCCAAGCATGGCTATGCGCCTTACGATTCTGGAATGAAAAACGATGTGTTTGTAAAGAATCCGGATGGCTCGGTTTACGTCGGTGTCGTCTGGCCCGGCGAAAGCGTGTTTCCGGACTTTACTTTGACGCGCGCGCGGGAATGGTGGGGCGGACTCTACAAAGACTTCGTCGGCATGGGAGCGGCGGGCTTCTGGAATGACATGGATGAGCCGTCGCTGTTCGAACGCGCCGATAAGACCATGCCGCTTGATACCGTGCACCGTCTCGACGATGGCACCAGCCTCGACCATCGCGCCATTCACAATGTTTTCGGCATGCAGAATGTCCGAGCGACTTACGACGGATTGCGCAAGCTGCAAGGGAACGAACGGCCCTTCGTGCTTACGCGCGCGGCGTATTCCGGCGCACAGCGCTACGCCGCCACTTGGACCGGCGACAACAGCAGCACTTGGAATCACCTGAAGATGAGCACGCCGATGCTTTTGAGCATGGGAATTTCAGGCTACCCGCTCGTCGGCGATGACATCGGCGGCTTTGCCGGCTCGCCAACGGCTGATCTTTTGACGCGCTGGTTCGAGGTCGGCGCGTTGAATCCGATTTACCGCGACCACACCGCGAAAGGCACTGCGGACCAGGAGCCGTGGGTGCATGGCCCGGAACACGAAGCCATCCGCAGAAAATACATCGAGCTGCGCTATGAGCTGATGCCGTACCTCTATACCGGAATCGAAGAAACGTCGCGGACGGGATTGCCCTTGATGCGGCCAGTCTTTCTCGAATATCCGCAAGCGTCGGAATTTTATGGAGACAACCGGGACTTTCTATTCGGGAAGGACTTTTTTGTCGCGCCGGTGACCACCGAAATGGTGGACGCCGAAGAAATCTCATTGCCTCCGGGCGATTGGTACGACTTCTGGACAAACACGAAGTGGTCGAGCAAGGAAAAGTTCGCTTTGCATCCCCGGCTCGACGAGATGCCGCTCTACGTCCGCGCCGGTGCCATCGTGCCGATGCAGCCCCTGGTGCAATCCATGGAGGAAAAACCGAACGGGTCGCTTCAATTGCGCGTCTACTTGCCCAACAGCGCATCGAGCGGCGATTGCCACGGGATCCTCTATCAGGATGACGGGCACACGTTCGCTTATCAAAAGGGAGAGATTCTACGTGTGAACTATTCTTGCCAGGTTTCCTCCAGCGCGGTGACGGTCACAAGCAACGTGGAGAAGAGTGCCTATCAGCCGTGGTGGAAGAGTGTGGACCTGACGATTCACGGCGCGGCGGCGGCGCCGAAAGAAGTTCGCATTGGGGAGCAGACTATCCAGGACTGGCGCTACGACAGTCTCGCGCACACCGTCACGCTGACGGTGCCCGATGCTTTGAAGAATTGGAACATTCGACTCGCGTTTTAGAGATTATGCTCGTCGTATCCTAGTTCAGCGAAAAAATCGTAAGCGATTGCGCAGGCATGGCTACGCGAATTTCACCTTTTGCCAATTCTGCTCTGGCCTCGCCGAGCAGAAGCCCGATGGCGGACGCCCTTTGTACCGGCGTGTCCGCCAACGGGATGCGAAGTTCCCTCGAGTGATCGGCGTTGTTGAACGCGACAACAACCCGTTCCTCCTCTGTTTCGCGGACAAAGACATAAGAGGATTCGTCGGAAGCCAGATGCCACAACTGGCCGCTGCGCAGGGCGGCGTGTTCGCGGCGAAGCCTGAGCAACGCCTGCACGTACGAGAAAATTTCCTGCTGATCCCGTGTGCGGCCCGCTTGCGTGAACGCGTCGTTCGCATCACCAATCCATCCACCGGGGAAATCGCGCCGGTTGTCCGGATCGCCGCCCCCCGGCATCCCGATCTCATCGCCGTAATAAATTTCAGGAATGCCGCGCAACGTGAGTGTGAGCCCGAATGCCAGCTTCAGCTTGGCGGGAGTGCCGCCTTCGGCGCTCGCAAAACGCGGCACATCGTGATTCGCAAAAAACGGTACCAACATTTCCGGATGCGCGTACAAGGCATCGTGCCGCAGCACGTCCGCGATACGTCCCGTGGGGGCATTCCGCAGCAGCACGTCGCGGAGCGTGAAAAACGTTGGAAAGTCGAAGACCGTGGAGAGTCCGCTGTCGATGCCGTCGTAGCGCCTGACCCCGCCCGCAAAAAACGAAGTCACGCTCGGATCGGGGTGAAACACTTCACCAATCGTGGTCAGATAAGGATAGAGCCTGCGCAATCCTGCGTGCCAACTGGCCCAGAACTTCCGGCCGACGTACGGAAACGTGTCGATGCGGTAGCCATCCAGACCCGATATTTCCGCCCACCAAATGCTGTTTTGCAAGAGATATTGCTCGACTATCGGATTCTCCGTGTTCACGTCCGGCAGAATTCCGAAGAACCAGCCTTCCGTGAGGTTTCGCCTCATAGGCGTGGTAGCGTGGGGATCGATCAGCGATTCGAATGGATCGTTTCCAATGGCCTGACCGCCCGCCTTTCCGTAAAAACTACCTTTCAGCGGTGAAAAAGAATCGATGTGATGCTCCAGCGTGCCATGAAACCAGTCGGGCAGCGGCGGATTCACCGCCCATGGATGTTTCGGTCCCACATGATTCGGAACAGCGTCAAACAAAATCTTCATTCCTTGCTTGTGCGCGGCAGCGACGAGTTCCTGATAATCCTTCAGCGCGCCGAGGTGGGGATCGACGGCGTAGAGGTCCACGGCGCCGTAACCGTGATAGTCCTGTGCAGCTCCGTTCTTCACGACCGGCGTTAGCCACAGCGTGGTCACGCCAAGGTCCCTCAGATACGGCAAGTGGTTCTGAATTCCGCGCAGGTCGCCTCCGTGGTATGCGCGGGGTTTTGAACGATCGTGAGAACCCGGCGCTTCGGCAGGCTCATCATTCGTGGGATCGCCATTGGCAAAGCGGTCCGGCATGATGAGATACATCACGTCGTCCTGCGACAATCCTTGAAACTTTCCAAGTGTCGGAGCACGGGCAGAGAGCGGCAGTTCGAACGATGTCATTCCCTTTGGCGCTGTAATTCGGCAGACGGCGGTTCCCGACTGCGCCCCAACCGCAATCTTCAGCCAGATGAAAAGATACTTCCCTCCTGCCGTAGATTGCGTGCGCGAAACGTGGAGCGCTGGCAAATTGCACGCGACATGCGTTGCGTCCAGGTCGTGCCCAGACAGCAGAAGCATCACCTCCGGCGTGAGTCCCACCCACCAGCTCGGAGGTTCAACTTTTGTGACGGCAGGACCAGCCTCTTTGTCCGTTTGCCGCGGATTGGCAAGCGAAGCCGCACTGCTACAGGCGAGCACGGCAAAGCACAAAAGCAAGTATTTAGTTCGGGAAAATCGCGCTGGCATAATAGACCGAACGCGCCGCAGTAATCTTTTCACCAGGAAAGCATAAGGAAAAAAAGGAAGGGATGCTAGCCTTGATCTTCCGCGCGCTTGCCCAGCACGCTACTTTCCCTGCATTGGGCTCGGCGCAAAAACCAATTCGCCAAACGCTTCTGGAACGTGGAAATTGGGCACGGCCGTTCGGGTAGGTTGCCATGCGGAGTAGAATCTAGGTTCAATTGCACCTTCAACGCGGTAAAAATTCGCTCGCCAGATGGCTGCGGGGTCGAAGCGATGGACAAGGCATTTCATCGGCAGCGCAAGCTCCGCGACCCAGGCTTTGACAGCTTCGTTTAGAATCACGCGGCGCCGCAGCCGGCTCTTCAAGTCGTGCTTCTCACCCGGGGCGATGTCCAGATCAATCCAAAAACCGTTTGGGCTGACCTCGAATTCCTTGTAACAGCGCAAGTGCGAGGAGTCAGGTTGCAGAAAAACTTCCGCGACGTCGCGGTCCCAGAGCTGGTCGCGGCGCCCATTGGGCTCGGCATCGGAAAAAACGGTGATTTCACGAAACTTTGCGCGGAATCGCAAAAAGAGTGTTTTTGAAGTCCAGAGTAGCTTTACCTCCGTTTCCCTTTCAGGGTCGGCGTTCTCGCCCCGCCAGTCGGCGCTGAAGCGCAGTGGCGCCGAAACCTCCCAGGAAGACGGAGTCGGAAATCCATCCGCGTCAGCCAATTCGAGCATCTGACCAGCCACTGCAGTCCGTGCATTCGGCATTGCGTCGAGCGCTCTCCGGGTTCAACTTCGAGGCAACCCTCAGAATAACCGTTGTCGTGGCACGCACAAGAAAAAAAGCTGAATCACGAAGTGAACAGTCTTTCCGTTCGCAAGGGCTCCGGCCCCTTCCTCTTGAACCCTGTTCTTTAGGACTGCAAACTATTTGCGCACCAGGAATTCCACCCGAAGTCGATACCGCAAAACACCGTGTTAGCATCAGGTTCGGCCATTTTCAACGAGTTCCTCAAGTCAGATGGGTAAGAAAGCCCAGGAGTGCGTGAAATGATTGAACCTGTTGACACCCAAGATTTCACATCGCAACCCGAACGGCGCAAACCCGACCAATTTGAGCATGTGAAGTTCCGCATCGACGGTGGCGTCGCCAGGATGACCCTCAACCGTCCGGACCACAATCTTCTCAATGAAGCCATGTTGCGCGAAATCGCTGGCGGAATCACTCATGCCGGCGAGAGCGACGACGTCAAGCTGATCGTCCTGGATTCCGCTTGCAAAGTGTTTTGCGGTGGAATCGATATTGGTGAATACACTTCACAACGTGTGTTTCAAATGCTCGACGCCTTTCACGCGGCCTTCGCAGGTATGTTGGAAGTCGGCAAGCCCGTCGTCTGCGTCGTGAACGGACCGGCAATCGGCGGCGGCGCGGAGTTGGCCGCTTTCGGTGATCTGGTGATTGCCACGCCCAAAGCGCGATTTGCGCAGCCGGAGATCAGCATCGGCATCTTCCCGCCGCTCGCATCCACAATTCTGCCCTTTCTCGTCGGACCCAAGATTGCGCTCGAACTTGTTCTGACCGGTGAACCGGTGACGGCGGAGCGCGCCTTGGAACTTGGTATGGTGAATCGCCTGGTGCCCGAGGCACAGCTCGAACAAGCAGTGAAAGATCTCGTCGGTCGAATCAGCGGCCATTCCGGCCCAGTGCTGACCATGGCCAAGAAAGCCATTCTCGGCGGCATGGGCTTGTCGCTTCGTGAAGGCCTCAAGCATTCGATGAATATTTTCTTGAACGAACTCTACCGCCTCGAGGATTCGCAGGAAGGCTTGCGCGCTCTGGTTGAAAAACGTAAGCCCAACTGGAAAAACCGCTGAACGGCCGCCGCGTTTCTTCAGCGCTTTCAAGTTCCGCCAGATCGTTTTCGGTGCATTGACACTCGCAGCGACCCCGGCTTACACTCAATTTTCAATTTGCAGGCAAGGGAAGCGGGGAAGGCCGTGTGAATCGGCCGCGGTCCCGCCACTGTGATCGGCTGAAAAAGCCGTAAGCCAGGCCACCCTCCCAAGCCGCAGAGGCCGTGCTCTTCGCGAGAAAGAGCCATGCCACCCGCCCCAAGGTGTCTCGTGGGGCTTTTTTGTTGGTGCCGTAAAATTCCCTGGTCAGAGGAGATTCGTGAAAGCACTCCCTCGTCCGCTGTTCCGAAGCGCAATAGCTGGCACAATCGCTGTCCTCCTCGTCGGCGCCGCGCTGGCGCGCGCGCAGAGCGCTTCACCGATCGCGACATCTCCGTCTTACCGGGAAGTCACCGACGAAACCGGACGCGCGGTTCGCGTTCCCCAGCCGGTCCAGCGCATCGTATCGCTCGCGCCGAGTTTGACGGAGACCGTCTACGCGCTGGGCTTGCAAGATCATCTCGTCGGAGATACGGACTACTGTGATTACCCCGCCGACGCGCAGAAAAAAACCAAAGTCGGGGGCGGCATCAATCCCAGCCTGGAAATCATTGCCTCTTTGCATCCGGACATTGTCCTTGTAACCAAAAGCTTCAACCGTCTTGAGACCGTACATTCGCTCGAGAATCTTGGAATTTCTTCTTACGCTACCGATCCCCACACCGTCGACGAAATCATCGCTTCTTCAAAAAAGCTCTCCGATGTGCTCGGCGCTCCGGAGGCCGGCGCGTCGGTCGCCAGTGACATGCAACGCCGTCTCGCCGATCTGCAAAAACATCTCGGATCGCTGTCGCCCAAGCGCGTTCTGTTCGTTGTCTGGACCCAGCCGCTTATCTCCGTTGGCAAGGACACTTTTGTCGCCGATGCGCTGCGTCGCGCGGGAGCCGTCTCTATCGTGAATTCCGATCAAAGCTGGCCGCAGGTTAGTTTAGAAGAAGTTGCTCGCCTTCAGCCCGACTTCCTCGTCTTCGCGGATTCACATTCGGATTCCGCCGCCCCCACTGTCGAAATGCTCGCTACCCTTCCCGGATGGAAAATCGTGGATGCGGTCACCAATCGCCGCTTTGCGGTCATCAGTGATGCCGTCAATCGCCCCGCCCCGCGGATCATCTCCGCGATCGAAGAGCTTGCCCGCCAGCTTCACCCGGATGCTTTCGTGGAAAAATCTGAGAACGGTAAAGAGAAGCTGGACAAAGAGAATCCTCCGCCTAACCCCAAACCAGAGGCCCATTCTCCTTCGCCACTGGAGTCCATGCAGGCGCAAATGACTATTCCTGGAGGCTGCCCATGCGACCACTGACGCTCCGCCGCCTCCTTCTTCAATGTCTGATTCTGGTGCTAATCCTGTTCGCCGTCGTGGTCGTGGCCCTCAAGTTTGGCGCCGTCCCCGTTTCGCTCTACGCTCTGGGCCGCGATTTGTTGCATCTCCTTCTCGGACAGAGCAGCCAAATCTCCACCGACTACGGCTTGATCATCGTCAATATCCGTTTGCCGCGCATTCTTCTGGCCATCATTGTCGGCGCCTCGCTCTCCGTGGCCGGTACCAGCTTCCAGGCTTTACTGCGTAACCCGCTGGCGGATCCTTATGTATTGGGAGTTTCGAGCGGAGCCTCGGTGGGCGCCATTCTGGCCCTCATTGCCACACCGTTTCTTTCCTTGTCACCGGCCCTTTCCGCTCTCCTCACACCGCTCGGAGCATTCCTTGGAGCAGCCGCGACGATCGCCGCAGTCTACTTTCTCGGCCGTCGCGACGGTCAAATCGACAGCACCACCCTGCTTCTCGGCGGTGTCATCACCGGCTCCTTCCTCTCCGCCATCATCACTTTCCTCATGGGCACGGTCACCACCGGCAACACTCGCGGCATGGTTTTCTGGCTGATGGGCAACCTCTCGACCTCCTTTCAAAAAAGTGTTTATTGG
>Ga0137412_10003259_pt1 | contig 12957 bp, 8 predicted proteins | sample CZODoug2_1_16fun_FD_122160 | JGI IMG/M metagenome (GOLD analysis project Ga0137412, IMG submission 122160) | Vadose zone soil fungal communities from Angelo Coast Range Reserve, California, USA - CZODoug2_1_16fungal (Hybrid Assembly) | ecosystem: Environmental > Terrestrial > Soil > Vadose zone... | reverse complement strand
GTCGATTGCTAACGGGCACGGTTTCAGTTCTCCGTTTGCCAATCAATACACTGGCCCCACGGCCTGGATCGCCCCTGTCTATCCGTACTCGATCTCGCTCGTCTACCGTTATCTGGGCAGAACCGAGTTAGCTTCGCCAATGCTTATATTTACCGCACAGGCGGCGCTATCCGCCCTTACCGTAATTCCGATTCTCGGGATTGCCGGTTATACGGTCGGTAGAAGCGCGGGGTTATTGGCCGCTTGGACTTGGACTCTGTTCCCTTGGTTCAGCAAGTGGAGTGTCACTTGGGTGTGGGAAGTGAGCCTCAGCGCGCTCCTGTTGGCGTCGCTGGCATGGTACGTCTTGGGCCTGCGAGGGACTTCCCCCTACCGGCATTGGATCGGACTCGGGGCGCTAGAAGGTTTTGCCTTGCTGGTCAACCCGGCGCTGGCTACCTTCCTTCTTGTTTCGGTGGTTTGGTGCCGTTGGGGTTTGCATCTGCGCAAGAGGGAATGGTTCAAGCCAGCGGCAGCCATGACGGTGTGTCTCCTCGTGGTCTCTCCCTGGATGATCCGCAATCGTGCCGTATTTGGACAGTGGGTTTTTCTGCGTGGCAATTTTGGTTACGAGTTTTACCAGGGAAATTACCACTTGAGCCAGGGACACGGCTCCGGCGCGAGGCACCCCATGGGCAATCCGAAGGAATACGAGGATTACAAGCGATTGGGAGAGGTTGGGTACATTCAATCCAGGCAGAAGACCGGCCTTCAATTTGTGCGCGAGCATCCCGCTGAGTTCATTTGGGTCTCGCTCAAACGCGCCACCTACTTCTGGAGAGGAACGTCCCTGCTCGCTCGAATCCCCTGGTATTGGGTGCCTGCCAGCTTTGCGGTTTTGTCTTATCTGTCGCTCTTCGCGGTTGTAACAATGTTCCGGCGGAAACCATACGCTTGGCAAGTCTTGCTTGGTGTGATCTTGCTCTACCCGCTCCCCTATTACTTGACGTTCAACGAAACGCGCTACCGTCACGCCATCGAGCCGATTATGCTGCTGCTCGTAGCGTATACCTTGGAGCGAGCGTTGGCCTACCTCGTGGAAACAGTGGATGGTCGGTCGGCGCGAACTCCGCGAAGTGCGGCGGCGGGGGCTGTTGCCGGCGAATCTCCGCTGCCTTTTCATCGGACATGAACAAGATGTTCAAGAACTCCAAATCGATCTGGTGCCACACGTCAATGTAGCTGGGGCTCATGCGGTCGGGTGCATACTGGGGCAAGTTAAGGGCAAGAAAGGGGTCCATCTTAGCGTTTTTCTGGGCTTTTTGGCGGGCAGCCGGGTCCCAGATTTCACGCTAAGTTACTGATAAGAATCAGTGCCGTACATTTCGGTACTAGAACTATACCAATCCGTAGCAGATTATCGCCGGATGAGTGAACCACCGGCCAATCCCACCCGGCGCTGGGTTGCGATTGTAATTGCGGTCGCAGCGGTGGCCTGGCTTTCCTATGGAGGTGTGATCCACGCGCTGGCGAGCCACTATGGCGCCTCTACAAATCCCGGCGATTGGCCCCGCGCCTCGAAGATCGAACCGGCTAACGCCGAAAATTGGTACCGCCTGGGGCGCTACCGCCACCTTGATTTCGAACACACCGATCTACCGCTGGCTATTTCTAACTACCGGCGCGCCGTCCAGCTCAACCCCCAATCTGCATTCTACAAACTCGATCTGGCGGGCGCACTGGAGATGGCCGGCAGCAACGCAGAGGCGGAAAGCTATTTTCGAGCGGCGGAAAAGAATTATCCGATTTCGGCGGAGGTGTCCTGGCGATACGGAAATTTCCTCCTCCGCCAGCAGCGATTGCCGGAGGCCTATGCGGAAATTCACCGGGCTTTGGCGGTGGATTCAAAACTCCTCCCGCTGGCCGTTTCGCGCGCCTGGCGCAGCGATCCCGATGTGCGCGTACTGCTCGATCAAGTTTTGCCGAATACTGCCGAAGCGGATTGGGAGGCGCTCTCCTACCTCGTTCAGGCGCAGGATGGCACGGCAGCCTTGGCTGTATGGAATCACCTGATCGGGCTCAAGCCTTCCATCGACAGGAAAGATCTATTTGCTTTGGCTAACTTACTGGTAAGTCAGGACCGCTTCGAACAGGCCGGTTCTGTTTGGCGCCAGGCGACGGCCACAGACGGGACCTTCCCACCAGCGTCGCCCGACGGCTCGCTCGTTCTTGATGGAGGATTCGAACGCGATCCGTCAAATGGCGGCTTCGGCTGGCGCCAAGAGGACGTCACAGGTGCGGACTTCGATTTCGACACCGAGGAGAAACATTCGGGTTCGCGCTCGGCTCGGGTCTTCTTCGATCGCTCGCAGAATCTTTCCTATGCGAATCTTTCTCAATGGGTCCTCGTTGCGCCGGGCACGCGCTATCGCTTTCACGGGTTTCTCCGTACGGATCACATTTCGACCGATAGCGGCATGAGGTTTGAGATCACCGATCCGCGCCGACCGAAGGTTCTGGACGTCCTTACCCCAAACGAAACGGGCACTCAGCCGTGGACGATGGAAGAGGCCGATTTTACGACCGGGCCGCAGACGCATCTAATTCATATCCTCCTTCGGCGGGTACCCAGCGTTCGCTTTGACAACAAGATCAGCGGCACCGTGTGGGTGGATGACGTTGCTCTTCTTCCTGCCGGTGCGCGACGATGAGGGCCATACGCGTCGGTATCTGTGCGCTGGTCACTTTTGCCGTTCTCGCGCATGGCGCAGTTGAGCCCTGGTCGGAGGCGGTATTGGAAATAGGCGCCGCCGTATTGCTTTTGTTATGGGCGTGGGAAGTGTCCGTTGGCGGCGAATACAAAGTGGTTTGGAATCCGCTCTTGTGGCCGCTCCTCGGTCTGTGGGGAGTGGCGGCCCTGCAATTGGCGGCCGGCATCACCGTCTATCCGTTTCAGACTCGCATAGAACTGCTCAAGTACACCGCGCTGCTGGCGTTGTTTTTTCTCTGCGCGCAATCGTATCGAAAACTGGAACACTGGCATGGCTTCGTCTGGTTCTTGCTGATTCTTGGATTTGCCGTGTCGGTCTTCGCCATTCTGCAACATTTTACTTTCAATGGAAAACTGTATTGGGTGCGCGAGATTCAATTCGGCGGGATTCCTTTCGGACCGTACGTCAATCGAAACCACTTTGCGGGCCTGGTGGAATTGCTGATCCCGCCGGGCCTGGCCATCCTGATTCTGAGAGCCGAGCGCCGCGACCAATTGCCGTTGGTTGCTTTATTCACATTGTTCCCCATCGGAGCGCTGTTTTTGTCGGCTTCCCGGGGCGGCATCATCAGCTTCCTCGGTGAAATCGGATTACTTGCCTTCTTGATCCTTTTCCGCCGGAGGGAAGGAAGGGAATTGGCGGCAGCCGGCTTGGTTGTGGTTCTGGCAATCGCCTTCGTGTCTTGGCTCGGGATAGGACGTGCACTCGAGCGGTTTGCAAGCTACAAAACCTTGGAAGTGAGTGAGGGCCGCCGGATTGAAATGCTGCAAGGCACCTGGCGAATTTTTCTCGATCATCCCATCGCCGGAACTGGTTTGGGCACGTTGCAGGAAGTGTTCCCTCTCTATGAAACCATTTATGACGGACTCATCGTAAATCATAGCCACAACGATTACGCGGAGGTTCTCGCGGAGACAGGCGTGATTGGCGGCCTCTGCGGATTGGCATTTCTGGTCTTGTTGGCTTGGACCGGCTGGAAGAATATCGTCGCGGAGAAAGAAGTGATGAATCTTGCCTATCACGCCGGCGCTTTGGTTGCCTGTTTCGGCCTGCTCATCCACGCGACCGTGGATTTTAATTTTCATATTCCTTCCAATGCACTTATTTTTCTCTTGCAGGCAGCACTCGCAACATCTCCGGCTTTGCGTCTTCACCTTAGACCTTGAATCTGCTGCTGGCGCGCCGGCTATCGATGCAACAGATCTGGCGGTCTTAGGGCGATTGGGTTCGACGCCCCGCCTTTACTTGGAGCGCTTCGAACGCCTCGCACTGCCGACGCCTGGACACGCGGTTTGAGCGCGGTGTACCGATGCGAAACATTTTGTTTTTCCCGGGCGAATGGCGTGCGGAATGTGTCTGTATAATGCCAGTTGCGTGGGGGAATCTAACTCGATGACTCTTCGAAGCCCGGGTGTACTTTGCCCACCGGTCCGTCTTTGCAGCCGGCTTACATTACTTATTCTGCTGGCCGCCCCGGCGGTCCTGTCTCAACAACAGAAGTCTGTGCCGCCAACCCAGAAAACGCTGCCGTCCGGGCAACTGGACACCAAGGCAGAAGTCAACGAACGCATCGCGCAGCTCGCGGCCGCCTCTTCCGTAAAACAAGGCGACTACGTGATCGGGAGTGGCGATCTTTTGGCAGTGGAAGTTTTCGATGTCCCTGAACTCTCTCGCGATGTTCGTGTCAACGAATCCGGTCTGATTCCGCTGCCTCTGATTCCAGTGAAGGTGCACGCCGCCGGACTGACGACCTTCCAACTGCAGGACAAACTTGCGGAATTATTGCAAAGCAATGGCTTGGTATCGACACCGCAAGTCACCGTATCTTTGAAGGAGCAGCATAGCCAGCCGATCACGGTAATTGGGGCAGTCAAGAGCCCGATGGTGATTCAGGCGATCCGCCAAACGACGCTGCTTCAAGTGCTTTCCCAAGCCGGCGGCATTTCGGACGATGCCGGTAACACGGTGATCGTCACGCGCCCGCCTTCGGTACCCACGGGATCTGAGGACGCCGACGCGACGAAGGTTCCCAGCGAGGCCCAGACGTTCATGATCAGTGTGAGCGACCTGCTCGACTCGGGCAATTCAAGTTTCAATATTACGGTCCTGGGGGGTGACGTAGTTTCCGTGCCACGCGCTGGAATCATTTACGTCGTTGGTGCGGTAAATCGCCCGGGTGGCTTCGTGATGCAAAACGACCGGGATCGTATGACCACGCTTAAGATTCTTTCTTTGGCTGGCGGAACGACATCAACCGCGAAGGAAAGGCAAGCGGTGATCCTGCGCAAGAATCTGGAGTCGGGCAAGAGGCTTGAGGTGCGGGTAGACTTGAAAAAGGTAATGCAGCTGAAGACCGAGGACGTACTGTTGCAGCCCAGCGACATTCTGTTCGTCCCGGACAGTTCTGGGAAGAGGGCGTTGCACCGCGCCGGAGATACGGCGTTGGCTCTCACGACGGGCGTTGCACTTATTTCCGCGACAAAATTTTAACCGCCGCGGGCCGCGCGAATCGGGTTTGACACCTTGGAAGGCACAAAGATCCTATGGATGAAACAAACAATCTAGCACCGCGCGAAAGGCCGGCGGGCAGGGCCGCGGATTCTCTCCAAAACCGGTCGCCTTTCTTGGCTCTGGACCTGATGCCGCGCGAGCCTCACCTGCTCGATTATCTGATCCTTCTCCGCAAACATCAGTGGCTGATCCTGTTTTTCCTATTGGCGATCGTTTCGATCGTCACCATCGCCACGTTTCGCATGCAGCCCGTATACCAAGCGACCGCGAGAGTGGAAATCGATCGCGAGAACACGAATGCGATTCATTTCGCTGATTCGGATTCATACGAAATGTACGAAGATTTGGAGGCCTACATCACCACGCAATCGAAGATCCTCCAAAGCGAAACTCTGGCGATGCTCACCGTCAGGTCCATAGGTCTGGACAATATGACGGAGTTCGGCGGGAACCCGGCCAAACCGGTGAAACCTTCCGCGCCGGGGAGTGAGGCCAGCCTGCATCGGCCACCGGCCCTCGGCGCATTTCTCGGCCGCATGACCATCAAACGGGTGCCGACCAGCCGTTTGGTGGATGTAACGTTTGAATCCACCGATCCCGCCTTGGCCGCGCGCGTCGTGAATGCGCATCTGAACAACTTCATCGAGGAGAATTTCCGGAGCCGTTACGAAGCCGCGACGCAAGCTTCGACTTGGCTGGCCGGACAGCTCAACGAGATGAAGATCAAGGTGGAAAACGCCGAGGATGCACGCCTCGCCTATGAGCGCCGAAATCAGATCTGGACGATCGACGAGAAGAGCGACATCAGTTCGCAAAAACTCGCGGACCTTAACAAGCAACTGACGGACGCGCAAGCGGACCGAATCAATAAAGAAGCCGTCTATCAACTCGCGCAAGCAGGGAATTATGACGCGATCTCCGCCGTTCGCGAGAGCCCCGTCATTCAGGATATTCTGAAACAAGAGAGTACGATGAGCGCTCAGTACACCGACGCGCTCAATCAGTATGGCCCCAAGTTTCCTAAGGTTGTCCGATTGCAGGCGCAGTTGAAGGACCTCGATCAGCTCGTTGGCCGTGAAAAGACAAATATCGCCAACCAGATGGAGGCGGAGTATCACGGTTCGCGGCAGCGGGAACTTCTGCTGAAAAATGCGCTGGACGAGCAGAAGACCCAAACGAACCAAATGGCCGAGAAGCTGGTCCAGTACAGCATCCTGAAGCGAGAGGCGGATACCAACAAGCAGTTGTACGACGGGATGCTTCAGAAATTGAAGGAAGCGGGAATCACCGCTGGTTTGAGGTCCTCGAATATTCGGGTTGTAGACCCAGCCCTGATCCCTGGCGGCCCTTCCCGTCCGAACAAGTCGCGAAACGTCATGCTGAGCATCCTGGTGGGACTGATCGGCGGAATCGGCCTGGCTCTTCTGCGCGAATATCTGGATAACACGGTGAAAACGCCGGACGACATCGAAACACTGGCCCGGCTGCCATCCCTGGCGGTCGTTCCCGCCCTTTCCAATTCCAATGGAAAGCGCACCGGGCGTTTTGCGAAATTGTTGAAGGCCCCGGTGATCGTCGGTAAAGAAGGCCGGGCGGAACTTGTCTCGCATAACATGCCGCAGTCGCAAATGTCGGAAGCATTTCGCGCGCTGCGGACATCGTTGCTGCTGTCCCAAGCCGATCATCCCCCCCAGGTCATCCTGATGACCAGCGCGCTGCCGCGCGAAGGCAAGACGACCGCGGCGGTAAATCTGGCGGTCACGCTTGCGCAGCTCGGTGATAAGACGCTCCTCGTCGACGCCGATTTGCGCAAACCTGGAATTAATCGCGCATTGAGCCTCGTCGATGGCAAACACGCCGGTTTGAGTTCCTATCTGGCCGGCGTGTCTTCACTCGATTTGATCACCGTGCTGCATCCGGCAATTACGAACCTGGCAGCGATTCCGACGGGGCCCATTCCGCCGAATCCGGCCGATTTATTGTCGTCACGCAGGTTGACCGAACTCATCGCCGAGCTCCGTACGCGGTACAAATTCGTGGTCATTGATTCCCCGCCGATCATGGCCGCGACCGACGCGGTGATTCTTTCGGTTCTCGTCGATGGGGTGTTGCTGGTCGTGCGCAGCGGTGAGACTCCCAAGGAAGCATTTACACGCACCCGCGATCTTTTGGCCGGTGTGAAATGCCACATGCTCGGTGTGGTGCTGAACGCGGTGGACGCCAGTTCGCCCGACTACTACTACTCGTATCGCTACTATCCCTACTCCTACGGCGGCTATGGCCGCGAAGAAGAGGGCAAGAAGTCCCGCAAGTCCCGCCGGGCCGAAAATTCGGATTCTCAATTGGGCCAGGATTAGACGGGAAGGAGGACCTGACTTGGTTTATTTGATCACTGGCGGTGCAGGTTTCGTGGGCTCGCATCTCGCCGAGCGTTTGCTCGAACGCGGCGATGAAGTCCTGCTCATGGACAATCTTTCGACGGGAAGTATGGAAAATATCCGCCACCTCAAGAAATATGACCGGATGCACTATTTTCTGGAACCGCTCGAAAACCGGCAATTGCTGGCGGAGCTCGTGGACGAAGCCGACGTCATTTTCCACTTAGCCGCGGCAGTCGGCGTCAAGCTGATCGTGGAAAGCCCGGTGAAAACCATCGAAACGAATGTCAACGGCACGCAAATGGTGCTCGAAGCCGCCTGCAGGAAACGTAAACTCGTCTTTACCGCGTCCACTTCCGAGGTATATGGAAAGAACACCAACTTCCCTTTCCACGAAGACGCGGATCTGGTGCTTGGACCGACAACCAAGGGCCGTTGGAGTTACGCGGCGTCGAAGGCGCTTGATGAATTCCTGGCTCTTTCCTACTGGAAAGAAAAAGGATTGCCGGTTGTGATTGCGCGGCTGTTCAATACGGTGGGACCCCGGCAGACGGGGCGGTATGGCATGGTGTTGCCGAATTTTGTGGCCCAGGCTCTCGAAGGCGCGCCGATGACTGTCTATGGCACGGGCCAGCAGTCGCGCTGTTTTTGCGACGTGCGTGATTCGGTGGAGGCGATCCTGCGGCTGGTTGCTACCGACAAGTCCGTGGGAGAAGTCGTTAACGTGGGTAGCGACTATGAAGTCACGATAGAAGACTTGGCTCACCGCGTTAAGGAGCAGGCCGGCAGCTCTTCGCCCATCGTGTTTGTTCCCTATGACCAGGCGTATGAGCCCGGCTTCGAGGACATGTTCCGGCGCGTGCCCTGTCTCGATAAACTGGAAGGGTTGACGGGCTTCCGTCCCAAGACGACATTGCCGGAAATCATCGATCGGGTTATCGCTTACAATGGAAGAAAGAAAGATCTTGTAGCCGCGCCGCGAGAAGCTGCAAGCGCCCGAGTTTGATTGTTTAGGCCCGGTTCTACCGATGACTTTCCTGTTACGATTGGGGGACAAGTCGGTTTTCCGGGCCTTTTGATTAATGAGCGGCGCCGAATCTTTGTATGGGAGGAAAAATGAGCGGCGCGCGAATCTATGAAGCGCTCGACGGCGGGCGCGCTGCCGGGGTTGTTCCTCTCCCGAAGGAGACTCTTGCGGTTCACGCGGCCTCCTCGTGGCACTCAAGATTGCTGTTCATTTTGTTCCTGCTGACTCTCCCCTTGGTGAATCCCTGGGTTCGCGGCGATGGGATTGGATACTACTCCTATTTGCGCGCCGCACTGATTAGCCACAACCTCAATTTCGAAAACGACTATCTGGCGGGAAACAGATCTTTCCTCATGGCGCGGGCAGATGCGCAGGGGCGTCTGCTTCGCGAAATGTACACGAAGACGGGACACGTAGAAAATCATTTCAGCGTGGGTCCCGCGATTTTATGGGCTCCCGTGTTGGTGACAGTTCATCTAGCCGTCATCTTGCTCGATCGTTTCGGCGCGAACATTCCCGCCGACGGATACTCGCGTCCTTATGTGCTTGCCATGGGTCTTACGACTTCCTTCTACGGCTTTTCGGCATTGTTCCTGGCATTTCGGATCGCGCGGAAATACTTTGAGAACGAGTGGGCATTCCTCGCCACGATCGGAATCTGGCTAGCCAGCTCTTTGCCGATTTACATGTATTTCAACCCTTCTTGGTCGCACGCATTTTCCGCATTTTCGGTTTCCCTCTTTCTTTGGTATTGGGATCGCACCAAGTTGCAGCGCACGCCCGTGCAATGGGCGGCTTTGGGAGTGTTCGCCGGCCTGATGGGGAATGTCTATTATCCGAATGTCATTTTGTTGATCTTCCCCGCCCTCGAAACGATTCACCTGGTTCGTGAGAGGCAGCGCGGCCCCGATCGAACGTCCCTGCCGATTGTAAAACTCGTGTCGTGTTCGGTAGTGTTTGGCGGAGTGTTTCTGGTTGCGCTGCTGCCTACTTTCGTCACCCGCCAGATTATTTATGGAAGCCCCTTTGAAACGGGATACCCGGGAATTTGGACCTGGAATTGGACTTCTCCTGCATTCTTGCGCGTTCTATTCTCCGCGGATCATGGATTGTTGAGTTGGACGCCGATTCTGGCCTTGGCGATTATCGGACTGTTTTTCCTCGCCAAACGGAACCCGCTACTGGGGACCGGATCGATCTTGACGTTTTTGGCCTATTACTATTTCATTGCCAGTTATCCGGATTGGGACGGATTGTCCAGTTTCGGCAATCGTTTTTTTATTTCGCTTACCCCGGTATTCATCCTGGGGCTTGCCGCGCTGCTCAGCGCATTTTCCCAGTGGGTGGGAAAAACTTCGCGTGCGGTGGCGCTTTCGGGGACGGCGATTTCGTTGCTCGTGCTATGGAATATCGGTTTTATTTTCCAATGGGGGACGCACATGGTTCCCGCGCGCGGAGAGATTGCGTGGCGCGAGATGACGCATAACCAGCTTGTTGAGGTGCCCCTGCGGTTGAAGAGCAGTTTGGGAAATTACTTCTTCCACCGCCAAGACATGATGCAGCAAATTGAACAGGAAGACATCGAGCAGCAAAAGGACCGCCAGAAGCAGGAGGAGCGAATAAATTAATGGCTGTTCCTCAAACTCATGCGGCGCTGGCCGGCGCCCAGAACGAATTTCCCTCCGTGCACATTGCCGCTCGGCGCGGGTGGCTTGCGCTGGACCTCCCGGAGTTATGGGCCTACCGTGAGCTGCTCTATTTCTTCGTCTGGCGTGACATCAAGGTTCGATACAAACAGACTGTTATCGGCGCGGCCTGGGCCGTTCTGCAGCCACTCATGACCATGTTGGTCTTCAGTTTATTTTTCGGCAGGCTGGCTAAGATCCCCTCGCAAGGTCTGCCGTACCCGATTTTCTATTACTGCGCACTGCTTCCCTGGACGTATTTTCAGACCGCCACGCAGACCGCCACGAACATCGTTGTCGACCAGCAAAGAGTCATCACGAAGATCTATTTCCCCCGCGTCGTTCTGCCGATTTCCGCGGTGCTCTCCGGACTGCTGGATTTTGCCATCTCTTTTGGAGTCTTCCTGGTGATGATGGTTTACTACCACATGGTGCCGACCCGCGCAGTCATCTGGCTGCCGGCCTTCACGCTGCTGGCGATCCTGACTGCTCTGGGCGTCGGGCTGTGGCTCTCCGCCTTGAATGCGTTGTACCGGGATGTTCGCTACGTCGTGCCGTTCCTGGTGCAGTTCTGGATGTTTGCTTCACCGGTCGTGTATCCAAGTTCTCTGGTCTCGGAAAAATGGCGCTGGCTGTACGGGTTGAACCCCATGACGGGCGTCATCGAAGGGTTTCGGTGGGCGCTGACGGGGCACGGCCAGCCGCCGGGCATTCTGCTGGCCGCCTCCTCGGCGGCGGTTTTACTACTTGTCTTAAGCGGGCTCGTATATTTCCACGCCATGGAGGGTACGATCGCGGATGTGGTCTGAGCTATGAGTGATATCGCCATTTACGCGAATGGACTGGGGAAGCGCTACCGAATTGGCGCGCTTACCCGCCAGACGACTATGCGCGAGCGGCTCACTTATGCCATGAAAGCCCCGGTGCGCTGGCTGGGTCCGAATCGCAATGCATCTTCCAGCGGCCCGCGTGACTTTTGGGCATTGCGCGGAATATCCTTCGAAATGCGCAAGGGCGAAGTGGTAGGTCTGATCGGCCGGAATGGCGCCGGAAAATCCACGTTGTTAAAGATTCTCGCCCGCGTCACGCAGCCCACGGAAGGCCACGCTGAAATTCACGGCCGCGTGGGCAGCCTGCTCGAAGTCGGAACGGGTTTTCATCCGGAGCTGACGGGCCGCGAGAATACCTATCTGAACGGCGCGATTCTAGGCATGGGCAAGCGAGAAATCGACAGGAAATTCGATGAGATCGTCGCGTTCGCCGAAGTGGCCGATTTCATCGACACGCCGCTGAAACATTACAGTACGGGTATGCAGATGCGGCTTGCGTTTGCCGTTGCCGCGCACCTGGAGCCGGAGACGTTGCTCATCGATGAGGTTCTGGCCGTCGGCGATATCGCATTTCAAAAAAAATGCCTGGGCAAGATGAGCGAAGTGGCCAGCGTGGGCCGCACGATCGTTTTTGTCAGCCATCAGCTCAACCAGATTCGCCGGCTCTGCGAAAAAGTGATCTGGCTCGATCAGGGCAAAATCTTTCAGACCGGACCAACCGCGCAGATTGCGGGCGCTTACGAAGCGTCCATGATGAACCGGTCCGACGGCTCGGCCCATGTCGAAGGTGCGCCGGAGATCCGCAATGGTTTCGTGAGCTGGGAAATTCTTGAGCCGCGCGCTGAGAATCCGAACATCCTGAACACGCTCGGCACGGTTCGCCTGAAATTTGTGCTCCGATTGAGTAAGCCCGTGTCCGATGCCCACCACGGCATTGCCCTTTACAACCATGAACGGCAATTGATGTGGGGCTGGGGAGCGAACAATCTCCGATTAGCTGAAGGGATGCATGAATTTCATTATTGCTTTCCGACTTTGCCGTTGAGGCCTGGTCTCTATAACTGGGTCGTAAGCCTCTACGATCAGGGCCGTGAAATAGACGCTTGGTCGTGCCTTCCCGAAATGGTAATCGCTACAGAAGTACATCAAGACCGACGCGACGACTGGAACGGAATTTTGAACGTACCCTGCGGGTTCGGGGTCCGGAATTTGGAAAATGCGGCGGACGCTGAAACAGTGGCGTCGGCGAGAGGGAAATCGGTATAGATGTTCGTTCATTCGATCGACTCCTGGAACGAATAGTTCAGTCGCGTTGTGGACCCCTACAGGCATAGGAACGATGGCCCTCGCTAAAGAACAATACGCGGCGCAAGACCATGTCATTCCTCCAGCGATCAGGAACTTCCTGGAGAGTGTTGCATTCGGGCGCCTTGGGCTGCGCGCGGGGCGGAAAATAATCCGGATGATGCAGAAGGTCCGCAACCCGATTCAGCGCAAACTTTGGGTGCGCCAGTTTGGCATGCCATTGCGCAATGCGATGTTTCTGAATCGCACGCTCACGGTTTCTTTCGACGGAGTTTCTCTCCGGCTAGTACCGCGCGGAGCGATTGCTGGCGATTTCTGGTCCGGTCTCCGCTGCGAAACACATGAGGTCACGTTCATCTTGAGCTTCCTCGAACCCGGCATGATTTTTTTTGATGTTGGTGCAAATGCAGGGCTGTTTGCGATCAGCGCGGCTAAGAAGATCGGTGAGAAGGGGGTTTTCGCTTTCGAGCC
>Ga0137412_10003258_pt1 | contig 12957 bp, 15 predicted proteins | sample CZODoug2_1_16fun_FD_122160 | JGI IMG/M metagenome (GOLD analysis project Ga0137412, IMG submission 122160) | Vadose zone soil fungal communities from Angelo Coast Range Reserve, California, USA - CZODoug2_1_16fungal (Hybrid Assembly) | ecosystem: Environmental > Terrestrial > Soil > Vadose zone... | reverse complement strand
CCGGCGCTATGGTCGGTGGCTACTCCGCCCACATCGCATCGGCATTCGATCATTTCTTGGCTTTTTGCTGAGCGTGCATCCGCTGGACGTCCTGACCGCAATAAGACAATTGTGTGCCAGGGTCGATGAAGTTGCCGTTCTTGCTCTTTTGCATAGAGATGGTGTTGTCGTCGATCTTTTTCAGAAGGATGGTTTCCGAGCTTGGCAGCGCAACCCTGCCGATCGAGCCTTGAGCGTTCGGCTCCTGGCTGCAGCTTGCGAATAATTTGATAGCGTCTGGCTCATCGCGAATAAAGGTCACGCTGCATTTATCGGTACCGCTGGAAATCGATCTTTCGGAAAATTCGATGGTCGCGTCGCTGGCCTTCAGGCATCGATCTTCGAAATTCGTGCCCGGAGTTGCGTAGATGCCGTCCCGCGGACGCCATGGGTTCAACCTCAACCTTTCCTCCGTGGCCGTTTGCTCGGCTTCTGGACGATCCCTCGCCTTGGCCTCAGCGTGCAGGCGCTGGTCTTCTTCAGGACAATAGGAGGCCCGCCAATCCGGGCCCTTGAATTTTCCGTTTTGCGTCTTTCGCACGAACACAGACTTCCCGTCTATCTTTCGGAGCAGCATGATTTCTCTGAACTCCTTTTCGGGGTTCGGGTCCTTGATAAACTCTGCCAGGTTGTAGTCATAGCATGTCATGTCCAGTCTGATGGCGCCCGGGGCTGTCTCCGTGAGCTTGGTAATTTTGCAGCTCCATTCGTTGCCGCTGATCGACTTTTCGTTGAGCTCGATGATAAAGTCGCCAAACTCTCCGCATCTCAGACCGAAATTGACGCCGGGCTCCGCGTAGGTGCCCTCCTTCGGACGCCATTTCTCCGTCGCTGGTTTGGCGATGTCCTGCGCAAAGGCTGTTGTAGTTGCACTTGTTAGCAAGGTGAGAGCGAAGGCTGCGCGTAGAAGAACGCGACGGCTGTGTTGATCGCAATTCAACGACGTACTCCCCAGCAGGCGTTTTGTTAGTAACGGGTCCATTGTCCCGGCTGATCATCTGACGCCGGGCGAATGATACTTGATCATTCTTAGGTTGAGCAAGCGGCGATTTGCGCAGAAATTTTGCAAAGCCGTAGTTCCAGAAATCCATCGTTTCTCTGCGCGCCGAAACCTGCACGCAAGGCCGCCAACTCAACTATTTCACGATGCTGGTGCGCGCCGCCGCATTGCCGCGTCCACAGGATGACAACACACGAAGGAGATCGGTCATGTCGTGGGAAGATATTATGCAACGAGTATTGTCTCCGGCCCGAGGCGTATCGCCTCACACCACCAGCGCGTATGGAGCGACAAATAGGCCGCCCGGTTCCACGAACCCGCATCGCGGCGTCGATATCAACTACGCCGTCGGACCCAATGGGCAAAGGGGAATCAATCTCCAGCATCCGGCTTTGCGCGCACCGGTGGACGGCGTGGTGGAAAACGCTGGGGAGGGTACGGCTGGGAGAATCGCCATCAGGGATGCGAACGGCTTTCTTCACGGAATCCTGCATACCCATACGCGGCATGTCGCGGTAGGCGATCGGGTTGTCGTAGGCCAGTTGATCGGCACGATGGGCAACACCGGGACGCGGCACTTGCTTACACGCGGCCCCGCGGCAATCGATTCAATCCGCCCGCCTGGGGTGTCTGGTATTGCGCGTTCGATTGCGAAACCTCGCTGCAGGAGGTCGCGTTTCACCTGACGCGGGCGCTGCAGGCGGCCGGCGGCGACTTCGATAACGAGACGAGATGTATCGAACTGCTCGCCGACTTCGAGGCGGACTTTGTCGATTTGCGGAATCAGAATCCAACACCCGACTGTCTTCACCCGGACACCTCGATCGGCTATCCGGCAGGTCAGGAACTGGCTGACGAAATCCGCAAGAGCGGCCACAACGGCATCGTCTATCCATCCGCGCGCCACGCCAATGGCGTGTGCCTTGCTGCTTTTTGGCCGGGCCTGATTCAAAATTTCCGGCAGGGCGAAAGCTGGATCCTGAAGTGGGCCGGAAGCCCGACGCCGACGATCACGAAAGCCGCCAACGCCGCGTGAGCGACGCCATGCGTTTGTCGGCAAGCTCAGCATCGGCCCCATCCGGATCGGTCGTGAGAGTTGCCCGGACAAACTAACTTGCGATCTGCGCCGTTTTGAATGGACGCGGCCAGCGCCCCGTGCCAAGCCGGGTCACGGTTGATTCGAAGGGAAATTACAATTGCTGCACCGGGGTGTCGAATATTCGGTTCTGAAGATCGAGCCGGGCATTTGGAAATGGACGTTCCGGATCGGCGGCGAGGTCACGACCGGCAAGACCGCAACGAACATTGACCTCCTCGCCGCCCGCCGCGTTCAGCTGCGGATCAATCGCGCGCTGACGGAACGAAATCGTTCAGGCCTGTAAATCGTCGCCGATTGATCCCGGCCTGGCGGAATCCGCTTGTTCATGTCGTGCTTTTCGAGCCCGAAAGAACAGGGAATGCCATTATCGCCTCGCGGTGATTGATTTGATTTCCGTAGTGGCAGACGGAACATGTTACCGCTCTAGTGCTTATCGATGATTCGGCAACGGCAGCGGGGACAGCATGCAGCGGTATTCATTCAGAGTGACCGAAGGCAAATATTCCGATTCGGATTTGGCCCTCGATCTGCCTGACAAGCTCGCCGCGCGAAAAGAGGCCCTCGCGATGTGCATCGATCTGGTGCCGAGCGTTCTGCGCGGAATGCAAACCGACACCAATTGGCAGCTTGAAGTCACCGACCAGACCGGCAAGCAGGTTTACCGGCTCAAGCTTTGCTCGGTGTCCGCGGAGTAGGGGCGAGTGCAGCGGGTGCGTTGATAAACGCCAGCCATCAATCCTGCAGTGCCTTCGCAATGCGGTTAAGCCGCTCGTCGATCGCCGCGATCTGGCTCTTCAGCGCCTCGATCTGGGGTCCTATTGCCGGGTCCATGACACCGACCGGCGTTCCGCACATCGAGCATTGCACGATCGTGAGTTTGCGGCTGTCGCCCAGCGGCGTGAACAATGCGAGCTCGAAACTATGCCCACTGCATTTGATGCATGTCGAGACTGCCATCTTCCATTCCTTCGTTCGCAGAGATTCTTTCGGCGATCCGCTTCGGAAACTGGACGTCTTCTCGAATGCGTATAGCAGCCATCCAAGGATGGTGGGGGTGCTTCCATCCGAAAACGCGCTCATGCCGTGGTGAGCACAGACGGCGAGGGCGGCCAAGCCGCGCAAGCCTTCGAGGCTCGGATTAAACGTTTCCCTGTCCATAGGCGTGACCTTACCATCGTACCCCCACAGCGAGCAAGGAGATGACCGATGTGCGCTCATCGCAGGAGGTACGAAAAACGCCAACACCGAAAGCTGGGCCTCGAACTGCCGGCCCAGGCGCAGGCCAACGATCTCGCCCCTTCGTCTTGAGCGGCTGATCGGCACGCTGAAAGGCGCGGCTGGTCCGCAATCAGACTGAAATTCAGGGCACGAACTTGATGCCTACCGTTCTCCCCCGGCGCCAGACGATCTCACATAGCCTCGGACGGTGAGGGACAAGCGCAAGTCCAATCCGGGTCCCGATTTCGGCTGCCATGTCGGTGACAACCTTCGCGCCGTTTTGAGAAACGTCGAGAACACGGCAATCATGGACGGTTGCGTTGCCTTCAAGCGCGACCCAGGCCCACTGATAACGACGCCTGCGTGCTTCGCGCTTCAGCCTTGGTTTCGACAGCGATCGATCCATCCGACAACTCTAATGCCACGACGGTTAAGTTTCGCTCACCGCCGTATATCGATTTGTGTGCATAGTTAGCAGGGCGAGAGCCAGTTCAGCAGCTCGCCGAGCGAATTGAAAAAGCGCGGCTATGACCGGGCGCTTGCCTAACGTCGCCGAAGCAATTTTTCGCTTAACCCGTCGAGGCTGGGCAAGTATTCAATCGGCGCTCAACGCAGTAGAAAATCTATGGGTGAAAATAGGCCGCGCCGCGCAGAAAATTCTATCGCGAGCACATGGGCGCACGGTCAGAAGAACGGCATTCTACATGCTCGACGGCGCTCCGGATTCTTGCTCAGCCTCGTCGGGCAAATCAGTGGTTAGAGGTGCTGGTCCAATAATCGCAAAGGGAAGCAGCCTGATGTCTGAGCAGTTGGACACATCGTCTGAGTTGGTTGAAATCCAAGCTCAACGGCAGTTTCAGAAGGAACTACGGGACGTTCATTGGAGCCTATCTGTATCTGCGCTCGATCAGCGCCGCGCGTGGCCGGTCACTCTTTTGGACCGGTTTGATCTCGATTGCTTGTTCGGCCGCGCTGGCTTGGTTGGCGCGACACGGCTTAGCCTGGTTACACGTCGACTGACGGATCGAACCAGCGCATCGGAGGTTTCAAAACGGTCCACGCCAAGCCGGCTGCGATCCTTCTCCGTGAACCTGATCGTATTTCTGTCCATACCAATTGTCGGGACCAGCAGATAGTCGAGTATCGAGTTGTTGTGTTCACCCAGTCTAATGGCGACAATTAATCCATCAGGCAGACGCCTGCGTTGGATCGTCCAACGCCGCGAATACTGCTCCTTTTCTCCGGAAATCCATCGTGCAACCCGAAAGTAGATCTTCACCATCCCGTTTACATGCAGGCCTTCGGTCGAGTCGCTGGGGGCAATGCGTCCACCGATCTTCTCGATCATAGCGGTGACCTGCGACGCGAGCTTGGTCAACTCTTCGGCCCAAACCTGTCGGTTGTCGATGTAGTCGCAGTTTCGTTGGGAGGTATAGCCGATCAACCTGTAAGTGTTACGAATGCTGCCAAAGTGCGCGATGTAGACTTGATGGCACGGCAGGCCAATGGTTTTGTTAATAATCGCCGGGCTTAGCCGACCTTCTTTCATCAGCGTTCGGCGCAGACGGGCCAGCATCTCTTCCTCGGGCAGGTCTACGCGACGCTCTTCGATGATCTTCTTCGCTGCGAGGAAAACGTCTAACCCTACGATCGGTTCGATACAGCCCTCGCTCCTGACCCAAAGGTTGGGAGGGTTATAAACGGCGTCTCCTCTCAGCTTCTTTGATCGGCGATTGTAAATGAGGTTTCCGACGTAGTTTTCGTTCCTGAGAATTCGAGTGACGAACGGCCCCCTCCAGCGGCCACCATTGCTCGTAGGTATGCCCCGTCGATTAAGCTCGCGGGCGATAGCTTTCTCGGACCTCACCTCGAGAAACCGATGGAATATCCACTGCACGACCGCCACCTCGTTTGCTGCACCTGGCTGCAGCCTGACGTGGTCGGTTTGGAGGTACTTGCGATCACCTTTCTCCAAAATTCCTTTTGGCTGTAGCTTCTCATTCACCAGCACCCGTTGCAGAGCATAAGCAACTGGGCCACCGATCTGAAAGCCCAAGCTCGCAAACCGGCACGCCCCAGCGTGAACCTTTGCCGAGAGTTCGCGACTGTACTCAGCGGCCATCACTCTCTTGATGTTCTTGACGATGCTCGAAATCATGCTGCCGTCATTGTCGAATTGTTCTGCACAATACGCGACCTTGATGCCAGCCTGTTTGCAGATGAACTCGTAGTGCGCGCTCTCATCGACGTCCTGAAAGCGCCCCCAACGGCTTACGTCGTAGACAAGGATGTACTCGAAATCGGCTTGGTCAGCGCTAACATCGTTAAGAAGTTGGGCTAAGCCAGCTCTGTTTTTGAGCTTCAGGCCGCTCTCACCTTCGTCGCGGTAGGTACGGATGATCGACAGATCGTGCAGTTGCGCATAAGCCGCTATCACAGCCGCTTGATTTTCGATTGAGTACCGTTGGTAGTCCGTTGACATCCGGACATATTGTGCCGCGCGAAACGTCTTCTGAGAGGTCGGCAGTTGGGTTTTGCGAACAACGAGCGCGTTGACCATCGATCAATGATCCCAGCCGTAAATGCTGTTGTTGGATCAGGCAGGGTTTGCTGCAAAGCTTCCTATTCCGTGTAGTCATCCAATTCCTGGCGCCACGATAATGCAAGAGGAATGAAGATATGGTCGTCATGCCCGCAAAAGTAGGCTGTGTACTTATCACCCCAGGGTCCCCATTGGTCGGCAACAACCCTAACCCTTTTGAGGGTCCGAGCCCCATTACATTCGATGTCACCTGACCAGCCAGAACTGCGCGTCTAGTTTTGGAGTTTCATCGACTGTGGTGACGTCGCAACGCGTACGAGGGCGAGCCGGAAGGGGTGGTTGGGCTCCCGCCCCGGCTCTAAGCCGGGTCCCCTGGAGGCAATCCATAAACCCGGCCTGACCCTGTAATCGCGGGCTCGTGCCGAGGTTCCTGCCGTCGCGCCAGCTAGCCGTCAGCATCAGTCCATTACCTCCGACCGACGTTGAGCCGGTAGCAAGATAGGGTCCTCAAAGGAGCAATTATTGCGTGGCGGCCCGATTCGACTTCGGTCCGTGCAAGGCGAACGCCATTTACGCGCCTAACCTCAGTACACAAGCATGTTGGACCCGCCGACAGGACGGACATTCCACATGATGCTAGTGCAGGAATAAGACTTGGATTTCAGAGAAGGCGTAGGGCCCTCAGTTGGCGGAACATTTTTCAGGCATCTGTTTTTTGTGCAGCATCGCCCAGCGGTCCAAGAGGGAAGGGCGTTGTTCCGGCGATGTTAGGGACTTCGCCGGGTCCGGATTTATCTGGTCCATTGTACAATTCATGGGAACCAAAACTCGCTCCTCGCTTGTGTATTTTAAGGACTGACGGATGGTGATTAGATGGCGTGGAATCTTTCAGCCCGGACTGGCAGAACCGAATCCGAACGGAGCAATCTCTTATCCCTGGCCTTCCATTTCTCGACGGGGCGGCGGCACAGAGAGCGGTTGACGTGTTCGATTGCAGTTGAGTCAATGACTCCCGCGCGAAATATGCGGCTTTGCCTCGAAAGAGAGCGACCTTACAGAAGAAAGTTCGCATCTTCGTGGTAATTTGGCCCTGCGACTCGACGTTTATCCCGTCGATCCCGGCAAACCATCCAGGAGAAGCGCGAAGATGTTTCAATTATTCTTAAAGGCGCGTGCTAATAATTACTTCAAGGCGCGGTCGGCCGGCCGAGACACCGAAACTGATCATGCTCGCGCTACATCCATTTTTCGTTCGATAGAGGACGCGCTGGAGGGAGCAAAAGCTGAGCAAGCTGGCCTGAAATCACGTATCGACGACGCGCTAGCGCGAGCCGCAGTAACCCTGGGCAATGATTCCGATGAGTATCTGACGCGCGGTACGGAGGACAATGATTATCAGAATTTGCTCGGTACCGAGATCGCAGAAGGGCAGCGGCGATTGAACGAACTGGGAATGACCATCGGGCATATCCAGTTTTTGAAGACCGCGCTCGTTGCAAGGTTTCCTGACTTTAAGCTTGGGACACAACACTTCCCGCGCGAAAGATAGTGGATTGACTTAGGGAAATGGGCGGGGCCGCTGTCTCCAATCACTCAGCAGCGACCCATAATCGCGCGGTACACATGGCCGGTAGGAGCGGCGCTGGCCAAACCGCGCGACTGTAGCGACGATAGAATTTCGAATGGACGCCGCAACGAAACTCGCTCGTTAAGCTTGATGTCCGCAGAGTGGGTTAAATCTGGAACCGCCAAACAAAGACCGCCCGAGTGTGGACCGCGACCAGGGCGTCAGATCGGCTCTAGTGCTTTCGATCTTCCGGGGGCAGATTATGCGGTCCCTGATGATCAAACACGCTGCCAAGATCACGGCAATCAATCCATCCGCCGCACGTTTCGCACATGAAGAAATGCTCGGCTTCATGCTTGTGCGGATCAGCGTTCTTGGCAATATATTTTCCGCGCGGGATTTTCATTCGCCTCTCTTCAATTTATGCTTTCCCCACTGCTTGTCTTTGCGCGACGGATTAAACACCCGCTCGACGTTTCGGTTCAGCGCCCGCATCATACCAATGCGCGCCATCATGGTCGGGCGGCCGAGCTCAACGACCAGGAGCAGGGCTTTGACCGCGGTTTGCCACGCTTCAAGATTTTGTTCGGCCTTCCGAAGCTTAGTCGGCTGCATCGCGCAGAGTCACAAGCTCCCGCCCACCCGGTAGCAGGACAGGATCATCGAAGGGACGAGCCCAGGCGGCAGCGGGCCTTAGATCGTGCGATCAGCTATCTGCCTTCAGGGATGTGCTGCGTGCTCAATTGGCATTCTTTTCCGCCGCTTCGATTGCCGCACTCTCCGAGCAGATTGCTGTGCTTTCGTGAGCTGCTCACGGAGTTCGTTCAATTCGGAGATTTGAATAAGGAGATTGGTCGAATTACTGGTGAAAATTGAAAGGTTCTCTTGAAAAGAGCGCATTTATGAACTCACTGATTGACGTTGACTCTCCATCGGTTGAGCCCATGTCGCGCCTTGGACGTGGGCCCTCGTGAGCACCGTAACGTGCACATGGTACCTTTGAAATACAGTATAAATACGGTTTCCTTCAGCGGAACACCCGTGAGCAGGAAGTGTTCCTATTTTTGATCATCGACAAACGACCGGTACGGCTCGGTCACCACAAGCTGATATCCGCGGCGGAAAAGGTCGACCATGCGTTCGCCGGCCGCAGCATTTTTCGGCGCGGACAGTGCGACCGATGGCCAATTTCGTGGCAAGGATTCGAACCACTACGGCGAACCACTATTTGTGCCGGCCGTATCCGCCGTAGGGCCCGTGGTAGGTCCCGCCCTTGTGAGACGAACCGGATCCACCCGAAAAATGTCCACCGTGGCTCGATGTGTGGTGCCCACCGCCGTAGTAGTGGCCGCCACCACGTCCGCCGCCGCGAGCTTCTGCCGGCAGGGTCCACGCCGCGAACGCTAGTGCCAGCATTAAGGCCATTGCCTTCATGTCATCCTCCCGAATCTAAGCTGGAAGGACTGTTGTGCAACCATAGGATGAACGTAAGCTATCTTTCGTTCAGTAGTTAGCTATCGCTCGAAGCGGCGAGATCGATTCACGGGGCCGCGTCGGAAGGCACGCGACCAATCAGCCATGATGCAGCCATGACGGGCTAACATCGGCGCCGCGGTGATCGCACACTGTGCAGAGTATCCGCTGCTGCAGATCCCCAAAGGTCACGTCGTGGGGAAGGCAGCAACGATCAATATGGATTGGCTGATGTGGGCTTCAATTGCAGTTGACTGCAAATCTAACCTGCCAAAGTACGATAGATGCCCTTGCGCTCGCGTGGATGTTCATTCATGCACAGCGCGTCCCAGCGGCTGTAGATCCACACGTTGTACGAAATCGACGTGATCCAAAAATACCAGTTTGGATCATGGGTGCACCGAGCGATTTTGACTGTCAGCAGCTTCCAGCACGGCCACGCCTGTGTGCCAAGTGACGGATGATAAATGCGCCGGTCAAACGTGATGCTCACGCGGTGACCTCATTACTGTGGTCGCGCAAACCATCCCGGAAACGGTTTTCCAAATCACGTTTTGTCCCATCGGTTTCTATCGTGATTGGAGGGCGCGTTTTCCAAAAAAGGTGAGGACTTTCAAAGAGCGCAGAGAATTTTAAGTCCCTTGCGTCTACCAGTTCCGCCACGTCCGCGCCGTTGTTTCTTATAGGGTTTTCGCCCCGGGGCAATGAATGTTTTCCGGGTCGGCGCTCCCGTTTTCCAAAACGGTGCAAAACCTGTTCACTTTGCGTCCCTCACCCGAGTGAAGGCCCGGATGACGTTCGCCTCCGCCTCGACGTGCCGGGTGTAGTGCTTGCCCATGCGCTCCGACTTGTCGCCCAGCAGGTCGGCCACCTCCGAGTTGTTGGCGCCGCCGGTCCGCTTCCACCACGCGGCATAGGAGACGCGGAGGCCGTGCAGGGTGGTCCCGGCGCCGATCAGGCCGGCTTGCTCCAAGTCGCGCAGGTAGTGGCTCACGCGGGTCTGCATTTCCTTTTCGCTCGGCCACGGCGTTCCATTGTCGCGGACCGCGATCAGGGTCGAGGACCGGCTGAGGCCGGCGAGGAAGTCTTGAAGCTCCTGCATCGCCGGAAGGTAGAGACCCCGCTGGTTCTTGCGCGTCACGAAGCGGAAGCACATGCCGGTGAGCTCGTCTGGCCGATATTGCTTCCAGCCGACGACCACTATGCTCTGACCACGGAGCCCGCCGTACCTGGCGAGCGTCAGTGGGATCTTGATCTCCATCGGAGCGCGCTGGAAGGCGACCGGCCATTCCTCGGGGAACCACTCGCGGTTGGCGTTCGGATCGGCTTCGTGGGCCTTGTCCATGCCCAGGCATGGATTGATCTTCATCCCTGTCGAACGGCCGCGCTTCACGGCCTGCCTGAACATCGACGAGAGCGCGCTGATCATCTGGTCCGCGAAGCGCGGCCACTTCTGGTTGGCGCATTTGTCGCGCAAGTCGTACAGGTCAGGCTGAGTGATGTCGGTCAGCATAATGTCGAATTCATCCCGCAGCCACCCGAAGGCTTCGAGGTAGTCCTTCCGCGTCGCCGCCGCTAGCTTGGTCCTCCACTTCGGATAACCCTCGGGGTTATCGCCAAAGCGATCCTCTGCTTTGCGTTCCTCCGCCGCGCGGTCGATGTCGCCGTTTGTGAACCAATTTATGAAGCCGCCGAGCGTCTCAACAGAGAACGTCTCCGCACGCCGCGCGCGGACCCGCGGTCGATTATAGGCCGTGATCATGTCCGGCATGGAGAGCCTGCGCAGCAGCGCCTCCTTATCGCCATCGAAGCCCCTTAACAGGGTTTCGCCAGTCGCCCGGAGATAGACGTAATATTTGCCCCGGGCATGGGCGATCTTAAGACCTGACAGCTTCACCTTGACCACCGATCTTCTCCCCAATCCGCCGTTTCGTCGGGGCGGAATTTGACCATTGGGGTCTAACTAAGCTGACAAGCCAATTATCCAGGCTGGCGCGCAGGTAGCGGTGCCCGCGTGTGGATTGCGTGAAATGGATCGGCTTGATCGGGCAGACCTCTTTGAAGGTATCGACGCTCAAGCCGACATAGGCTGCGGCCTGATCGAGTCGCAGGGCTGCGGGCCAATATGGTATGGGCGCATTCATTTCTATATCAATCGCGCCCTGGTGACGCGCGCAACACCTTCAGGAACTCTTCCAGCCCCGCCTCTTGTTCGCGCTGCGCCTCCCGGAACCGCTTCACCAGTTCCTCGGCGAGGTCGGGCGCGAATTTCATCATGGCGCTTGCCAGCGCGCTGAAAGTCGTCTCGGTTTTGCGGCAACGGCGAGTGCTTCGGCTTCGACGCCTGCTTGGCGCGGATTGCGTCGATCTTCTGCCAGACCTGCGTCGGTCGGTTCGCGCGTTGATCTCGATGCCGCAGCCCTCGCAATGGGGCACGCCATCGCGGCAGCACCACACAAAGGCATTCTTCCGGACCGATTGCGGAAATTCCATCCGCTTGATGCCGCGCAGGCTGCTCACTTCACCAGCCCCCTGTTGAAGATCGCGAGCTTGGCGACGAGTTGTCCCCAGCGCTCGCGCTCCGGTCACCTGCGAACCGACGAGGTACACGCACTTGCGTTTTCGCCAATCGAGAAAATGTCGGACGTGTTGATCATCCCGAGCATCATGCTCAGGCGAGGCCAAAAGTGGAACGGCGGCTATAAACTCATCGTACGATTGGGTGCCACGGCGAACGAAAAGGAAAGAAGCTGCCCGCGGTTTTTGATTGTCGAATTTTTCGGCGTTAGGGGCGATGCATGCAGCCCTCTCTGACGATGAAGGCACTTCCCCGATACTTGGGGCGAGAGTCCACCGCGGCCGCGAACAGGGCTCTGAATAGCTATTGATTTCGTTGTTGGTTCGGACAGCACTCGAACCTTCAACCAGACCGCTATGAGCGGCGGGATAACGATCGGCTTCGTTGATTTAGCTGTCTTTTTGTTTCAATCAGATCGCGTTCATTGCGCTTCGGTTGGGTCGTTTCTGGTGCGAAACTGGTGCGGTCACGCCTGCTTGAGCAGACGAGCCGGGATTAACATCCGTAGGTCTCCATCGCCGAACTCTCTTCACGATGATCATCAAGCGGATCGACTTGGCCCTCTCAAGGCTGAAACAGGGGTTCGATTCCCCTAGGGAGCGCCATAAATTCAGATAGTTAGTGACCTGAGAAAACTGGGTGTCCAGTTTGTGTCTCGTCTGAAAATCGCAATCTCGTATTCAAAGCGCGCACTCGGCAAAGCTTGTCGGATGATTCAGCACACTGGGCGGGTTCAGTTGATAGGAAGCGGGTTCTTGCGGGCGATCAATCATCACACCACGGGCGCGCAGCGGGCCTGGGCAAGCACGCAAAGGCGAGCACTAACAGGGGTTCGAATCCCTCCCTCTCCGCCAGAGACGCTTTCGCCACCGTTCGTCGTCGTTCAAGTTAGGCAATAATTGCAGGACTTTCTATCGCGTTTCCTTTCTGTACACGTTCGCTCACCTTTGCTACAATTCGGGGGTAGAACGAGGGTAGAAGCGGAGGTAGGCATGGCCCGTACCATCAACCGTCTGTCGCACCGGAAGGTCGAGACCCTCAAAGAACCGGGCATGCATAGCGACGGCGGTGGCCTTTACTTGCAGGTCACACAAGGCTCCGACAGCAACCCGCGAAAGTCTTGGCTTTTTAGGTATGCGGTGGCGGGGCGAGAGCGCCAAATGGGTCTGGGTCCCCTAAGCGACGTGCCGCTCGCGGAAGCACGGGATCGCGCCTTGGCTGCTCGCGAAATACGCCGTACCGGAAAAGATCCTATCACAGAGCGCGAGGCATCGCGGGCCGAAGCGAGCCTGGTCGCAGCTAAAATGATGTCGTTCGACGAATGCGCAACAGCTTACATTGCGGCTCATCGCGCGGGGTGGCGCAACATAAAGCACGCCAGCCAATGGACGAACACGGTCACCACCTACTGCTCACCCGTATTCGGAAAACTTCCCGTCCA
>Ga0137412_10003257_pt1 | contig 12958 bp, 13 predicted proteins | sample CZODoug2_1_16fun_FD_122160 | JGI IMG/M metagenome (GOLD analysis project Ga0137412, IMG submission 122160) | Vadose zone soil fungal communities from Angelo Coast Range Reserve, California, USA - CZODoug2_1_16fungal (Hybrid Assembly) | ecosystem: Environmental > Terrestrial > Soil > Vadose zone... | reverse complement strand
ATCCGGGAACCGGTGCGCACCGCCGAGGCGGTACGCAGGCTGCGGGTGCCGACCGGGGGCGAGGTCGCCCCCTTCGTCGCGGATGCGGTGCGCCTTGTTCGCCAGGAGTGCACGGTGCCGCTGATTGGCATCGCCGGAGCGCCGCTGACGCTGGCCGCTTACCTCGTGCAGGGCAGTGGCGGTTCCGCCAGCTACCCGGAGTTCCGCGCGTGGCTGGTGCGCAACCCCGAGCTGGCGCGCGAGCTGCTGGACAAGCTGACCGACGTCAGCATCGGATATCTGCGGATGCAGGTCCAGGCGGGCGCCCAGGCGATCCAGATCTTCGACAGTGTCGCGGCGGGCTACGAGAACAAATACAAGGACAAGAACACCAAATTCTACAGCGCACGTAGTCCGGCGGAGACGCTCTTCTATACCCTCGACGCCGCCAACTCGAACAAGGGCAGCGCGACAGTCGTCTCAGGCAATTGGGGCTACGCCTACTATCTGAAAGCCTATGCCCTCCTGGACCTCGGCCGCGTATCGGAAGCCAAGGTCCAATTGCAGCGGGCAGTGACTCTGTCGCCGTAATATTCGCAGTTTCTTTCGGAACTTGGGCATGTCTATCAGCTCGAGAAGAACTGGCAATCGGCGCTGCAGATATTTCAACACGCCGAAGCCGCCGCAAAAGAATTCTCGCCAACCAACGCGCGGAACGCGGAGCTCGGCAGAGCATGGCGGGGAATGGGCTTCGCTTACGTCGAGCTGAACCGCCTCGACGACGCCGAAGCCATGTATCGCAAGTGTCTCGAGCTCGATAAGAACGATGCCGCGGCGATGCGCGAGCTTCGTTACGTTCAAGGCGTGAAAGCCAAGGCGAAGTAAGTCCCGGCTGTTCTCAAACCCTGCCGTGGCAGTGTTTGAACTTCTTGCCTGAGCCGCAAGGGCACGGCGCATTGCGCGCGACCTTGCCCCAGGTCGAGGGATTGTTGGGGTCGACCGCGGCCTTGGCGGCACGCGGGCGCGGCAGCGTGGCGACGCCGCCGCCGCCGCCGTCCGGATCGGCCGGGTCGAAGGCGGGATCGTCGCTGAGCTGGGTGGCGAGTGCGGGATCCTCGTGGATTTCCTGAATCTGCACCGGCATGTCGGGCATCGGCGGCGGCTCCATGCGCAACTGCAGGGTGGCCAGCAGGCTGACCACCTGCTCGCGCAGGCCGCTCAGCAGGTCGTTGAAGAGATTGAACGCCTCGCGCTTGTACTCGTTCAGCGGATCCTTCTGGCCGTAGGCCCTGAGCCCGATGCCCTGGCGCAGATGATCGAGGTGGAGCAGGTGATCCTTCCAGCTCTGGTCGAAGAGCTGCATCAGCACGCTCTTCTCGACCTGGCGCCAGACGTCGGTGCCGTGCTGCGCCGCCCGTTGGGCGAACAGCCGCTCGACGGCATCGTTCAGCCGCGACTTGATCTCCTCGTCGGCGATGCCCTCTTCCTTGGCCCAGGCGTCGACCGGCAGGTCGAGGCCGAACAGGCGCTGCACCTCGTCCTTGAGCTCGGCGACCTTCCATTGCTCGGCATAGACGTCCGGGGGGATCGTCCGCGTCACCAGGGCGTCGACCACGTCGCTGCGCATGCCGGCGACGGTGTCGGAGACGTCCTCGGTCGCCATCAGCTCGACGCGCTCCTTGTAGATCTCCTTGCGCTGGCTGTTCATGACGTCGTCGAAGCGCAGCAGGTTCTTGCGGATCTCGAAGTTGCGCGCCTCGACCTTGCCCTGCGCCGTCTCCAGCGCCTTGTTGAGCCAGCGGTGGGTCAGCGCCTCGTCGTCGGCCATGCCCTTCTTCTGGACCCAGTCGAGCACCTTGTTGTTGCCGAAGATGCGCATCAGGTCGTCTTCCAGCGACAGGAAGAACTTCGACGCGCCGGGATCGCCCTGGCGGCCCGAGCGGCCGCGCAGCTGGTTGTCGATGCGCCGGCTCTCGTGGCGCTCGGTGCCGACCACGTAGAGGCCGCCTGCCTTGAGCACGATCTCGCGATTGCGCTCGACCTCGGCCTTGATCTCCGCCGCCCTGCGCGCGAGCTCGGCCTTGCGCGCGTCGTCTTCGGGCAGCGTGGCCATGATCTCGGCTTCGGCCTGGCGCAGCAGCATGTCGGCGTTGCCGCCCAGCTGGATGTCGGTGCCGCGGCCGGCCATGTTGGTGGCGATGGTGATGGCGCCCGGCCGGCCCGCCTGGGCCACGATCTCCGCCTCCTGGTCGTGGAAGCGCGCATTCAGCACGTTGTGCGGGATCTTGGCCTTCTTCAGCTCCTCCGACAGCGACTCCGACTTTTCGATCGACACCGTGCCGACCAGCATCGGCTGCTGGCGGGCGCGGCAGTCCTCGATCAGCTTGACGATGGCGCGCGTCTTGTCGGAAAGCGTGCGGTAGATCTCGTCGTCGGCGTCCTTGCGGGCCACCGCCACGTTGGTCGGGATCTCGACGACCTCAAGCCTGTAGATCTCGCCGAACTCGCCCGCCTCGGTCATCGCCGTGCCGGTCATGCCGGACAGCTTGGGATACATGCGGAACAGGTTCTGGAAGGTGATCGAGGCCAGCGTCTGGTTCTCGCGCTGGATCTCGACCTTCTCCTTGGCCTCGAGCGCCTGGTGCAGGCCTTCCGAGTAGCGCCGGCCGGCCATCATGCGGCCGGTGAACTCGTCGATGATGACGACCTGGCCGTCCTTCACGATATAGTCGACGTCGCGGGCGAACAGCTTGTGGGCCCGCAGCGCCTGCGTGACGTGATGCAGAACCGAGACCTGGGTCGGGGCATAGAGGCTGATGCCCTCGGGCAGCAGGCCGTCGCCGCGCAGGATATCCTCCACCGCCTCGACGCCGGCGTCGGTCAGGACGACCGTGCGGTTCTTCTCGTCCTTCTCGAAATGGTCGGCCTTGAGGCGCGGGATCACGGTGTCGGCGCGGCGGTAGAGTTCCGAGGAATCCTCGGCCGGGCCGGAGATGATGAGCGGCGTGCGCGCCTCGTCGATCAGGATCGAATCGACCTCGTCGACGATGGCGTAGTTGAAGGGCCGCTGGGCCATGGCGTCCAGCCGGTACTTCATGTTGTCGCGCAGGTAGTCGAAGCCCAGCTCGTTGTTGGTGCCGTAGGTGACGTCGCAGGCGTAGGCCGCCTTGCGTTCCTCGTCGCTCAGCTCGTGAACGATCACGCCGACGCTGAGACCGAGGAACTTGTAGATCTGGCCCATCCACTCGGAGTCGCGCTTGGCGAGATAGTCGTTCACCGTCACGACGTGCACGCCCTTGCCTTCGAGGGCGTTGAGATAGACCGGCAGGGTGGCGACCAGCGTCTTGCCTTCGCCGGTCTTCATCTCGGCGATCTTGCCCTGGTGGAGCACCATGCCGCCCTTGAGCTGGACGTCGAAGTGGCGCTGACCGAGCGTGCGCTTGGCCGCCTCGCGCACGGTCGCGAAGGCTTCGACCAGCAGGTTGTCCACGGTCTCGCCTTTGGCCAGGCGCTCGCGGAATTCGATGGTCTTGGCGCGCAGTTGCTCGTCGGAGAGCTTGATGAGCTCCGGCTCGAGGGCATTGATCTTCGCCACCGGCTTGTCGAAGCCTTTGACGACGCGATCATTGGCTGTGCCGAACAGGCCTCGGGCGAGCGCCCCCAGCATGAAAACCTCTATATTGTAACGACTTAGGCGGGCACCTCGGCCCGCCGTCCCAGCCAGAGATAGAGAGCGCATCCGCAAGTGTCAACGCGTCGCCAACGCCATGACCGCCGTCATCAAACCCGGCCGGCCACGGGGCCGCATCATCGACACCGTGCTCACGAAAAAGTGCCGCAATCCACTGCCATCCCGAGTTTTGCCGGGGAGGCAAAGCTTGCTTGGCCCGAGCGGGCCTGTGTAAACCGATTGCGCTGCTTTTCGTTCCCCCGACTTCCTCCTCAAGCCAAGATTCCGGAGCGTGTCATGAGTCATCGCCTGCGCCCCCTGCGCCCGATCTTCCTGTTCTGCGCAGCCGCCGCGATGGCAGGGCCCGTCGCCGCGCAACAGCCCGCGGCGCCTCAGGCAGCCCCGCCGCCCGCCGCCCAGGCGCCCGCACCGGCACAGAAGCCCCCGGCCAAGCCGCCGGCAGCAGCGGCGGCGGCGCCGGCTGCCCAACCGCTCAAGGATCCCGTGGTCGCCACGGTCAACGGCCAGCCCATCCGGTTGTCGGAACTCGAGATCGCCCAGCAGGCGCTGCCGCAACAATATCGCAACATGCCGCTGCAGGCGGTGTTCCCCGCGCTGCTCGATCGCATCGTCGACAGCAAGCTCGTGGTCCAGGAGGGCAAGAAGAACAAGGTGACCGACGATCCCGCCTTCAAGAAACGCATGGCCTTCGTCGAAGACCAGGTGCTGCAGGATTTCTGGATCCAGCGCGAGGTCGCCCGCAAGGTCACCCAGGAGAAGCTGCAGCAGCGCTACGAGGAGCGCCTGAAGTCGATGCCGGCCGAGGAGGAGGTGCACGCGCGGCACATCCTGGTGTCGACCGAGGATGAGGCCAAGGCGATCATCGCCGAGCTCAAGAAGGGCGCGGCCTTCGACAAGCTCGCCAAGGAGAAGTCGACCGACAAGGCGTCGGGCGCGGAGGGCGGCGATCTCGGCTGGTTCAAGAAGTCCGACATGGTGAAGGAATTCGCCGACGCCGCGTTTGCGCTGAACAAGGGCGACCTCACCGAGACGCCGGTCAAGACGCAGTTCGGCTATCACGTCATCAAGGTCGAGGACCGCCGCAAGGCGCCGCCGCCGGCATTCGAGGAGCTGGCCGACCAGCTGCGTGAAGAAATGGCCCGCGAGGCCGTGACGGCGCAGCTCGACCAGCTGCGGTCCGGCGCCAAGATCGAGAAGTTCAACATGGATGGCAGCAAGGTCGAGGCGGCCCCGGCCAAGCCGGCCGCACCGGCGGCACCCGCAGCGCCTGGCCGTCCGCCGGCCGCGGCGCCCGCGACGCCGCCGGCCGCGCCTAAGTAAAACTCCCGTTTTTGGGCATTTCTGGTGTAGGCTCCGCCGTTCGGAGCGGCCGGGTTCATCCCGGCCGCCCGCAAGGGGAGTCCTATGAACGTCAAGCCCGCCCAATCGCCGCTCGCGCCTAAAACGACGCCGACGCTGCCGCGCGTCGCCGGCGTCAAGCTCGGGGCGGCGCGATCCGGCGTGCGTTACAAGGACCGCGACGACATCATGCTGGCGGTCGTGCCGGCCGGCGCCACCATCGCGGGCGTGCTGACGCGGTCCAAGACATCGTCGGCGCCGGTCGACTGGTGCCGCAAGAACCTGGCGCGCGGCAAGGTGCGCGCCATCGTCGTCAATGCCGGCAACGCCAACGCCTTCACCGGCAAGGCCGGCGACAAGGCGGTCGAGGAGAGCACGCGCGCCATCGCCCAGGCGCTGGGCTGCCCGCGCAACGAAGTGTTCATGGCCTCGACGGGCGTGATCGGCCAGCCGCTCGACTGGGAAAAGATCGCCGCGGTCGTGCCCGCGCTCATCAAGTCGGGACGCGAGGATGGCTGGGCGGCCGCCGCCGGCGCGATCATGACCACCGATACCTTCCCCAAGCTCGCCACGCGCCAGGCCAAGATCGGCGAGAGGACCGTGACCATCAACGGCTTCCTCAAGGGCTCGGGCATGATCGCGCCCGATATGGCGACCATGCTGGGGTTCGTGTTCACCGACGCCAAGGTGCCGAGCGGCGTGCTGCAGAAGCTTGTCGCGGATGCCGCCGACAAGTCGCTGAACTGCGTCACCGTCGACGGCGACACGTCTACCAGCGACACGCTGCTGATGGTCGCCACCGGGGCGGCCCGCCATGCGCCGATCGAGGAAGCGGACGATCCCGTCCTGGTCGATTTCAAGCGCGCACTCGACGAGGTGTTGATCGAGCTGGCGCAGCTTCTGGCGCGCGACGGCGAGGGCGCCACCAAGTTCGTGACCATCAATGTCGGCGGCGCCTCGTCGAACGGCGCGGCGCGCAAGATCGGGCTCTCGGTCGCCAACTCGCCGCTGGTCAAGACCGCGCTAGCCGGCGAAGACGCCAACTGGGGCCGCATCGTCATGGCGGTCGGCAAGTCGGGCGAGCGCGCCGACCGCGACAAGCTCCGGATCTCGATGGGCGGCGTGCGCATCACCGACGGCGGCCAGGTCCTGCCTACCTACGACGAGGCGCCGGTGGTCAAGCACCTCAAGGGCACCGACATCGTGATCGACATCGACCTCGGCATCGGTCGCGGCCGGGCCACGGTCTGGACCTGCGATCTGACGCACGGCTACATCGACATCAACGGCAGCTATCGTTCTTGAGTGCGGCGTTCGACGAGGAGTGCCCGGGGAGCCCGCCGCCGCTCGGCGACCGGCCGCTCGTGCTGGTCGCGGCGGTGGCGCTGGTCGATGTCGATGGACGCATCCTGATCGCCCAGCGGCCGGCCGGCAAGTCGATGGCCGGGCTTTGGGAATTTCCCGGCGGCAAGGTCGATCCCGGCGAGACTCCGGAACAGGCGCTGGTGCGCGAGCTGCAGGAAGAGCTCGGCATCGAGACGGCTGCGAGCTGCCTGGCGCCGATCGCCTTCGCGAGCCACGGCTACGAAAAGTTCCATCTGCTGATGCCGGTCTTCGCCTGCCGCAAATGGACCGGCGTGCCGCGGCCGCGCGAAGGCCAGGCGCTGAAATGGGTCATGCCGGGCGAGCTCGGGCGTTTCCCCATGCCGCCGGCCGACCTGCCTTTGGTCGGGATGCTGCGCGACCTTCTATGACGGCACAAGCGCGGGCAGCGGCTCGCCTTCGCGCCAGCCGAGCAGGCGGCGGAAGATGACGGCCTGAACGGTCGCCGCGAGGCCGGCAGCGCCATAGGAAACCAGGATTCCCGCCGTCCAGGTGATGACCGCGGCGGCTTCCTGGGCGCCGAGCACGCCGCGCGCCAGAGCGAGCACGAGCAGCGTCGCAATGGCGGTCACGATGGCGCCCACCAGGAAGGTGAGGAAAAGGCTGCCGATGATGGTCCAGGCGTTGCCGCGGCCATAGGCCCAGGCGAGACGCGGCGAGAAGGGTACATCCACGGCGGTGGCGGCCAGGCCGTAGCAGACGCGCAGCGCCAGCAGCATCGATACGATGAATCCGACGATCAACGGCGCGGCCATCGCCTGGCGGCGCATCAGCTCGGGATCGAGGGGCGCACCCACGCCGATCGTGCCGGGATCGAGGGAGCCCATGGTGAACATGAGGGCCGACACCAGCACGAAGGTGATGCCGAAGACCTTGATCAGGTGCAGGAGATAGGCCGTTTCGCGCGGTGTCCAGCGCAGGCCCGGCAAGTGGTCTCCGGGACGGGGCCCCAGCAAGACAACTCTCTGCCAGCCCACCATGAACATCACGGTCGGGACCACATCGGCCAGCTTTTCCACCAGCATGGCGATCAGGGAATCCTCGGCGATCGTTGCGCCGACGATGCGGATGCCGATCGAGATGATCCATGGAATGGTGACGATGTGAAAGAAGAGGCGAAGGTTGGTGAAGAAGAAGCCGAAGCTCTCCGTCAGCACCTCGCTGGACAGCAATTTCACGACAGGCACGATCTAGCTCCGCTCCACCTTCTCGCCGGCGCTGTGCTCGGCGGCGCCCAGCGCATCGGCCAGCCGCCGGGCGGCGCTGCCCGGCTTGAGCGGTTTTGGTTGTGAGTCATGCGGCGCCCAGCCGTGCAGGAAAAGCACCTCGAAGCTCGCCGCGACCCGGCCGGACGGCAGCGTGAAGCGCTCGCTGTAGATTGCCGCGGCGCGCAGCAACGTGGCGCGGCGCGCAAGCCCGCGACGGCGTTCGACGACGAGGTTGCTCTCACCCATGGCGCCCAAGTCGCGCATCAGGGCGAGCGCGCTCTCGTATTCGACCTCGATCGTCTCGCTGTCGGCCACCGGCAGGGCAAAGCCCGCGCGTTGCAGGAGGCCCGCGGCATCGCGCAAATCGGCGAAGGGCGAGACGCGCGGGCTGAGGCCGCCTTCGATCTCGCTTTCCGCCGCGGCCAGTGCCTGGCGCAACTGCCACAAGGTGGCCCCGCCCAGCATGGCGCCCAGCAAGAGCCCGTCGGGCTTCAGGATGCGGCAAATCTGGATCAAGGTGCCCGGCAGGTCGTTGACCCAGTGCAGATCCATCGCACTCACCACCAGGTCGAAGCTGTGCGCCGCGAAGGGCAGGAACTCCTCGTCGGCCACCACCGCCGGACCGCGCGCGCGGCGGGCAAAGCCCTCACCCAGGTCGGCACGCACCAGGCAGCCCACGGTCTTGCGTTCGCCCAGCGTCGAGGCGATTTCATCGCCCTGCGAGCCGAGGTCGAGAGCCAGTGGAAAAGTGCGGCGCACGTCGTCGAGGCGCTCGACCAGGCGGTCGGCGATCTCGCGCTTGAGGAAAGCCTGGCGGTTCCAGTCGCGTGCCGCACGCTCGCGGCGTCGGCGCAGCATGGCGCGGTCGAAAACCAGCAGGGGGTCGGGGCCCGTCACAGCCCGTATGTAGGGCGAAAGCACGATGGCCGGTAGTAGGGGGCCGGTAGGGGATGCGCCATCCTGTCGGCGCATTTTGCCGGTCGTATGCCAGCATGTTGCACACCGGATTGAGCCAAGCCTGCGCGCGTGCTGGCCGCATGCTGCTCGATTCCGTGCTGCCGCCGCTTTGCCTGGGATGCAACGAAATCGTCGAGACGCCGGGCACGTTGTGCGCGGCGTGCTGGCAGGGCTTCTCCTTCGTCGCGCCGCCCTATTGCGCGCGCTGCGCCGCTCCCTTCGTCGAGGACCCGGGCGGCGGCGCGCTCTGTGGCACTTGCCTCGCCCGGCCGCCGCGCTATCGCCGTGCCCGCGCCGCGCTGATCTACGACACGCGGAGCCGTCGTCTGCTCCTGCCCTTCAAGCACGGCGATCGGACCGACATTGCCCGTGCCTGCGGCCGCTGGATGGCCCGCGCCGGCAGCGAGCTTCTGGCCGAGGCCGACCTGGTCGCGCCGGTGCCGCTCCATTGGCGCCGGCTGTTCACGCGCCGCTACAATCAGGCGCAGTTGCTGGCGCGCGTCGCCGTGCGCGAGGCCGCCGCCGGCGCCCGACCTCGGCTGGCCCCCGATTTGCTTCGGCGACGGCGATGGACAGGCTCGCAGAGCGGCCTTCGCGCCCAGGAACGGCGGGGCAATGTCCGGCAGGCCTTCGACATCCACCCGCGCTGGATGGCCGAGGTCGCCGGCAAGACCGTGCTGCTGGTCGACGACGTGCTGACGACCGGGGCGACGGTCGAGGCCTGCACCCGCGTTTTGCAGCGCGGCGGGGCTCGCCACGTTGATGTGCTGACACTGGCGCGGGTCGTCCGCCCGGCGGTATAGTTCGCCAAAGAGGTTCACCAATGGCCAAGATCGAGATGTACACCACGCCCTTCTGCGGCTACTGCGCGCGGGCCAAAAACCTGCTCGAGAAGAAGGGCGCGGCCTACGAGGAAGTGGACGTGATGATGGATGAAAAAAAGCGGTCCGAGATGCGCGAACGCGCCAAGCGCTCGACGGTGCCGCAGATCTTCATCAACGGCCAGTATATCGGCGGTTCCGACGAGCTTGCCGCCCTCGAGCAGGCGGGCAAGCTCGACACGCTGCTCGCCCAGCCGGGCTGAGGGAGCTTCCCCGATGGCGACCGCGTTCAAGGCCGGTCTGATCCAGACCAACGTCAGCAACGAGATGGCCGAGAACGTGGCGTTCGTGCGCGAGCAGGCGCGGCTCGCCCGCGCAGCCGGCGCCGACTTCATCATGACGCCGGAGAATACCGGCCTGATCGGCGCCAACCGCACCGAGACCCTCGAAAAGGCGCAGACCGAAGAGAGCCACGCGATGCTGGCCGCCTGTCGCGCCAGTGCGCGCGAGACCGGCGCCTGGTTCCTGCTGGGCTCCATCCATGTTCGCGTGCCGGGCGAGGAGCAGATCCGCAATCGCTCCTACCTGATCGACTCCTCCGGCGGCATCGTGGCGAGCTACGACAAGATCCACATGTTCGACGTCCAGCTGGCGGGCGGCGAGAGCTATCGCGAATCCTCGACCTTCAAGCCGGGTGAGACGTCCGTGCTGGCCGAAACGCCGTGGGGCGTGCTCGGCATGACGATCTGCTACGACCTGCGTTTTCCCTATCTCTATCGCGACCTGGCGCATGCCGGCGCCGCCATGCTGTCGATCCCGTCGTCCTTCACGGTGCCGACCGGGCAGGCGCATTGGCATGTGCTGATGCGCGCCCGCGCCATCGAGACCGGCTGCTTCGTGTTCGCGCCGGCCCAGGTCGGCACGCACAAGGGTTCCAACCGCAAGACCTACGGCCATTCGGTCGTCGTCGCGCCCTGGGGTGAAGTGCTGGCCGATGCGGGCGGAGAGAAGGCGGGCTTCGTCATTGCCGACATCGACCTCGGCAAGATCGCGGAAGCCCGCAAGATGGTGCCGTCGCTGACACACGACCGGAAATACGCGACGCCGGTACTGCACAAGGCGGCGATCGCCAAGGCCGCCGAGTAGATCAGGGCCGTCGCGCCGCGATCCGCTGCACCATCGCCATGGTCGGCGCGCTGATCATCCGCGCTTCGTAGGCCGTCACGGAAAGACGGCCGCGCACCAGCTCGAGCAGCTCGCCGTCTCTCAGCAGGAATTCCGGCCGGTTCGGCCGCCCGAAGCGCTCGTTGCCCTCCATGAAAGTCTCGTAAAGCAGCACGCCGCCCGGCGCGAGGGCGTCCAGCAGCGCGGGAAAGAGCGGCCGATGCAGGTAGTTGGTCACCACAACGGCCCCGAAGGTGCGGCCGGGCAGGGGCCACGGCGACCCATCCTCGAGGTCGGCCTGAACGACTTCGATGCCAGGATGTGCCACGAGCGCACTGGTGTCGCGCTCGAGCGCCGTGACCGCGTGCCCGCGGTCGGCAAAGAACCGGCTGTGGCGGCCGCGTCCTGCGGCGACGTCGAGGACGGTGGCGCCTGGGGCGATCAGGCCCGCCCATTGCACGATCCAGGACGATGGCGCGCCTCTTGCGTCAGCCACAATCGCACCCCATCATCTTTGGCACTCCCCGCGGGGGAGCGCCAACAGCGGAATCTCTTGTAATTTCATGATCCTATATCGACTGCGCTGCTCCAAAGGCCACGAATTCGAGAGCTGGTTCAAGGACAGCAAGACCTACGAACGCCAGGAAAAGAAGTCCCTGGTCGGCTGCGCCGTGTGCGGCGACGCCAAGGTTGCCCGCGCGCCCATGGCGCCGCGCCTTGGCAAAGGAAGCAAGAGGCCGGACGTCGAAGCGCCAGTTGCCGCGGCGCCGGCTGCTCCGTCGCCGGAGCAGCAGCAGATGGCGGCCATGGCCAAGCACATGCCGAAGGAGTTGCGCGAAGCCCTGCTCAAGGTGCGCGAGCAGGTCGAGAAGAACTGCGAGCATGTCGGTGACAAGTTCGCCGAGGAGGCGCGCAAGATCCATTACGGCGAGAGCGACAAGCGCGGCATCTACGGCGAGACCAGCGACGAGGAGGCCGAAGCGCTGGCCGACGAAGGCATCGAGTTCGGCCGCCTGCCCTGGATCCCACGCGGGAACTAATCTTGGTCCTCTCCGCCGCGAAGCGGGGGAGAGGAAGGGACCCATCGCGAAGCGATGGGGAGGTGAGGTGGTCTTCGCTTCCCCCTCACCCAACCTCTCCTCCTAGCGGGGGAGAGGAGGCTGAATGCCATACAGCATGTAGTTGACGTCGAGGTCGCCCTTGTTGAGCGACCAGGCGCGGCTGAGCGGGCTGTAGACCACGCCCACGATCTCCTGCGCCTCGATGCCGCCAGCGCTGAGGCCGTTCACGACTTCCGACGGTTTCAGGAACTTCTTCCAGTCATGCGTGCCGCGCGGCAACCAGCGCAGAATATATTCTCCGCCGGCGATGGCCAGTGCCCAGGCTTTGGCGGTGCGGTTGAGCGTCGACAGGAAAAGCAGCCCGCCGGGCTTCACCATGCGGCCGCAGGATTTCAGGAACAGCGGGACGTCGGCCACGTGCTCGACGATCTCCAGCGCCAGCACGATGTCGAACTGGGCGCCCGATTCGGCCAGCGCCTCGGCGGTCCCCCGGCGGTAGTCGATCTCCAGTCCCTGCTTCTCGGCGTGCAGCGCCGCGACACCGATGTTGCGCGCCGCCGCATCGACGCCGGTCACGCGGCCGCCCAGCCGGGCCATCGGCTCGCTCAGCAATCCGCCGCCGCAACCGATATCGAGCAGCGACAGGCCCTGCAGTGGCGCACCCGACAGTGGATCGCGTTTCCAGTGCTGGGCGGTGCGGTCGCGGATGTAGCCGATGCGGACCGGGTTCAGCCGGTGCAGCGGCGCGAACTTGCCCGCAGGGTCCCACCATTCCCCGGCGATGCGCGAAAAGCGCTCGATCTCGGCCGGATCGACGGTGGTATGCGCTGAATCGGCCATGGCTGCCCTTGACCCCTACGGTGCTCACGGTGTCTATACCCCGCTTTCGAGCAGGTCCATGGCGCGCATCGTTCTCAAATTCGGCGGTACCTCGGTCGGCGATATCGACCGCATCCGGAATGCCGCGCGCAAGGTCAAGGCCGAGGTCGATCGCGGCAACGAGGTCGCGGTCGTGACGTCGGCCATGTCGGGCGCCACCAACCAGCTCGTGAAATGGGTCAACGAGATCGCACCGCTGCACGATGCCCGCGAGTACGACGTCGTGGTGGCGACGGGCGAGCAGGTGACGATCGGCCTGCTGGCGATGGCGCTGCAACAGCAGGGCGTGAAGGCGCGCTCCTGGATGTCGTGGCAGATCCCGATCCGCACCGACGCGGCCCACACCAAGGCACGCATCGTCGACATCGAGACGGCCGCCATGGCGCGCGCGATGGCTGAGGGCGAGGTGCCGATCGTCCCGGGCTTCCAGGGTCTCTCGCCCGACGGCCATGTGACGACGCTGGGCCGCGGCGGCTC
>Ga0137412_10003256_pt1 | contig 12959 bp, 12 predicted proteins | sample CZODoug2_1_16fun_FD_122160 | JGI IMG/M metagenome (GOLD analysis project Ga0137412, IMG submission 122160) | Vadose zone soil fungal communities from Angelo Coast Range Reserve, California, USA - CZODoug2_1_16fungal (Hybrid Assembly) | ecosystem: Environmental > Terrestrial > Soil > Vadose zone... | reverse complement strand
TTCAGTGGTCGCGATCAACAACGTAGCGCGCGACTGCGACGAGGTCGTCGAGGACGGGCTGTGGCGAGCGCAACGCATTCAGGCGCCCGAGCGCCCGAGCAAGGTGGGCGTCGGCCTCGCGCGCGGCCCAGTCGATGCCGCCCGCCTCCTCAATGAGTTTGGTGGCCAGGACGACGTCCTCCTCGGTGCTGGGTGCGCCGCCGGCGAGCAGGTCGGCCAGGCGGCGCGACGCGTCGGTGCCGGCGGTCAGCGCCGCTACCACCGGCGCCGAGCGCTTGCCGGCGCGGACGTCGGAGGACGCCGACTTGCCGGTGACCGCCGGGTCGCCGGTGATGCCGAGGATGTCGTCGACGAGCTGGAAGGACATGCCGAGCTCGTGCCCGTAGTCGTGCAGTGCGGCGACGACCTCGGCGGACGCCCCCGCGGCGAGCGCCCCGATGGACGCCGAGCAGGCGAGTAGAGCCGCCGTCTTGCCTGCCTCCATGTGCAGGACGTCGGCCACCGTCACGTCCGGGGCTGATTCGAAGTGCAGGTCGTCGGACTGCCCGCTGATCAGGCGCTGGGTGGCGGTGAGCAGGCAGGGCAGGGCCCGTTGGCCCCGCTCGCCGTCGCCGGCCACCACCTCGATCGCGCAGGTGAGCATCGCGTTGCCGGCGAGGATCGCCTGGCCCTCGCCGTACACCGCCCAGCCGGTGGGGCGGTGGCGCCGCTCGAGGTCGCGGTCCATGACGTCGTCGTGCAGCAGTGAGAAGTTGTGCACCAGCTCGACCGCCGCCGCTGCGGCCAGGCCGTCCTCGACCGTGCCGCCGCCGGCCTGCGCCGACATGACCGCCAGCGTGGGCCGGATCGCCTTGCCGCCGCCGGCGCTCACCGGGTTGCCGTCGCGGTCACACCAGCCGAGCTGGTAGGACGCGATCAACTGCATGCGCTGGTCGTCCAGCGTGGCGACTGCGGCGTGCAGTGCCTGCTGGATCGGCTCACGCATCCGGCCGATGACCTCAGGGGCGGTGCGACTCATGCGGCGACCTCCAGTGCCGGGACCTGCAACACGTCGTCGGCGGCGGCGATGCCGCTACGAACGGCGCTCTCCATCGTGTCTGGCCAGCCCGTCGCCGTCCACGATCCGGCCAGCCAGACGCCGTCCAGCCCGGATCGGGGTCCCGGCCGCAACGCTGCGGTGCCGGGTGCTTGCCGGAACGTGGCCCGGCGCTCACGCGTGACGAACGCGTCGACCACGGTGGCCCGCGCCGCGGCCGGCAGCAACCGGGCCAGCTCGTCGATGTAGCGCGCCTGGATGGACTTGCTGGGCTCGTCGATGATCGCGTCGGCCGCCGAGACGGTGACCGCCAAGTATTGTCCGCGCTCCAGCCCGGACGTGTCGGTGCGGTCGAAGAACCACTGCACCGGCGAGTTGACGGCGGCGGCGAACGCCAGGTCGGTGACCTGCCGGTCATAGACGACGTGGACGTTCACGATCGGGGCGGCGCCGAGCCCCTCGGCGCGAGCGACGGGGGTACCGCGCAACGCCGGGACGGCGGCCAGCGCCTCGTCGTGCGGCATCGCCAGCACCACGGCATCGGGCGTCCACTCGCGGGTGCCGTCGCGGCCGCGGGCGCGGACCGTCCCGGCCTCGACGGACTCGACGCGGTGCGACAGCAGCACCTCGACGCCGGCCTTGTCCAGCGCGCGCTCCGCCTTGGTGGAATGCACTTCGCCGAGCGGGACGCCGGCGTAGCCCACGTCCGCGGCGGCGGCGTGGTCGAGCAGCCCGGTGCGGAACACCTTCGCGGCCAGCGCCAGCGACGCGTCGTCCGGGGCGAGGTTCAGCGTGGCGACGGCGACGATGCCCCACAGCGCGCCGATGGTCGCGTCGTTCTGGCCGTGCTCGCGCAGGAAGGCGCCCAACGTGCGATCGTCCAGCGAGGCATCCGAGGGGTCGAGGCGGCGCAGCGCCAGGGCGCCCCGGACGGCGCGCAGCCGATCGGCCGGGCTGAGCAGTCCGTAGCGCACCAGGGCACCGGTGAGGTGGGCCGGCGCCGGCACACCGGGCAGCCGGGACAGGTGCGCACTACGGCCGTCGGCCCGCAGTACCGGGATGTTCAGCCGGGACTGCAGGACGACGTCGGCCTCGGCGTCCAGTCGCTTGATCAGCCACTGGTAGGAGTCGCAACAGCGCAGGAACACGTGCTGGCCGTTGTCGATCGACAGGTCGCCCCGCTTGAACGAGAACGCCGCCCCGCCCAGGCGCGGACGCCCCTCCAGCAACGTCACCGAACGCCCGGCATCGGCCAGGCGCAGCGCGGCGGTGATGCCGGCGAGCCCACCGCCGACCACGACGACATCACTCATGCCCGCCCCCGCGCGAGCGAGCGCGCGGCGACGCGCAGCTTGTCCCGGGTGGGCAGCGACGCGCGTTCGCGCATGACGATCGACGGGTCGGCGGCGATGCGGCCGAGCAGCTCGCGGTAGATGCCGGCCATCGCGGCGCAGCAGGCGGCGCTGCGCCGATCGAGCAGCGGCAACAACTGCAGGCCGCGGTCGTACCAGCCCCACGCCCGCGCGGTCTCGAACCGGACGAGCTCGGCGAGGCGTCCGTCCTGCGGGTCGAGGGTGCCGTCGGGCCCGGTCGAAAGCGTCACGTCGAACAAGTCGAGGTCGCGCTTGGGCAGGTAGATCCGCCCGTTGCCGAGGTCTTCGCGGATGTCTCGGAGGATGTTCGTCAGCTGTAGCGCGACGCCCAGGGCATCGGCCAGCTCGGCCGCCCGCGCCTGGTCGCCGCGGGGGACGAACACACCGAGCGACAGCCGTCCGATCGAGCCGGCCACGCAGCGGCAGTACTCGACCAGGTCGTCCAGGCTGTCGTAGGTACGTCCGGTCACGTCCATCTCGCAGCCATCGACCAGTTCACCGAACGCGTCGAGCGGGATCGGCAGGTGCCGCGCCGCGTCGTCCAGCGCGAGGTAGACCGGGTCGTCCTTGTGCTCGCCGGGCGCGGTTGCACCGGCGCGGGCGGCCGCGAGCTGGCGCAACTTCTCGTCCGGGGGCAGGTCGCCGTCGCCGATGTCGTCGATGCGGCGCGCCACCGCGTACACCGCCGAGAGCGCACGCCGCTTGGGCGCCGGCAGCAGCCGGATGCCCCAGGAGAAGTTGCGCGCCTGCTCGCGAGTGATGCGCTCGCAGAGTTCGTACGCCTCGTCGACCTGGCTCACGCGCGGCCGACCCAGAGCCGGGCCGCCTCACGGGCGGTGCGTCCCTTGGACGGTCGGACCGTACGCGCGAGTACGTCGTATTCGGCGCGGCGCAGCGCGACAGCCGTCGCGAGCCCACCGCCGACGAATCCGGCGATCGCCAGTCGGGGCCAGCCGTGCAGCCGGCGCACCAGGGCGCGCCCGGGGTGCAGCATCCCCCGTGCGAGAGCGACGTGGGTTGCGACGGCGACGCGCACGGTCGGGCCGGTGGCCGATGCCAGCGCGTCGTCGAGCTGGACGCCCGGGATGTAGACGCGGCCGGCCCGGGCGTCCTCGCCGACGTCTTGGCAGTGCTCGAGTACTTGCAGCGCGTTGCACACCGCGTCGGAGTCGGCGACGTTCTGCTCGGTCGCCGCCTCGGCGATGTGCAGCACGATGCGACCGACCGGTGCCGCCGAGTAGTCGCAGTAGTGGAGCAGGTCGGCGAGGCTCGAATAGCTGCTCACCCGCTGGTCGATGCGGTTCGCCTCGATCAGATCGAGGAACGGCGACAGCGGGGTACCGCTGTCCTCGACGAGCGGACGCAAAGCCTGGACCACCGGCAGCACCGCCGTACCGGACGGTAGGGCCCGGACGTCGGCGTCGATGACGTCGAGCAACGCGAGCCGATCGCCGGGCGCTTCGTCGCCGACGTCGTCGACGAACCGGGCAAACGCATACGCGCGCATGAGCTTGTCGCGCGGATCCTTGGGCAGTACTCGCAGCGCGACCGGGAAGTTCTCGCTACCGGCCTGGGCGGCCGACGCGGCGGCCAGACGCTCGAGTACGGCGGAGGCTTCGGCCTCCGACAGATCCGCACCCATCGCATGTCTCCTGGTGGTCGTGAAAGTGCCGTGCCGACAGGACGCCACAACAAGCGCTCGCCGCGCAACACTATTCCTGGCGTGTTCCAAGGATATGACCGAGGGCGGTTCGGCCCCGATCATCGGCTAATCTTCGCTGCGTGGCGTCCTTTGATCTGGCCGGGTTGATCGATCAGCGCGGCAACGAACGGTATGACCTGCAGTCGCGCTACGTAAACCCGCAACTCACGCGCATGCTGCACGCCATCGGATTCGACAAGGTATACACCCGGGCTGAGGGCGCGTACCTCTACGACGACACGGGCGCCGACTACCTCGACCTGCTCGCCGGCTTCGGCGTCTTCGCGCTGGGCCGGCACCACCCCGTCGTGCGGCAGGCCATCCACGACGTGATCGATCTCGGGCTCGCCGACCTGACCCAGTTCGACGCCCCGCCGCTGGCCGGGCTGCTCGCCGAGAAGTTGCTGGCCAAGACGCCGCACCTCGATCGCGTCTACTTCGGCAACAGTGGTACCGAGGCGGTCGAGGCGTCGCTCAAATTCGCCCGGTTCGCGACCAAGCGCAGACGGGTCTTGTACTGCGATCACGCGTTCCACGGCCTGACCACGGGGTCACTGTCGGTGAACGGCGCCGCCGAATTCCGCAAGGGCTTCGACCCGCTGCTGCCCGACGCCGCGATCCCGTTCGGCGACCTTTCCGCGTTGCAGCGCGAGCTACGCAAGGGCGACGTCGCCGGGCTGATCGTCGAGCCGATCCAGGGCAAGGGCGTGGCCATCGTCCCGCCCGGATTCCTGGCCTCGGCCGCCGAGTTGCTGCACGAGCACAAGGCGCTGCTCATCGCCGACGAGGTGCAGAGCGGTATCGGTCGATCCGGCGAGTTCTGGTCCTACCAGTACGACGACGTCGAGCCCGACATCGTGGTGGCGGCCAAGGCGCTGTCCGGGGGGTACATCCCGATCGGGGCGACGCTGGCCCGTGACGAGGTCTTCACCAAGGTTTTCTCCACGATGGACCGCGTCCTGGTCCACGACTCGACGTTCGGCTCGAACGCCCAGGCGATGGCGGCCGGGCTGGCGACGCTGCACGTCTTCGAGGTCGAGGGCGTCGTCGAGAACGCGCGCAAGGTCGGCGAGGTGCTGCACGGTCGGTTGACCGAGCTGGTCGACCGCTACGAGATGCTCGCCGACGTCCGCGGACGCGGGTTGATGATCGGCATCGAGTTCGGCCGCCCGTCCTCGTGGAAACTTCGCCCGGCCTGGACGGCGCTGCAGGCCGCGCGCAAGGGGCTGTTCGCGCAGACGGTGGTGCACGCGCTGTTCCACCGGCATCGCATCCTCACCCAGGTGTCCGGCGATCACCTGGAAGTGATCAAGCTGATCCCGCCGCTGAACATCGGCGAGGCCGAGGTCGACCGGTTCATGACCGCGTTCATCGACGTCATGGACGAAGCGCACCGTGGTCAGGGCCTCATGTGGGACTTCGGCAAGTCGCTCATCAAGCAAACCCGCAACAAATAGCGATCAGGCCCAGATCTCCGAAGATAGGCTGCCGCCGTGGCGGTAGTCCTGACGATCTTCGCAGCGGTTGCCGCATCGCGCTGAAGCTCAACCAGACCGGCTGAGCACCGAGCGGACCGCTCGTACACGGCCTGTCGGATGTACTCGGCCTCGGCCGCGGGTAGCACTTGATCATCTCTGCCGATGTGACCATCGGTGGTCCATTAACCCGAAATGATCAAGGACCAGAGCTGGTGTCGCGGCGGCCGAGCGGCGACAGCGGGCCGAGGTGGCCGAGCTTGTCGGGGTTGACGAATCCGCGGATCGTCTGGATCCGGTCACCGACGATCTCGATGCCGATGAGGCTGATCAGGGTGCCGTCGGCGTCGAAGAACATCGCGCCGGGCTCGCCGTTGACCTCCACCGGACGAATCGTGATGCCCATCAGCGTCGCCCGCCGGGTCAGGCCGAGCACGAGACGGGCCACGTTCTGGCCGCCGAGCACCGCCCGCTTGAGGCCGGAGCCCTTCTCCCCGCCGTCGCCGTAGAACACTGCGTCGCCGGCCAGCAGCGACACCAGCCCGTCCAGGTCGGCGCCGGCGCAGGCGGCCAAGAAGCGCTGCGCGAGCTCGGTGCGCTGCGACCGGGACGTCTCGAAGCGCGGCTTGCCCGCCTCGACGTGGCGCCGGGCCCGGGTGGCGAGCTGGCGGCAGTTGGCCTCGCTCTTGCCGACGATCGGGGCGATGTCGGCGTAGTCGTAGGCGAAGACGTCGTGCAGCAGGAAGACCGCCCGCTCGACGGGCGACAGCGTCTCGAGCACGACGAGGAACGCCATCGACAGCGAGTCGGCGGTCTCCACGACATCAGCCGGCCCGGCCGCGGGATCGGTGAGCAGCGGCTCGGGCAGCCACGGCCCGACGTAGCTCTCGCGCCGCACCCGGGCCGAACGTAGCGCGTCGATCGAGAGCCGGGTCGTCACGGTCGCGAGGTACGCCTTGGGCGAGGCGACGCCCTCCAGATTCGAGGTGCTCAGCCGCACGAACGCGTCCTGCACGACATCCTCCGCCTCGCTGACGCTGCCGAGCATCCGGTACGCGATGGCGAACGCATACGGACGCAGGTCGCGATACATCTCCTCCAGCGCGGTCATGCCACCAAACTAGGCGGCCCAGGCTGCTCATCCGAGGCCCGGCCGGCGAGCCATCCCAGCTCAGCCGAGGCCGGCGCGGAATCCCTCGCGGTAGGTCGCGAATCTGGGCTTCCAGTCGAGGGTCGCCTTGGCCTTGGCGTTCGACGCACCGCGGACCCGCGTCATCACCGACACGACGATCTCGCCGCCGAGGACGCGTCCGAGCCAGGTCGGGACATGACGCGGCGCTGGCGCCCCGATCGCCTGCGCGAAGTCAGGCAGCCAGGTGGCGATCTCCACCGGCTCGTCGTCGCAGACGTTGTAGATGCCCGAGGCCCCGTGGTCGACGGCCGCCACCGTGGCGGCCGCCGCGTCGAACAGGTGGCAGAACGACCAGACGCCCTGGCCGTCACCGACGATCGGGAACCGCCGCTTGCGCACCAGCTGGGCGATGTCGCCGTCACGGGTCATGTTGCTGCCCGGTCCGTAGAAACCGCCGTAGCGCAGCACGATCCCCTCCAGGTCGGCCTTCCCGACCGCCTGTTCGAGGTGCTGGATGGCGGCGAACGAGCGACGCTGGTTGGCCGGTGGGTTCGGGTCGAGCGGGTCCTCCTCGGTCTTGACGCGACTGCCGGCGCGCTCGAGGGGCCAGCCCGCGAAGCTCTGCGCGATGAACCGGCGCGCCCCGGCCGCCTGCGCGCCGGCGAGCAGGTTGTCGGTGCCCTCGGTGCGCAGCCGGTTGGTGAGCGCGAACTCCTGGTCGAACTTCCGGAAGCTCTTGATCTGGGAGAGCGCGGTCAGCTGGTGGATCACCACGTCTGGCCGCGCGGCGCGGACGGCGGCCACGACCGAGGCACGGTCGAGCGCGTCCGCGACGACTGCCTCCGCGCCGGCCTGGCGTACCGCCGCGCTCTTGGCTTCTGATCGGGTCAACGCCGTGACGTCGTGCCCGGCCGCCACGAGTTGCGGCAGCAGGTGCTGACCCAGTGCACCGGTTCCACCGGCGACGAAGATTCTCATTTCTTGCTCCTTCCACGGTTGTCGTACCCGTAGACGGGGCAGCTACTTCTTGCGTGACACCTTGCGACGTGACGTGGGCGACATCTGCTGTAGATCGTCAAAGCTCATCGCCGGTCCGCTGAGCTCGGTCTTGGGACCGTCGCCCGCCCGCAGCCCGTTGATGACGACGTCGAGGTGTCGGTGACCCAGGCTGTCGTTGACCTCGCGGGGGAACGGCCCGGGCAGCGGCCGCGACATCCGCACGATGAGCGTCCCGATGTCGGCGAACGTGACATCGGGCCGCAGCGTGCCGGCGCGATGCGCCGCGTCGATGATGCCCTGCATCAGGTCGCTGCCGTCGGTCCGGGCGTGAGTCATCTCCTCGTCGTCCATCGAGATCTCATCCAGCAGCGCGGGGATCACCGCGCCGGTACGGATATCCAGCGCCCGGTGCATGTAGCTCACGAGCGCGTCGAACGGGTCGGACTCGTCCTCGACGGCGCGGCGGGCCTCGTCGGCGGTGCGCCGCAGCGCGTCGAGCACGACGGCGCGCATCAAGGCCTGCCGGTCGGGGAAGCGGCGATACAGAGTGGCGATTCCGGTGCCGGCCCGGCGGGCGATGTCGTCGAGGGGCACCCCGGGTCCGCGCTCGACGAACGCATCGCGGGCGGCGGCGAGGATGCGGTCGCGATTGTGCTGCGCGTCGGCGCGCAGCGGCCGGGCTCCGTCGAGTTGCGGCATCGGGACCACCTCCGGCCGTCACGGTAGCAGCTATCTGGAGAAAATCTCTCCAGATTATCTGGAGCATTTTCCTCCAGATGTGTTAGCGTGGGCCACGAATCAACCGGAGGAAGTTCCTCCGAATCACTCCGAATCATTCGAGGAGGACGCCATGACAGCCACGATGGCCAGGCCGGAGACCGACCGGAGCAACACCCTCGTCGTCTTCGCCGGCCTGCTGCTCGCGATGTTCATCTCGGCGCTGGACCAGACGATCATGGCCACGGCGCTGCCCACGATCGCCGGCGATCTCGGCGGGCTGAGCCAGCTCACCTGGGTCGTCACCGTGTATGTCCTGGCCGCGGCGGCCACCACACCGGTGTGGGGCAAGCTGAGCGATCAGTTCGGACGCAAGGGCCTGCTGCAGGCGGCGATCGCGACGTTTCTCGTCGGCTCGGTGCTGTCGGGCATCGCGACGAGCATCGGAGAGCTCATCGCGTTCCGGGCGCTTCAGGGCATCGGCGGCGGCGGCCTGATGACGCTGGCCATGGCCACGGTGGGCGACATCGTGTCGCCGCGTGAACGCGGCCGCTACCAGGGCTACATCCAATCCGTCTTCGTGCTGGCCAGCGTCGCCGGACCGCTGCTCGGCGGCGTCTTCGTCGACCACCTGTCCTGGCGCTGGGTCTTCTACCTCAACGTGCCGATCGGGGCGGTGGCCCTCACCCTGCTGCGTCAGCAGCCCGCGGTCGTCGCTCATCGGCGCGAGGCCCGGATCGACGTCCTCGGCGCCGGTCTGCTGGCCGCCGCGATCAGCGCCGGCATGCTCGTCACGGTGTGGGGCGGTGACCGCTACGCCTGGGGCTCACCGGAACTGCTCGGCCTGGCTGCTGTCGCGCTGGCCCTGCTCGGCGCGTTTGTCTGGCAGGAGCACCGCGCGGCCGAGCCGGTGCTGCCGCTGCGGCTGTTCCGCGATCGGGTGTTCGTCGTGGTCGGCATCGGCGCCTTCCTCGCGACCTTGTCGCTGTTCGCGGCGATCGTGTTCATGCCCCTGTTCTTCCAGCTCGTCACCGGCGCGACCGCGACGACGTCCGGTCTGCTGATCATTCCGATGCTGCTGACCAGCACGATCAGCACGATCGCGTCCGGGCGGATCATGGCCCGCACCGGCCGGTACAAGATCTTCCCGGTCATCGGCTTCGCGATCATGTGCCTCGGCCTGGCGTTGCTGTCCACTGTGGACGCATCGAGCGGGCGCGGGCCGGCCATCGCCTACCTGTGCGTGTTCGGGCTCGGGTTCGGATCGGTCACCCAGGTGCTCGTCGTCGCGATCCAGAACACCGTCGACCGGCGCGAGATCGGCACCGCGACGGCGTCGGTGAACCTGTTCCGGGCGATCGGCGGTTCGCTCGGCGTGGCGGTCTACGGCGCCGTGTTCGCCGGCGGGATGCGGCACTGGCTGCCGCGCCGGCTCGGCGATCACCTGCCCGCCGGCGTCGACGCGCACGGCATCCAGACCAGCCCCGACCACATCCGGGCGCTACCCGCCGGCGTGCAGCACGGCATCGCCCAGTCGGTCGCCGACGCCTTGCACCTCGTGTTCCTCACCGCGGCCCCGGTGGCTGCGGCCGGCTTCCTCGTCGTCCTCTACCTCCGTGAACGTCCGCTACGGCGCGACTCGGCGCCTTCGAGAAAGGAATCGTCATGACCGACACCACGACCGAAATCCGCTCCCTGGGCGAGCGCTGGGTCGACGCTGAACTGCGCGGGGACGCCGACGCGCTCGATGCCCTGGCCGTCGCCGACTTCGCCCTCGTCGGCCCGCTCGGCTTCATCCTCACCCGCCAGCAGTGGCTGGACCGCTTCGGCAACGGCGACTTCGAGATGCACTCGCTGACGTGGGACGAGGTCGAGGTGCGCGACTACGGCACCGCGGCCATCGCCATCGGACGGCAGACGCAGCAGGCGTCCTACCGGGGCGCACCGTCGGACGGCCAGTTCCGCGTCACGCACATCGCCGTCCGGGTCGAAGAACGGTGGATGCTGGCCGGCATGCACCTGAGCCCGATCGGCGCCTTCCGCCCGCCGGTAAACGCAGGAGACTGATACCCATGGCCGTTCAGTTGAACCACACCATCGTCCAAGTCCGCGACAAGCAGACCTCGTCCCGGTTCCTCGCTGATCTCCTGGGGGTCGCCGCGCCGGTTCCGTTCGGGCCGTTCCTGGTCGTGCAGGTCGACAATGACGTCTCGCTCGACTTCGTCGACGTGCCCGACCCCAAGCCGCAGCACTACGCGTTCCTGGTCGGCGAGCCCGAGTTCGACGCCATCTTCGGACGGATCCGCGAGCGGGGCCTGCCGTACTGGGCCGACCCGTTCCATCGGGAGCCCGGCGAGATCAACACCCACGACGGCGGCCGCGGCGTCTACTGGGAGGACCCCGACCGCCACAACCTGGAGATCATCACCAAGCCCTACGGAAGCGGCGGCTAGCGGCTAGCGACCAGCGCCAGCGCCGCCGTGCGAGTTGTCCGCGCTTCGCGACGCTATGACATCGCGAAGCGCGGACAACTTCGGTATCCACAGGCTGGCTGCTTATCCACAGATTGCCGGACGGCCTGTCGGGCGAGGTCGCGGTCCACCAGGGTCGACGCCATGACATCGCCCTTCGCCCGACCACGGCAGCGCGTGCTCCCGCCGCGCACCGGCAGCCACCTCGTGGCAGTGCCGGAGGAGCTAGCCCACCTCGGGGCGCAGCAGCACGGCATTCTGCATCGCGGCCAGCTCCGTAGTCACGGCCTGGGCCTGACCCACGTCCGGGCCGCGGTCGCCGCCAAACGATGGCAGCTCATTGGTCGCACGGTCGTGGTCATGCACAACGCCGGGCTGACTCAGCGCCAGCGCGAGTGGGCGGCTGTGCTGTTGCCCGGCAAGCCGGCGGCACTGGCCGGGCTCAGCGCCGCGGCAGCGGGTGGCCTGCACGGATTCGAGTCGGACGACGTGCACATCGTCGTCGCGCACAACACGCACGCGCGCATACCTGACTGGGTGCGGATCCACGAGTCGCGGCGGTTCACGCCCGCCGATATCCGCCGAGGTGCCGGACCACCTCGCACGTCTATCGCCCGATCGGTGATCGATGCGGCGACCTGGTCGACGTCGCCGCGACGCGCGTGCGCCATCCTCTGCGCATCCGTCCAGCAGCGATTGACCAGACCCGAGCGGCTGGACGTCGAACTACGCCGCGCCGGGGCGATCCGCCATACCGCGATCCTGCGCCAGATCCTGGGCGACATCTCCGGAGGTGGCCACACGTTGGCCGAGATCGACCTGACCGTGCTGGCCCGCCGCGCCGGCCTGCCGCCGCCACGACGCCAGGTCCTGCGCCGGGAGCCGAGCGGCAAAGCCCGGTACGTCGACGCCGAGGTCGAATTGCCCGACGGCTCGATACTCGCTATCGAGATCGACGGTGCTGTGCACCTGCAGCCCACGTCCTGGTGGGACGACATGGCTCGGCAGAACGAACTGACCATCGGTGGTCAGCCCGTCCTGCGGTTTCCCACGCCGGTGATCCGCCTCGAGCCCGACACGGTCGTCGACCAGCTGCGGCGGATCAAGGCCGCGCACACCCCGTGCTGAACAAGGTTGTCCGCGCTTCGCGACGTCATAGCGACGCTAAGCGCGGACAACTTTCGAAGAGACGAAAGGGGCCGGACCCTTTCGGATCCGGCCCCTGCTCGCTACGACACCTAGCGGTAGTCGTTGTACCCGTAGTCGTCCAGCGGGACGGCCGGGCCCAGCGTCTGACTGCCGCCGAAACCGTAGTAGTCGTTCTCGTCGTATCCGGCCATCGAGAACGCGGCGGCGCGCGCCTCCTCGGTCGGGTTCACCTCGACGTTGCGGTACCGCGGAATGCCGGTGCCGGCCGGGATGAGCTTGCCGATGATCACGTTCTCCTTGAGGCCGACCAGCGAGTCGCTCTTCGCCGAGATCGCGGCGTCGGTGAGCACGCGGGTCGTCTCCTGGAACGAGGCGGCCGACAGCCACGACTCGGTGGCCAGCGACGCCTTGGTGATGCCCATGAGCACCGGACGTCCGGCCGCCGGCTCAGCGCCCTCGGCCACCACCCGGCGGTTCTCCGACTCGAACGACGTGCGCTCGACCAGCGAACCGGGCAGGAACTCCGTCGCCCCCGAGTCGATCACCGTGATGCGCTTGAGCATCTGCCGGACGATCACCTCGATGTGCTTGTCGTGGATGGCCACACCCTGGCTGCGGTAGACCTCCTGCACCTCGCGCACCAGGTGCTGCTGCACCTCGCGCGGGCCCATGATCCGCAGCACGTCGTGCGGGTTGACCGCACCGCTGACCAGCTGCTGGCCCACCTCGACGTGCTCGCCCTCGCTGATGAGCAGCCGAGCCCGGCGCGAGATCGGGTACTCGCGCTCCTCGCTGCCATCGTCGGGGGTGACGACCACGCGGCGCGTCGAGCCCTTGGTGCCGTCGGACTCCTCGACGCGCGCCCGGCCGGCCGTCTCGGTGATCGGCGCGACACCCTTCGGGAC
>Ga0137412_10003255_pt1 | contig 12959 bp, 9 predicted proteins | sample CZODoug2_1_16fun_FD_122160 | JGI IMG/M metagenome (GOLD analysis project Ga0137412, IMG submission 122160) | Vadose zone soil fungal communities from Angelo Coast Range Reserve, California, USA - CZODoug2_1_16fungal (Hybrid Assembly) | ecosystem: Environmental > Terrestrial > Soil > Vadose zone... | reverse complement strand
CGCAGCCAATCCATCACCCCGCCGAATTGGCCGGCGGCGATCTCCTCATCGAGCGATGGCCGCGCCGCGCGCATCGCCTCGTTGAGCTGGCCCGCGATGACCGCACCCAGGGCATACGATGGAAAATATCCGAAATGGCCGACGGCCCAGTGGATGTCTTGCAGGCAGCCCTCGACATCGTTCGCCGGGCGAATATTCAGGCGCTGTTCGAGATTCTCGTTCCAGGCTTCCGGCAGGTCGGCCACCGGCAGCGAACCTTCAAGGATCTTCTTTTCCAGTTCGTAGCGCAGCATGATGTGAACCGGATAGGTCAGCTCGTCGGCGTCCATGCGTATACAGCTGCGGCGCACCCGGATCAGCTGACGATATAGGTTGGCGTCTTGCCATTCCGGCCCGCTCACCTGCAGGTACTTCTCCAGCAACGGCCGCAGGTATTTGACGAAAGAGCGGCTGCGGCACAGATTCATCTCGAACAACAGCGATTGGCTCTCCTCGAGCGCGAGACCTCGATCCCGGCCCACCGGCTGGTCGCGCCACTTGAGCGGCAGTCCTAGATCGTACATCGCGTGACCGGTTTCGTGCACCGCGCCCAACAGGCCCGAAAACGGATCGTTCAGGTCGAATCGCGTGGTGACTCGGATGTCGCCGGGCACGCCTTCGGTAAAGGGATGCTCGCTCTCATCGAGGCGCCCCCGGTCAAACGGGAAACCCAGCGCCTTGAGCACATCCACGGCCAGCGACCTTTGGCGTGAGACGCTGAATTTGCCCGCCAGAGGCGTGGGCGCGTGCGCCGCTTGCACCTCGATGGCCTCATTGATGAGGCTGGGGAGCTTGCGCGACAGCGCCTTGAATATGGTGTCGATATCGGCCGCCGACACGCCCGGCGTAAAGCCGTCGACCAATGCGTCATAGGGCGCGAGTCCGCGCGCCTGACCGAGCAGCGCTGCTTTGTCGCGCACCAAATGAACCACCTCTTCCAAATGAGGCGCGAGCAATTTGAAGTCATTCGCCTTCTTGGCTTCGACCCAGAATACCTCGGCACGCGCCGTGGCCTTGGCGAGGCGAGAAATGAGCGAGGGTGGCGTCGCGATGGCGTGGTCGCGCTGCCTGCGCATCTCGCGCAAGTTTGCCAGCGGCCAATCTTCCAATTGCGAAGCACCCGCCTCCGCGCGCTCGAGCAGCCGCGCTACTTTGGGCGTCGTGAGCAAGGCATGGTGCTCCGTCTCCAGCGCCGCCAGTTGCTCGCCCCGAACATCGGCACTGCCGCGCGGCATCATCACGGCGGCATCCCAGCGCAAAAGCGATAGCGCTCCGCGAAACGCATGCAGGCGACGAAACTCTTGTTCCAATTGCTCGTAAGGCGAGGCAGCCATGGGACCCTTGAAGCGGCGAATGACCGGCCGCGCTTTGTTTAACGGGTAAGTTTACCAGACCTCTGCCAGTCAAAACCGCTCAGCGGGCGTTAAAATATCAGTAATTTCAAGCGGTTACTGGCCGCCCCGGAGCTTGAACGACCCGCTCTGGTGGAACGGCAGGTTCCGTAGGAATGGCAAATCGATGCTGGCCGCACCCGTGAGGTCGTAGTCAATCGAATCCGCATGCTGATTCGCTTTGTCGGTCAATTTCAGGAGCGCCAACGCCAGGTTCGCCGTGATCGTCATGTCGAATTCGGATTCGCCGAAGGCAGGAACGATGATGGCGCGGTCGCTGACGCCGCTCGCGATTTGCTCCCCGCCCACACTCAATTCCGTGTGCAGCCCGCGAACCGGCAACGCACGATCGTTCGGATTTTCAATGTTGAGCTTAACGGCGAAGTTCTGCTGCAGCAGATTTCCGCTGCGCATCTCGATGCTGATCACAGTGACGTTCGGCCGCGTGAATTTGGGCGCAACCAGGGAGCAGCCGCTGAGCAGACTCAAGGCGATGGGCAGAAATCCCGCGAGGAGCGACAAATTCTTGGGCAGCCGTGGCAACATGGAAGAAATGATACCGATTTTCGCGACTCAGGCTTTGATCATCGGCGGGTTTCTGGCGGCCGTAACCCCGAGCGTTGCAGCCGCGCCGGGCGCCCCGGTCAAGCGAACAGAAGCCGCGTGCCTGGCAGCGGGCGATGGGTACCTGCGCGCCAAGCTGGCAGGCGCGGTGAATGCGCATATCGAATGGCCCAACAGCGGAACGCGCTGTGAAGGCGAGTTTCGCGAAAAGCCGCCCGGCGTGCGGTTGAGTTTTCAGCGCGCCTCGGGGGCTGCACCGAACCTGCTGCTGGTGTTCGGTTTGACCGGTGTCAAAGAAGGCTTGTCTGCGCAAGAGGTCAAAACCAATTTGACGGTCATCGTACAGGGCACGAGCCGGATATTCGGCACGTTGGGCGATTCCCGTTGCACCGTCGATTCCCTCAATCAGCGGCCGCTTGGCGAAGCGCGATCGTACCGTATCGAAGCGCGCGGCTTCTGCACGCAACCGGCACACGCGGTGCGCGGCAAGGGCGATGTGTTGGTCAGCACCTTTGAGTTTGCGGGACCGGTCAACTTCAACACGGAACAGAAATGATGGAAATTGGGCGAAAGATCTCCTGGATACTTGGAACTCTCCTGATGGCAGGTTGCTTGCTGAGTGCGAATGTGGCGCTGCCCGATGCGACGGCACCGGAACCTCTCTCGGCGTTTCCTCAGAGTTTACTGGCGGTCAAGACCGGCGCCGGCAAGGTCATCAACTTCAAAATCTGGACGGCCGACACACGGCAGCGCGAAGAGCAGGGCCTCATGTTCATTCATGAAATGGATGAACACGCCGGCATGCTGTTCATGTTTCCCGAAAACCGGCCCGTCACCATGTGGATGAAGAATACCTACATCTCGCTCGATCTTTTGTTTCTGAACGCACAGGGGAAGATCGACTACATCGCTGCCGGTGCGACACCGTTATCTCCGGCCATCATCGGGCCGCCGACTCCCGAGTACGCGGTACTCGAATTGAAGGGCGGGGCCTGCGAGCGTCTCGGCATCAAGGTGGGCGATGTCGTTCTGCACAAGAACTTCCAACACCGTTAGGTTTCTTTCCCTACGCCCTGAATCGGGCTCACCGCGGATGGCCATCGAGGTTCGCGGCCACTCCGGCAGCACCGGCAGGACCGGCAGCTTTCAAAGCCAACCCCGAGTCAACTCCGGGGCTTTTTTTGGACGCGCGCACCGGGGCGTGCGCGTTGTGACGAAAGGGCGGAGAGCATGAACCCGCCGCCCTGAAGTCAGTCGATCAACATGTCCCTTAAAACTGTACCGACACTTGGCCGAAGATGAATCGACCCAGAGCATCGTATACCTGCGGGAAAGTGTTGCCGTTCGCGGTGGTACCAGGTTGATTCGTCGACCCGATTGCCGGGGCCTGCTTGTCGAGAATGTTATTGACACCCAAGCGGAACTCTACCCTGTCCGCCAGCTTGACGGCCGCAGTCAAATCAACGTAAGTGAACGACGCGATGCGGGCATCGGTGTTGGAGATAGCGCCGCTGGCAATGGTATTGCCCGCTCCCGCCGACAGGTTGGGATTGCTGCTCAAAGTCTCGAGCTGCACGGGCGAGAAGTACCGCCAAGCGAGCGAGACATCGAGTCCTTGCCACGGCGTCGACCAAGTGGTGCGCAACGTATGCCGCCACCGGAATACAGGGGCACCTGCGCCACCGGTGAACGAACTGCATTGGATGCCGTAGTAGCCGACGCAATTGCGGCTGGTACTAGAATCCGACTGCAGCGGTTGAATGTCGTACTCGTTGAGCCAGGTACCAGTCAACTGCGTGCGCAATTTGCCGAGGCCGCCCATCTCGACCATATAGGAGAAGTCGACATCGATGCCTTTTTCCTGCAACTGTCCTACGTTGGCGAGCGCATCGACCACGTATCCGTTATTGGACAGCCATAGGGAATTTAGGTTATCGCGGTGGATCAAGTTACAAAACAGCCCGACCTGGACGCATTCCTTCAGAATGGTGTCGGCGCCAATACCTTGGATCACATTCTCGATCTTGATATTGAAATAGTCGATCTGCAGCCGGAGATTGGGTATGTACGAAGGCGTCCAACCGAGGCCGAATGAGGATGTCAGCGCGGTTTCCGGCTGAAGATCCGGGTTGCCACCCGTCAAACCGTTGTATTGATTGGCCGAATTCGCGACCACGCCGCCATAAGCGGCCGCCGGTACGCCCGCCCTGATGCATTGCGCCTGGGTAGCGACCGGATTCGTGCCGGCGCAAGGATCGGAATTTCCGTCCAGAGCCACCGACTGTGCGGAGAACAGTTCGCCGATGTTGGGCGCACGAACTGCGCGGGAGAAGCTGCCGCGAAAGCGGTAATCCGAGGCCGGAGACCACTCCAGCCCGATCTTATAGGTGTTGGTTTTAAAGCCCAACGAATAGCTGGAATAGCGGTAGCCACCCTCGATTGCCAGGGTCTTTGCCAGGAACTGGTCCTCGGCAATGGGCAAGTTGCCTTCGATAAATCCCTCTCGCGAGATGAGCCCGCCGCCGAGGCCCAGCCTCTGGCCACCTTGACCCGACAGATCGCCGGTGGCGAATTCATTGTCCGGAGTAAACAAGGACCGCTCGTCTCTCCATTCACCTCCAAAGTTCACCTTGAAACCGTTGCTGGCGCTTGGCAGCTGTAAGCCATACTTGCCAAGATCGCCGGTCACGTTAACGTTGGCAATTTTCTGCGTAACCTGGCCGCGCTGCAGGCCTGGGGTCGCTAGATAAGCCGTCGCCGCGGAGGTGACGCCGCCGGGCTGGAAGATGTTCCAAGGAACGCAATTCGGGTCGGCACCAGTGAGTGCCGCCGTACATACGCCCGAAGGATCCACCAACAACGACTTCTGAATTTTGGCAATGGAGAGATCGTTCAAGTAGGTCTCAGACAAATTGACCATACTGTATTGGTAGTTGGCATCGTAGTCCCAACCTTCAATGATCTTGCCCTTGACACCGAGCACCACACGCCAGTCGGTATGTTCCAAATCATCCTGGCGATCGCCGCCTTCGACGTTGCGCCGCCCAATATTGATATTGGTAAATCCAGGCGCCGCACCCGACAGGGCAGCGTTAGGCCCGCACCACTGCGCAAGCTGTCCAGCAGTTAGGAACGGATTGTTGCAGTTGACCGAATAGATAGTCTGAAACGCCCCCGACTGCGCAATTTGCGCTACCGAATGGTCGTCCATAAACATGGTGTTGGCATAGACGGTCGCATGTTCATTGAAATCGTAATGCAGGAAGGCGCCGCCCGTGTATCGCTCGTCCGGACGCTGAAAGTAGTTAAGCGGACCGAAATTATATGAGTTCGCCGCTGCTCTGTAAGGAATCAGATTACCAGCCGGGTCGAGCGTTTGGTTGCTGATGCGCGCACCCGTCGTCGCATTGAACTGTTGGAAGCGTGCCGGGAACGTAGTGCCTGATCCACCGCAAGAAAACTGACTGGTGGAAGTAACGTAACCCGAGAACAGCGTACATGCGCTGACCGCATATTTAGACTGGATCACCGCGTTGATGTTGCGGTACGTTGCATAAAACGTTGCATTGCCCTTACCGTCGGGCGAGTTTACTCCAGCTATGAACGCCAATTCCTTCGCAGCGCCGGCATTGACGCTGTTGGGCGCCGGCGCGAAATGAGCGCCGCCTGCTGCATTGAAGGTGGTAATCGCATCTTGAACACCCTGTTGATCGTAGTTGGTATGGTTGTAGATGCCGCCGCTGGCCACAAGCTTCACACCCTCGAAGTGATCGTTAAGCTTGAAGTTCACGACCCCGGATACTGCGTCTGCACCATAGACGGACGAGGCGCCGCCCGTGAGGACTTCAACGCTGTCGATCAGCTCGATCGGTATCATATTGATGTCGGCCGCCCCGCCGCTGCGCGGATCGCCGGGTCCGAGGCGCTGGCCATTGACCAGCACCAAGGTGCGCTTGGCGTTGAGGCCGCGTAAGTTGACCTGCGCAGTACCGTCGGAGCCGTTGACGATATTCGACCCCTGCGAAGCGTATACCTGAGGCAGCGAATTCAGCACGTCCTCGATTCGGGTCGCGCCGGTTTGCTGCAGCAGTTCGGTGGGAACGAAGGTAACCGGGCTCACCGAGTACTGATTCGGCACAGAAATGCGTGAACCCGTTACCACGACCTCTTGCAGCGCGGCATCAGCCGCGGCGGGGGTGTTGGCAGTGGCGGTCTGCGCGTTCGTGATGCTGGGTATCGCGGCGAGGGCGCCTCCGCTCAGCGCGAGTTGAATGGCGCGACGTAGTACGGCCTTGCCGAGATTGTCATTGGACATTTGAATGGCTCCCTGAATGGAAAACGTGCCGGATAATAGTGGTTGCTAAAGGCCAAACTGCCTGGGACTCAATACGGTATCGGAGCAGCGATCCGGGACCCTTATGCCCGTCGTTATGCCGCTACAAGTTACATCCTTCAGTCTGCAGTTCTTGTCTTTATCAATCGATGCGGAAATATAGCACAGTGTCCGCGCAGTACAACATCATTAACTGCCGGATCAAATGCAACCCTGCGGGGTACATCTTCGTCCCAGCTAGAGCGGCGTGAGAACGCAACATTCGGCTCGCGTATCGGTGTAATTCGGATTTTTGACAAAACGGCTATTCGTGTTGTGCTGGCGCAACTAAAATATGCTGGCTGGACTGGTTACGGAACTGCAATCATGATTATTCGCTTATTCGAGCATCTTATTGACGGGACGGACCATGAGTCGTACTAGCCTGCCTCAGTTTCATCATGAAATCGGCGCCCGAATGGCGTGCGGCGACTGGCATGGCGCTGAGGTGCTGGCAGAGAACTGCCGAGCAGCGTGGCCTGACGATGATTCGGGTTGGCTCCTCGGAAGCATTGCGGCTCTGTTTGCGAATCGCGGCGATCGGGCGCTCGAGCTCATCGAGGAGCGCCTATTCCGCGATCCCGACAACGTGCAATGCCGACTTCAAAAGGCCGAATGCCTGCTGGCTTTGGGCGAGCGCAACCGAGCATTCGACGTCGCACAGTCCGCTGCAAGCGCCACTGAGACACTGGAAGCCCTCGATGCGATCGGCACGTTCTTCGCTTCCGCCAACAATCACGGCGCCGCGCTGCGAGTTTATGATAAGGCGGTTTCGACTGCCCCCCAAAGCGCCTCGCTTTTGTTGAAACGCGCCTCGATCCAGCAATTTCTCGGCCACTTCGAGAACGCCGCGCGCGACTTTCAATCCGCCCTCGCGCTGTCGCCCCACGACCCGGAGGCGCTAAAAGGCCTCGCGGAGTTGCGCCGGCAATCCGGCGGAAACTCAGTGACGGCCATGCAGGCAGCGCTTGAGGCGGCGCCACCTCAATCCAAGGAAGCGGCTACCTTGCATTTTGCGCTCGCGAAGACTTATGAGGACATGGAGGATTATTCCGCGAGCTGGCAACATTTGACCGCGGCGAACAGGCTCGAGCGTGCCCGCCTGCAGTACGATCCGGCCCAGGATCGCCTGCACATGGAGCGCGTCATCGCCGGGTTTAACGGCCCGGAAGCGATCGCAAGCGACAGCACCGGCAAGAGTCCCATTTTCATCGTGGGACTCCCCCGCACCGGTACCACCTTGGTCGAACGAATCGTCGGACAGCATCCGGCGGTGTGCTCTGCCGGCGAACTCGGGGCCCTGTCGGAAGCCATAGCGATCGTCGCTGACCGCAAAGCGCCCCCCCAGGCCGTCGGTTGGCTCAGTTACGTGGATACGCTCGGAGCCCTGGAAGGCGAATCGATTGCCGCTGAATATTTGGCTCGCGCTCGGTCCCGACTGGACGATCGACCTCGCTTCTCGGATAAGGCCCCTGCAAATTTTTACTATTGCGCCCTCATTTTCCGCGCGTTTCCCAACGCGCGCATCCTACATTTGACACGCGACCCGCTTGCCACCTGCTATGCAATTTTCAAGACCCGCTTCAGCAACGGATTCCCCTTTGCTTATGACTTGGCGGAAATCGCGGACTTCTACGTGGGCTACCGCAAGCTCATGGCTCACTGGCACCGCATCCTGCCGGGAAGAATTCTCGACGTGGCCTATGAGGACCTGGTCAGGTCGCAAGAAACAGCCACTCGGCGCATTCTTGACTATCTCGAACTGCCGTTCGAGGCGGCCTGTCTCGATTTTCATTTGAATCCGAATTCAACTTCGACGGCCAGTTCGGTTCAAGTGCGACAGCCCTTGTATGACTCTTCCGTCGAACAGTGGCGCCATTACTCCGCCCAACTGGCCCCTGTGCGAGAGCGTTTGATAGCGGCCGGCATAGGCCTCGGGAGTGACGCGTAGCGCATCCAACCAATCCGGGCTATTGAACCCGCGTTACCTTGGTGCCGCGCCCGTGTTTGGTTTCGAGCCAGAACGATCCGAGTACGCCGCGAGAGATGGTTACAGTCTCGCCTGGCTTCAACAACAGATCCTTGTCGACCGTCAACTGCCGCCAGACCTGCTGATTATCGAGGGTTACCACGCTTCGGCCATCCGAGGTCCGTGAAAGCAGCGCGACCCGCGCCTCGATGGTATTGATCGCGATCGGGCGCGTGCCCGCCGCAATTTCCTTTTGCACCACGGCATGTTCAGGCAACCCGAACTGCTGTTTTGCATCGAGCGCAGGCGCGGAGGCGGGCTGCGGCGGCATCGTCGCACTGCCGGACAGCGTCGCGGCTTCGCGGTCGAAGCATGCCAAACGAGCGGCATCATCAGTCAGCATGCGGCAGGCCATGAGGCCTGAGAGGGGCTGCGCAGCATGAACGCTGCAGATCAGCGTGCAAGCAAGCATCGCACCGCCCATGCAGCGAAGTAGCTCCTTCAATTGAAGACCCCCTGGATGTTGGATTCCGCATCGCTGTAGTCGGCCAGAACCTGCGTAGCCTCGCGGATAAGGTCTCGCTCCAACGGTTTGAGTTGCGGATTCCAAATATCAAAAATCAATACCGCGCGCGCCGCGTCGGAGTCGTTCGTTGCCTCATGTTCGATGGTATCGTCGAACACCCAGGCCTTGCCGACCAGCCACTCGCGGGTCTCCCCTCCGACACGAAAGCGACAGGCGTTCGGCACGATGAGCGGCAGATGAACGGTGAGACGGGTATTGGTGACTCCGGTATGGGGTGGAATGGTTGTGCGCGGCTCGAGCAGCGAGAAAAACGCCGTGGGCCCTCGTCCTGGTATGTCGACCTGCGGCAGCATGGACAGGCTGGCGGCGGTCCGCGGACATCGTTCGAGGTGCGCATCCTCTCGACGGCCCTGGTTCCAAAGAAAGTAGGCACCCCAGCGCCGCGAGTTATTGAGTTCTTTCCATTGATTGAGCGGCAACCCATCGGCATAAGCAATATAGGGTTGCACGCCTCCGGCGTCCGCTCGCAGCACATCCAGCAATTCATCGCGTATCGAGTCGGTTGCAGCTTCCAGCGCGCCGAGCCACGGGAAATAATCGCGCGGGAAGAACTCAAAATTGATCAAGAACGGAAACAGCATGAAGGTCGGTTCGGGCGCATAAATGCGCACCTTACCGAAAACACTATCGAGGCAGCGCTCGACGCGCCTTCGATCTTCTTTAGAATCGGAAGCTCCCGGTACCTTGGCGAGCCGCGCCTCCATCAACGCGGCCAGGGCCGAATAATTGTCTGCCACCCGCTTCCTCGCATGTGCCACATGGGCCTCGATCTGCGGCGGCAGTCTCGACCCGGCAGGGATGGTCTGCAACGCGTTGGTGTAGATCTCGGCTGCGGCCCGCGGCCTCCCCATGAGATCAAGAACCGCGGCCTTCTGCAGCAGCACCACGAGATGCTTGGGGTCAAGCGAGAGCGCTCGCTGCAGTGCCGCCAGTTCCCGGTCGCGATGCCCTAGTACGCGAAGGGCCGCCGAGAGGCTGAGCCAGAACGGGAGATGATCGGACGCCAAGGAAACCAATTGCTCTAATATGACCAGCGCACCCGGGGCATCGCCGGCGGCCAATAGCCGCCGCGCGCGCTCGTGCATCTGTTCAAGCGGTGCAGTAACTTCACCGGGCCGCATTTTAACCCTGTCCCACATTCATGGATAAAGTATACCTTGAGGATCCGCACGTGAGCCGCCACGATTCCGGGTTGACTCATGTGCTCGAGGAGCGAAGATGCAACCGCCGGAACTCGTCAATATGTTCGCCGTCCCATTTTCGTTCAGCCGCTATGAGGCGCACACGCAACTCAATGCGGCCTTGAAGCGCCATATCTTTGCGCAAGAAAGCAGCGGTGCAGCGGCCAATCCGCGGCCACTGACGCAACGCAATGCTGCCCTGTTTGAAAGCCACTTCAATTTCTTTCGGGACCGCGACCCGGCAGTTCAGGAATTGAAACGGTTTTGCTGGGACCAGTTGCTTGCCTTGATCGGCCGACTCAATCGCTATGACCTTCCAACCCTGCACCGGCTGCAAATCTTCAATGACTGTTGGTTTCATGTAACGCGTCGCGGTGGATACTTTGGGTTGCACAATCACCCCAATGCCTCGTGGAGCGGAGTCTATTGCGTAGACCCCGGGCGTTCCGACGCAGATAAGACCGACAGCGGTGCCCTGAGCTTCGTCAATCCCATGCTCACCAGCGTCATGCACATCGACGCCGGTGTCGCTCAAATGCAGCTGCCCCATGGACCGCAAATCGCCAGCCTGTCCCTTGAAGCCGGCCAGCTCGTGATGTTTCCCTCCTGGGTACTGCATGACGTCAAACCCTTTCAAGGGGAAGGTGAACGTATAACCATCGCTTTCAACTGCTGGTTTACGCTGCCGGATGCATCCTGATCCGCCGTCGGCGTGCCCTCTACGCTTGATAGAGGAAACGGTTGAGCCAAGGTTCGATAATGGGCAGCACGGAGGATAGGTGCGAACGATACCGCCGCCACTGACCCAATCCTTCCGTCCGCAGGCCCTTGGCGAGCTGTGCAGTGCTCGGTGTGAGCGAGGTGCGATTCTTGGTTCGCAACGCGAAATCCCCCATGGCCGGCTCCCATTCAATGCCCAGAAATACGCAAATGCGGCGCATTTCGCGGCTAAACTCCGTTACGACGTCCTCATGCCGCACCAAGCAGATTTCCAGCGGCATGAGATTCGACATCAATACCACGAGTTGCATGACGGCATCGTAGTAGCGCGCTGCGCCTTCGAGCGTCAGCAATTCATAGATCGGCGCACTCATGGTAAATCGATGCCGGTAACAGCTCAGCACCACGTCGCGCGGATCGCGGCAGGCCAAAAGGATCTTCGCATCAGGAAACAGGCGCGAGATCAGCGCGAGCTTCAGGGAATTGAGGGGATTCTTATCTACAAACATCTTTCCGGAAACATCGACCCCGCCCACCTGGACTCGACGCCAATAGGCGGCCCGTAATCGCTCCAGTGTTGCGGACGGAGCAGCCGCGAGCCGCTCCAAATCCTCAGGTCTTTCCATGAACTCCTCGATGGCATCGATCAGGGACTCATTTTCTTCGAGGCTGACCACATTCGGATGACCTTCGAGCACGACCTCGAGCAGGGTAGTGCCTGATCGCGGAAATCCCAAAACGAACACGTGCGCGGCAGCACCCGTATGCCGGCTGTCGGGCGGTGCGCGCCGGTTCCAGATTTTCGGGCTCGCTCGCTCGAAATGCCGATTCATGGACTGTACGAATTCAAGCGCATTCCCGGGAGCCTGGAAGCGAGCCACATACAAATGCCGCAGAGAATCGTTGCAGCGCGTGTAGGCTGCAAACGCCTCGTCGATGTACTCCTTGGCGTCGAGCACATCGCCGAGCAAGCCCTCGGCATAGGCCCGCTCCAGCGGCGCAAGCCGCGCATCGTCGAGAAGCGCGCGAACTCGCGCTTCTGCGCCGGCAATATCACCCTCGCCCAATTCCGCCGTCGCAAGGCTCATCACCGCGTCGGGAAGTCCCGGCAGGGCATGCAGGGCTTTCTGTGCCCAGAGCCTCGATTCCGGATACGCCCCACGGCGACTGGCGAGATGGGCGAGACCGGCGAGTGCAATTCCCTGATTGGCATCCAGCTCGATTGCACGCCGGTAACTGTTTTCTGCTTCTGCCACCAGGCCGAGCGCGAGAAGGGCGCCGCCGATACTGGCGTGCGCGAAGGGCAGCGTGGCGTCCAAGCCGAGCAGCGCGTCGAAATGCACGATTGCCGCCGCCGGACGGTCCAGCCTCATGAGGCACAAACCAAGCGCATTGCGCGACCCGAGATCGTCCGGATCAAGTTCCACGGCACGGCTCAGCAGCCGCGCAGCCTCCTCGAATCGTCCTTGCTGCTCGAATCTCAGTGCCGCCAAATTGTAGATCAGTGGATGCTCGAGGCCGTCCGCCAGAGACGCTTCTGCCAGCGTGGCCGCTTGAGCGTGATCGCCCGCCTGCGCCAGCGCGTGAATGGCGGTCAAGCTCGCATGATCAGCGATACGATCGCGTGTCACTAGATGATGCGCAAAAAGGCTATCGCGACCACATGCGTTCGCTGCGCCGCAGCGCGTTTAGCGCGAATTCAGCCGCTTGCGGTCCGCGGGCATCACTCCGATCCGCTATGAGGTTGTGCATTGTCATGTTGTGCTTGGGCGGCCCACCAGGGAAATCGTGCTGGAAGTATACCCGCTGGGTCAATTGCGGGACGTACCGCCCTGCTTGAACAGATCGCGCGCGTCTTGTCGCTCCCGCAAGATGAAATCGAGCCGGGTTTCGTCGACGCATTTCTTCGTAGTGAAGCGGCTTCCGGTATTGGCATCTTGCCAACAAAACACCGTCATGCCGTTGCGCGTTTCAGCCTTGAATCCGGCCGCCCTGGCCTTTTTGACGGTGGCTTCCGAGGGGGCGTTCGGTCTCTGGGGCGAGTGGACGCCCGGCAGTCGCGGCGGGACGCTCGCCACAGGCGGCTGAGCTGCTTGCTGCGCAGATAGTCGGGATTCCCGCGCGCGATGAAGTCCAT
>Ga0137412_10003254_pt1 | contig 12960 bp, 13 predicted proteins | sample CZODoug2_1_16fun_FD_122160 | JGI IMG/M metagenome (GOLD analysis project Ga0137412, IMG submission 122160) | Vadose zone soil fungal communities from Angelo Coast Range Reserve, California, USA - CZODoug2_1_16fungal (Hybrid Assembly) | ecosystem: Environmental > Terrestrial > Soil > Vadose zone... | reverse complement strand
CTGATGGCGGCGCAGTTCGAGGCGATGTCCAAGCGCATGCAGCACGGGTTCGCCGCGCGCAACGGGTTCTACGCGGCCGGGCTGGCCGAGGCGGGCTACACCGGCATCAAACAGGTTTTCGACCGGCCATACGGCGGCTACCTCGCAGTGTTCGGCGAGGGCCACGACCCGGACCCGACTCAGGTCATCGCGAGGCTCGGCGAGCTGTGGCACACCGAGCTCATCATGATCAAGTCGTATGCCGCCCAGGGTGGCCTGCACGGCCCGGTCCAGGCCGCGCTGGAGCTGCGCGCCGAGCATGGCATCGACCCCCGCTCGATCGCGCGGGTCGAGGTCTCGGTCGGCGAGGCCATCTACAAGCACGGCTGGTGGAAGCCGGAACGGCCGCTGACCCCGACCGGCGCCCAGATGAACATCGGCTACGCGGTGGCGGTCGCGCTGCTGGACGGCCAGGTGCTGCCGCCGCAGTTCAGCCCGGGCCGGCTGGACGCCGACGACGTGTGGGCGCTCGTCGACAGGGTGGCCGTGCACCATGACATCCGCATCGACGCCGCCCCGGAGCGGGAGCGGTTCAGCACCGACCTGTGCATCACCCTGGACGACGGCACCCGGCTGCGACGCAGGCTCGCCCAGCCGCACGGCGGGCCGGCCGACCCGGTCAGCAACGCCGAGATCGTGGACAAGTTCCGGCAGCTGACCACGCCGTGCCTGACACCGGGCCGCCTCGACGCGGTGCAGAACGCCGTACTCGGCCTGGACGACGCCGACGACCTCGACCACCTCATCGACCTGCTCGCGCCACCGGTCCACGGCGTTCTCGACTGACCGGACCCCGACCCACCCAGGAAGGAACCCACCATGCCCGCGAGGGCCGCACTACGTGAGCGACTGTCCACCGGCGAACTGATCGTGGCACCTGGCGTGTTCGACGGCATCTCCGCCTCGCTGGTCGCCAAGATGGGATTCGCGGCCGGCTATCTGACCGGCGCGGGGGTCGCCGCCGCCGGCTTCGGGCTACCCGACATCGGGCTGCTCACCCTGACCGAGATGGCCGAACGCGCCCGGATGCTGACCCGGGTGCTTGGCACCGTGCCGCTGATCGCCGACGCCGACACCGGCTACGGCGCCCCGCTGAACGTGGTGCGCACCGTGCGCGAATATGAGGCGGCCGGGGTCGCCGCCATCCAGCTGGAGGACCAGGCGTTCCCGAAACGCTGCGGCCACCTGCCGGACAAGGAGCTGATCAGCGCCGGGGAGTTCGTGGTCAAACTGCGCGCCGCGTTGGACGCCCGTACCGATCCGGACCTGGTGCTCATCGCCCGCACCGACGCGCGCGGCCCACTCGGCCTGGACGAGGCGATCGCCCGGGCCAACACCTACGCCGACGCGGGTGCCGACGTCATCTTCGTGGAGGCCCCTCGGGACGCCGGCGAGATCGAGCGCATCGCCAAGGAGGTCGACGCGCCGCTGCTGATCAACCTGGTGATCGGCGGCCTCACCCCGAGCCAATCGACCGAACGACTCCAGGAGCTGGGGTACGCGATTGCCATCCACCCATCCCTGCCGCTCGGCGGCGCGGCCCACGCCATGCTCACCGGCCTCGCGGAGCTGGCCGGCAAAGACCCCCAGCAGTGGATCCCGACAAAACCGTCGGAGTTCTTCAACCTCGTCGGGCTGGCCGAGTGGTCCGCGATCGGCGAACGCTTCTCAGGCAGGGAGGCCTGACGCCATGGGCATGACGATGATCGAGAACCTGCTCGCCGGCAAGGCCGGACTCACGGAGGTACACGCCGGTGACATCGTCACTGTCGAGGTCGACATGTGCGTGATGATCGACCTGCAGTTCGCCACGTTATGGGTGCAGCCCTCCCGCATCCACGACCCCGCCAAGGTGGCCGTGATCATGGACCATGCGGTGCCCGCGCCGACGCTCAAGGACGCCGAGGGTGGCCCGAAGGCGCGCAGGTTTGTGGCCGACTTCGGCATCCAGAAGTTCTACGACGTGGGGCGCCACGGCATCTGTCACCAGGTGATCGCGGAGAACGGGCTGGCCCGCCCCGGCGAGGTGCTGGCCTGCACCGACTCGCACACCTGCGCGGGGGGCGCCTACAACACCGCGGCGCGCGGCCTGGGCCCCGCCGAGGTGTTCTCCATCCTGTGCACCGGCTCGACCTGGTTTCAGGTGGCGCCGACGGTGCGCTACGAGCTGGAGGGCCGCAAGCCGGACGGGGTGAGCGGCAAGGACATCTTCCTGTATTTTGCCAACGCCAATGGGGACGCGACCAACCAGAACCTGGAGTACGGCGGGCCGGGCGTGGCCAGCATCCCGCTCAACGACCGGCGCACCATCGCCACCCAGGGCGCCGAGGTCTCCGCCGACTTCAGCACGTTCGGGGTGGACGACGTGCTGCGCGAGTTCCTCGCCGAGCACGGGGTCACCGACTACCGAGCCGCCGACGCCGACCCGGACGCCGAGTACCTCCAGGTCCGCCGCGTCGACCTCGCCACGCTCGAACCGTATGTGGCGCGGCCGGGCACGGTCAGCCGCAACGGGCTGCCCGTCTCCCAGATCGAGCGCCGCCGCATCGACCAGGCGTTCATCGGCTCCTGCGCCAACGGCCAGTTGGAGGACCTGCGCATCGCCGCCGGAATACTGCGCGGGCGCACCGTCGCGCGCGGGGTGCGGCTGCTGGTCACCCCGGCCTCCCAACAGGTGTACCGGGAGGCGATGCGGCTGGGCTACCTGCAGGACATCGCGGACGCCGGCGGCGTGGTCACCAACTCCACCTGCGGCGCCTGTTTCGGCTATCACATGGGTGTGGTCGGGCCGGGCGAGGTGTGCCTGACCTCGAGCACCCGCAACTTCACCGGTCGGATGGGCAGCACCGAGGCAGAGATCTACATGGCATCACCCGCGACGGTCGCTGCCTCGGCGATCACCGGGGTCATCAGCGACCCGAGGCAGGTGCAGCCATGATCACCGCCATCTCCGGACGCGTGTGGGTGTTCGGCGACTCGCTCAACACCGACGCCATGTACCCAGCGTTCGCGATGAAACTGGACATCCCGGAGGCCGCCAAGCACGTGTTCCACGAGGTCCGGCCGGGCTGGGCCGACCTGGTCGAGGCGGGTGACATCATCGTGGCGGGCCGCAACTTCGGGGTCGGCTCGTCCCGCCCGGTCGCCACGCTGTTCCGGCATCTCGGCATCGCCGCGTTGGTCGCCGAGGAGTTCAACTCGCTGTTCCTGCGCAACGCGATCAACGCCGGACTGCCCGCGCTGACCGTGCCAGCTGTCACCGATCAGTTCGGCGACGGTGACCGGGGCAGCTTCGACATCGCGACCGGTGCGTACCGCAACGAGACCACCGGCGCATCGGGGCAGGTGCCGCCGCTGCCGCAGCTGGTGCTGGAGATCTTGGCCAGCGGAGGTGTGCTGGCCAGGCTCGCCGAACAGGGCTATCTGCCCCGGGAGCTGCTCGGCGCGCTGCGCTCGGGCGCGCTGCCGGCCGACGCCGGGTCCGGTGCCGTATGACTGGCCAGATTGCCCCTGGGGTGTGGCAGGTCCCCACCACCCGCCGTGCCCGGGACAACGTATTCCTGGTCGCCGGCGACGCGGTGTTCCACCGGGGCGGCGCGCCCGGTCAGGGACCCGCCGCGTTGTCGCAGGACCCGGCCTGGCTGTCCGGGCGGACGGGATGACCGGGCCCGGCGCACCGCGGACGTTCCGAGCGGGCCAGGGCACGCCGCTGGTGCTGCTGCATCCGCTGTTCGGCTCCTGGCGCACCTGGCGGCCGGTGCTCGGTCCACTCACCGCGCACCACGAGGTGTTCGCCCCGACGCTCGCCGGGCACCGGGGAGGCCCTGAGCTGCCGCCGGGACCGGCACCGCTGTCGGTGTTCGTCGACCACGTCGAGCGGGATCTCGACGCCGAGGGCCTCGACACCGTCCATGCGGCGGGCAACTCGCTCGGCGGCCGGGTAGCGCTGGAGCTCGCTCGCAGGGGCCGGGCCCGCTCGGTCACCGCGTTCAGCCCCGGATGTGCCCGGCGGACCTGGCCCGACGGAGTCTGGCTGCTCGTTGCGCTCGGTCTGCTCCGGGCCAGCCTGGCACTGGACCAGGTGCTGCCGGTCAGAAAACACCCAGCGTGGCCCCGCCGGCTGCTCATGGAACACGGTGAACGGCTGAGCCCGGACGAGCGCACCGAGGCCCTCGACGACATGCGCGGTTGCCACGCGCTCCGGCGGATCGTCCAGGCCGGCCGCGTCGAACCCCGGATGTCGCCGCTGCCACCCGGCCGCTGCCCGGTACGGATCGCCTGGGGCAGCCGTGACCGGCTCACCCCGTACACATGGGTCGAAAAGCCGCGACGAGCATTGCTGTCCGACGCCGAGATCATCGTGCTCACCCAGCTCGGGCACACACCGATGTGGGACGACCCGTGTCTGGTCGCATCCACGATCAGGTCGCTGACCAAGGCCGTGGACGCAGGCGGCGCAGGGAAGCCTCAGGCCTCCCACTAGGGGAGAGTCAATCCTGTGAGCGGGTCTTGACCCTCCCGTCATGGCAGCGGTGAGTGTGGACATCGTCGGCCACCCGACCGACCGACCCAGACCGGCCCCACAGAAAGGACACGCCGCTCATGACAAGCGTGACCACCAAACTGCCGCCCATCGTTGCCGAGCACATCACCGCGGTGAACGCCTTGGACACCGACGCCATCGTGGCCACGTTCGCCCCGGACGCATACGTCAACGACAACCACCGCGAGATCCGCGGCGCCGAGGCCATCCGGGAGTTCATGGCCAAGGAATTCGTCGGCGACCACGTGACCATGGATGTCCGCGAGGTGATCGACCACTACGGCGACATCATCGTGCGGGCCAAGTACGACGGCACCTACGACAAGACAAACCTTCCCGACGAGCTGGTCATGTCCAGCTACTTCAGCATCCGCGACGGCAAGATCGTCAGCCTGGCCGTGATTTTCAACCAGCCGTCCCCGTACTGAGCCCAGGTAGACGAGAGGATCAGCATGCGCGTCGGCATCCAGCTGCCCAGCTTTAGCTACCCGGACATCGCCACCACCTTCGCCGGTGTGGTCCGGGAGGCGGACCTGGTTGGCCTGCACAGCCTGTGGGTGATGGACCACTTCTTCCAGATCGGCGAGGTCGGCAAGCCCGAGGACCCCATGCTGGAGGGCTGGTCCGCGCTCGCCTACGCCGCCGCCCTGACCCAGCGCATCACGCTTGGCACGCTGGTCGCGGGCGCGGTGTACCGGCATCCGGGAATCCTGGTCAAGACCGCCACCACTCTTGACGTGCTCTCCGGCGGGCGGGCCTGGCTCGGCATCGGCGCTGCGTGGAACGAGGAGGAGTCCCGCGGACTGGGGATCCCGTTCCCGCCGCTGGCCGAACGGTTCGAGCGGCTCGAGGAGACCCTGCGGATTGCCCATCGGATGTGGGCGGGCGACGAATCACCAATCGTGGGCACGCATTACCAGCTAGAACGGCCGCTGAACTCGCCGCCCTCGGTGCACCGCCCGCACCCACCGATCTTGATCGGCGGTGGCGGGGAGCGCAAGACACTGCGGCTGGTCGCGAAGTACGCCGACGCCTGCAACCTCCTCGACTCCCCCCAGCTGCCGCGCAAGCTGGACGTGCTGCGCGGGCACTGCGCGAGCGAGGGCCGGGACTACGCGGAGATCGAGAAGACCGCGGTGAGCGCCCTGCCAGCGGACGCGCCCGCCGCGCAGGCGCTCGACGTGTGCGGCCGGCTCGCCGGACACGGCATCGAGCATGTGATCTTCTCGCTGGCCACCGCGCACAAACCCGGAGCAGTGGCGGTGCTCGGTGAGGTCGCGGCGCAGGCCAGGGCGCTGCACCCGGTCTAACCAGGCGGGCCGATCCAGTATTGGCGGCTGAGCTGGGCTAGTTGTGGTTGTGACGGTGTTCTTTCTTGGAGTGATGCCGGCCGTGGTGTTTATGTTTGTCGTGGGAGGGCTTGTGGCGTGACGAATCGCTCGCGGCGCTCTTCGTCGGATCTGTCACATTGGGCGCTGGGGAGATCGGCGAGGTGAAGTGGGCGCTTCCGATAACCCGGCCCGCCCCGTCGATCACGGTGGCTACGATCCTGCCGTCGTGCTGTAGAGGTGCGGGGATGTTCCAGCCACCCTGCCCGTGATCGAGAGCAAATGTCCCGAGTGAGGGTGTTCCGCTGTCAGGCTCGGTGATCGTGCAGCGAAGGTTGGTATCGGGCTTTACGTTGGACGAGAGGGAAAGGTAGACCCACGAGGGCTGGTCAGGCTCCAGGTAGGCTTGGCCCACCTCTTGGCTCTGGTTGGTGAGTGGGGCATAGAGGACGGTCCGCGTACCTGGCTGGGCGCCTTGGGCCATTCGCTGCTTTGCCGGCATAGAGCTCCCGACGATCCAGCCAGTCCCTATGAGCACGAGTGCGAGCCCGCCCGCGGCCGCGGCCAGCGGCCATGGAGACGAGCGTGCGGTCGGGGGGCTCAGTGCGCCCAGCACTCGTTTTTCGAACCCTTGTGGCGGTTCAGCTTCAGATATCAGGCCGAGAAGTTGATCCGCGGTGTTGGCAAGTTCGGAAACGGCCTGTCGGCAGCATGAACAGTGATCAAGGTGAGCGAGCGCCGTTGCACGCTCGCGTCCAGTCAGCGCGTTGAGCGCTAGCTCGGGTGCGAGTTCGATACATTCCGCACAGTTCAGCTCAGGCATAGTCGTCTCGCGGTAGGGGTAGCGAGGTGTGCAGCTTGATGAGTCCGGCCCGAATGCGATACTTCGCGGTGCCCACCGGGATGTGCTCGATCTGGGCGATCTCGTGAGCGGTCATGGCGTGGATGGAAGCCATGACGACGGCTCGCGCCTGCTCTTTAGGTATGGCGGCGAGCGCGGCCCGTAGTTGGGTGGACTTCTCCTCGGCGAGCGTGTCCTGCTCGGGCGTGTGGGAGATCACTGGCAGGAATTCCTGCAGATCGTGCGGATCGACAGGCGCGGAACGCCGCGTTCGCACCACGTCGACAGCTAGGTTGTGGGTGATGCGAATCAGCCACGCCCGCACCGAACCCCTTCGCGGATCGTAGGTCTCGGCGTGCCGCCAAGCATGTTCGAAGGCTTGCTGGGCAATGTCCTCGGTCAGCCCTTGGTCGCCCACGACTTTGTACGCCACGCCGATGACCGTGCGCTGGAACCGCCCCACAAACGCGCGCGCGAGCTGAGAGTGACCGGTCCCGAGTCCAGCCAGCAGCGCATCGTCGGAAAGTCCTGTGCCTGCGCCGTCCATGCTCTGGACACGGGGTAATTGACGCCCTGGGTCGACGAGAAATTTCACGGTCACACCACATTTCATTGCAGTTTTTGAAGCGTGCCGCCGGCATTCGGCCATGGCCAGCGGGTGGTCGGCGGTATCACCTGATCGGCACCATGAGTTTCACCATCTCGGTGCCGATGTGCTGTGGCTTCATCATGAAGCCCGCCGGTTTCCGCGGGCGGGCACTGTCGTGGTCACGGCGCCCAGCGCGGAGTTCTGCCGATCGGAACCGGCGATCGGTCCGTCGGCCTCGAGCACGTCGTCGCCGTACAGGTCCTGCACCCAGTTGGTCTGGTAGATGGTGTCGAGGTAGCGCTCCCCGAGGTCGGGGGCGATGGCGACGGCGGTCAGGGAATCCGCGTCGTGGGTGGCCAACCAGTCCATTGCTCCGCTGACCACGGTGCCCGTGGAGCCACCGAACAAGAACCCGGTTCGCGCGAGGCGGTGGCAGGCCCGGATCGTGTCCACCTCCTCGACCCGCACCACGTCGTCGACGTAGGACTCATCGAGCATCTCCGGACGGACGCTCGTGCCGAGACCGGGGATCATCCTCCGGCCCGGTGCTCCGCCGAAGGCCACCGAGCCCACGCTGTCCACCGCGATCACCCGGACGGGACGGCTCCAGGTCCGGAAGTAGCGGGCGCAGCCCATCAGGGTCCCGGAGGTACCCGCTCCGACGAACAGCACGTCCAGGCGCGGAAACGCGGCGGCGATCGCCGGCGCCGTGGTTCGGTAGTGCGCCTTCCAGTTGTTCGGGTTGGCGTACTGGTTGAGCCATACATATCGATGGTCGGAGGCGCACAGCGCGCGGACGTAGTCGATCCGGGCGCCCAGGAAACCGCCGTTGGCGGCCGGCTCGGTGATGATGTGCACCCGGCTGCCCAACGCCTCCATCAGCCGTCTGGTCGAGAGGTTGCAGCGGTTATCGGTCACGCACACGAACCGATAGCCCTTACTCGCCGCGATCATGCTCAGCGCCACGCCCAGATTTCCCGACGAGGACTCGACCAGAACCGATCCTGGCCCAAGGAGGCCGTCGCGCTCGGCGGCGTCAACCATCTCGCTCGCGGCCTTGAGCTTGATCGAGCCGGCGAAGTTGAAACCCTCACACTTCAGGAAGAGAGACTGCCCGAAGATCGACCGAAGGTCGACGTAGAGCTCGTCTTCGTTGAAGCCCAGCGGGCTGGTTATTACGGGCACAATGACCCCCTCAGCAGCGGTGGAGCGCGCGGCGGTTCAGCCGTGTCGTGGTACGTCGTGGAAGTAGTGGTCGATCACTCGCAGCGCTCACTGTCGCCACGCGCCGAGCTGAAACTGGCTTTCTCGAATCTCTCGCGCCGGATTCCCACCCCACTGAGCGCCTTGCGGGACTTCCTCGCCCTTCATGAGAAACGAGTCAGCGGCGAGTACCACGCCGTCCCCGGTCAGCACGCCGTAGTGGACGAGCGCCCCCACACCGAGCGTGCAGCCGGCACCGATTGTGGTGCGATCGGACTTGAAGGTGCCGTCCTCCTGCGAATGGCACTGGATCTTGCTGCCTGCATTGAGCATGCAGTCGTCGCCTATCGCGACCAGCGTCCGCTCCGTCACGATGCAACCGTTGTCGAATACCCTGCGACCCAGCCGAACGCCCAACAGCCGCCAGAAAAGGTTCTTGAACGGGGTGCCGTTGAACGCCTGGAAGTAGGTGACCGAGGGCACCTTCCAGAGACGTTCATGCCACCAGAAGTACCCGTCGTAGATGGAGCAGAACCTCGGCCGCAACGGGCGGAACGCCGTGAAACACCGTTCGACCAGCACCCAGTAGAGCGCGCTGACACCGAGGCTCAGCACAAAGAAGGCGCCAATTGCCACGTGCGCAAATACGTCGTAAAAGTCGACCGCGGCCAGACCGAGAACCGAGATCAAAAACAGGTACAGCCACCGCACGAACAGAAAGACACCCATGGTCCGGAGGTCGTACCTGTTCTTCGCGCGGAGTCGGTGCCGGAACTCGTCGCCGGTACGCATATAGTCAAAACGGCTATCGCGCTCCACGGATCGGGGGATCTCGAAGCAGGGCGAGCCCAGCAGACCCACCCCTTCGCGGACATCCCCGTCCAGCGGAACCATCACCTTCGTCGCGAGGAGGCAGTTGTCCCCGGTCTTGCCGCCAGAGGGATACGCAATGTGGTTCCCGAGGAAGTTACGCGGCCCGATCGACGTTGGGGACAGCCGGAAAGACGAGCTCGAGAAGTCGGCATTGATGATCGACAACCCATCAGCGGTCATCGTTCCGCTGCCCACAAAGCACAGGGACGGCGACTCCTGCGCGACCTCCATGCCAAAATTCGCGCCGGTTTGGACGACCCGGGACAGGTCATATCCCAGCCAGCGCAGATAGTGAACAATGTACGAGCTGTCGCCAAATAGGTAGGTGAAGAAGGGCCTATTTGTCAGGCGCGCGATGGTCCGGTACAGGCTGTAGTGCAGGCCGTACAGCGGATAGACCTTCGCTGGCTCGATCATGATGTTCAGCAGGCGGGGAATAACGCCCGCGAGGCCCAGGCCGAGCAACGCGGCGCCGAAGAAGAGCACGAGGGACAGGACGAGCGCATCCAGATAGAGCTCGCGCGATCCTGTGGCTGTCGTTCCCGCACCTGGCAACTTGGCTAGCGCAGGTACCGCGGTGAGCAGGAGATAGAGCCCTCCTTGGACCAGCGGTACGTACAACAGGAGTACTTTCAGCGAGGTGAGAAGACCGAAGATCATCCGACGCGGGGGGCCGCAACGTGTCGGCGCCACCCGCAGGTAGTCCACCGAAGTTGGCTGTGCGGGTGACCCGTGCCAGCGCTCGCCCTCGGGCACTGCCTGCCCAGCATGCAAAGCGGACGCGTGACCGAGCTGCGCTCCGTCGCTCATCGACGTGTTGATGTCAAGTACGGTCTTCTCGCCGATGAGAACACCCCGGCCCAGGGTGACCGAGCCGGTTTCAATCCAACCCGACCGGGCCCGATAGCCGAGGAAGAACGCTTCCCTCCGGATAACTGTGCCCGCACCGATCGTCAACAAATCGGTACACACGGGGACGTTCCGAGAAAAGATCGCAACGCCAGGCCCGATTTTCGCGCCTAGCGCCTTGAGATAGAGCACATAGAGCGGCGTACCGACGAATAGGAAGACCAGCGGGTTCGCCCGAACGAGTGTCTCGACGAGCCAAAAGCGGACGTAGGCAAGGCTCCAGACACGGATCTGGGCGGGCTTCCACCGGCCAACGAGCACCCACTTGGCCACCACCGGGAGGATGCACACGGCCAGGACGAACGCACCACCGAACAAGACCGCTCGGACGTAGAGATCGAGCACGCCCGACGCTGCGGAGATCCAGCCGTAGCCGAGAGCGGCAACCAATCCAGCGAGATAAGAATACGTGAGAAAAAACAGTAGCTGCAGGGCTCCGCATACAACGTACTGCCGGGAGCTTCCCGGCACCCCTGCCTCAACTGTGGCCGGGACTGACGAACGATCAGGGGTCGGCGCGGTGTCCATCGACCTGGCCAAAGTTCTGATCGTGGGATACCGATAGATGTCCTTCATCGACACCGACAGCAGATCCGCGCGCTTTCGCACCCGTGCACAAAAACGGGCCATCAGCAGCGAGTCAGCACCCAGGTCATCAAAGAAGTGGCTATCGACCGACACCCGCTCCGCGCTCACAATGTCGACCAGCACATCGACCAGCACCCTCTCGGTGCTCGTCAGACCGACATCCCCGGCCGGGCGGACCGCAAAGCCCGGCGGAGCGGCAGTCAGTGAGTCGACAGATTTGCCCCCCACTTGCACTCCTTAGACAGCACTCGACAAACGACGTCTATCCACGACAGAGCGACAGGCGGCCACTAATCGAGGCCAACCATCCCCGCACTGAGCCGCGGCAGAATGGAGAAATTGATTGACAGACACATGCCGGGCCACTGATCCCATCAAACCCAGACCAGTGCCGATGTCAACAAATTTCAACCGAAGCCTCGTCGATGTCCTAAGGAGACTGATACGGAGCTGAGAACACCGGCCGCCGGTACCGCACATCGAGCGACCAAGCCCGACCAAGGGCCACTATTCACCCAATAGGTCGACATCTGGCACCTCCACACTGAGAAGCCCTATGACAGCTCGACCTTGTACGAACTGTCGATATATCTACGGATTTCCGCCGTATAGAGACTGCATATCAAGCGACCGTTACCCAATCGTGTCCGCGCGCGACCACGCAGCAAGTACCAACAACAGGGAAATCGCCTTGCAAGCGGACCGGACTAAGCGCTGCAATGCTCGCGGCTAGTCGGGACACATCCCCACCTGCATGGACCCGTCATAAGGACGTGGGCACAGGTCTCCCCCGAGCCTCCACCTGGCTCGCACACCTGGCATCTAGATCAGTCTCGGTGATGCCGGAATCGAGTCTGCCGGGGGTGTCCGCGGGGTGGCGGTGATCAGTGCTCGGAAGATCGTCGGGTCCGCCATGCGCAGCAGTTGCAGCAAAACGCGTCGGACCAGGAGGTAGCCGATCATGCTCACCGCCGCGCCACCGACCAGCCCGACCAGCACGTCGAAGGGATACGCCTCGGCGACATAGACCCGAGCGAACGCCATCACCACCGCGGCCTCCCAAGGGAGTCCAGAGCGCCGCGGCCACGGCGGTCAAATCCTCCCGCCGTCGCGCGATCCACCATCCGATGAACATCAGCTCGGTGAACACCGCCAAGCCGCCTACCGTGGCGTATGCCGCCATGAACGGCTGCAGCCACGGCGTGGACCGAGCGAGCGCGTTGATCGTGAACAGCAGCTGGGTGTTGATACTCATGGACGCCTCCTCAACGTTGAGAGAGGCTCAGTTTCCAGCCGGCGAGGCTGATCCCGGGAGCGGGAGTGGCGGTGGCCGTACCTCGGCAGGCAACCGCCCCCGAACCCCTTGCGAACCCACTGGCCTCATTGTCACCTCTAGTCGCACTGGTGTGATGAGACTAGCGAGATCGGGCGGCACACTCACCTGGCGTCACCACACCGCGTGATTGGCCGCGCCCCGTCAGCTCCGACGGCGTCTCGCCTCCACCTGCCCTCAGAGGAGGCGCCGCGGAGCTCAGGGGTCGGCGGTTGGCTACCAGCGCAACAAGCTGATGAGCTGTTGGCCCAGAAGCATTCCCAGCAGCCCGACCAGGGCAACCGGCGGCGGCGCTGGGGAGCGCACCTTGAGCAACCCGTAGCCGATGCCGACCAGTACCCCGATTCCGAGGGATATCGCGAACTGCCATACCGTGGTCATGGTCATTTCCTTGTCCTGCCTACTGGGCCGCGGGTCGCTGTTGGCCGCCACGCCGAGGTGGCGCCGGCCAGGGGCGCTGCGCGTCACGGCCGGATGACGATGCGGCCCGGCGTGCCCTCGGCCACTGCCCGATACGCGTGTCCTCCTTGGGCGAGGTCGAAGTGCCGGGTCACTTGCAGCGGACGGAACTCGCCGGTTTCGAACTGAGGGGTGAGCAGCGCGAGCCGGGCGGCCGATGCGCTCGCGTCCAGCTTGCCGCTGTCCGCCCCGAGGAGCCGGAGCTCCCGGTGGTAGAAGTCCACCAGGTCGATCTCGACGGTCCGGGTGCCCACC
>Ga0137412_10003253_pt1 | contig 12961 bp, 10 predicted proteins | sample CZODoug2_1_16fun_FD_122160 | JGI IMG/M metagenome (GOLD analysis project Ga0137412, IMG submission 122160) | Vadose zone soil fungal communities from Angelo Coast Range Reserve, California, USA - CZODoug2_1_16fungal (Hybrid Assembly) | ecosystem: Environmental > Terrestrial > Soil > Vadose zone... | reverse complement strand
TCGGCCAGGCCCGCGCCGGTCTCCTGGGCCGCGGCCGCGACCGCATTCACCAACCAACCCGAATCCGGCCCGCGGCGGCGCAGCAGCCGGACCCGGTGGGCCTGCTCGGCAATGTTGGCCAGCTGGAAGTACGCCGAAAACGCCCGTACCAGGTGGATCGCGGTTGGTAGCGCCGCCTGTCCGAGTAGCGCGCGCAGTTCCCGTAACGCGTCGAGGTCGTCCTCCTTGGATGCCTTGGTCAGCCGGCGAACCCGTTCGACGAGATCCAGCAGCCACTGGCCCTCTTGACGGACCAGCGTGTTGCCCAGCAGCTGTCCGACGCGGCGCACGTCCGCGCGCAGTGCCGCATCTGTATCGGCGTTGTTACCGGTACGTAAGGCAGTCCCATCTGGCTCGGCTCCGCTCCGCTCGGCCTCGAGGTCACTTGCGGTGTCCTCGGCGGCGTACCGGTCCGGAGGGTCATCAACGGTCACGTGCCCATCCTCGCGAATGCCCCGATCGGCCCTGCGCGGAGGGGTGTCGGTAACCGACGCCGACCGCGACGTGGCTTATCCGCCGGCTGCGGATCGGAGATCGACACCGACCCGGTGCGAGCGCTGGAACAAGTCGGCACGAGTCGGGCGCGCCACCCCATCGACACGACTGGATGGCCGTAACGAGCACGGCTGATCGATGCTGGACCGAGACCGCTATTCGTCACATGTGGCATTCGACGGGTAAATGGGCCTGTGTATTTCGGCGTACCGATGCGGGTGGTCTGTCCGCTTACTCAACGTGACTAAAAATGGATGAACACCACGCGGCCAACTCGCGTAAATTGGTCGTGAATTTATTGAAACCGATCGCAGACAGTATTTTCCTCGATTAGTGTTTCGCCTTGTGACGGACCGGCGTCATTGGTGATCTTCGCCACTGAAATCGGTCTGGCACTCTTTGAGTAACGAGCCGGGGGGACTGGCTTTTCAAGCTGTGCAAGGGCTCGTGGGGGGCTCGAATGAGTGTTGGAGCGGAGCGCGTCCCGAACGCGTTCGTCGGCATTGGCCTGCACCGAACTGTAGTTCGGCGTCGGGGTTGGCAACACCGTTACGCCGCACTCCTGGTGGGCATCGACGGCGTGGCCGTGATCGTTGCTGCGATCACGGCGTATGTCATCCGGTTTTCACCGTCCACTGTGCCGCTCGGTGCCACTGGGAGTGAAGGCGTACGGATTGCCAGCCACTCTAGCTATCTGTGGTTCAGTCTTGGGTTGCCCATTGCATGGGTGATCGCGCTTGGGCTGGCCAGGGCCTACGACGACAAGGCATTCGGCATCGGGTCGGATGAATTCGCCCGTGTTGTCCGCGCCGCGATCGGCGTGACCGCGGGGATTGCCTTTCTTTCCTACGCGACCAAGGCCGAAGTGGCCCGCGGATATGTGGTGCTGGCGCTGCCGCTGGCCACGATCCTGTGTCTCTTCGGTCGATACGTAGCCCGCAAGCGGCTGCATCGACGCCGCACGGCCGGGGCATGCATGTCCAATGTGGTCGCTGTGGGCGGTGAGACGTCGGTCACCGAGCTGGTAACCGGCCTCCGCCGCGACCCGCACAGTGGATTGCGGGTCGTCGGGATCTGTCTGCAAGGCGCGGTGCGCAGCGGCCAGACCCACCTGGGAATTCCAGTGCTGGGCGGGTTCGATGACGTCGAGTACGCGGTACGGGCGACCTACGCAGACACCGTCGCGGTCACCGCGGCTCCGGAAATGAATTCGACCCGGCTGCGCCAGCTGTCCTGGCAGCTGGAGAAGGCCGACACCGAGCTGATCGTCGCGCCCGGGTTGATGGAGGTTGCCGGCCCACGGCTGCACATTCGGCCGGTCACCGGTTTGCCTCTGCTGCATGTGGAGGAGCCCGAATTCTCTGGGCTGCGCCGCGTCGTGAAAGGCGCGGTCGACCGCATAGGCGCCGGATTGGTGTTGCTGCTGCTCGCGCCGGTGATTCTCGTGGTGGGTGCACTAGTGCGGCTGACCACACCGGGCCCGGCGTTGTTCCGGCAAACCCGCATCGGCAAGGACGGCCGCGAGTTCTCGATGATCAAATTCCGCACAATGGTGCGGGACGCCGAATCGCGCAAGGCCGACCTGGTCGGGTCGAACGACCGCGCCGATGGGCTGCTGTTCAAAATTCGCGCCGACCCGAGGATTACCCCGCTCGGCCGGGTGCTGCGCAAGTACTCACTCGACGAGTTGCCGCAGCTCTTCAACGTTGTGGCCGGCAGCATGTCGCTGGTCGGGCCGCGGCCGCCGCTGCCCGCCGAGGTTGAGCGCTACGGCGACGACGTGCGGCGCCGGCTGCTGGTCAAGCCGGGCCTGACCGGGCTCTGGCAAATCAGCGGCCGCAGCGACCTCCCGTGGGAAGAGTCGGTCCGGCTCGACCTGCGGTACGTGGAGAACTGGTCGCTGATGTATGACGTAATGATCCTCTGGAAAACGATCTTTACCGTCATTCGCGGATCCGGCGCGTACTAATCGACAAACCTGTACTCTGAGGTCGATTTGGGGGTGCAAGGGCGGAGATGGCTGTCCAGCATGACGCGTCGATAATCACTGACCGGCTGTGTCGACTTTGTGACGCGCCGTTGCGCCGTACCTTCGTCGACCTGGGAATGTCCCCTCCGTGTGAGAGCTTCCTGGCCGCGGCCGAGCTCGACGCGGTGGAGCGGATGTATCCGCTGCACGTGCGAATCTGTGAGCAGTGCCTGCTGGTGCAGCTGCCGGAGTATCTTCCGGCCACCGAGATATTCGACGAGTACGCCTACTTCTCCTCGTATTCGCAGTCGTGGGTAGAGCATGCCCGCCGCTATGCCGAGCAGATCACCGCGCGGCTGGAGCTCGGCCCGGAAAGCCTGGTCGTCGAGGCCGCCAGCAACGACGGATACCTGCTGCAGCATTTCGCCGCCGCCGGAATCCCGGTGCTCGGCGTCGAGCCGGCGGCAAATGTGGCGAAAGCCGCCCGCGACAAGGGGATTGCCACCGAGGTTGAGTTCCTTGGAGAGAAATCCGGCCGTGCGCTGCGCGACCGATATGGTCCCGCGGATCTGGTCGTCGGCAACAACGTCTACGCGCATGTGCCCGACCTGGTCGATTTCACGCTCGGGCTGCGCGCACTGGTCAGCGACGACGGCTGGGTTACGCTCGAGTTTCCGCATTTGCTCCGGCTGATCGAGCAGAATCAGTACGACACCATTTACCACGAGCATTTTCAGTACTACACAATGTTGACCGCGATTCGGGCATTGGCACGCGGTGGTCTGGCCGTGGTCGATGTCGAGGAGCTGCGCAGCCACGGCGGGTCATTGCGGGTGTACGCCCGTCCGCACGCGGCCGCGGGTGCGCCGAGCGATGCGGTCCGGGCAGTGCTCGCCGCGGAGCAGGCGGTCGGCCTGGATACGGTTGCCGGGCACGATGGTTTTGCCGCGAGCGTGCTGAATATCAAACGTGATCTGCTGGATTTCCTGATCACTGCGTCGCGCGAGGGCCGTACGGTCGTGGGATACGGCGCGCCGGGCAAGGGAAACACGTTGCTCAACCACTGCGGGGTGCGGTCGGACCTGCTTGCGTTCACCGTCGACCGCAACCCGTACAAGCACGGGCGTTTTCTGCCCGGGACCCATATTCCGGTCCACGATCCGGAGATGATCGAACGGGCCCGGCCGGATTACGTTCTCGTGCTGCCGTGGAATCTGCGCCGCGAGATCAGCGCGCAGCTGGCATACGTGGCCGACTGGGGTGGCCGGCTCGTGTTCCCGATTCCGCGGCTCGAGATCGTGACACCGGGGGAGACGTAATGAAGGTCGTGCTTTTCTGCGGCGGATACGGCATGCGCATGCGGGACGGCGTCACGATGGCGCCCAAGCCGATGGCGATGATCGGAGACCGGCCGCTGATCTGGCATGTAATGCGCTACTACGCGCATTACGGGCATGACGATTTTATTCTGTGCCTCGGCTACGGCGCTGAATATGTGAAGGACTACTTCCTGAGCTACCAGGAATCGCTGTCGAACGACTTCGTGTTCAGCGAGGGCGGGAAAAAGATCGAGCTGCTCAGCAGCGATATTTCCAGCTGGCGCATCACGTTCGTCAACACCGGGTTGGACACCGCGATCGGCGAGCGGTTGCGCCGGGTGCGGCATCATCTCGATGGCGAGGAGATGTTTCTCGCCAACTATGCGGATGTGCTGACCGATGCACCGCTGGACGAGATGATCGCCCGGCTGGCTGCCAGCGACGCGGTGGCGAGCCTGCTCGCTGTCCCGCCACAGTCGGCGTTTCACTGCCTGCAGATCGGCGCGGAGCAGCGGGTTGAGCGGGTGCAGCCGGTGCACGAGTTGCCGCTGTGGGAGAACGGCGGCTATTTCGTCCTGCGGCCCGGCATTTTTGACGTATTGCATGAGGGTGCGGATCTGGTCGAGGACGGTTGTGGTGCGCTCGCGCGCCGTGGTGCGCTGCTTGCCCACTCACACAAGGGATTCTGGCAGCCGGCGGACACGCTAAAAGAGCGGGCGAAGCTGGAAGAGATGTATCACGCCGGCGTCCGGCCGTGGGCGAAGTGGGAGCATGACCGTGGCCCGCTGGATGCTATGAGCTGGGCGTCCGCGTCCGACCACGACGCGCGCTGATCCGTCGATGCTTGCGCTGCGACCCGGCTGGTCGGGAGAGCTCCCACGCATATTGGCGCTGGGCGCGCATTGCGACGACATCGAGATCGGTGCCGGCGGCACGTTGCTGTCATTGGCGGCGGCTCATCCCGGAATGCGCGTGCGGGCGGTCGTGCTGACCTCGACCCCGGACCGGGCGGCGGAGACCCGCGCGGCGCTCCCACAATTCGTGCCCGACGCCGAGCTCGACCTCACCATTCACGAGCTCCCGGACGGCCGACTGCCGCAGCACTGGGGCGCGGTGAAAGACATCCTGGAATCGGTACGTCGTGACACCGATCCGGACCTGATCCTCGCCCCGTCGCCGACGGACGCGCACCAGGATCATCGGCTGCTGGGCGAGCTGGTAACCACGGCATTCCGCGACCATCTTGTCCTGGGATACGAGATTCTCAAGTGGGACGGCGATGTCGGCCGGCCCGGCTTCTACTCGCCGTTGTCGGCCGACCGGCTGGCTCGCAAAATCGAGCTGCTGCAGAAATATTATCCATCGCAGCACGGTCGCAGCTGGTTTGACGAGGAGAGCTTCCGGGCGCTGGCTCGGCTGCGCGGTGTGGAGTGCCATTCGCCTTATGCGGAGGCATTCAGCTGCCGCAAGGCAGTGTTCGGTATCGGCTGAGGAGATCTGCGATATGCGTGTTCTGGTGACCGGTCATGAGGGATATCTCGGCAGCGTGATGACGCCGGCGCTGACCGCGGCCGGCCATGCCGTGGTCGGGTTGGACAGTGGGCTTTTCCGCGGCTGTTTGCTCGGCCCGGGGCCCGCGGTGGTGCCGGCAATTGACGTCGACCTGCGTGACGTGACCGTGGAGCAGCTCGCCGGATTCGATGCCGTCGTGCATCTGGCCGCGTTGTCCAACGATCCGCTGGGTAACCTCGCTCCGGAGCTGACGTACGAGATCAACCATCACGGCAGCACCCGGTTGGCCCGCCTGGCGAAGGAGGCCGGCGTCGGTCGTTTCCTCTACGCCTCGACGTGCAGCGTTTATGGCGTCAGCGGCGGTGACGCGCTGGTCGCCGAGGACGCACCGCTGCGGCCGGTCACTCCGTATGCCGAGAGCAAAGTGCGGGTCGAGGACGATCTGCACGAGCTTGCCGACGACGATTTCCACCCCACTTACTTGCGTAACGCGACCGCGTTCGGCTATTCACCGGCACTGCGGGCCGACATTGTGCTCAATAACCTGGTTGGTTGGGCGGTGTTGACCGGCGAGGTAAAGGTGCTCTCCGACGGGACACCGTGGCGCCCGCTGGCGCACGCCCGCGACATCGCCGCGGCGTTCGTCGCGGTGCTCGAGGCCGACCCGAAGGCCGTGCACGACACGGCGTTCAACGTTGGAATGGAGTCGGAAAACCTGCGGGTCAGCGAGATCGCGCAGGCGGTCGCCGACACCGTGCCCGGCTCGGTGCTGCGGATCACCGGCGAGGCGGGCAACGACCCGCGGTCCTACCGAGTCGACTTCGCTCGTATCCGCGACCGGGTGCCGGCGTTCGTTCCGCAGTGGACTGTCCGGAGTGGAGCGGAGGAGCTGCACGCCGCGTATCTCCGGTATGGGCTGGACCGCGAGTCGTTCGAGAACGTCTTTACCCGGCTGCCCTGGCTGGCAAAGCGGCAGCACGACGGGCTCATCGGGTCGGATATGCGGCCGCTCTCAGCCGCCAAGTTGTGACCGGACATCGGCCAGGCGTGGTGCGGTGTCGTCCCGTTCGCTGATCGTCGTCACCGGCAACGGCCACGAAATAGCAAGTTGCGGATCGCGATAATGCACCGTGAGATCCTCGGTCGGATCGTGCGCCCGGTCGATGCGATAGTGCATATCGGCCGGCTCGGTCAGCGCCTGCCAGCCGTGCCCGCACCCGGCTGGAATGTAGACGCTGCGCTGCACATCGTCGGCCAAGGTGAATGCGAGCCACCGGCCGAAGGTCGGCGAGGCGGGCCGCAGATCGACCACCACGTCGTAGATCCGGCCGTAGGAGCAGCGGACCAACTTGGCCTCGCCGCGGCCGGTCCGCAGATGCAGCCCGCGAACGACGCCGCGGTGCGACCGGGACTGGCTGTCCTGGACGAATGCCGCCGGGTCGATCCCGGCCGATTCGGCGACGGCCGCGTCGAACGTCCGGCTGAACCAGCCCCGCGCGTCGGAAAACGGTGTGGGCTCGAAGAAAAGCACGCCCTCGAGCTCGGTTTTGTGCACCTGCATTACGTGAACCGCCGGAAGACCGGCTGCACCGGACGGCCGCGTGAGTAATGCTCGACGCCGTTATTCAGCGCTTTCACATACACGTCGAGCGCCCCGGATACCACCTCGACCGTGCGGTCGATGTCGGCGTCGGTATGTGCGGCGCTGATGACGAAGGACGGCGCGATAATGCCGCCTCGCAACAGCTCCTGCAGGAACAGGGTGCGGAATGGCTGCGAACGTTGCCCATCCGCGTCCAGGGTGGCGTAGACCAGATTGCACGGGCGACCGGCCAGTGACACGTAGTCGCTCAGGCCCCGCTCGTGAATTGCGTCCCGGACACCGGCCGCCAGCCGGGCGCCCTGCGCGTAAAGGGTCTCGATGACGCCGGCCGTACGGTATTGCCGGATAACGGCGCGGGCCGCGGCGAGCGCGTGTCCCTCCGCGCCGTGGGTGGTGGAGAGCATGAAGACGCGTTCCCGCTCTGCCGGAAAACCGCCCAGCTCCATCAGGTGCCGCCGCCCACACAAAGCCGACACCGCAAATCCGTTGCCCAGCGCTTTCCCGAACGTCGACAGGTCCGGGGTCACGCCGAATTCGGCCTGGCAGCCGCGCAAATGGAACCGAAAGCCGGTGATCATCTCGTCGAAGATCAGCACGGCACCGTTTGCCGTACACAGCTCGCGCAGGCCGGGCAGGAATCCATCGGCCGGCTCGGCCGTGGCACTGGCCGGCTCAAGCACGATGGCCGCGATCTGCCCCGCGTGGCTGGCGAAAAGCTGGCGGACGGATTCCAGGTCGTTGTAACGGAATCGAACGGTCAGGTCACGCACTGCTGCCGGTACGCCGGAATTCATCGGGGTCGAACCGATAAACCAGTCGTCGGTGGAGAAGAACGGCTGGTCAGCGCAGATCGCTACCAGGTCGCGCCCCGTGGCGGCGCGGGCGAGCCGAACCCCTGCGGTCGTCGCGTCGGACCCGTTCTTGGCGAACTTCACCATGTCAGCGGTGTCGATCAGGCCGAGGAAATCCTCCGCCGCCAACAGCTCCAACTCGGTCGGCCGGGTGAAGTTACTTCCATTGGGAAGTTGCTCACTCACCGCGTCCAGCACGGCTGGGTGGGCATGTCCGAGCGACACCGACCGCAGACCCATTCCGTACTCGAGGAATTCATTTCCGTCGACGTCCCAAACGTGGCTGCCCGAGCCGCGGATCAGAATCGGCGCGAGATGATCCGGAAACTGGTCGTCGCCCTTTGCATACGTGTGGGCACCGCCCGGCACCAGCCGCCCCAGTCGGGTGCGGATCTCCCGGGCCCGGGGAAGGTCCATGATCGGTCGCTGCGGGATCGATACGGTGGCGCTTGGATCCATGCGAGCTCCAGTCTGGCAGTCGGTAAAGTGGACCGGTCTGCGTTGGGAGAAGTCTACGTGGTCGGCCCTGAGGTGGTTTCGGTGAATGGTTAATTTGTTACGGTGCCGTTGGTGTGGACGCACAAACCTGGCAATTGCCTTGGATCTCGGCGAGCAACCGCCGGCCGATCTATTTCCGTTACCAGGCGATCCTTCGCCTGATCCGGCATACCCGCTGCGCATGGCTGTGTGTGACCACTGTGGACTGGCGCAGCTCGTCGAGGATCCGACACTGCCCGAGGAAGCACGCGGCCAGGAGCCGGCGGCCTTGGTGGCGCAGGCGGCCGCGGCGGTCGCCGCGGTGGCCGAGTCGGGGCTGCTCCCGGCGGGCGCGCGTTTTGCCGAGTTCGACAGCCCACACGGAGGCAGCTGGCGTGGGCTGTTGTCTGGACAGGGCGCGATTGATGTCAGCGATATGAGCGACCGCGCAGACGTGGTCGTAGATGTTTTCAGCTTGATGCATGCCGCCGACCAGACCAGCGCAATGCATTCGCGGGTCGACCGGTTGACCAACTCCGGACTGCTGCTGCTGCAGTACCACCCGCTGCACACGATCGTCCAAGCCGGACAGTGGAACGCTCTGCGCCATGGCCATATGGCGTATTACTCGACCAGCGCGCTTACCGGCATGTTGGCGCAGTTCGGGTTGACCCCTGGCGCTTCGTGGTCGTTTCCGCTCTATGGCGGGACCGTGCTGCTGGCCGCCTGGCGTGATGCGCGGCCCGACGCCGGCGTCCGCCATTTACTGACGCAGGACGAGACCTGCGGGGCAACGACCGCGGAATACGCCGGCCAATTGCAGAAGCAGGTATTGCTGGCGACGCACGGTCTGCGTGACTGGTTGGTGGCTGCCCGGCATCAGGGGCGGCGGGTTTTCGGCTATGGCGCGGCGTCGCGTGCGGTGCCATTGCTCGTCGCCGCTGACGTCGGTCCGGAGCTGCTCCCGGCGATCGCCGACGCGGCCGACTCGAAATGGGGCCGGACCATCCCGGGCGTCCGTATTCCGATTATTTCGCCGACAGATCTGATTGCCGCCGAACCGGATTCGGTACTGTTGTTTGTGCCCGACCTGCTGCCGGAGGTACGGCGAGCGCTTCCCCAGATTGCGGAATGGATGGTCGCCGAGCCGGTAGTCGCGCCGGCCGCCGAATAAGAGTCGACCATAAGTCCGGTCGATTGCCCGATTTGACCGCTCGGGCTATTGACTGGGCCAGATCGGATATTGACGAACGCTTTCGCCGACTTGGTATATGCAAATCCGTGCTGTGTGGCGACCGCCAGGAACGTGCGCCCGCTTCACCCAACCCCGAATGGCGTTCGCGACAGCACCTAGAGCCAAATGACCTTACTTGCCGTGAAATTAGCAAAAGCGTGAGCGACTAGTACACGCGCGGGATAGCCTCATCAACGCATCCACCGTCGGTTGCTGCGTCCCTTTTTCGCGATAGGGCACGCAAACCGGTCAAGGATGCAGGGGGGCATAGCCAAGTGAATTCGCATGATGCAGTTTCAGCGCGCGCTGCGGTGACGGGGGTCTCACCGATCGCCGTGGTCGCAGGTTTCGCAGCGCAGGTCGGCGGGGCGTCGTTCGACGTCCCGCGATACGACCGCGCCGCATCGGCACACCCAGCCGGCCGGTCGGGCCGGGTTGCCCAGCACCAGTTGGTGGGGCAGCACGGACCGGGTCACCACGGCGCCGGCCGCGACGAGACAGTGTTCGCCGAGCTCGTTGCCGCAGACGATCGTCGCATTTGCACCGATCGAGGCGCCCGGCCGCACGAGGGTTGGGCGCAGCTGCCAGGCACCGGTCGCCCGCGGGTTGAGGTCATTGGTGAAGACCGCGGCCGGGCCTACGAAGCTCTCGTCGCCGAGTTGCACCCCGGCGTAGACCGAGACGTTGTTCTGGACCTTCACCCGGTCCCCGATCAGAACGTCGGCGTCGACAAACACGTTGGCGCCGATATTGCACTCGACGCCGATCGTGGCACCGCTGCGGATATGTGCCTGACGCCAGACACGAGTGCCGGCGCCGATGACAGCGCCGTCCTCAACCTCGGCCGTGGCGTGGATCTGGGCCTTATTTTGCTGAGTCATGGTCTCGCCGATCGTAGTCGGCGTCGCCCGCTCGCGCACAAGATGTCGGAATACTCGGGGGAGCTCCACCATGCGCATCACTACGTCTAATTCCCTTCGCCGGCCGCAGAGGCGATTCCGGCGCGTCGGGTTCATTGCCGTCCTGATGGCGCTTGTGGGCGCACTATTCAGTGCAACCTGGTCGATCACGCCGGCCGGCGCGGCGTCTCCGTGTGGACAAAACGTCAATCCGATCGCGTGTGAAAACCAGCAGACTTCCGGTGTCACGCCCGAGTCCACCTGGGACATCAGCGGTGCCGGCGACGACGACATCCAGGGTTTCGCGACGGATATGAGCGTCAACGCGGGCAACAACATCAGCTTCAAGATCAAGACGTCGATCGACTACACGATCGATATCTATCGGCTTGGTTACTACGGCGGAAACGGCGCCCGACTATGGGCAAGCAACCTGAGCCACGCAGCTCCGGTGCAGCAGCCCCCGTGCGCGACCGACACGAACACGCTGCTGTACGACTGCGGCACCTGGTCGGTATCGGCGACGTGGGCGGTGCCCTCGAATGCGGTCTCCGGCGTCTATCTCGCCAAGCTGACGGGCACGAATGCGGCCAAGGACGACAGCCAGATCACATTCGTCGTGCGAAATGACGCGAGTACGTCCGACATCATCTATCAGACATCGGATGAGACGTGGGAGGCGTACAACACCTATAGCGGCTCGGACTACTACACCGGTACCCAACAGCTCGACAACTCGCAGGCTCGAGCCTACAAGGTCAGCTATAACCAACCGTTCAAAACCCGCGCTAACGACGCCGGACGAGACTTCCTTTTCAGCAATGAGTATCCCACTATCCGTTTTCTGGAAAAGAACGGATACGACCTCAGCTATATGGCCGGTATGGACACGGACCGATACGGTGCAACCTTGCTCAAGAACCACAAGGTCTTCATGTCGGTAGGCCATGATGAATACTGGTCGCAGGCGCAGCGCACGAACGTCGAACATGCCCGCGATGCCGGCGTCAACCTGATGTTCCTGTCCGGTAACGAGGTCTTCTGGCACACCCGGTTCGAACCGAGCATCGACGGTACAAATACGCCGTACCGAACTTTGGTTTGCTTCAAGGAGACCTGGTCGAACCAGATAAACAGTAAGGATACGAGCAACGAACCCACGGCGACCTGGCGAGATCCCCGGTTCTCGACCGCGCCCGGGGGGAGTAATCCGGAAAACGGGCTGACCGGCACCATGTATATGGCGAATACGGTTGATCTGCCGATCACCGTCACTGCCGCGCAGGGCAAGACCCGCCTGTGGCGCAATACCGGGCTGAACACAATGTCGGGTAGCTCCACCGTGCTCGCGCCGCACACAATCGGCTATGAGTCCGACGAGGACGTCGACAACGGCTTCCGGCCGTCCGGGCAGGTCGATCTGTCCACCACGGTCGGGTCCACGCCGCAATATTCGCAAGATTTCGGCACCAAGCTCCTACCCGGGACAACGACGCACCACCTGACGCTGTACCGGGCGGCCAGTGGTGCGCTGGTATTCGGCGCCGGCACGATCAACTGGGGCTGGGGCCTCGACGACAACCACGACGCCGTCGCTGGAGGTGGGCGAAGAGGAATTGAGGGCGAATTCGAGCGGCGCGGCGGGCGTTGCTCCATCTTGAAACGTAGTCGGCCCAGGCTCCGCGTCATCGTCGTCGGACGGCCGGGGCGGACTCATCGTGTGGCCCGGATCGAATTCGCCGTCACGCTGCCAGGTCTTGTAGGCATAAGGCTCGGCGGCCGAACGCTTGCCGTTGACGCGCTGACCACGGGTTTTGCGTTCGTCCTGAAAGAGATTCTTGGGCGGAACGGCTTGGGGGATGCGGATCTCAATTACGTTGCGGTGGGAACCGGAGCGGAGCGTCTTGCCGCGCTGAATGACGGGATCTGCGATGCGACGCTGCTTAATGTGCCGTTATGTCTGGCGGCGGAACTCGCTGGCAATACGCGCCTAGTTCGGGCTCATGATATGCTCGGCAGCTATCAAGGCATTGTGGGAGCTGCGCGGCGCAGTTGGGCGCGCGATAATGTCGGGCTAATGCAGGCATTCATTCGCGGATTCGACAGGAGTCTGCGATGGCTGTGCGATCCGGACCATAAGATGGCAGCCTGCTCCATTCTTGCCGAGCGGCTGCCGGTGCTCGGCCCGGCTGTTGATCGGGCCTATCGCCTTCTGGTGTCCGAAGGTGGCCTCAACCGGGGCCTTGAGGTCAACTTCGACGGCACCGCTTGCGTGATCCGGCTGCGCGAAAAATACGGTGTTCGGCAGGGCGGCCTTGGTGGCCCCGACAGGTATATCGACGATACCTTCAGACGCGCGGCGCTTACTTAACGTCGGCCTTCTTCCGGCCGGGAACGGGCTTTTTGCCGGCGTCCTTGCGTGGTGTCGTGGTCGAATTGCGAACGATCAATGTCGGCGGCAGCACGATATTGCGGGTCGGGTTGTCGCCGCCTTCGATGGCTTGCTGCAGCAGGTCGGCGGCCTGGCGCCCCATTTCCTTGTGGCTGATGCGCACAGTGGTCA